>VYLD01000158.1_pt1 | contig 24874 bp, 19 predicted proteins | sample 5114401 | NCBI WGS metagenome assembly VYLD01 (sample SAMN12291783, study PRJNA351875) | freshwater metagenome | isolation source: freshwater lake | place: USA: Michigan, Gull Lake | collected 2013-08-08 | reverse complement strand
GAACCACCTCATCAACGAGCGCACCGACGTCTTCCTGCTCGGCGGCATGCTGTACCGCATTCTGGTGGGCAAGCCGCCGTACGTGGGCCAGACCGCCGATGACACCCTGGCGCTCGCCACCAGGGCCTCGTTCCCCGCGCCCGAGATGGCAGCGCCGGCAGGGCGGCCGATGCCTCCGCGGCTGGTGAGCATCTGCAAGAAGGCGCTCTCGCCGGACATGGCGCAGCGGTACGCGAACGTCGGCGAGTTTCGCCGTGAGGTGGAAGACTTCATTCACGGCACCGCGCGGCTGCCTGAGCGCGTGTTCGAGCCCGGCGAGGTCGTGGTGAAGGAAGGTGAGCCTGGCGACTGCGCGTACATCATCCTCGATGGGCACTGTCAGGTGACGCGGGTGGTGGCGGGGAAGAAGCAGAACCTGCGGCTGCTGGGCCCCGGCGAGATGTTCGGAGAAGCGGCGGTGCTGACGCAGAACCCGCGCCTGGCGACCGTCACCGCGCTGATGGAGACCCGGGTGGCGGTGGTCGACCGCTCGTTCCTGCAAGACGAGATGGAACGCACCTCGCTCATCGCGCTGGCCATTCGCGCGGTAGCCTCGAGCTTTCTGGACCTCAACGGCCAGACGGCGGCGCTGCTGCATGACCAGGCGCTGTCGAAGGCCGTCGAGCAGGTGCTGCTCGAGCTGGCGTTGAGGGGCCGGGTGGAGGCCGACGGGTCGCGCTCGATTCCGTGGAACGTCACCTTGAGCCGGGTGGCGGGGCAGTCGGGCCTCGACGCGGAAGCGATTCAGAAGCGGGTGCTCAAGGTGTCCGGCGTGCGCCTCGACGAGCGCGAGCAGCGCCTGGTGTTGGCCGAGCAGTGAGCCTCACCGCAGACCCGTGACGCGGTGCCATCGGCCCTCGAACCGAATCGCCTGCGCAAAGGGCTGGTCGGCGGCCGCCCCGGCGACGTCCTGCCGGCGAGGCCGTCGTCGTGGCGTTGGCGGCGAGTCGACTTCGCTCGCCGGCACGTGACGCTGCTCGCGCACCGAGGCTCGGGTGGTCGTTCTTCGATATGCAGCACGACTTCGTGCGGCTGTACCACCAGCCGCCCCGCGAGACCCTGGCCGCCTTCGACGGCTGCGCGCGCGCAGACAAGGTGCCCCCCGAGGTGAACGCGGCGCGGTGCCACGAGCGTCAGGCGCCTTTCGTTGGCTCCTCCGCGAGGCGCTGCCAGAGTACGCGCCCATGTTCGTCGCTGCGGTCGTGCTCGGGCCGAAAGAAGAGCTGACCACCGAGCTGCTCGCGGCCTTCGTCGGCCGGGAGCAGGCCCGCTGGTGCCGCGCCGAGACGCTCTGCTCGCGCTGGTGGTCACCACGCCGCCGCCAGTCGTCCCCGTCGAGCGCCCTCTCAGACTCGCTTCGCCCATGAAAGACAAACCATGAACCTTCAGCGTCGAGCAGGCCCCGCAGGACTCGAAGTGTATGTCTTGTCTGACGGTGACGCCGAGGCGCACGTGGTGCCCGAGCGAGGCGCCCTGGTGAGCCGGTTTCAGGTGCGTGGCGTCGACCTGCTGTTCCTCGACGAGGCGACCCTGGGCGACCGCTCGAAGAACGTGCGCGGCGGCATTCCCCTGCTGTTCCCCAACCCGGGGCCGCTGCCCGATGGCGTCGTCTGGTTGGGGCACCCGGTGTCGCAACCCCAGCACGGCTTCGCGCGGCGTCGTGCCTGGGCGGTGCGCCCCGGTGTCACCAGTGGAAACATCGCGCGGCTCGAGCTCGAGCTGAACAGCGATGAGCAGACCCGACGGGGTTTTCCGTTCGACTTTCAGGCGGTGTACGCGGTGTCGCTGTCACGAGAGCAGTTGTCGCTCGAGCTGGCCTTCACCAACACTGGCGCGTCGCCAATGCCGCTGCACGTCGGGCTGCACCCCTACTTCGCGACCCCCCTGGCGACCAAGGCTCAGGCCCACGTGACGACCCGCGCCACCCGGCTGAAGGAACGCGCCAGCGGCGTGGTGCGGTCGTTTCAGGGCGTGGCCCTGGGCGAGGGCGAGGTCGACGTGGCCCTGCTCGACCACGGGCAGCCGGGCACCTCGTTCACTCGTGGAGATGGCCACCGGCTCGAGCTGTCATGGTCCCCCAACTTCTCGACCCTGGTGCTGTGGACCCTTCCAGGCCAACCGTTCGTGTGCGTCGAGCCGTGGTCGGCTCTAGGTGGGGCCCTGGTCTCTTCAGAAGGCCTGCTGGTGCTCGAGCCAGGCCACACCGAGCGCTTCGAGTGTGGCGTCAGCCTCGCGCCGGGCCGCTCGGCGTCATGACCGGGTCGGTGCTGCGGTGAGAATGGTGACCCCGCACATCGCTTCGTCGAAGCCGATGAGACCGCCAGCATTGTGCGCCAGGCCGACGTGACAGTCCTGCACCTGCCGGCCGGTGCACTCGGCCCGCAGCTGCAAGGTCACCTCGTGCAGCATCGCCAGCCCTGACGCTGCCAGCGGGTGGCCTTTGGACTCGAGGCCGCCCGACGAGTTGATGGGGCGCTCGCCGTCGAGGCTGGTCGCGCCAGATTCCGAGAAGGGGCCGCCCTGCCCCGCCGCGCAGAAGCCCAGGTCTTCGAGGGCTGCGATCTCTGCGAACGCCGTGGCGTCGTGCACCTCGGCCACATCGATGGCGGCGGGTGACACCTGCGCCAGCGCATAGGCCCGGGCGGCGGCGACGCGGGTGACCGAGGGCGCATCGGGCCGCTGTCGGGTGCCGTTGGCCAGCACGGTGGACGCGACGGTGACGCGGCGTCGCCCGGGCTGCGTGTGGCGCTCATGAAAGGCAGGCGAGCACACCAGCACCGCCGCGGCCCCGTCGCTGATGGGGGCGCACATGGCGCGGGTGAAGGGGCCGACCACCGGCTTGTCGGCCAGCACTTCATCGATGGACATCGCCTGCTGGTACTGCGCGTTGGGGTTCTTCGCGCCGTTGCCGTGGTTCTTCGACGACACCGCGGCCAGGGCGCGCGGGGAGGTGCCGTACCGGTGCTGGTGCCAGGCGGCGGTGAGCGCAGTGGCGTCGAGCAGGGTGATGCGCTCGGGGCGAGGAGCGAAGGTGGTGCCGAAGGTCGGCGCCAGCTCGCCGTACAGGCGTTTCCACGTCTCGGGGCGGAGCTGGTCGAGCCCGCCCTCGAAGAGCTCGAGCATCTTCTGCGGCGCCGAAGGAATGAAGGTCTTCTCGACGCCCACCGCCAGGGCCAGCTCGACGTGGCCCGACGCGACGGCCGCCCAGGCCGAATGAAAGGCCACCGAACCGGTCGCGCAGCCTGCCTCGACGTTGAGAATGGGGGCGTGCGCGGCGAGGCACCCCTCTTGAATCAGGGGCAGCAGCGCGACCTGCCCACGAATGTTGGGCTGCCCGAAGAGGTGCAGGGCGCAGTTGCCGAAGTGCACGCTGCCGATGGCGGCGCCGTCGTCGAGGCCAGCGTCGCGCAGCACCGCCAGCACCGCCTCGCGAGTCAGGTCGAAGTGGGTCTTCTCGGGCCAGCGCTTGAACGGCGTCGTGGCCGAGCCGAGGATGTGGACGTCGCGCATGCCTCAAACCCAGCCTGAGGGGCCCTTGAAGGCAAGGGGCATGTCCGCGCTCGACGAGCGCGCGTACATCAGGAGGAGACGTGCCGGGTTGCCCTTCGACTCCTCGCGCGCCGAGCGTTCACTCACGGCTGCCGCCGAAGGCAGGTCATTGGCTACTGGGCAAACAACCGAATACCGGTCGCCGCCGCGAACGACAGCCGGTACGCCTCGTCCCAATCGGGGTGGCGAACCATCACGTGCCCGTCCGAGAGCAGGGTGCTCTTCCAGTTCCGGCGTGGTGTCCCGGGGCGGAACAGGGTGTCTTCCACGGCCCACTGGCCGGCCTCTTTCAACCACCGCCCCAGGCCCTCGATGCGGGTGATGCAGCCCTGGCCGAAGGCGCGCTTGAAGATGATGCCTGTGTTGTATTTGCGGGGGCCCAGGCCCTCGAATGAGCGCCAGGTGGCGACCCGGGCCCACTCTCGGAACAGGTCGATGTCGCTGGTGTAGTTCATCTGGTCGACCAGGTGGGCCCCTCCAGGGCGGGCGCCAATCTCTCCGAAGACCGCCTCTCCGCGAGGGGTGAGGAACCATTCCATATGGGTGAAGCCATCGCCCATGTTCAGTGCCTTCAGCACCTTTCGCCCCAGCTCGACGCCGGGCTTCAGCCTCGCCTGGTACATGTCGCGCACGGTGATGATGACCGGGCTGATCCACTCGTTGCTGCGCGCCTCGAGGGGCTTGGGCAGATACGAGGCGATGTTCTCATAGACGGGCTTGCCGTCGATGCTCACCGCGTCGAAGGTGAACTCTTCACCGACGACATATTCTTCGACAGACACTTCCTGGACGTGGCGCATCAGCGCGAGGGTCTTCTCGAGGTGCGCCGCATCGGTGACTCGATAGGTGTCTGCGCTGCCCGCTCCCGCGATGGGCTTGAGAATGAGGGGGAACCCGACGTCTTCTGCAGCGGCGTGAATCTCGCGCTGAGAGGTCGCGCGATGGGACTTCGGCACCCGCAGCCCGGCAGCGCGGACGCGCTCCTTCATCAACTGCTTGTCACGAAAGCCCCGCACGGTGTCCGCGCTCATGCCCGGCATGCCCCACCGCTCGCGCAGGCGGGCGGCGAGGATGACGAGGGGTTCCCAGTTGGCGAGCACGCGATCGACCGGCACACCGCGCAGCCACTGGGTCGCCCGTTCCATGACGTCGTCCTCATCCATGATGCGCGGCACCTGCAGGTAGTCGTGCAGGTACGGTTTGAGGGCCGGCGGCAGCCCCGCGCGGGGCGTGTCGGCGATGCCGTAGACACGGGCGCCGACCTCGGCGAGCCCGCGGGTGTACTCAATCATCTCGGGAGGAAACGTCGGAGCCAGAAAGACCACGCGCATGGGCGCGCAGGGTAGCACCGGCCTTTCAGCGGACGCCTCGTGAAAAGGGTGCCGTCCGCGGGCCTGGGCTTCCTTGGGCTCGGCAGCCGACGCGGTTCGCTGCTGCGGTGCGTTCGGAGTCGTATCACCCAGTGCAGGTCTGCTCCTCAACCTGCCCGGCCGCTTCGAGAACGGCCCCAGCGCGACCTTCGACGCAGCGTCCGTGAAAGAGGCCTGACTCGAGGCTCGGTAGACTTTCTTCCAAGGGACGAGGGTTCGGCTGCGTGAGCTCTCAACCTTTTGCAGAGGTCGACCAAGGCAAACGAACTGTCGGGTGGCCTTCTCTGCGGAACGCTCTCGGGCGATCTTCCCCGTGTGGCTGAGCTGGCCCCGATGTTCACCGGCGCCGTTTCGCGTTGCCAGCCAGACCGCACTCGGTCAGCAGCGCTCTGAGGTGGCCTGAAGCGCTCGCGTTGTGGCTCGAACGCGGTGGCGGTGTTCATCGTGACCGCCATTTGACCTGACCGCCTGCGCGATGTGACTGCGCAGCGCGAAGAGCGCCTCATGACGACGACCACCGATTCGACCCAAGACCGTCTGGACCGCCTCGAGGCGATGTTGGTGGGCCTGGGCGATCAGCTCGAGCGGCTCTCCGAGCAACTCCAGCTGCCGCTGAGCCTCCAGGCGCGCACCCTGCGCCGCCTCGAGGACTCGCTCGACACGGTGAAGGACGAACTGTCGCGGGTGGTGGCGCCACGCCTTCCACCGCCGATTCGACTCGAGCGCCCTGCCGAAGAGGCCTGACCCTCGGCGTTCCCGGGGCGCAGATGAAAGAACCCAGCTGAGGTGGGGCAGCATGAGCCTGAGCCGGCGCGACCGCTTCGAAGGCTGCTGCTGGGCACGGCGGGGGTCGAAGGCGCGCGGTACGTCGCCGAGGTCGCCGCGGCGCTCATGCACCCTTCGGCCGACGTCGAAACGGTCTGTGCCACCTCGCCCGCCGAGGGGCGTGCCGAACGCCGAAAGACCGAGAGGACGGTCCCTGCGCGCGGACCGCTCAGCGCGGTCGCCACCATCGAGACTTCCAGCTATTTGTCGAGCACCATGGCGAGCGCTCCCGTTCCACCCGACTTCGGCCGCCTCGTCGACCTCGCGGCCGACGTGCTTGGCACCTTCGCGGTGTTCGCGACCGACGACTACTTCGCCGCCAAAGAGAACCTGCTGAAGGCGGGCCCCGCCGAGTGGCGAGAGGGCGCCTACACCGACAAGGGCAAGTGGATGGACGGGTGGGAATCACAGCGTCGCCGCGAGCCTGGGCACGACTTCGTGATTCTTCGCCTCGGCGCCGCCGGGCGGGTGCACGGCGTGCTCGTCGACACCACCCACTTCAAGGGCAACGCGCCAGAAGAGGTGTCGCTCGAAGGGCTGCGGGCCCCGCACACCGCGACGCCCGAGGGGCTGCGCGAGTCGACCGAGTGGGTCGAGCTGCTTGAACGCCAACCCGTCAGGCAAGACGCTCAGAACGTATTGCTGCTGAAGGCCCCCTCGAGCCGCGTCACGCACGTGCGTCTTCGAATCTTCCCCGACGGAGGCGTGGCGCGGCTGCGCGTGTACGGGCAGGTCGAGGTTGACGCGCGCACCTTCTGGCGAAAGGGCAGCGTCGACCTGGCCGGCGTCGAAAATGGAGGCACCATCGCGGCGGCCTCGGACGCCTTCTTCGGGCCCCCGTCGAACCTGCTGCTGCCCGGTCGCGGGGTGAACATGGGTGATGGGTGGGAGACCAGGCGGCGGCGCACCCCAGGCAGTGATTGGTGCGTCATTCGCCTCGCCAGGCGCGGCGTGGTCGATCGCCTCGAGCTCGACACGCACTTCTTCAAGGGCAACGCGCCCCAGGCCACCGTCATCGAGGCGCTCGACGAAGAGGTCCTGGGCCCGCAGGCCGTCGCCGAGCGCCTGCTCGTGCCGAAGGGCTGGGCCACGCTGGTGTCGAAGACTCCCCTGGTGCAGCACTGGCGTCATCAGCTCGAGCCCGAGCGCCCCATGGCCGTCACCCACCTTCGGGTGCACCTCTTCCCCCACGGCGGGGTCAACCGGCTCCGCGCCTTTGGCGTGCCGGTCGATTCCATCGCCGAGCGCGCCGCCCTGGCCCAGCTCAACGGCCTTCCCGATGATGAAGCGAGCGCCTTCTTCTTGTCGGTGTGCGGTGCTCGTGCGTTCGCCGAGACGATGGTGGCGTTGCGGCCGTTTGGCACGGTGCGCGAGCTCTTCGCCGCCGCCGCCGCGGTGTGGTGGAAGTTGCCCACCGCCGCCTGGGCCGACGCCTTCGCGGCGCACCCGCGCCTCGGCTCGACCCGCAAGGGCAAGGCCCAGACCCCACGGTCGGTCGCCTCGTCGAAGCGCGAACAGCAGCGCCTCAGCGACGCGGACGCGGGCACCCGAGGTCGCCTGGCCGCCCTCAACGCCGCCTACGAGGAGAAGTTCGGCTTCATCTTCATCCTCTTCGCCAGCGGCCGGTCGGCGGGCGAGGTGCTGAGCATTCTCGAGGACCGGCTCGGCCGCACCCGGAAGGTCGAGGTCGAGGCCGCCGCCGCAGAGCAGGCCAAGATTACCCGTGGGCGCCTCGAGGCCTGGCTGCAGAGCGAGCTGGAGCGCGCATGAGCCTCTCGACCCATGTGCTGGACTCCTCGAAGGGCAGGCCCGTGCGGGGGCTCGTGGTTCGACTCGAGCAGCTGGTGGGTGACGCGACGGTCGAGTTGGCCCACGCCTTGACGGATGACGATGGGCGGGTGAAGCCGTTGCTCGAGGTGCTGCCGTCGCCTGGGGACTACCGCCTTCGCTTCGAGGTCGCGCCCTATTTCGCCGCCGCCGGGGTGGCTGCGTTCTATCGGTGCGTGGTCATCGAGTTCGTGGTGACTGCGGCCGGCGAGCATCACCACGTGCCGTTGCTCCTCAACCCGTTTGGCTACTCGACCTACCGCGGCTCATGAAGGCGCTGCGTGTGCAACCCCTCAGCGTTGCAGCGTTCGCCCCGTTCGGCGACGTCATCTCGGCAGAGGCCGGCACCGGCCGCTCTGCCAACCAGGGTACGGCGACCCGCTTCGACTGGTGTACCGCCCTGGTGAACCTGCGCCCGTCGGCCCAGGCCAACGTCGCCGTGTTCCGCTCGGAGCCCAGGCGGCTGCCTTTCACGCTGGCGCTGCTCGAGCGACACCCCTTTTCGTCCCAGGCCTTCGTGCCGATGACGGGGGCTGGGTTTCTGGTGTGCGTCGCGCCTGCGACGCCATCGGGAGCGCCCGCGCTTCGCCGCCTCTGCGCCTTCGTCGGGGGTCCGGGACAGGGCGTCAACTATCGCGTCGGCGTGTGGCATCACCCCATCGTGGCGCTCGACCGTGCCGCGCAGTTCCTGATGGTGGCGTTCGAAGATGGCTCGGCCGACGACTGTGTGGTGTTTCAGGTGCCAAAGCCCTTGACGGTTCACCCGTTGGTTACTCATGCGCCACCGCCGCCGCCTCGTCGACGAACAGCGCCTCGTACACCACCCAGTCGGTCGACGTCGGGTCGAGCAAGACGGTGACGGTCGAGCCGCGCTTGAGGCGCAGGTCCCACCAGGGCTTCAGGGCGCCCCGGCGGTTCTCGTAGGCCACCAGGTCGAGGTCGATGGACTCGAACAGCGACTCCACGCGGACCTCGCCCGACGTACCCCGAAAGCAGAGCTGAAACGCCGCCTCGACGCGGCGGCCATCGCGCGTCTCATTCAACCCCAGCACCAGCCCGCGGGTGGGCAGCCCGTGCTGCAACAGATGCAGATATCGGGGGACCTCACGTGTCAGCCCGTACGTGACGTAGCCGCCTTGCCAGCGCACCAGCCGGGGAGCCGGGGGGCGCAGCACCGCGGGGATCACCGCCGGCGGAAGGGAGTCGAGGACCCGCGCCGTCGCTCGTTGAGCCATCGCGGCCTCACGCCGACTGCGGCGCCTCGCCAACCCCATCGAGGCGAGCGAGGCGATGCAGAAGATGGTGAGACAGAGGCTGCAGCTGATGAGCTCGAACATGCGGGCGGGGCTGACGTGTCGGTACGATGACCACCAGGCGTCCGCAACTGACCCGCGCAGCCAACCTTCACGGGCATATCAGGGTGCTCCGTCGGCGACGCTGCCCCAGCTCGGCGGGCGTCGTCAGCGGCGCTGGCCACGACGAAGTGTAACCAGCGGTCACATTGACCCTCGAAGCCGTACGCCCGTTGGTGGGGCGCATGGCCCAGCACGCCCACCACCAGCCAGCTCTCGAGCAGCCACTGCCGAGTCACCTCGAGGTTGCCGTCGCTCACCCTGGCGTCGAGGGACGCTTCGACGCGAAGACTCCGCCGGTGACCCCTCGAAGGCTCGGGCTCGGAGCGCCAGGCCGGGTAACGACGAGCGGCCGGACCACCTTCTCCAGCTGCGCTTGAAGGTGCGCGCCGAACCGTTCGAGGAGGCGCTTGTCCAACGCGATGCCTCCACTGGTGAAAGCCGAGCGCGTCTGCGCGGTGACGCGGCGCCGCGGTCGGTCAGGCCCCGATGCTCTCGTAGACCGCCAGGTCTGCGCCGGCGTGCGACACGAGCCTCAACCAGGCGCACGCCGGCAAGGGCAGGTCGAGACAGCACACCCGAATCACCCGCTCGCGCGAGGAGCCCTCGAGGTGGTCGAGCACCCGCTGCAGCCGCGGGCCGCTGAAAGGGCAATACAAGAAGAACACCGTGCCGGTCGAAGCGTCGACGATGCGCTCGGCAGCGTCCCCTTCGAGCCACGACGCGCGCGCCGAGGGCCACCGGGCGAAGCGCTCGCGGGCCACCACCAGCAGCTCGGGCTGCACCTCGAGGCCCACCACCGCTGCGCCAGTCAGCAGGTGCACCACGCTCATCGCGCGGCCCACTCCAGCCCCGACATCGACGAAGACATCTGATGGGCCGACCTTCGCTTCATCGACCAGGCGCAGCAGCGCGTCGACCGGGCAGGGCAGGTAGGGCACACACTCGGGTGGCAACCGCAGGCCATCGTCGGGCACCTCGGTCAGCCCCAACACCCGGTCGACCCACCCGTCTCGCAGCGCTGGCGCCATGGCCTTCAGCTCCTCACGGAACCTCGCCGGCGACACCCCGGGATCGTGAAGGCCCCGCCGAACGTCGTCGGCCCTGCGAAAGGCATCCTCATTCAGCTGAGACACCGTCTCGAAAAGCATCTCTTCGATGATACTGAATTCACAGACAACACAGCCTGAAAATTCGAGGCTGGGAACAAAGACGAGAGAAAAATGAAGGGATACACCCGAGTGAGCAAGCCGCAGCGGGAGATTTCTCCCTTCAATCTGGTGCTCTCCCACCTGAGCTCCGTTCGCTTGAAGCGTTGCGAACGGCGGGGATCGAACCCGCGACCTCCAGAGTCAATTTTGGCGTGTTGGGCCTGCTCGGCCGGGTGCGTCTGCCGGCCGACGCCTGCCATCGCTCGCCCTGACCAGCGACCTCATCGGAGAGAACAGACCAGCGCCTGAACGACGAGGTTCGACCGGCGCGGTTTCATCGAAGGGCTGGTAGGGGGCGCTCGTGCAGTCGCGGCGCGGGACCCTCATCATCGTCGTCTCGTCGCTCTTCTTCGCCTGCATGGCCGTGCTGGTGCGGCACCTGTCGAAGCACCTGCCGCCCTCTCAGCTCGCCTTCATCCGCTTCAGCATGGGCGCGCTCGCCATGACCCTGGTCTTCGCCGCGCGCCGCCAGGCCCCCCAGCTCGCACACCCCTTCAAGCTGCTGCTGCGCGGGCTCTTCGGCACCGCCTCGGTGCTCACCTACTTCATCGCCATCGAGCGCCTGGGCAGCGGGCCGGCCACCGTCCTCAACTACAGCTCACCCATCGCGGCGGCGGTCTTCGCGGGCCTGTTCCTCCACGAGAAGACCACGGTCAGGACCCGCCTCGGCCTGCTGCTCGCCACCACCGGCGCGGTGGTCGTCACCGCCGCCACGGGAGAGTTTTCACACCCCCTGCACCCCGGCATTGGAGGCCTGTGCGGCGCGCTCTCGGGTCTCTTCGCGGGCGCGGCCATCACCCTCATCCGCTCCCTGCGCGCAGACACCAACGCACCGACCGTCTTCCTCGCCTTCTCCAGCGTCGGGGCGACGCTCACGGCGCCCCTCGCCCTGCCTGCCTGGGTCCCGCTCGACGGTTCGCTGTTGCCGCTCGCCGTGCTGATGGGCCTGTTGTCCATCGGAGGCCAGCTGCTCTTCACCTGGGGCATGGGCTTCACCAGCGCCACTGCGGGCAGCGCCACCACCCAGCTCGTCCCCGTGATGGCCTGGGTGCTGGGCGTCACGGTGTTGTCCGAGCCCATCGCCTGGCTGTCGGTGGTGGGCACCGTGCTCTGCGTCGGAGGCGTGCTGCTCGGCACCCTTCGCCAACAGGCCGCACCGCCCCGCACGCAACCTTCACCACCTGAAGAGTGACAACCAGGTCGAGCCCCCCAAGGCCTCGACATCAGCCTGTCACGTAGGACCATGTGCGAGAGGGCCGCCCGAAACGAGACGGCTCCTTCCGGCCGTGTAGACTCGGGTTCCTTCGTGGCCGGTCAACCCTTCATCGCGCCGACGTCGGCCATCGACCGCCGGCGACTGGGCAAGTTCGAGGTGCTGTGTCGCCTGTCGACGGGCGGCATGAGCCAGATCTACCTCGCGACCCAGAGCGGCATCGGCGGCTTCAAGAAGCTGGTCGTGCTGAAGACGATTCTGCCCGACATCGGCGGCGAAGAAGACTTCGTGCGCATGTTCCTCGACGAAGCGCGCACCACCGCGGCCTTCAACCACCCCAACATCGCGCAGGTCTTCGAGCTCGATGTCGATGGCGGCGAGCTCTTCATGGCCATGGAGTTCGTGCAGGGCTGCACCCTGGTGGAGATGGCCCGCGCCTGCCGCACCGCGAAGCAGCCCATTCCCATCGGGTTCACCCTGCAGAGCGTTCGCGACACCGCGCTGGCGCTCCACTACGCGCACAACTTCACCGACGCGCGGGGCCGCAAGCAGATCGTCATTCACCGCGACGTCGCCGAGAAGAACATCATGGTGACCTACGAGGGCGTCACCAAGCTGCTCGACTTCGGCATCGCCAAGGCGCTGGGCCGCTCGGGCCACACCAGCGTGGGCATGGTGAAGGGCACCTCGGGGTACATGTCGCCCGAGCAGATTCGCGGCGAGCCCCTCGACCCGCGCAGTGACGTCTTCGCGTTGGGCGTGGTGGCGCACGAGTGCCTCACCGGCCTGCGGTTGTTTCACGGGCGCAGCCCCGAAGACGGCATGCGCGCTGCGCTCGAGACGACCGTGGCGCCCCCGTCGAAGACCAACCCCCAGGTGACCGCAGAGATCGACGCGGTGGTGATGAAGGCGCTGCAGCGCAGACGCGACGACCGCTACGCCACCGCGCTGGAGTTCGGGCGCGCCATCGAGAAAGCCGCACCGGGCGTCATCTGGCACCCTGAGCAGACCGCCGAGCTGGTGACCCAGCACTTCTCCGAGCGCCGCGCCGAGACCCGCCGCCTGCTCGAGGCCACCAGCTTCGGCGCAGAGAGCACCGGCGAGATTCGCATCGACTCGCTGCTGGCCAGGGTGAAGGCCAGCGCGCCGACCGTGGAGTCGTCGCGAGCACCGCCGTCGGTCGCCGCCACCCCGCCTCCACCCGTGACGACGCCGCCGGTGCCTCCGCCGTCGAAGCCGATGCGTGCACCCCCGCCCGCGACGGTGCTGCCCCCCGAGAACGAGACCAACCCCGCGAGGCCTCGGCTGCTGCGCCCGGGCCCCCAGGCACTCGTGGAGAGCAGTGTTCCGTTCGGCGCCACGCAGCTGCCGATCCTGACCCAGGCTCCCAGGGCGGCGTCGACGTTCCACGACGACGAAGACAGCGAAGCCAAGACCTTGCCAGCCGCGGTGCTGCCAGAAGAGATCAAGGCGCTGCGAGCGAGGATGCTGGCCAACAAGGCGAGCGCGAAGGCCGCCTCCGAGAGCCAGGCGAGTGTCGCGCTGAGGCAGGTGGGGTCCTCGACCATCCTCGAAGTCGCCCCGGCAAGCCCCACCGAGGCACGGCGCGCTTCGGCAGGGCAGCTGAAGTCCCCAATCCCTCCCGCGCTCGAGCCCCCGCGAACGATGACCGGTGAGACCATGAGCGTCACCGGGCGGGCGGAAGGCCCTCGCTTCAAGGCCCTCGAAGACGACGAGCCAGAAGCGAAGACCGCTGTCGGGTTGCCGTTCGCGACCAGGCGGCTCGACGCCCGCAAGCCGTCCGTCTTCACCGAGTCGCCGCCAGGCATCGAGCGCGACGATGACGATGACGATGACGACCCTCGCCCGCGCGGCCGCTCACCAGCCGTGGCGATGCTGCTGCTGGTGCCGCTGCTGCTCGCTGCCGTCGCAGCGGTGCTTTATGCCACCGGCCTGCCACCTTTCGAAACAACAGGCACCTCGACGCCGACCCGAGAGGCCATCGAGCCCAGGAGTCCCCCGCCGGCGGGCTGATCAGCCACGCTCCGAGTCATTGCTTCGAGCAGCGCTCGCCGGCCAGGACTCAGTTGGTGCCCGCGCCCGACGCGGGGTCTTCTTCACGGTGGTCATGGCCAGGTCCGCCGAAGGTGCCCACCCACGGCTCTTTCGCCACGCTCAACCCCGGCACCACGAACTGCCTGAACGCCGCCGAGGTGCCTGCGAAGGGTGGGTCGCACTTGCTGCACGACGGGCCTCCAGCGGGGTCGATCGCGCCTTCCATCAGCCCCAGCACTCCTTCGCCCACCTCGAAGAGCTGAGGAGGCGTTCGCTGGCCCATCACCAACGGACAACTGAAGGCCTCGCTGCCATCGTTGACGTTCACCGCCCGCAGCGAAACCGGCGAGAGCGCGTTCGAAGGGTCTTCGACGAAGGTGAGCGCCACCGTGCGGTGACCCTGCGGCACCTGCCAGCTCGCGAGGCGAACCTGGTCGGACGAGAACCTCGCGCTGGCCTGCAGCACGTGCGTCCACCTCAAGGTGTTCAACCCCGCCTCGTACCCGCGCAGCTCACGGGCGCCCTCGACCGGCGCGGGAATGAAGCGCGCGTCCGACACCACGATGCGGCCCAGCGCGAACGGCAAAGAGAACGCCGGCCGACCGCTCGCCGCCAGCAGGGCCACGGTGCCGTTCTCGGGGTAGAGCAGCCCCCTGGCGACCGCCAGCTCTCCGCCAGGCATGGTGGGGTCGGTCACCTTCCACCGGAACACCCCATCGCGGGTGAAGCTCAGCAGCAACGTGGGTCGATCAGGCTTCAGCGGCGCCTGCTGGCTGGTGGTGGGAGAGAACGCGATGAAGAGGTTCCCGACCGAGTCCGCCACCACGCCATACGGGTGCGGGTGGTTGCAGTCATCGAGCAGCGGGTCCACCACGCGCTGGCCGCTCACGGCGCGGCCCTGTGCATCGAGCGTCACCAGGAAGTACCGACGGCACTGGGTGTTCGCGTTGGCGCCGGCAGAGCTCGGGTACGCCTCGAACAGCGCTGCCAGCCGGTCTGAGCCCTGCACCACCAGGCGCGCGAGGAAGATCTGCGACGTCAGCGCCAGGAAGTCCGGTCGCGCGGTGCGCACGTCGAAGGTCCACAGCGACGCACCGGTGCTCAGGTCAAGGGCGGTGACGCGGCCGTTCGGGCTCGCGGGGGAGTCGGCGCAGACCAACCGCTGACCCCAGAGCAGGCACCTCCGCGAGGGGCCGTTGGGGGCCGGTCGCGCCTGAGGAGTGTTGGCACGCAACACCGCCGGGGTCTGGAAGAAGCCGCTCAGCGTCAGGTCCCCGTTGGGCTCCATCACGAAGTCGTGCAGCTGCCTCGCCGGTATTCCCGCATCGGCGTTGCCTGAAGCAGCGCTGTCGTACGACCAGCGAGGGAAGAGCCCGATGGCCGGCGGCCGCACGCACTGATCAGCCACACACAGGCCCTCGGCCTGACACGGCGAGGCGTTCGCGCAGACGTACCCGTCGGGAGGGTCCCGCGTCTCACAGCGGCCTGCGATGCAGACCTCAGCCGCGCGACAGCTCTGCACGGTGCCGCAGGTGGTGCCGTCGGCCACCGGGTGCAGGCCACACCCGGTCTGAGGGTCACAGGTGCCTTCCTGGCACTTGCCGTCACCGGGGCAGGGTGGCGCTGGCAGGTACTCACACCCCAGCGTGGTGTTGCAGACGTCGATGGTGCAGCGGTTCCCGTCGTCACAGACTTTTGCCGACCCCACGCAGCGGCCCCCCTGGCAGGTGGCCTGCTCGAGGCAGGCGCTCTGCGGGTCGCATGACGCCCCGTCTGGAGCCGCCACCTCGACGCACCGGCCCACCGACAGGTCGAAGGACGCGGTGACACAGGCGGTGCTGGGCGTGCACTCGGGGACCTCCCTCGAGGTCGCGTCGATGATCAACGAGACCTCAGCAGCGTCTTGCGCCCTGACTGCCAGCACCCGCGACACCGTGCCCGGAGCCGTCGGCAGATACTCCAGCGTCACCTCGGTGGCCCCAGGCGCGAGCGTCGACGGTGGAGTCACCAGCGTCAACGGAGCGGCCGGCAACCGCCACTGCACCTCGAGCGGCGCCCGCCCGTCGTTGAGCACCATCACCGTCCCGCGCCGCGCCTGCCCGTCGAAGAAGGTCGGCGCGAAGGTGAACGAGGTCGGGTCGAACCGCAACAGGCTGCTGGTGGCCGCGAGCCGCTCGTCCCTGCACCCCGACAGGCTGAGCACCGCGATCAGTGGCACCGCGCGCGCGAAAAAAGACGGCCACAGCCCGTTCGTGCGCTCCGTCACCCGACAGGATTCTGGCATCGCGCTCTGGCCGATACGAGCCCCATGCCAGACCCTACCGTCACCACTGTTGAAGAAGATGATCAGATCAACAGCAGGAGTAGCAGGGTCGGGTTTTCCAGTGGGCAACGTGAAAGACCAGCAACTTCAAAGGGCTCGAAGCGCAGTGCCTGTGGGAGCCTGAACGGTCTTCAACACTTTCGCACAGCAGCGGTGCAGGTCGGCGGGTTCCCCACACCGTCAATCGGGTCAGCCCGGGCTTTTCCAACCGCCTTCCACAGGTCAGCCCACACCCGAGCTGACGATTCCACGGTATGTTGTGCCCGGCATGGCGATCGCCGCGCGAGGGGACCGAGTTGGCAAGTATGAGATTCTGACCGCCCTCACCTCTGGGGGCATGGCCGAGCTGTTCCTCGGCGCGACGGTGGGGCCGGGCGGCTTTCAGAAGCACGTCGTCATCAAGCGCATTCTGCCCGACGCGTCCCGCGACGAGACCTTCGTGCGCATGTTCCTCGACGAGGCGCGCATCACGGCGGGCTTCAGCCACCCCAACATCGCGCAGACCTTCGACCTGGGAGAAGACGAGAACGGCCTCTACGTGGTGATGGAATTCATCCCCGGGCAGAACCTCAACCAGGTCATCTCGGCCTGCGCGAAGAAGCAGGAAGTGTTGCCCCTGGGCTTCTCGGTCTCGGTGCTGAACGACTGCGCCCTGGCGCTGCACTACGCGCACACCTACGTGAGGCCCTCGGGCGAGCCGTACCCGGTGGTGCACCGGGACGTGGCTCAGAAGAACATCATGGTGGCGTGGGACGGGCAGACCCGGCTGCTCGACTTCGGCATCGCCAAGGCGGCCAACACCCTGTCCCGCACCAAGGTCGGCACCGTGAAGGGCACCGCCGGCTACATGTCGCCCGAGCAGGTGAAGGGCGGGGTGGTCGACGGTCGCAGCGACGTCTTCTCACTCGGCGTGGTGCTGTGGGAAATGGTGACGGGCCAGCGGCTCTTTTCGGCCGACACCGAATTGGCCGAGATGAAGCTCATCGTGAGCGGCGTCGTGCAGCGCCCCGACGAGGTCGAGCCGGTGGTGCCTGAAGAGCTCTCGCAGATCATCATGAAGGCCCTCGCCCGCGAGCCCGCCGACCGGTGGAACTCTGCCAGGGACTTCTCGCGCGCGCTGGCGAGCCGGGTGCCCGAGCTGCTCTTCGACGCCGAGCAGAAGTCGCAGTTCATGCGCGAGCTCTTCAGCGACCGCATCGAGCAGACCCGCAAGCTCTTCGAGGCCGCCAACACCCGCCTGTCCGAAGCCGAGATGCAGGCCCTGGCCAGGGCGCTGCAAGAGAGCGCCATGTCGCAGTCGGCCCTGCAGCCCGTCACCGGGCCCCGCCGCGTCAAGGCCCGCCCGGCCCCTGCGAAGGCGAAGAAGCGCACCGCCGAAGACGACCGCCTGATCGAGCTCGCGCTGCGCGTCGACGCGGTGGCCGTGGGGGCCGCGCAGGAGCCGCCTCGCCGCACCTGGACCGGGCCCCTGCTGCTGCTGGTGGCGCTGGTGCTGGGGGGGCTGGTGGTTCGACAGGTGGTGTTCACCGAGCCGCGCGTCACCTCCAGCGGCCTGCAGGCCTTCCCCGGAGAGCCCGACGAAGAGCCTGTGGCAGACCCCTCGCAGCCGACGGTGAAGACCCCCGCCACGCCCATCGACCTGAGCGGTGTTCCCGGCGCCGAGTCCAACGAACCGGCCGCCGAGGCACCCGCCAGCGCCAGCCCCATCGCGCTGCCGCCCCCGTCCACGAAAGAACCTGACAGCGTCAAGACCGCTGGCGCAGGGCGCTCCGAGGCGAAGGTGAAGGCCCAGGGTGAGGTCTCTCTGGCGCTGCTGCCCGAGGCCACCGTCTTTCGCGGCGCGCAGCAGCTGGGCACGGGCTCGTGGGTCACCTTCTCGCTGCCTGTCGGAACGCACCTGCTCACCGTCATCGGCCGTGACGGCCTCAAGCGGTTGCTGTCCCTGCCGGTGCTGGCGGGGAAGAACAAGACCCTGAAGCTGCGCGTCGACGAGCTGCCTGTCCGGTGAGCACCCCGCGACGGTTCCGTGCGCAGAGGTCGGGCCGTGGCCGCGAGGCGGGGTGTGAGCCATCGTCTGTCACCCGGGTGTTTCGCCGCTGCGAGCTGGTCGTGCGTGGGCTCTTCAGGCCAGCACGGTCCGCCGCCCTCTCGCCTGTGAGCCAGGGTCGACGCTCATGACGACCCCGCTTCCCCCTCACGCGCCCTTTCAGGACTCGTTGCTCGGCCGCACCGTGCTGGGGAAGTGGCGCGTCGAGAAGCGCCTGGGTGCTGGCGGCATGGGCACCGTGTACCTGGCGCACGACGTCACCGTCGACCGGCCGGTGGCGCTGAAGTTCCTGCTGCCCTCGCTGGTCGCGCAGACCGAATACCGCGCGCGCTTCGAGCAGGAAGCGCGCACCATGGCGAAGGTCGACCACCCCAACCTCGCCACCCTGTACAGCGTCGAGCGCGACGGTGAGGTGCCCTTCCTGGTGATGAAGTACGTGACCGGCAAGACGCTGGCTCAGCGCCTCAAAGAGCGCCCCGGGGTGTCTCTGCTCGAGGCCGCCGCGCTCATTCGGCAGATGAGCGACGCGTTGATGGCGCTGCACGGCGCCGGCTTCGTGCACCGGGACTTGAAGCCGGGCAACGTCATCGTCTCTGACGCGGGCCACGTCACGCTGCTCGACTTCGGGCTGGTGCGCTCGGCTGACGCGCGGCTGACCCGCCCCGGCGTCGCGATCGGCAGCCCCTTCTACATGTCGCCCGAGCAGGCCCTCGCCGGCACCCTCGACGCTCGGTCCGACCTGTACACGTTCGGAGTGCTGATCACCGAGCTGCTGACCGGCAAGCGGCCGTTCCCCGAGACCGACGGCCACGCCTCGCTGCTCGCGCACCTCGAGAGCGCGCCGACGCCGGCGCACGTGCTCGACCCCACGGTGCCCGAGAATGTCTCAGCGGTGGTGCTCGAGGCGCTGCGCAAGAAGCCTCACGAGCGGCCCTCGTCGGTCGCGGCCTTCACCGAGCGCGTGTTGCAGGCCATCAGCGCGTCGGTCTCCGCTTCGAACGCGCAGCGCAAGGCCGAAAAGCCGTCCAGGTCCGACCTGGGCCGACAGGCCACTGGTGGTGAGCCCAGCCCCGGCTCACCGTTGGCCCGAAAGGCCCGCGCCGCAGAGTTCGACGTCCAGCAACGCGGCACCGAGCTCGACCGGCCCGCGTTTGCCGAAGAGGAAGAGGTGGCGACGAACTCCAGAGCCCTGCCGGTGACCATTCCGGCTGAAAGCCAGTGGCCACTGGTTTCGACCTCTGGGCGCGCGACCGAGCTGGGTCCATCGCTTCAGGCAACACCCCAGGCCGCGCGTACGCACGTTGGGCTCAAGGCGGTCGGCGACCCGCCGGTCTCAGCCGTCTCAGAGGTGACGCCGCCCGCGAAGGCAGCCTCTGCGAGGACGCTGGCGGCCGTCGACCCGGTGGCCGTCTCGAAGGTGCTGCCGCCTGCGAAGGCAGACTCTGCGAGGACGCTGGCAGCCATCGACCCCGTGGCCGTCTCGAAGGTGCTGCCGCCCGCGAAGGCAGACTCTGCGAGGACGCTGGCGGCCATCGACCCCGTGGCCGTCTCGAAGGTGCTGCCGCCCGCGAAGGCAGACTCTGCGAGCACGCTGGCAGCCATCGACCCCGTGGCCGTCTCAGAGGTGATGCCGCCCGCGAAGGCAGACTCTGCGAGGACGCTGGCGGCCATCGACCCCGTCGTGAGTCCCAACCCGTCAGGTGACACCCGCACGGGGCTCGACCCCGTGGCCGGCGATGGCGTCAACTGGGTCACCGTGGGCGTGGTCTGCGCTGTCCTGCTCGTCGTGTTGCTCGGGTGGTGGGTGGCGTTCGGCTGATCAGCCGCCTCACGCCGCCTGCTCGCAGCCCGACAGGTGAGTCCCGTCGGTGGCATCGCGGATCTGCGTCGCAGCCCTTCGTTGCGACTCGTTCAGTTCCTGACAAGCCTCACTTGGCGGGCCTCGGCCTGCTCGCACCTCCACGATCCCACCCGGTCCGCTCACCTGCTCGGCGCCAAAGGTCACCACAGCGTGCGCAGCGCCAGGCCCAGCGTCGTGGTGTACCCCACCACGCTGCCCTTGATGCGGCCCGTCTCGTCGATGAAGTACACCGTCGGGTACGCGCCGACCTGCAGGGTCTCGGCCAGGCCCTGGTCGTCGAGCAGCACCGGGTAGTCGACCCCCTGCTCTGCGACGTACCGGCTCACGTCACCCTCGCTGCGAAACGCGCTGGCCACCGAGACCACGTTGGCGCGCTCGCCCACCAGGCGACGGGCCCAGCCCAGGTTCTGCGACTCGGTCTTGCAGACCCCACACCACGGCGCCCAGAAGGCCAACAACGTCGGCTTGCCCGCGAGCGAGGTCGACGACCAGGCGGTGCCATCGAGTGTTCTGAGGGAAAACGTCGGCAGTGGCCCTCCGCTCAGGTGCGCCCGCGTCTGCCACACGCTGACCCCTGCGAAGACCAGCACCACGAAGGTCAGGTCGAGCACCCAGCGCAGTGACTTTCTGGCCTCATAGGCGCGCTTGACGCGATGCCAGCGTGAGGGTGAAGCGGTGACAGGTTCGGTGGTCGACATGCGCAGGCCGCGGCGGGCCTTCAGTAGCAGGACGCCGAGGCCGCCGCTGCACCGTGACCAGACGGGTGGATCAACCCCGCGAGGTCACACAACTTTTTGAAATCATTGTGCTTCTCGACCCGAACAACTTTGTGACGCGCCAGGTCGACAATGGGTAGGCCGATGTCGGACAGCGGGTGAGCGCCTCGATGAACTCAGACAGCACCAGCTTCGACCCGCCCACGCCGTCAGCGACGCGCGTTCCAGTGCTTGCTGAGGGGCCGTCGGGGCCTCACACTCGCGGCTTCATGTTGCAGGATCCTTCGCCGGAAGCGCCGGTGCCCTTTGGGCGGTACCAGCTGATCCGCCGAATCGGCGCTGGGGGCATGGGTGAGGTGTTCCTGGCTCGAGAAGGCGGTGAGCACCCCCGCGCGTGCGTGGTGAAGAAGGTGTTGCCGAACCTGGTGGCCAACCGCGCCTTCGTGGGCCGCTTCCTCGACGAAGCCAAGGTCGTGGTGCGGCTCAAGAACAATCACATCGCGCGCGTGTATGCGATGGGCGACGTGGCGGGTGAGTACTTCCTGTCGATGGAATACGTGCAGGGCAAGACGGTGAGCCGCTTCACCAAGCGCCTGCGCGACCGCAAGAGTGAGCTGCCATTGGGCATCGCGCTGCTCATCGGTGAGCGCGTCTGTGAGGGCCTGCAGTACGCGCACGAGGCCAAAGACGAGACCGGCAGCCCGTTGCACCTGGTGCACCGCGACCTGTCTCCGGCGAACGTGTGCATCAGCTATCGCGGCGACGTGAAGATCATCGACTTCGGCGCCGCCCAGTCGACGCTGAAAGAAGAGCAGACGGCGCCGCGGGTGGTCATCGGCAACCTGACGTACATGGCGCCCGAGCAGGCCAAGAAGCTCATCGTCGATGGCCGCGCCGACGTCTACTCATGCGGCGTGATGCTGTGGGAACTGCTCGCCTGGCACGCGCTTGCCCAGAAGGGCGACCCCATCGAGCGCTGGCGCAAGGCTGCGAACCCCGCGTGGGAAGCGCCCAGCACGCACAACCCGGCGGTGCCTGCCGACGTCGACGAGGTCATCCTCAAGGCGCTGAAGAAGGACCCCAGAGACCGCTACGGCTCGGCCGCCGAGTTCGGCGAAGCGCTCGCGAGGTGCCGCAAGCGCCACGCGGGGCAGACGCACGACAAGGACCTGGGCGACCTGCTCTCGCGTGCGTTCCAGAAGGAGAAGTCCAGCGAGGACTACGTGCTGCAAGAGGTCGTCTACGGCAAGACGGTGGCGCCGACGACGAAAGAGAAGACGCGCCGGCTGCCGCTGGTGCCTCCGACGGCGTTGGCCTTCGAGCACACCGCGGTGATGGCGCCCCTCGACTTTCACACCTCGAACGAGGACGTCACCGACCCTGGCCGGCCCGACCCCACGGCCGACGAAGGGACCCCGACGCCGGCGAAGGACCCGCGCCTCACCATGCCCCTCGACGCGCGATTTCCCGAGCTGCGCTCGTCGCGACAGAGCTTCGGCCTCACCTTCGGCGACGTGCAGGAACCCGTCATCGAGGCCAGCCTCATTCAAGAGATTGAGGCCACCGGTGACGAAGAGCCCTACATCTCAGGCGAAGGGTACACGGCGGCCTATCGGCGCGTCGCGTGGTGGCAACGGGTGGCCATCTTCGGGGGCGTGTTCTTCGTCGCGCTGGGCCTGGGTTTTCTCGGGGTCTGGTTGGCGTTGAAGTAACTGCTGCGCAGGTGGAAGCGGGCTTCAGTCCTCTGGCTGCTCGTCAGGGCATGGGCAGCGCGCAGGGCCCGGGACTGGTGGCGAGCACGTTCCACCCCGGAGCGGCCCCGGCGACAGGTGACACCACCTGCTGACGATGGCGCCGAAGCGAGCGCCTGCTTTAACGGGCTGTCAGCCCCCGAGCGTCTGTCCGGTCATCTGCTTCCACCGGCGCAGCGCATCGGCCTCGAGCCGAGCCAGGTCCACTCCGAGCGCGGCCGCCACCTGCAGCTCTCTCTGAAACGTGGTGCCCATGGGCGTCGGGTCATCACTGCCCAGCACGCAGTGCACGTGCGCGCGCTGCAGCGCGGGCAACGGCTCGCTGCCGTGGGCCTTCACCAGCCGGCCCACGGCCGTGGGAATCAAGAGGCGGTTGCTCGATGGGCACACCTCGAGGGTGATGCCCGCTTTCGCCAGGCGCTCGAGGGTGGCCGGGCTTTCGAGCGCGTGCACGCCGTGGCCGATGGCGCGGGGCTGCAGGGCCAGCGTGCGGTCGATGGAGGCGTGCCCCGAGAACTCGCCGGCGTGAATGGTCAAGTCAGGCAGGTGCGGGCGCAGGCGCTCGAGCACCGCGACCAGACCCTCGGGCATCGGCTCGGCGTCAGGCGGCGGGACGATGCCCAGCACGTCGAGGCCGACGAGGCGTGGCGCGTGCTCGACCACCATGTCGGCCAGGGCCCGGTAGTGCGGCTCGCTCTCGAAGGTGCGCGAGAGGCCGAGGCGCACCACCATGGGCGTGCCGGTCTCCTTCGCCACCTGGTCCCTCGCGGCCAGCACCGCGAGCAGAATGGGCTGGGCCCACCGTTCAGCGAAGACCACCGGCGGCACGTCTCTCCACGCGAGGCGCTGATGCTCGAGCAGGGTGCGCACCATCGAGAACAGGCTGAGGCGCAGCTCGAAGCCGTCGGTGTCCTCGGCCGCTTCCCGGAAGGCCAGCACCGAAAGCGCCGCGATGGCCTCGACGCTCACGTAGGCCTGCCTCGCCTGAACGATGCACCGGTAGAAGCGCGAGCTGTCATCCGAGGGCTCGGTGAGGGTGACCTGCGCGGCGATGGACTGCTCGTCGCGGAAGCGCTGGGTGGCGTCGTCGAAGAGCAGCGGCGAGCGCAGGTTGAACTCGCGGGCCACCTTCGCCAGCGCGGCGGGGCTGTGCGAGCCCTCGAGGTGTCGGTGGAGGTCGAGGTGCATCGCCAGGCCCTGTCGTCTCAATTCGGCGGCGTTTCAAGCGTCGCGATGGGGCACCCGCGAGAGACCGGCTTCCCAGGCCAGCGCGAAGGTCTCGGTGAAGCCATGGAATCGGTGAACCGAAGAGGCTGCGCCTCAGGCCAGCCCCCGCGCGGGAACCGATTTTCACCTGCGGAGCAGGCGCTGGCCCTCGTGGTGGTGCGGCATCGTGGGCAGGCCTGCGTCGACCAGCTCGACTCGCCGCCGGTCGACGAAGACGCCCTGGTCGGTGGCCGAGACCAGAGTGGCCCACCCGGCGTGGTCCGCTGCGCCAACCACCACGGACGGCTGCCACGAAACCCGCCCACCGCTGCCGACCGGCGGGCGAGCGCTCAGCTTCCCGGTTGCGTGCGACTGAAAACTCTCCGCGGGGCCACCGCGCGCCCATGGGCCTCGGGGCCCGCCTGGGCTACAGTCTGCGCAGTCCCGTGGCTGTGAACCCCTTGTCCATCGTTCGAGTTGATGACGACGAGAGCCCGCCCCTCGGCACGACGCTTGGTCCCTGGGTGCTCGAGCAGGTGCTGGGCGAAGGCTCGATGGGGCGCGTGTACCGGGGCCGACACCAGAAGCTCGACCGCCTGGTGGCCATCAAGTGGCTGCACGGCAAGTTGACCCGCGACGCGGTGCTCGTCGAGCGGTTCCTGCAGGAAGCGCGGCTGGTCAACCAGATCAACCACCCGCACATCGTCGAGGTACACGACTTCATCGAAGCGCCAGGCCAGGTCTACGCCGTGATGGAGCTGCTGCGCGGAGAGACCTTGACCCACCGCCTGTCGAGCCGGGGCCTGTCACAGCCGGAGATCGACCGGGTGGCCACGCAGCTCGCCGAGGCGCTGGTGGCCGCGCATGCGCTGGGCGTGGTGCACCGAGACCTCAAGCCCGACAACATCTTCCTCACCACCACCGGCGCCACGCCCGACTGGGTGAAGGTGCTCGACTTCGGCGTCGCCAAGCTACTGCGGGTCGACCCCAACCACGTCATTCAGACCCAGAACGGCGAGGTCGTGGGCACCCCCCGCTACATGTCGCCCGAGCAGGTGGCGGGCCTCGAGGTCGACGCCCGCACCGACATCTACGCGTTCGGCACCATCCTCTACGAGCTGCTCTCGGGTCGGCCGCCGTTCGACTCGACGGTCTCGGGCAAGCTGGCCGCTGACATCATCACCCGAGCCCCGCCGCCGCTGCCGCCCGTCGACCTCACCGGGCAACCCCTCGCCCCGCACCTCGAGGCCCTGGTCATCGCGTGCCTCGCCAAGACGCCTGAGCACCGCCCGGCGTCGATGGCCGAGGTGCTGGCGCAGCTGCAGGGCGGGCCAAAGCCAGGGGCTGCCGTGCCAGGAGAGGCCCCGCCGCCGGGGCCTCGCGTCGCGCGGTCGGTGGTCTTCGGGGTGTTCGGGCTGATCGGCCTCCTGGTCGGCGCCGGTGTGCTGATGAACCGCGGGCCCGCGCCGGTGGTCGAGCTCGCGCCGCCAGTGGCGCCCGCGCCGGTGGTCGAGGTCGCTGCGCCGCCA
>VYLD01000157.1_pt1 | contig 24930 bp, 20 predicted proteins | sample 5114401 | NCBI WGS metagenome assembly VYLD01 (sample SAMN12291783, study PRJNA351875) | freshwater metagenome | isolation source: freshwater lake | place: USA: Michigan, Gull Lake | collected 2013-08-08 | reverse complement strand
CGGCCAGCGCCTCGTCGGTCTGGTGCACCGAGGCCAGCCCCGCGCGCACCTCGGACGAGGCCTGGCGACTGGCCGCCTCGAGCTGCGCCTGGGCCTGGGCTTCTGCGGCCCGTCGTTCCTTCTGCTGGCCCGAGCGCAGCCCGCCCTCGTAGAGGGGAACGGAGAGGACCAGCTGGGCCTGCAGGCTGAGCAGCGGCACGGTGAGGGTGGGCGGGTTCTGGTAGCCGGGCTGCACGACAGCCAGCAGCACCGGCGTGGAGTCGCTGAAGTCCCACGAGGTGGCCACGTGGGCCGAGTCGACGCGCGCCTGCGCGGCCTTGAGATCGGTCCGCGCCGTTCCCGAGGAATCGACCTGGGCGGGCAGCGCGAGGGCGGGCTCGACCTCGGCGGCGGCGACGGGTTGATCGACGCCGACCAGCACGCCCAGCTGCTCCTCGAGGCGCCGCAGCTGGCCAAAGGTGACGGCGCGCTGCTGTCTGGCGACGGCGAGCTCCTGTGCGGCGCGCAGCTCGTCGAGCTCGCTGCCCAGGCCTGCCGAGCGCCGGTCCTTCGCGTACTGCAGGTGGGCGCCCGAGACGTCGACGCTGCGCTGGGTGGCGACGGGCAGACGCGGTTTCCATCGAGCTGGGTGCCGACGGCGTTGACCGCCAGCGTCGGCAGGGACGGCGCCCTCGCCTGCTCGAGCTGGGCAACGGCGCGTTGCACGTCGGCTGCTGCCACCCGCAGTGCCGGGTTCGCTTCGAGCGCGCGCGCCACCGCCTCGTCGAAGGACATGGGCTGCGCCGACAACACCAACAGCACCAGCGCCGTCATGGCGCGGCCTTCTTCTCGGCCGATTGCACCGGCTTCACCACGTCGCCATCAGCGAGCGCCGCGGGAGGATACAGCGCGACTCTCGAGGCCGCGGTGAGCTCGCCCATCACCTCGACCGAGCGGCCCAGCTCGCGCACCACCTTGACCGGCACGTAGCGCAGCACGTCACCGGCGCCGACGAGACCGATGGAGGTCGCTCCGCCGCGCACGATGATCGCCGACCCCGGCAGCTCGAGCGCGGGCTCAATGCGCGGCACGGTGAAGGTGACGCGGACATAAGCGCCAGGCACCAGGAAGCGTGAGGGCTGGTCGGGGACCAGCTCGGTCTTGAGCGTTCGCAGCGAGGCGTCGAGGGCTCCGGCCGTGCGCGCCACTTTCAGCGGGATGACGGTGGCGCCCACCTTGACGGTCGCGCTCAGGCCCGGGTGCACCTGGGCCGCCGCCCACTGCGGCACGTCGACGTCGATCTGCAGCGCGCCGGTGCTGGCGAGGTCGAACAGCGCGGTGCGTTCGGCCGAGACCAGGGCGCCGTCATCGACGTAACGCCGCGTGATGGTGCCTTCGAAGGGCGCGCGCACGGTGAGGTAGCTGACCAGCGCGGACAGGCGCTCGTGATCGGCGATGGTCGACGCCACTTCGCTCTCGGCGGCGGTGAGCCTCAAGGACGAGGTGTCGACGTCCTGCGCAGAGAGGTTCCCAGCCGACGCGAGCTGCCGGGTGCGCTCGTGCTGCCCCTTGACGACGGCCAGGCTGGCGGTGGCCTGGGCGAGGCGGGCGTTCACCTGGGCGAGGCTGGCGGCGAGATCAGGCGCGTCGAGGCGGGCGAGCACCTGGTCCTTCTTGACCACGTCTCCCAGGTCGACCGTCAGGGCCCGCAGGAAGCCGTTGGACCGCGCGTAGAGGGTCACCTGGTCCTTCGCGCGCACGCTGCCGGGCAGGGCCACCTCGAGCGTCTGGGCGCCCTGGGTGGGGTTCGCCACGCGGACCGAGGTGGGCCCCGGGGGCACGTTGGCGCGCGCCTGGGACTCGGCCTGACGCGTGAATCGCCACCCAAGGCCGGCGGCGAGGGCGATGGCGAGCACGACGAGCAGCGCTTTCATGAGGTGACTCCTTCTCGAGCGTCGTCAGGGTCGACCAGGTCGGCGTCGATGACCTTCGCGACCGCGCGCCGCTTGAGCACCGAGTACATCAGCGGCACCAGGAACAGCGTGGCGATGGTGGCGCCGAACAGCCCGCCGATGACCGCGCGGGCGAGGGCGGCGTTCTGCTCGCCACCGTCTCCCAGCGCCAGCGCCATGGGCGTCATGCCCAGCACCATGGCCATGGCGGTCATCATCACCGGGCGCAGGCGGTTGCGGCCGGCTTCCAGCGCGGCGTCGAACGCCGACAGACCGCTGGCGAGGGCGTCGTTGGCGAAGCTGACCAGCAGGGTGGAGTTGGCGGTGGCGACCCCGATGGCCATCACCGCGCCCATCAACGACGAGACGCTGAAGGTGGTGCCGGTGAGGAAGAGCGCCACCACGATGCCCACCGCGGCGCCGGGCAGCGAGAGCAACATCACGAAGGGGTCGAGCCACGACTGGAAGTTGATGACCATCAGCGCGTAGACGAGCAGCACCGCGAGGCCCAGGCCGAGGAACAGGCCGTTGAACGACTGCCGCATGCCGTCGACCTGTCCGCGCACCAGCACCTTCGAGCCGGGTGGCAGGGTGGTCTCGACGTCCTTCGCGATGCGCTCGACCTCGGGCGCGACGCTGCCCAGGTCGAGGAACGCCACGTCAGCGCGCACCTCGTACGTGGGCTGCACGTCGACGTGTGAGGTGAAGACCGGCGTCGACCGGCGGGTGACGGTGGCGAGGTCTCCCAGCAGTTGCACGCCTCTGGGTGACGAGAGGCCGACGCTCATCAGCGCCTCGACGGAGTCGACCTTCGCCTCGGGGGTCTGCACCACCACCGGGTAGCTGTTGAGGGTGACCGGGTCGGTCCAGAAGTTGGGGGCGACCTGGGCGCTCGATGACACGGTGAGCAGCACGTCGTTGGCGACGTCGCGCAGGGTGAGGCCCACGTCGGCGGCGCGTTGGCGGTCGACCTCGAGGTGCAGCCGCGGAGCGTCGACCAGCTGGTGCACCCTCGCGTCGACAATGCCGGGCACGCGGGCGAGGCGGGCGGCGATGCGGCGGGCTCCGGCGAGGGTCTCGACGCGCTTGGTGCCGGTGACCTGCACGGACACGGGCGCGGGCAAGCCGAAGTTCAGCACCTGGGTCGTCATGTCACCGGGCGCGAAGTACAGCTGCAGCTCGGGGAAACGATTCCCGAGGGCCTCCCTCAAGCGCTGGGTGTATTCCTGCGTGGAATATCTCCGCGTGGCCTTGAGGCGAATGAGCAGCTCGCCGTCGGACGCCGAGGTGTTGGTCGAGTCGCTCACCGCCAACGAGTAGCCCTGCTGCAGGCCGATCTGCGCGAGCAGCAGCTCGAGCTCATCGGGGGGAATGAGCTCACGAACAGCGTCTTCCACCCGCGCGAAGGTGGCCTCGGTCTCTTCCAGCCGGGTGCCCGAGGGCGCGCCCACGTGCAGCCGCAGCTGGCCCGAGTCACTGCGGGGGAAGAAGTCGCGCCCCACGCGGGTGGCGAGGGCCGCGGCCGCCGCCACCGCCACGGTGAACCCCAGCAGCACCAGCGCGCGCTGATTCAGCGTCACGGTCAGGGCCGCGACATAGCGCGCACGAAAGGCCTCCCAGGCGAGCTCGAAGCGCTGGTGAAGGCGATGGAACAGGCTGTCGCCGCCGGGCCGTTCCTGCGCGATGAGGTACTTCACCATCGTCGGCACCAGGGTGCGTGACAGCAGGTACGAGGCCATCACCGAGAGGCCCACCGCCAGGCCGAGCGGGATGAAGAGGTAGCGCGCGGGGCCTTCGAGGAAGAAGACCGCGGCGAACACCAGGCCGATGCTCAAGGACGCGACGAACGCGGGCACCGCGACCTGCTGAGCTCCGTCGAGGATCGCGCGGGTCAGCGGCTTCCCCATGGCGAGGTTGCGGTGAATGTTCTCGATCTCGACGGTGGCGTCGTCGACCAGGATGCCGACGGCCAACGCCAGGCCGCCCAGCACCATGGTGTTGATGGTGTGGCCCATGGCGATCAGCACCAGCAGCGCCGCCAGCACCGACAGGGGAATGCTGACGAAGACGATCAGGGTGCTGCGCCAGCTGCCGAGGAACACGAGGATCATGAAGGCCGTGAGCAGGGCCGCGATGAGCCCCTCGATCAGCAGCGACTCGATGGACCGCTTCACGAAGAGCGACTCGTCGGCCAGCAGCTGCACGTCGAGCCCCGGCGGCGCGGCGGCTTTGAGGCCCGGGAGCATGGCCTTGATTCGCTCGGCGACCTCGGTGGTCGAGGCGTCGCCGGTCTTCAGCACCGAGAGCACCACCGCGCGTTTGCCGTCGAGGCGGGCGATGTTGGTCTGCGGCGCGAAGCCGTCATGGGCCCACGCCACGTCGCGCACCCTGGCGATGGACCCGTCCTTGAACTTCACCGGCAGATCATTGAGGGCGTCGATGGCCTCGGGGCTGGCGTTGGTGGTGACGCGAAACTCGGTGTCGCCGATCTTCGCGCTGCCGGTGGGCAAGATGAGGTTCTGCTGGGCGATGGCGAAGGCCACGTCGTTGACCGACGCGCCGCGGGCCTTGAGCGCCTCGGGGTCGACGTCGACCACGATCTGTCGCACGCGCCCGCCCATGGGCAGCGGGAAGCGGGTGCCGCGCACCGACGAGAAGAGGCTGCGCGCGCGCAGGTTGGTGAAGTCGTAGATCTCGGCCTCTGACAGCGTCTCGCTGGACACCGCGATCTGCAGGATGGGCACCGAGGTGGCGCTCGAGCGCACCATGATGGGCGGCTGGGTGCCCGGCGGCATGCGGCGCAGAATGGTCTGCGAGACGGCGGCCACCTGCGCGGTCGCGGCGGCCACGTCTTCGCCTTCGTGCAGGGTGAGGCGCACCACCGACACGCCGTCGAAGCTGGTGGAGTCGATGCGCGAGATGCCCGAGACGTTGCCCGCCAGCGAGAACTCGCTGAAGAGGGTGATCTGCTGCTCCATCTGCTGGGCTGAGAGGCCGCCGTAGGTCCACACCACGTTGATGAGGGGAATGTCGACGGCCGGGAACAGGTCGGTGGGGGCCTTGCGCAGCGCGCCGACGCCCGTGATGACGAGCAGCAGCGCGAGCACGACGAAGGTGTAGGGGCGCCGCAGCGCCAGTCGAACGAGCCACATGGTGGTGCTCCCGCGGGGGGGCCGTTGAAGCGCGGCGCGATGTTCATGCGTTCGAGCGCGCCGTTGGTGTGATTCGATTTCGTGTGGCTGTGAGTCGTAACCGTTATCGTGCTCGCCCGCATGGACCTCAAACACCTGAAGTCCTTTCTCTCGGTGGCCAAGGGGCTCAGCTTTCGAAAGGCGGCCCAGCGCGCAGGCGTCACCCAACCGGCCTTGTCGCAGCACGTGGCGAAGCTCGAGGCCGAGCTGGGCACCCGGCTCTTCGTGCGGGACCGCAGAACCGTCACCCTGACGCCAGCCGGGCAGACCCTGTGTGACGAGGCGCCGGGCGTCCTGGCGGCGCTCGAGCGGGTCATCGAGGCGACCCGTCGCGTGGGAGGGCTGCGAGAGAAGACGTTGCGCGTGGGCCAGCTGCAGTACAGCAGCCACGCCTACCTCCCCGGGGCCCTGCAGTCACTGCAGCGCGCGCGCCCGGACGTGTTGGTCGAGCTGGTCGAGCTGCCGGCGGTCGAGGCGGTGGCGGCGGTGAAGGAAGGCGTGGTCGACATCGGCTTCGGGCTGGGGCCGAACAAGGACGTCGATCTGGTCTCCCGGGACGTGATTCACGGCCGCTGGGTGGTGTGGCTGCCGCGCAAACACCCGCTGGCCGCGCTCGACGAGGTGCCGGTGACGGCGCTGGCCAGTGAGTCGGTGATTCTCTTCAGCCGTTCGCTCAACCCAGGGCCGTTCGAGTTCATCACCCGGCAGATCGGCAGTGAGCGCAGCGTCGCGCACCAGGTGCAGCAACCGCACCACGGCATTCCCCTGGTGCTGCAGGGCCTGGGGGTGTTCGTGGCGGGCAGCTACATCATTCAGCACGCGCCGGCGCAGGTGGTGTGTCGGCCCCTGTGCGGCTTCGACAGCGCGCTGCGGGTGACCGCGGTGTGGCGCCCCGATGGTCGGCAGGCCTTGCTGCGCCCGTTCCTCGCGGGGCTGCCGCGGCTCAAGCGGTGAAGCGATCAGCGCCGGGTGGCGATGGTCTTCTCGGAGGCCGAGCGCGGGTACACCTCGTCGACCGGCTGCTCGATGGCATCGACGATGCAGTTCATCCGATGGCGCGTTCGACGTTCTTTCGTTGGCCGTCCCAGATCTCGATCGGGATGATTCGCGCTCGAAGCCACCCTTGGACATGTGGACGATGCTGGTTGACGAACCCTCTTTCGCTGCGCCCGCGGCGGCGAGCTGCTTGACCGCAGGGTCATCGAGGTACGACGCGCGGCTGACCTCGGTGACGAGTGCAGGGTTCTTCTCGCGGAACAGCTCGAGCAACCTGGTGGTGTCCCACTCGCGTGTGGCATCGTACTCGTCTTGCGTGATGCCCTACCGCCTGCAGGCGCACTACTACTCGCGCGGGCCCATGGGCTACGGCCTGGGCAAGCTGCAGATCATCGATCACGACGGCAAGGGTGGCTTCACCTTCGAAGAGCGCCCGTTCGTGGTGATGGTGGACCAGGCCTTCGTCGACCTGGCGTGGTGAAGTAGCGAGCGCGAGGCACAGTCCTGCTAAAGCGCGTGACACATGAGACACGCATGGCTCTTGGCTGTTCTGGTGGTGAGTGGTTGCAAGAAGTCGACAGAGGCACCCGCGAAGCCCAAAGGGCTCACCATCGGGTTGGTGACCGACGTTGGGGGTCGCGGAGACCAGTCGTTCAATGACTCGGCGTTGCGTGGCCTCGAGAGCTGGGCAGCCTCGGTCAGCTTCAAGGGCGGCGGCTATGAGCCCCTGACGGCGGCGGCGCGAGAGGCGTCGATTCCCACCGAGCTGAAAGCCAGGGTGACGGTGTTGCCGGTGAAGCCGTTGGTGGTGCAGTCGAAGGCGCAAGAAGACTACCAACCCAACCTGCAATTGCTGGTCGATCAGGGCGCTGGGCTGACCATCGGCGTCGGCTTCATGCTCGAGAACGCCGTCGAGGCTGTGGCCAGACAGAACCCCGACGCGAAGTTCCTGCTCATCGACAGCCCGGTGCTGGACGCGAAGGGGGCTCCGGTGCGGCTGCCCAACGTGCGCACCGTGGTGTTCAAAGAAGAAGAGGGCAGCTTCCTGGTGGGCGCGCTCGCGGGCCTGGTGGCGAAAGAGAAGGTCGGCTTCGTGGGCGGTATGGAGATACCCCTTATCAAGAAGTTCGAGGCGGGGTTTCGTGCGGGGGTGAAGAGCACGAACCCTGCCGCGCAGGTCCTGGTGCAGTACACCGGCAGCTTCGACAACGTGCAGCATGGGAAACAGGCCACGGTCGATCTGCTGTCCAAAGGCGCTGAGGTGTTGTTCCACGCCGCGGGGAGTGATGGCAGTGGTGTCATTCAGGCGGTGAAGGAGGCGCGCGCGGGTGGAAAATCAGTGTTTGTGATTGGCGTCGACTCAGATCAATCACCTCTGGCCCCCGAGGCAGTGTTGACCTCGATGCTGAAGCGGGTGGACCTGGCGGTGTGGCAGGCCGCGAAGGATCTGGAAGGCAACACCTTTGCTGCGCAAGACACGGTGATGGGCCTGAAGGAAGGCGGCGTGTCGTATGCGCCGGTGACGCTCGACTTCCCGAACAAGGCCGCGGCGCTCGAGAAGGTGAACGCGCTGAAGGACGCGATCGTGGCCGGCAAGGTGGTGGTGCCGGCGAATGAGCAGCAGCTCGAGGCCTTCGTGGTGCCCGCGAACTGAAGGAGACCGCCCATGTGCCGCAGCATTCGACGTCTGCATCACTTCGAGCCGCCCGCGACGAAGGAAGAGATCGAGGCGTCGGCGCTGCAGTTCGTCCGCAAGCTGACCGGCATGAACAAGCCGGCGAAGCACAACGAGGCGGCGTTCGAGCGGGCGGTGAAAGACGTCGTCAAGGTGACCCAGACCCTGTTCGACTCCCTCGAGGTGCAGGGCGAGCCGAGCCCGGTACGGCGGGCGTTGAACCGGTCGCGGTGAGGCCTTTGGCGAGGCGACTCCACCAGCGCGACGAGGGGCCAGCACCGAGGCGACAGGTCACGAAAACAGTTCGCGGAGCCTCGCCACAGAACGCACCAGCCCGTTCGTCATCAACGTCTCCAGAAGCTGGTCCCGGGACTGCGGAGGGCTCTTCAGGTCAGCCGCCTGTCTGGTGACTATCGCTGCGACAGCCCCAGGTGCGAGATCGATGAGGTTGAGGACGAACTCATCCGGTGGCTGGGCCTCGATTCCGAATTCTTCCAGGATGTCGTCGGGAAAGTCCTTCAGGTTCACCGTCACGATGACCTGCGCGCCGGAGCGCACCGCGGCGGCGAGCACGTGGCGATCGTCCTTGTCTGGCAGCGTGAGCCCGTCGATCAGCTGCTCGTAACCGGTCACGAGCGAGTCCCGGACCGCGGCGTTCATCAACGCTCGCGTGCGCTGCAACGACGCGTGGTTGAGGTCGGGCCTCCGTAACGTGATGTTGCGAAACACCTCATCGAGGATCCGGTCGGTCCAGCGAGCGCGAACCAAACCAGCCTGACCAATACGGATGAGGAGGTCTCTGAGCGGTGCTGGGAAAAGAACACACGCGTCGTAAACGACGGTGAAGGCCACCGCTAATAGCCTTGGCCGTTGAGCTGTGCGTCTGCGGAGAGCTCGGCAAGGACCGCCTCTCGCTGCTTGTCATCGATCTCTCGGAAGGCCTGCAGGTCGGCGAAGCGGATGCGCCGGTGCGCACCCACCATGCGGAAGGGGAGCTTCTTCTCCTCGAGCAGCGAGATCAGGAAGGGGCGCGAGACGTTGAGGAAGTCTGCAGCCTGCTGCGTGGTCAGCTCAGCGTGGATGGGAACGATGGTGACCGCGTTGCCGTTGGCCATCTGAGCGAGCACCTCGAGGAAGCGCCTGAGGGCCTCGTGAGGGACCGTGATGGTGATGGTCTCGCTCGAGCCTTCGGTCTTCAGAGAGATCGTTCGATCGCCAACCGAGGGACCCAGCGAGCCGAACAACTTGAGGGCCGCCTGGGCGAGCGCAGCTTCGTGGGCCGTCGGGAGGTGCGCGGGTGCATTCATTCCCGCAACCTGTCACAACCGAAGCAACCGAAACAACCGCAGCAATCGCATCATCGTCGGCCTGATCTCAAGGGGTTCAGGAGGTCGTCTTCGGTGCCGGCGACGCCATCCTTCCCCAGGCTCGTCACCACCGGCTTTGGCTCGCCCCCATCAACGGCCTCGAGTCGATACTGGTACGCGTGGTCCCACGAATCAGGTGGACACCGCTCGAGGATCTGCGCGGCGACGAGCGCCTCGCACCGGCCCTCCTCGTCAGGCCAGGCGCCGGTTCGATCACGGAAGAGCTTCAAGGCGTTCTCGAGGTTGTAGAGGTCCATGCGCGCGCGGTCAGACTTCTGATCGACGTGTCCCATCAGCATCACGAGCCCGACCGGGCCGCTGCAGATCGCCCCGACCGCGATGACCGCCAGTGAGCCGCGCAGAAATCGCCCTGGAAAACCGACGCCGTCGTTTGCCCGCGGCGCGTCCATCATCGCCCAAACCGCGAGGCCGACCCGCCATTCCTCGGTTCATCGAACGCGCTTCGCCAGCCCGGGGCGCGGGTATGCTCTGCCCTTCTCACTGGAGGAGCCCGCCCTCGATGAGCCTGCAAACCCTGTCGCGAACCCAGGTCGATCTCTCCGGCCTGCTCACCTTGCTCGCCGACAGCCTCTATTCCACCCCCGAGGTGGTGCTGCGCGAGCTGGTGCAGAACGGCCACGACTCGTGTGTGCGGCGTCGCCTCGAGGATCCCGCGCCCTTCGAGGCGAAGGTGCGCATCACCACCGATCCCGCGCGGCGCACGTTGACCATCGAAGACACCGGCGCCGGTCTGACCCGCGAAGAGATCGATCGCTTCCTGGCCACGGTGGCCACCGGGTACTCGGGGCAGCTGCGCAAAGCCGGGCGGGGCAACGACGTCATCGGCCAGTTCGGCATCGGCTTTCTCTCGGCCTACGCGGTGTCCGAGACGGTCGATCTCTTCACCTGCTCCTACCAGTCGCCGAACGAGGCCTGGCACTTCCACAGCGTGGGCGGCGAGCGCTACGCGGTGTCGGCGTCCGACGCTCGACCGGTGGGCACGCGGGTGGTGCTGCGCCTCAAGGAAAAGCTCGCGCAGCTGGCCGACCCCCGGGTCGTCGAGGCCCGGGCCAGGCACTACTGCCGGCTGCTGCACGTCCCTGTCTCGGTGAACGGCGACGCCGAGCTGAACGAGGTGCCGCCGTGGCGTGAAGCCGACCTCTCGCCGCTGCGACGTCGCAAGCGCTCGCTCGAGTTCGCGGCCCGCTTCGAGGGCACCTTCAACCCGCTGTGTACCTTCGACGTCGCGCCGCGTGAGGCGGGCGCTTCCCGCGGCGTGTTGTGGATTCAGGACGGCGCCACCTATGGCACCACCGACAACCGCAACCTGCGGGTCTTCGTGCGCGGCATGCTGGTCAGCGACGACGCCAAAGAGCTGCTGCCCTCCTGGGCCGGCTTCGTGGGCGGGGTGATCGAAAATGACGAGCTGCGACCGACCGCCAGTCGCGAGTCATTGCAGGAAGATCAGGCCTGGAACGCCGCCCGCGAGCAGCTGCGTGAGGTGCTCATCGCCGAGCTGGGGCAGCTCGCGCAGAACGACCCGGTGGTGTGGGGGCTGGTGCTCTCGCGGCACAACGAGGCTTTGCTCGGTGCGGCGCTGTGTGACGAGAGGCTCTTCGGGCTGTTGGGCAAGGTGCTCAAGGTCCCCACCACCGCCGGCGAGCTGACGGTGCCCGCGGTGCGCGCCCGCAGCAAAGGCAAGCTGCACGTCACCGTCGGCAGTGACGCGGGCAGTGAAGAGGTGCTCTTTCGATCACTCGGCATCCCGGTGGTCGATGGCACCCGCTATGCCGTGCTGCCCTTCGTGACGCGGCACGCGGCCGATCGCGGCGAGCTGGTGCGGCTGGGCACCGTCGAGGGCAACGCCCACCTCTTTCAACGGGTGCAGCTCGAGGCCCCGCAGCTCGAACGCGCCCGACGGCTGTTCGCGCTGGAAGGGGTCGAGGTGGTGCCGTCGCGCTTCCAGCCTGCCTCGCTGCCCGCGGTGCTGATGGTCGATCGTGAAGCCCAGCTCAAGGCCCGCCTCGAAGACGACGCGGCGGCGAGGCGCATCGGCTCGGCGGTGCTCGGGCTGGCGCGCACCTTCACCGCCGGCATCTCGAGCACCTCGAAGGCGCGGCTGTTCCTCAACGTCGACTCGCCGGTGGTGCGAGCGGTCCTCGATGGCGAGGGCGCGGCAGCAGAACAGACGGCCGCCGTGGTGCTGTCGATGGCGGTGCTGCTGGCGGGGAACGACGGTGGCGAGGGCGTGCTGACCGTGGAAGGGGCCCTCGAGCGTCTGTCTGCCGGCCTGCATGGCCTGGTGGCGCGGGGACCCGCATGAACATCTGGGCCTGGGTCGAGCAGTCGAAAAGAGCGCTTCATGAGGCAGGCCACCACCGGCTGGCGGACCTGGTGGAGCGCTTCCCCGATGATGTGGTCAGCCTTCGCCACGAGCAGGTGGAAGCCCAGCTGCCCGAGGCCATCGCGCTGGCCCGCCAGCTGCGCCAACCCTGGCTCGAGCTCTTCGTGCGCCACTGGAGTCTGCAGAGCCGCGTCTTCTGGCGGCTGGAAGGAGAACACGCGCTGGGCGAGGCCACGCAGTTGCTCGAGTTCGCGCACCGCGACGAGAACCTCGCCTGCCCGCAGAGCGTGTGTGTCACCCAGGATCTGGCTGCCTGTTACGGCCGGGTCGACGGGCCAGGCTACGCCGAGGCGCGCATCGCCGTGTCGGACGAGTCGCTTCAGCGCATCACCCCCAGCTGGACCTGCTTTTCCTGCCTCAGCACCGAGCGGGCGAGCGCCATGCTCGACGCCGGGCAGGCTGCGGAGGCGCTCGCGTTCCTCGACCGGCAGGCCGAAGCGGCGCGCGGGGTGGCGCCTGGTTTCCCGATGGACACCGCCCTGACGCGGGGCGACATCCTGTCCGCGCTCGGGCGACACGAAGAGGCGCTGGAGCTCGCCGAGGAGCTCGAGCGGCGGACCCGTTCATCAGGGAGAAAGCTGAATGCCCGGCTGCTGGCCGCGTGGCAGTTGGCGACCCTGGGCCGCGCCGACGAAGCGCTTCAGACGCTGCCGGGCTTCGAGCAGGTGAAGGCCACTCCGGGGCAGTTTCTCGACTGGGCGCGGGCGGCGCGGGCCCTGGTGACCGCCGGGGGCCTGGCCAACGACAGCACCCTGCACCGGCGCCTGGGCTTCATGGCGCAGCAGCTCGAGACGACGGGCTCGTGGTCGACTGCCTGGCAGATCCACGAGGTGCGCGTGCAGTTGGCCCTTCGGCGCGGGTGGCGAGAGCTGGCCGGGCTGTCTCTGGCGGCGATGCAGCTGGGCCTCGAGCACTTTCGGCTGCGAGGGCCGCGGGAGGTGACGCTGGCCGCGTACCGGGGCCAGGTCGACGCACTGCCCCACCCTGCTGCGGTCGACGACGAAGCTGCGGTGTTGTCCTCGCTTCCCACTGACGCCGCTGAGGGGCTCGAGCGGTTGGCGCCTTTCGTGCGGGCGCACCCCGACAGCACGCAGGCCGCGGTGGTGTTGTCGGACGCCCTGGTCGCGCTGGGGCAACCCGCCGAGGCAGAGGCGCTGTTGTTGGCCGGACTTCGCAGTGGGCCCGCCTCAGAGCAGGTCCTCGGTCGGCTGGTCCGGGCGCGCGTCGAGGCAGGGAAAACCGGCGCGGCGCGCGAGCTGGTGGAACAGGCCCTGGCCGAGGCGCGCGATGATGAGCGCCGGGTGCTCGCCCATCAGCTGCTGGCCTCCATCGCGCGCAGCAGTGGCGATTCACGTGAGCGTCGGCGGCACCTCGAAGCGCTCTGTCGCCTCGCGCCAGAGGCCCGCCTCTTCACGACGCTCGCCGAGCTCGAGCGCGAGGCCGGCGAGGTGGAGGCGGCGTTCGCGCGCGCCACCGCGGCAGTCGAACGCTGGCCCGAGCCAGGCCCCCATCATTGGGAGTTGATGGTGTCGGGGACCCTGCTGAGGCGATGGGACGCGGTCCGCGGCGCCTGGCGTGCGATGGGAGAGCGCGCCGAGGGCGAGGGGCCGTTCGAGGAAGACTTCGGGCTGGTGCGGGTGCGGCTTCCGCCGGCTGACGGGAACGAGGTGGTCTTTGCCCGGCGCCTCGGGCCGGTCACGGCGCGCGTTCTCACGCTGCCAGGCGTCAAGCACGTCAACCGGCTCGAAGACGTGGTGGTGCTCGACGGGACGCGACTCGACGAGCCCGATGACGCCTCGGAAGCACCCGAGGACGAGCGAGAACCGCCGTTGCTGTCGGCGGTGGCGACCCTCGACCGCGGCCAGTGTTTTGTCTTCACCATCGAAGGTGTCTCGCCGGGAGCCGAGGTGCTGCAGCGTGTGAGTCGAGCGCTTCGAGGGCTTGGCGTGAGGGTGGCCATCTTCAGCGACGACTACGAGCTGACGTTGAGCGACGGAACGACGCTGGCGGGGGCGTACGTGCGAGTGGGGGTCCCGCCGCGCGCAGACGTTGTCGCGGTCGCTCACCTGCTGGGCGAGCAGCTTCGCTCCGAGTCAACCCCGCTCTTCTGGCCGCTGCTGCTGGAACACCTCGGGCGCCAGGCAGAGGCAACTGATCAGCGCGAGCGCGGCGATGAGCTGGGCCTGGACCTCGACCCACCCGTTGGTGTCGCGCGCTCGCCGACGAGCTGAGGACGATCTGGCTCAGGTGACTCGACACGTTCGCTGGCTCCCTGGGCATCCGTCGAGGCGTTTCGGGTGGAGTGAATGATCATCTCGCTGCGGCACCTCTCAAAGCGCTTTGGCAGCCAGGTCGCGCTCGACGACGTCTCTCTCGACCTCTCGTCCGGTGAGCGCGTGGCCCTGGTCGGCGAAAACGGGGCCGGCAAGTCGTCGCTGATGAACGTGCTGTATGGCCTGTACAGCGCAGACACGGGTGACCTCGCCATCGACGGAGCACGGGTTCGAATCCGCACTCCCGCCGACGCGCTGGCCCTGGGCATCGGCATGGTGCAGCAACACTTCACCCTGGTGCCCACCCTGACCGTGGCCGAGAACGTGGTGCTTGGCCGTGAGCCGACCTCGAGGGGACTGCTGGACCTGCCACGGGCCAACACGGAAGTGGCAGCTACCTGCGCGAAGTTCGGCTTCACCCTCGACACCTCCGCACGGATCGACACGTTGACGGTCGGCTCGCAGCAAAAGGTCGAGATCGTGAAGGCGCTGCACCGGGGCGTGTCGACGTTGATCCTCGATGAGCCCACGGCAGTGCTCACGCCACAAGAGGCTGACGAACTGTTCGCGGTCACCCGGCGGCTCTCGGAGCAGGGCCTGACGGTGGTGCTGATCAGCCACAAGTTGAAGGACGTGCTGCGCTTCGCGACTCGAGTGGCGGTGATGCGGCGAGGGAAGAAGGTCGCCGAGGTGAAGCCCTCCGAGACCACCGAGGAGGCCCTGGCCGAGCTGATGGTTGGCGAACGGCCTCCACCACCCCCTCCCCCGCTTTCCTCGCCCGGAGACGCGGTGGTGTCGCTCGTCGAGGTCAGCGCCGGTCGGCTGCAGCACGTCTCGTTCACCGTGCGTCAAGGCGAACTCCTCGGCATCGCCGGTGTCGACGGCAACGGACAGCGCGAGCTGGCAGAGGTGCTCACCGGCTTGCGGCCGCTCGACTCGGGCCGGTTGAACCTGAGTGGAGTGGACGAGGTGCGCCTCACGCCGAAGCGCGCGCGGGAGCGGGGAGTGGCCAACATTCCCGAAGACCGCTTGCGGGACGCGATGGTGGGCGACTTCACGGTGGCCGAGAACACCGCGCTGGGTCGCCAGCGGCTCATGCCGTTCGCGAAGGGCCCGCGCATCGACGTCGCAGGTCGCCTCGCCCGCACCGTGGCCCTGATGGAGGCGAGCGACGTTCGGCCCCGCGACCCGACGTTGCGGCTCGGCAGCCTGTCCGGAGGCAACCAGCAGAAGCTGGTGGTCGCGCGGGAGCTCGACGGAGACGTGAAGCTGCTCATCGCGGTGCAGCCCACGCGGGGGCTCGATCTCGCGGCGGTCGACGCGGTGCGAGCCCGACTGCTTGCCTTTCGCGCGAAGGGCGGAGCGGTGCTGCTCATCTCTCTCGACCTCGAAGAGGTGCTGGCGCTGAGCGACCGGGTGCTGGTGCTGTTCGAAGGACGCGTGACCGCCGAGCTGCAGCGGGCCCAGTTCGACGAGCGCCTCATCGGCCGACGCATGCTGGGAGTGGTCGATGCGTGAGACGTTGCGCCAGCTGGTGCCGCCGGTCGGCTCCATCGTCACCTCGCTGCTGGTCTGCTTCGTCGCGGTGGCGGTGCTACGCGGCGGCTTCGGCGTGGCGGTCGACGCGTTCCTCGCGATGACCTGGGGCGCCTTTGGTGACTTCCCGAAGCTGATCGACGGCGCGTCGACGGCGGTGCTGTGGCGACCCTGGGGTGAGAGCGCGACCAAGGCGGCGCTGCTGACGTTGACCGGGCTCTCGGTGACGGTCGCCTTCCGCGTTGGCCTCTTCAACATCGGCGCGCAAGGGCAGCTCATCGTCGGGGCGCTGGCGGCGGCGGTGGTGGGGGCGGGAGTGCAGCTCCCGGCGGTGGTGCACGTGCCCCTCACGCTGCTCGCCGCGAGCGCGGCGGGAGGGCTGTACGCGCTGGGGCCGGCGCTGCTCAAGCGGTGGCGCGGCGTGCACGAGGTGATCAGCACCATCATGCTGAACTGGGTCGCGGTGGCGCTGGTCGAGAACTGGCTGGTGCCGGGGCCGCTGCGGGCGCAGGCGGTGGGGGACAACTCCATCTCGGGCACCGCGCAGATTTACGCGAGCGCAGAGCTGCCGAGGCTGGCGGGTGAAGTCTCACGGCTCAACGCCGGGTTCCCGTTGGCGGTGGTGGCGGCGGTGCTGGTGTGGCTGTGGTTGACGCGCCTGGTGGGCGGCTTCGAGTGGCGGGCGGTGGGCCTCAACCCGTTCGCGGCGAGGGCGGCGGGCGTCGACGTCGGGCGCGCGATGGTGTCGGCGATGGTGCTGTCGGGTGCGTTGGCAGGCCTGGCCGGCGCGGTGTTGGTGATGGGCACAGAGCAGCGGTACCCGTCGACGCTCGGCGCTCCGTATGGCTTTGATGGAATTGCCATGGCCCTCATCGGGAATGGGCACCCGCTGGGTGTCCTGGCTTCGTCTCTATTGTTCGGCGGGTTGCGGGCGGGCGGAACGCGGATGCAATTATTTGGGGTACACAAGAGCTTACCCGAATTAATCCAGGGGCTGGCGTTGTTATTGGTCGCCGCGCGGTTGTTATGGGTGAAGCTGGCCAACCGATTGGTGCCCGTGAAGGAGCCGCGATGACGCTGCTCCTCGCGTTGTTCAACTCGGTGCTCGATGCTGCGCCTGCGCTGGTGTTCGCGGCTCTGGGCGCGACCTTGTCCGAGCGGGCCGGGGTGGTGAACGTCGGCGTCGAAGGCATGTTGCGCGCGGGCGCCTTGGCTGCAGCGGTGGCCTCGTTGGTGATGCCGACTCCGTTGGGAGTGTTGGTTGGCGTGGCGACCGGCGCTGCGGTGGGATCCCTGCACGGCTGGCTCTGCGTTCGCCTTCGAAGCGATCAGGTCGTGTCTGGCATGGCGATCAACCTGGTGATGTTGGCGTTGGGTCAGTTCCTGCTCGAGGCAGTCTTCTCGTCGCCGTCAGGGACGCCGTCCATCACGCAGCTCCCGAAGTGGCTCGGGCATTCACCGCTGACGTGGCTCGCGGTCGTGTTGCCTTTCGTGGTGCACCTGGTCGTGACTCGGACTCCCTGGGGACTGCGATTGCGGGCAGTGGGAGAAAAACCGCAGGCAGTCGCCGCCATGGGCGTGAACGTCTCGCGGCTGCGGTTCGGAGCGGTGGTGCTCAGCGGTGCCCTGGCTGGACTCGGCGGCGCCCAGCTGTCGACCGCCGTATTGGACCGCTTCGAGCACCACATGCCAGCAGGCCTGGGGTTCATGGCGGTGGCGGCGATGGTCTTCGGCCGCTGGACTCCGTTGGGAGCTGCGGGCGCCGCGCTCTTCTTCGCGTTCGCAGACGCGCTGAGAATCTCTCTCGCGTCGTCAGCGCCCGGCCTGCTCGAGGTGGTCCCGCAAGGAGTGCTGCTCGCCCTGCCCTACGCCACGACCCTCGTGGTCCTGGCGCTTCAACGTCCATCGGCTACGAGCGCCCCGGCCGCATTGGGGCAGCCATATGACCCCGAGCTTCGGTAAGCTTTGGCAGACGACTCGCGTGGTGGTGACCGAGCGTCAGGGAAGAACGAACGAGACGAACGCCTCGAGGCCAAGCAGCGGAGACGGGCTGAGGCTGCGCTCGATGGGCAAAGCGACGACACCGCCCCGAGCGAGAACGCCGACGACAAGGCTCCGGCCAAACCGCCGTTCCCAGCCCACCCGGGCGCTCACCGACGGCCCGCCCGCGGTCTGCACCGAGCGGAAGTCTCGCGTTGCCGCGTCACGCACCACCAACCACCACGAGGCCTCGAGCCCAAGCCCCACTCCGAGTCGATGCGACGGAGTCCAGCTCGCGTCCACGCCCGGCTCGATGGTGTGTGCACGGAAAGGAACACCTTCACCCAGGCCCTCGAGCGTGCCGCTCCCAATCCGATAGCCGACACCGCCGCTGACGGAGAAGCGCCCGAAGGCGCGCGTGAGCGTCACCCGCGCCCCGACGGACGGCGGAGCAGCCGCCCGCGACACCACACCACTCGTCACCCACACCGCCGACGGCCCCACTCCCAGCAGCCAGGCTGGAGGCGGCGGCAACACCTCGGTCAGGTCCATTCGGTCGCCTGCGCCGAGTTGCACCGTCGTCTCCGACAACACCGCACCAGAGCGCGCGTCTTCGATGGCCACTCTGCGCTGCCCTGGCTCGAGGCTGATGCCTCCGGGCAGCAGGCCCTTCACCGCGCCATCGACGCGCAGCCGAAGCCCTTCCGCCGACGGCGAGTAGCTGAACAGCACCGGCGCAGACGTGCGGACGACTTCACCCGTCAGCACCACCGGGTCTCGCCCCACGAGCTCGACCTCTGCGGTCGGCCGTTGCTCTCCCGACGTCGCGGCGAACGTCGCGTCGCGCGCGAAGTCATGGGCCTCGAGCGCCGTCACCGCGCCATCACCATCGCGGTCTCCGCGCTTGAGCGCCTGGAGCAGCCCGTGCGTGTAGATGTCGTGGCCCAGGGTTTCGCTCTCGCGCGCCGTCTCTCCGAACGCGCAGGCCGTCAGCACCAACAGTCCTTCGGATACGTCGTGGAAGGCGGCCGGCACGGCCTTGGTGGTGGCGAGCTGCGCGATCAACGCGTCATCAAGCGTCGACTTGCCCTTGCCCGAGTGACACAGCGCGAGAATGAGGGCCTTGCGTCGGGCCGGCATCGCGTCGAGCAGCGCGCGCACGCGGTCGACACGCAGCCCGGTGTCGGCGAGCACGTCGAGCCGGGTGTCACGGGTGACGATGACGCGCTCGAGCGCCGCCCCAGGTCGACGCGCCAGCGTGCCGTGTGACGAGAGATACACGACGACGGTGTCCTGCGGGTTCGTCGCCTCACGTGCGATGGCTTCGAGCTCGCCGAGGATCGAGGCCTTGAGCGTCTCGTCCCGTGCGGTGAGCACGCGCACCGCGTGGTAGCCCGTCAGCGCCGCGCCGAGATCTCTCGCGTCGGCTCCAGCGAAGCGCAGCGGCGAGAAGTGCGAGTCGTCGAAGGAATCGATGCCAATGAGCAACGCGAAGCGCCGCGGCGCGCCGGCAACCGCGGTGACACCGGTTGGGGCGCGCTCGAGGCCCTTGGCGGTGAAGGCGCCGCTCGTGGCGCACGCAGAAAGACAGAGCAGCCCCAGCCACCACCTCACCGAGCCACCACGATGGACGTCACCAGCTCGCTTCGGGCACCGGCGGTGTCGAGCGGAACGACCGAGCCCACCACCCTCACCCGCCACGGCTCGGAGCGCGGCTCGACCCGCAACACCACCGCGCCAGCGACGTCGCCGAGCTCGTGTTCTCCACCTTCGAGCCGAACCCCGCGCACGTCGTCGGGCCAGAGGCGCGCCCAACCGCCGTCACGCAGCTCTTCCAGCGCGAGCCACGCCGGTTGCGACAGCGTCACGCGCGCGCCGAGCCGGGCGCCGACTGGCACCACGTCACCGGCCGCCAACCGCCGCGGCGCTTCGTCCAGCGTCACCAGCAACAGCCCGAGCGTCGGCGTCGCCTGCACGCCCTTCACGCCGTCGGAGGCGCCCTGCACCTCGAGCATCACCACGCCCACCACCGCGAGCGCTGCGGCCACCCAGACAGGCAAGACCCACCGCTTCCACCACGGCGGCGCTGGCGGGTGCACCGCCTCGAACGCCGCGTCGAAGACATCGGGCCCCCTCGGAGCAGCCCATTCCCGCTCGAGCGTCGCGTGCGTCTCTTCGGTCGGCGCGGCCAGGGACTGCGCGAGGCGCTTCTTCTCGTCGGCGTCGGCCGTGCCCTCGAGCAGCCTGTGGAGGTCGTCGCGTGTCACGTCAGGCCTTCCTGCGCGAGCGCCTGGGCCAGCGTCGCGCGGAGCATCGTTCGCATTCGCATCAACGTCACCGAGACGGTGCCAGGCGGCAGGCCCAGGTGGTTGGCGGCGTCACGTGTCGTTCGGCCCTCGACGTACACCGCGAGCGCGAGCTGTCGGTGCCTCGGGTCGGCGAGCCCTTCGAGGCAGTCACGCACCAACCGCTCGCGCTGAAGCCGGTCGGCTTCTCCATCACAGGGGAAGTCGAGCGAGGCCTCGGCGGCGAAGCGCTCGAGCAGTCTGGCGCGGCGGTCGTCGAGGCGCTGCCTCGTCGTGGCGATCGTCGACGCGGTGGCCAGGGCCCAGCTCACGAAGGCCTCAGGGTGCTGCAGCTGCCGCAGCTGGCGAAACACCCGCACCCAGCATTCCTGCGCGAGGTCCCTGGCAGCATCGCGGTCGCCCCGGGTGGCGAGCAGGCACTGGCGGAAGACGATGGCCTCGGCGGCGTCGTACAGCGCCCGAGCCGCAGCGGGCTCGCCCCGGACTGCACCGTCATGGAGCTCTCGCCAATTCATCTGCGATTCGGCGAATATCGTATCGCCACGCCTGCTGCCCGAGGTCTGTCGCGCCCGCGCCGACCGCGAACAGGCTATCGCCGACTGCACAGACAGGCCGCACGCCGATGCCGAGGGTGCTGAAGGGCCTCGCGGTCTCGAACGGCGCCCCGGTCTGCATCACCGCGAGGCCTCTGCTGGTCGACAGCACCGAGAGGCCGGACGACGCCGAGTCGACCACGCGGAAGCCGGGGAAGAGCTCAGCGTCCTTCAACAGTGAGTCGGGGAAGGGCCACTTGGGCTGGTCGCGGTCTGGAAGAATGACGGTGCGCGTGCGCGTCGAGCCGCCGAGGTGTTCGACCTGGGTCACGCGCCAGCTCGATGGCGGCACCCGCTCGACCCACTGGAGCGCCGGCGCGGTGAGCGAGCTGAACGTGTCAGGCACGGGACGGGCGGAGGCAGGCCATACGGGAAACGGAACCAGCGCGACGTTGCCTTGCCCGTCGAGCTGACCCCAGAGGAGCTGGCCCGTCGCGATGTCTTCGAGGCGGAAGGAGCGAAGAAACGACGGCGGTGCAGAGGTGAGAAGGTCGTCGACCGGCGACCCCAGGCCCGCGGGCTTCACGCGGAGACCGGGGAACGTTCTCAGCACGACTGGGGCCTGTCTCTGGTCGACCTTCCACACCGCCACGCCGGCCTCCGACTCGATGAGCGCGTGCCACGTCAGGCCATCGTCGCTCAAGCGGACCCATGGCGCTGTCTGGCCAGCTGCGAGCGGTACGCTGTGAGCCATTGGGCCCTGCGAGTTCCACCGCGCGAACGTGATGGCGTTCGCCGCGACGACTGCGCGAACACAGTCGCCGTTCGTCACCAACTGACACCTTGGCGTCACCCACACCCGGCCCGCCGCTCCGAAGGCGCGAGCACCGGACGGCCACTCGCCGCTTTGGACCAACGGCTCCGCCGTGAATGCCTGCTCGGTGGCCTCGACGAAGCGCCAGACACCTCCGTCGAAGGGCGGCGTGACGAGCTCGGTGCTGTCGGTCCACCTCAGTGAGACGACCTCGTGGAAGCCCTGCCCCGGCGGAGGCGGCTCCAGGTCGGCGAGCACCACGGGCCTGGTGACGGTCGCAGCGCCCGTCTGCGCGTCGATGGTGTGAATGAGGTTGGTGGTCACGCTCGAGAGCCGCGCGGTGCCGGCGGCCTCCTGACAACTCAGGCGATCGTGAATGCTGACGGGCCCGAGCGCCTCACCGCCGAGAACGCCCTTCAGCCCGGGCAGGGTCGGGTTGAGGATCAACGATGCGAGCGTGCGCGCCGAGAGCTTCAAGCGTTGGCCTGCATACAGCCTCACCGGCTCGACGAGCCCGAGCCCGCGCAGATCGTTGGCGACCAGCAGCGAGCGGCCAGACGCGACGGCCTCGAACGAGAAGCAGCCAGACGCATCGGTGGCCGTTTGTCGAACGGCGACGCCATCAGAGACGATGAAGACCGCGACCCCTGCCGAGCCTCGCGGTGACGGAGAAGTCAGGCACCCTGCGAGCGACGCGTCGCCCGGCATGTCGACGGGCTCGAAGGTGCCGCAGCCGACGAGGGCCATCAGCGCGACCCAGAGCGGCTTCATCGCGGCGCTCCGAACGGTGCCGGCACCCGGAAGATTGCGCCGCGCCACTCTCCGGTCAGGCCCGGCGCGAAGACAAACCGGCCGTCGAGTGAGGGGACGCCGGTCGAGAGTACAGATGGAACGCGCGCGAGTGAGCGGGGATCATCGAGCGTCGCGTCCGCCGGCAGCAGCTTGCGCCCCGAGCGGCCGTCTTTGTTGCTCACCAGCACCGGCCAGGGACCGAGCTGGTCGACCCAGGTGGTGTCGGAAGGCAAGTCGACGAGCTCGACGAGTTCTCCTCTGACTCGAAGGAGCTGCATGGGGCGGTTCCACGGACGCAAGACGCGCCAGAACCCGTCGGCCGTCGAGCAGCCCTGCGAGGTGCTGTTGAGCTGTTCGTCCGTGTCGATTCGCCACTGGCGCCGGTCGGTCGCGAGCCCGCCGATGAAGGTGAGTCGCAGGCCGTGCTCGAACACTTCTTCGAAGGTCGTGCGGTATACCTGTGCGCGGTCGCAGGTCGAGACCCACCGACTCCCACGCGCAGTGCCCAACTCGGGGTCTTCGCCGCCGATGGCGAACTGCTCGACGCGCGGCTCGAGGGTGTCGCCGTCGAAGCGAATCACGGTCATCGTGTCCAGGCTGCGGCTGACCGACACCACCCGGTCGTCGACGACGAAGGCGTCGACGATGCCGGCGGGTCGAGCGACCCGTCGCCCCGTGGTGAGGCTCCCATCGTCGCCGAGACGCGAGAGCCAGCGTTCGGTGGCGAAGTCATGCACCAAGAACAGAGCCCGGCTCGTCGCGAGCAGCTGCCAGAACGTGGTCGTCGGCGGCAGAGTGAACGTCTGTCGTCGCGCCAGCGACGCGAAGAGCACCTGCGAGGCCGAGACGATGACGGCGCCACGGCCGGCGACGAAGCTCACGGAAGCGGGTTCGAGGTCGGGCACCGGAACGTCGAGCCTCGTCTCGCCTGTGAGTGCGTCGATCCAGGTGAGCCGTGAGACGGGAATTGTCTCAACGCCGTCCGCGGTGACTTTGCTGAAGCCTCCCGTCACCTCGAGCACAACCGTCTCGCCGTTCGCGTCGGTCGCGGGGACGAAGTGGCGCAGCACCCACCCGTCTCGCAGCAAGGGGCTTCCGTTGGCCAACAAGACGCCGGGCCCAGAGCCAAGCACCGTCGGCGTTCCGTCATCGTCGACGCGCACCACCTCGTACCCGTCGCGGCGAACTCGGGTCGCCAGCAGCGGCTCGCCCGGCCCCCCGCCCCAGAGGTACTCGAGGTCGTCTTCAGGTCGCGTCAGCTGCTCGTCGAAGCCTGCGCCGCGCAGCCACAACACCTCGGGGTGCGCCCAGACGGGCTCGAGCTCGAGCTGCCCGACGTCCGTCTGCCCGGTGGGGAGCAGCTCGAGGTCGGGCCGCCAAACGCCCTGGTCACTCGTGGACGACTGAAGCCCGAACACCGCCGCGGCGCCTGGAGTGCCCCTGAGGCGGAAACGGCCGTCGCTGGCGCTGGTCGTCTCGGCGATGGGCCGGCGGTCGCGAATCAGCATCACCCGCGCCCCGGCGACGCCTACGCCCTGGGAGTCAATCACCTGCCCGACCACCTCGGCACGACCGTCGTCAACAGTGAAGCGGCCACAGGCCAGCAGCGCGCTCACCACGAGAAGGCTTGTCAGAAGTCGCATGCGGTGAAGACGCCACGTCACGCCCGTTTGATTACATCGAAGGGCCTCTTCGAGGTGACAGCCCAGCAGTGCTGCTTGCCCTTCGCGACGCCGCTGGTGGTGTTGGCGCTCCAACGGCCATCGTCAACCAGCGCCCCCGCGGCGCTGGGCCAACCGTACGACCCAGAGCTTCGGTGAGCTCAGCAGACGGCTCCTGGACTTCATCTCTGCAGCGCCGAAGTCCTGTTCGTCGGTCAACGGCCGAGAATGGTCGAAATCGTCAAGAGGCCAAAACGACAAACCCGTCCTCACCGCACACAACGAACACCGTTCATTGAGAACGTGGGGAAGTTGGACGTGTAACCGTTGTTGAAGTCGACGGTCCATCTCCAGCTCGGCGTGCCAGCAACAGGCGTCGACGTCCAGAAGCTGGCGGCGGGTGTGTTGGGGAACGCCGTCACGTCAATGCTCGGGTTCACGGCACGAAAGTCGATGATGGTCTCCAACTCCTTCTTCCTCGGAATCCTCCAGCCAGTCGAAAACCCACCGAGGTTCAGTCCCTGACAGTACGAGCTGGCCTGTGCCCAATCATACGTTCCAGACACGGCTCGCTGCCACGTGAGGCTGGTCGTCGTGTCAAGAACGGTTCCCGCTGCGGCGTTGACCACGAAGCGCCCCGGGGGTGCCGCAGCAGAGGCAATCATTGCCAGACTGATGACGCCGACCGTCGACCAGACTCGTACACGCTTCATGGCTGTCTCCTGTACAGGGAAGGAACCGCGAAGAGCCTTCCGTTTCGCGCCTGCCGAAACCCGACAGACTGCTCGCGCGCGACCTTGTGCATCCGTCACCGCACACAACGAACGGCGATCGAATTCGACGTGCTGAAGACGTCCGAGATACCGAGGAAGAAGTCAACTCGCCATGCCTGGCCCGCCTGGCCAGCAGAGGGAGTCGACGTCCAGAAGGTCAAACCCGGCGTCAGCCCAAAGGCTGTCGTATTGATGCTCGGATTGTAATCTGACGAATCGATAATGCTGAGGAGTTCAATCGGAGTCGGCAGTCGCCAACCCGTCATGCCACCCAGAGACAGGCCCGCGCAGTACGTCCTCGCTGCGGCCCAGTCGTAGGTGACCCAGCTGGTGGTTCCACTCAATTCCCGTTGCCAGGTCAACCCGGTGACGTTGTCCCTGACGGTGTCGGTCGTGACCGTGTACGCCGAGTCCGGTGGGGCCTCTGCTGGAGTGACCCATCGACTCCACTCGAGGTCCACGCCGCCATCGCCGACCGCGCCACCCCCAGCTGCCGACCCACCGCCGGCCCCGCCGCCGCTCCCGCCAGCTGTCGAACCTCCAGCGGCACCGCCACCGGTCGATGCGCCTCCGCCACCAGTCGAGACGCTTCCGCCTGCTGTGCCACCGCCTGCTGTGCCACCGCCAGTTGAGGAACCACCGCCAGTTGAGGAACCACCCCCAGTGGCTCTGCCGGCGTCCCCGCCGCCGATCGATCC
>VYLD01000156.1_pt1 | contig 24979 bp, 22 predicted proteins | sample 5114401 | NCBI WGS metagenome assembly VYLD01 (sample SAMN12291783, study PRJNA351875) | freshwater metagenome | isolation source: freshwater lake | place: USA: Michigan, Gull Lake | collected 2013-08-08 | reverse complement strand
GTCAGAGCCCAACGGGGTTCACGAGCCGGCCTCAGCCCCTCAAGAACAGCCCACGTCCGCAGAGGTCGACCCGTTTGCTGCGCTTGGCGAAGCGGCTCCATCTGAAACCCCGGCCCCCGGCGAGGCGACCAAGTTCTTCATCGCCCAGGCGGGCGTCAACAAGCGCAACCCACCCTGGAAGATCGCCCTCTTCGCGCTGAGCCTCGTCGGTCTGCCCACCGCGGCGCTCTATATGCTCTCGACCTTGCGCATCGTCGAGCTGCCCATGGTGACGCGCACCAACGAAGACGGCACCGTGACCCAGGAGAGCTTCTTCTCGGCCGGCGGGGTGTCGGGCCTGAAAGACCTTTTGACCGGCGACGCCAGGCGCAAACAGCAGGAAGCCGAGCGGCGTGAGCAGGAACGGCTCGCCGCGATCACCAGGGCCAGGCAGCAACAGCAGCAGGCCGCCGCGGCCGCCGGCCAGACCGATGTCCCAGACGAGCCCGTCAAGCCGGTGAAGCCTGTGAACCCCGACCTGGCGGCCCTCTACAACGAAGATACCGGTCGTCAGATCAAGGTACCCCGCGACCGAGACGCTGCGGCCGCGAGGGCGCTGTCCAGCTCAGGACTGAAAGACGACGTCGCCGCCAAGGTCGTCAGCGACAACATCAAGGCCTTCAACCTCTGCATCGAGAACGCCCTTCGCCGAAACCCCAACCTGAAGGTCGGCAGCGTCACCGTCACCCTCACCGTCGGCGCCTCAGGCGCGGTCAAGGGCGCGGGCATCACCCCAAAACAGCATGAAGGGTCTGACTGGGGGGCCTGCCTCATGCAGTCGGCAAAGCGCATCGTGTTCCCCGCCTCCGACGGCGAGACCGACGTGCAGGTGCCGCTCAAGGTCGGCATCGGGGTCTAACGGGCAGCCTCATGCACCTGGGAATCGTCATCGGCACGGTGGTCTGCACGAGGAAGGTCGCTGGCCTCGAGGGGGCTCGGCTGCTGGTCGTGCAGCCCGTCACGCACGCGCGTACTCCCTCGGGAACCCCTGAGATCGCCGTCGATCTGGCCTCGGCGTCTCGTGGGTCCCTGGTGATGCTGGAAGGCAGTCGAGAAGCCGCGCTGGCCTGCACCCCATCGTTCGTTCCCGTCGACAGCGCGATCGTGGGTCTGGTCGACGAGGTCGACACGTGAACCTCTGCAGGGTGCTGGGCAGCGTGGTCTGCACCGAGAAACTGCCGGTCTTCGACGGCCGCAAGCTGCTCGTCGTGCAGCCCATCGACGAGCACCGCCGCGACATCGGCTCGTCGTTCATCGCTGCCGACCACACCTCGTCCGCAGGCCGCGGCGACGTGGTGCTCGTCCTCGGCGAGGGCAACGGCGTGCGACAGATCCTCGAAGACCAGACCGCTCCCATTCGACACCTGATCGTCGGCGTGGTCGATCAGGTCAGCGTCGGCACCTGACCGCGGGCCCTGACACCGGGAACTGAAACTCATGCCCGTGCCCCCGCTCCCGAAGGTCCGCGCCGAGGTCGTCGCCACCTCTCGCCGACTGCACCAGATGGGCTGGGTGGCGAACCACGACGGGAACCTCTCGGTGCGCCTCACCGGTGACAGGCTGCTCATCACCCCCACCGCCGTCTCGAAGCTCGACATCGACGAGAGCCTGCTGCTGGTGGTCGACCTGACGGGCCAGCTGCTCGAGGGGCGACGCAAACCCTTCTCTGAGCTCGAGCTGCACCTGGCCGCCTATCGGGCCCGACCCGAGGTCGAGTGCGTCCTTCACGCGCACCCACCACACGCGACGGCCTTCGGGCTGACCGGCGTCGCGCTGGCGCCCCTCGCCATGCCCGAGCTGGTGGTGTCGCTCGGCGATCGAATTCCTACCGTGCCGCGGCTGATGCCGAAGACCAAAGCGCTGGTGCAGGCCGTCGAACGCGAAGCCGCGCAGGTCGACGCCATGCTGCTGGCTGGCAACGGCGCCCTCACTCTGGGTGCTTCACTCGAACAGGCGCTGCTGCGCATGGAACTGGTCGAGCACTACGCGAAGACCCTGGCCATCGCGCGCAGCCTCGGGCCCGTGCAGCCGCTGCCTCATGACGAGCTGTCGAAGCTGCTCGAGGCGCGGGCCAGGGCGGGCCTCGGGCCGCGGGTGCCCGTCGCTGAACCGAAACCCACGGGGTGAGGTTACGGCTCCTGCAACCAGGGCTGGGGGTCGATGGCTTGACCCTGTTTGCGAATCTCGAGGTACAGGTAGGGGCCCTTGAGCGAGCCGGTGTCGCCGACCTGCCCCAGCGTCTCGCCTTCGGTGACCTGATTGCCGACCTCGACGTCCGCCGCGGCGAGGTGCGCGTAGAGCGAGTGGTACCCGCCGCCGTGGTCGACGATCACCATCACGCCATAGCCCTTGAGCCACCCCGAGAAGGCGACCGTGCCATCGGCCACCGTGACCACGTGCACCCCCGCCGCCACCCGCACGTCGAGGCCCTTCTGCACCGTGACGGTGTTGAACCGCGGGTTCACCACCTTTCCGAAGCCCACCTCGACCAGACCACCCTTCACGGGGAAGGGCAGCTGGCCTTTGCGCGCCCGAAACCCGGTGAGCGCCGGCGACGAGCTCAGGTCGCCCACCAGGGTGGTGAGTTCCTGGGCGCTGGCCTCGAGCTCTGCGATCAGCCGACTGCTGCGGTTCTGCTCGGCGCCGATCGACGCCAGCACGTCGGCGAAGCGGGCCAGCCGGGCCGCGCTCACCGCCTGCTCGGTGCGCAGGGCCCGAAGGTACACGACCGAGCTCTCTTCGAGGCGCTCGAGGCGTCGGCTGCTCAGCCGCTGGTACCGCGTCAGCGTGACCAGATCATCGAGCGCCCGCACGTCCGAGGCCACCAGCGTTCGAAGCGCGCGCTGCCGCTTGACGAGGGTCGCGAAGTCGCTCGAGGCCAGCAGGAAACCCAGCGCGTCACGACGCTGCAGGCGGTAGAGCGCGACGACGTGCGGCTTGAGGGCTTCCTGCGCCTGGCTGACCGCCCGCGCGTCACGTTCCACCGCCGCCACCAGCGCCCGACGCTGCTGCTCGAGCCGCTTTCGTTGGCGCTCGAGCGCCGCGACCCGCTGCGCCGAGCCGCGGGACAAGCGCTCGAGCGTATCGAGCAGGCTCAACACGCCCTTCTTTTCGGTGCTCAGCGCTTCCAGGGCGAGGCGCTCGGCGTCCAGGCGCTCTTGAAGCTCGGCGCGTTCCTCGGCCACCTCGGCGGGGCTGGCGGCCAACACGGTGACGAGCGCGAGGGCGAAGGCCATGTCAGACCTTCAAGAAGCGCCGCACCGCCACGAAGCTGCCCAACAGGCCCAGCCCGCACCCGGTGGCCCCCTGCTCGACGGCGAGGCGAGGCCAATCGACCTTCAGCTCACCCGACAGCCTGGTGAAGGCCAGCACCCCGTCGACGTCGCCCTCGAGCCACCGGACCAGGGCGACGATCAGCCCCAACGACACCAGCGCGGCCAGCGCGCCCTGCATCAGCCCCTCGAGCAGGAAGGGGATTCGCACGAAGCGATCGGTCGCCCCCACCAGCTTCTGAATCTCGATCTCTTCCCGCCGGGCGAAGATCGCCAGCTGCAGCGTCGCCGAGACGATGATCACTGCGGTGAGGAAGACCAGCGAGAAGACCACCACCGTCGCGCCCTCAAGGGCGCGGGACACCAGGGTCAGCCGCTCGATGGCCTCTTCGCCGTAGTCGACCCCCGTGACGAACGGCAGCGCGCGCGTCTTCTGCGCCAGGGCCGCCAGCGCGTCTTTCGACCGCGCCGCAGCGGGCAGCTTCACCTCGAGGCTGGCGGGCAGCGGGTTGTCGGCCAGCTCGGCGACCACCCGCCCGTCATCACCCAGCTGCGTCGAGAGGCGGCTCAGCGCCTCGGCCTTCGACACCCGCTTCACGACCCCACCGGTTCGAGCCCCAAGGGCAGCTTCCAGCTCGTCGACCTTCGTCGGGTCTGCATCGTCAGCCAGGTACACCGTGAACTCGACGTCGCCGCCGAGGGAATTCACCAGCGCCTCGAGCTGCCCTTGCGCGATGCGCGCCACCCCGAAGCCGAGCAGGGCCAGGCTCAAGCTGGCGACGGCGATGACATGCACGAAGGGCGAGCGCCACAAGCTGCCCAGGGCCGTGCGCACGAAGTAGGTCAACTTCGAGGACGCGCTCATGCGGTCTGGGACATGAGCTTCGCCGCCTTGGCCCCCCGCTCGTCTGCGACCATGGTGCCCTTCTCGAGGCGCAGGGTTCGTTTCTGGTAGCGCTCGATCAGCGTGGCGTCGTGGGTAGCGACCACGATGGTGGTGCCCCTGGCGTTGACGTCGGCCAGCAGATCCATGATCTCGACGGTGAGCGAGGGGTCGAGGTTTCCGGTCGGCTCGTCAGCGAGCAGAATCGCCGGGTCGTTCACCAGGGCACGGCACAGCGAGACCCGCTGTTGTTCGCCACCCGAGAGCTTGAGCGGCGAGACGTCGGCTTTGTGCTCGAGGCCCACCCGCCGAAGCATCTTGAGGCTCTTGTCGCGAACCTCGTCGCGGGGCGTGCCGACCACGTCCAGCGTGAAGCCGACGTTCTCGGCCACGGTTCGCGTCGGCAGCAGCTTGAAGTCCTGAAAGACGACCCCGATGTTGCGGCGCAGAAACGGCACCCCCGAGTCCCTCAGCCTGGCCACGTTGCGCCCGGCGAGCAGGATCTGCCCACGGGTCGCCCGCTCGGCGAGAAACATCAGCTTCAGCAGCGTCGACTTCCCCGCCCCTGATGGCCCAGTGAGAAAGACGAACTCGCCCTTGTCGATGTCGAGGTTGATGTCCACCAGCACCGGAGGGTCTCCGGGGTACGCCTTGGTGACGTGGAACATCTGAATCATCTCGGCGTGCCAGAGTAGCCGAGCTTCGCAGCACCGGCGAAATGACCGGCGAGGCCTGCGTGTGCGAAAGGCGCCCGCCAGGTCATGCTGCCGCTGGGAGGCTACCGGCCGGCCTTGATGGCCGTACGCAGCTCGGGCAGCGCCTTGAACAGATCGGCGACCAGGCCGTAATCGGCGACCTGAAAGATCGGCGCGTCGCCGTCCTTGTTGATGGCCACGATGGTCTTCGAGCCCTTCATGCCGGCGATGTGCTGAATCGCGCCCGAGATGCCCGCCGCCACGTACAGCTGCGGCGCCACCACCTTGCCGGTCTGGCCGACCTGAAGGTCGTTGGGCTGCCACCCGGCGTCGCAGACCGCGCGCGACGCTCCGACTGCTGCGCCCAGCTCGTCGGCCAGCGCCTCGATCTCTTTGAAGTCACCCTTGGTGCCACGGCCCCCGGACACCACGACGCGCGCCTCGGTGAGCGCTGGGCGGGCCGACTTCACCTCTTTGAACGACACCACCTTCGACAGCGCCCTGGGCGGCGCCGCAGGCGAGAAGGGCTTCACGGCCGCCGCCCCGCTCTTCTCGGCGAGGGGGAACTCGGTGGTGCGCACGGTGAAGACCTTGATCGGCGTCGACAGCTTGACGGTGGCGATCACCGCGCCCGCCCACATGGGCCGGGTGAACTGCAGGTCGGCCCCCGAGGTCCCCTGCACCCCGAGGATCTCGGACGCCATGGCCGCCTTGAGGCGCGCGGCGATGCGGGGCAACACGTCGCGGCCCGCCTGGGTGGCCGCCGCGCCCACGTACTCGGCCCTGATGGCGGTCGCGAGGTCGGCGACCGCTGGAGCCACCGCATCAGCGGTGAAGTGCTCGAGGTGCGCGCCGCTGCCCGCGTGCACCACCGCGACGCCATACTCCTTGACCACCTCAGCCAGGCGGCTGGCATCTTTGGCGAGCACCACGGCGTGAACTTCCCCGCCGGTTTTCGCCGCGATCTGCCGACCGGCGGTGATCGCGTTGAGGGTGGCCTTTCGCAGCGAACCGTCAGGCTGCGCTTCGACGACGATGAGGACGTTGGACATGGAGTGGTTTTCCTTTTTCAAAAGCCTTAGACGACCTTCGCCTCGTTCTTCAGCTTCTCGATCAGCGCCGCCACGTCGGGCACCTTGATGCCGGCCTTGCGGGCCGCGGGCAGCTCCATCTTCGTGATCGCGATCTTCGAGGCGCCGTCCACGCCCAGCGTCGCGGCGGTGTGTTCCTCGATGGGCTTCGACTTGGCCTTCATGATGCCAGGCAGCGACGCGTAGCGGGGCTGGTTGAGCCGCAGGTCGGTGGTCACCACCGCGGGCATCGACACCTCGACCGTCTCGAGCCCGCCGTCGACCTCTCGCACCACGGTGAGGGTCTGCGCGTCAGCCGAGAGCTTGAGCGCCGGCGTCTTGGACTTCTCGACCTCGGACTCCAGCGACTCTTCCTTCGAGGCGAAGGTGGCCTGGGCCCAGCCCAGCCACTCGGCGAGATACTGGCCGACCTGGTTCTGATCGTCGTCGATCGACTGCTTGCCCAGGATTGCCAGGCTCGGCTTTTCCTTCTCGACGATCTTCTGCAGGTACGCCGCGACGGCGAGCTGATCGAGCGGCCCCTGATGGTTCACCCACAGCGCCCGCGTCGCGCCCATCGCCAGCGCGTGACGCAGCTGCTCGTGCACGTCTTTGGTGCCGATGGACACCACCACCACCTCGCCGCCGCCGTGCTTCGCCACCAGCCGCAGCGCCTCTTCGACCCCGATCTCGTCAAACGGGTTGATCTTGTACTTGAGGCCCTCGAGCACGATGCCCGTGCCCTGGGCGTTCACCTTGATCTTCGACTCGTAGTCTTCGACCCGCTTGGCGGTGACGAGAATCTTGATTGGCATGTGAGTGAGAGGCCCTCCGATGGCCTTGAGCGTACGAGGTTGAGGCGGCGCCATGACGCGACGCGGCGTATCGATTTACGGGTCAACGTGAGCGTCAGCAAGCGTTTTGGCCGCGCCGCCCGGGGTCCAACGCTCATTGCTGCGAGTGCGAAAAACTCATGCCGTCAGGCGCCCTTGAGCAACTCGCGCGCGATGACCAACCGCTGCACCTGGCTGGTGCCCTCATAGATCTGAATCAGCTTGGCGTCGCGCATCAGCTTCTCGACCGGGTACTCGCGTGAGTACCCGTAGCCCCCGAAGATCTGCACCGCGTCGGTGGTGGCCTTCATCGCCATGTCGGCGGCGAACCGCTTGGCGTAGCTCGAGACCAGCGTGTTGCGTTCGCCCGCGTCCAGCTTCCAGGCGCTCTCGTAGGTCAACAGGCGCGCGGCGTGAATCTCGGTGGCCATGTCGGCGATCATGAACTGAATGCCCTGAAACTCGGCGATCGGCTTCCCGAACTGCTGGCGTTGCTTCGCGTAGTCGATGGCGTGCTCCATGGCGGCGCGCGCGTTGCCGACCGCGAACATGGCGGTGAGCGGGCGTGAGTTGTCGAGGGTGGCCATGGCGACCATGAAGCCCTCGCCCTCCTGCCCGATGCGGTTCTCGACCGGCACCCGCACGTCTTCGAAGGTGAGCGTCACCGTGTTCGAGGCCCGCTGCCCCATCTTGTTCTCGTGTTTGCCGATGGTGAGCCCCTTCGGGCGCCCCTGAACCACCAGGCACATGATGCCCTTGTGCTTCTTGCCGGGGTCGGTGGTGCAGAACAGCGAGTACTGATCGGCATACTCACCATTGGTGATCCACTGCTTCTGCCCGTTGACCACGTACGCGTCGCCGTCGAGGCGCGCGGTGCACCGCATGCCGGCGACGTCGCTGCCGGCCCCGGGCTCGGTCAGCGCGAAGCTGGCGAGCAGGAACTTCTCGGTGAAGGGCCTCAAGAACTTCGCTTTCTGCGCCTCGCTGCCCGCCAGCACGATGGGCAGCAGCGCGAGATCGTTCGCGATCATCGAGGTCGCCATGCCCGAGCAGCCCCACGCCAGCTCCTCGGCGATGATCGCCTGGCCCAGATGGGACAACTCGACGCCGCCCTGCGCCTCGGGGATCGTCAGGTTCATCAACCCCAGCTCGGACGCCTGTTGAATGATCTCGCGCGGGAACTGGCTGGTCTCATCGAAGTGCGCCGCCCGGGGACGCATCACCTCGCGGGCAAAGGTGCGGGCGGTGTGCTGCAGGGCCTTCAGTTCGTCGGTCAGGGCAAAGTTCATGGGCGTGGCCCAATATCAGCCCGTCGAAGAAAGCGCTCTGGTCGGCAGAACACCCCAGGGAGCCTTCGCCAAAGGACCCCGAAGCACAGGCTGGCCAAAGCTCAGGGCGTGTTCCCGAACCACGCGAGCATGTCGTTGAGCGCGTCGACCGTGACCGGCTTGGCCAGATACGCGTCCATACCTGCTGACAGACACGCTGCGTCGTCACCCTTCATGGCGTTCGCGGTGAGGGCCACGATGGGCACGTGCGCTCCCGAGCGCTTCTCGAAGCTGCGGATTCGGCGGGTGGCCTCGAGGCCATCGAGCAGCGGCATCTGCACGTCCATGAAGACCAGATCGAAGCCGCCCAGCTGCGCGGCCTCGACGGCCTGGTGCCCATTCGAGACACCGACCACCACGTGCCCCAGCCATTCCAGCATCGACCGGGTCAACCGGGCGTTGATCTCGTTGTCTTCCGCGAGCAGCACCTTCAAGGTTCTCGCCGAGAGCCTTCGTTGAGGCGGCCTGTGAACGGCGGTCGGCGCCGAGCGCGGCAGCGGCAGCTGGATCACGAAGGTGCTGCCGAGGCCGACCTGGCTGGTCACCCGCACGTCGCCGCCCATCAGCCGCGCCAGCCGGCGGGCGATGGACAAGCCGAGCCCGGTGCCCTGGCCACGGCGCCCCGAGACCTGCACGAACGGCTCGAAGATGCTCTCGAGGTGCTCAGGCAAGATGCCCGGGCCTGAGTCCACCACCGAGAGCACGAGCCCGTGTTCGCCGCGGACCAGGGTGACCGTCACCTGCCCTGCGTCAGTGAACTTCACCGCGTTGCCGACGATGTTGTTGACGACCTGGCGCACCCGACCGGGGTCTCCCGAGACCGGCCCCTCGGCCGAGGCCTCGACGCTCACCGTCAACTGCAGCCCCTTGCGTTTCGCCTGGGCGGTGAACGCCCGCGCGGCCTGGGTCACCACCTGCGGCAGATCGAAGGTGACGCGCTCGAGCTCGAGGCGGTCGGCCTCGATCTTCGACAGGTCGAGCACCTCGTTCACCAGGGCCAACAACGACTCGCCCGACGTCTCGAGCACCCCGAGGTACTCGGTGGCCTCTGGCGACAGCGTCATCGTGCGCAGCAGCTGGGTCACGCCGATGATGCCGTTGAGCGGCGTTCGAATCTCGTGCGAGACGTTGGCGAGGAACTGGCTCTTCGAGCTCGAGGCCGACAGCGCCTGCTCCCGGGTGGCGATCAGCTGACGTTCGGCACGCTTGAGGTCGGTGATGTCCCTCACCAGCGCGAGGAACCCGCCAGACCGCATGGGGGTGATGCGCGCCTCGTAATCTCGCCGGCCCAGCTGGGGGACCTCGAGCTCGTACTCCATGCGCTGGGGCTCTCGGGTCGAGCTGGCGGTCGCCATCGTCGCCCGCGCGAGCGCCGCCACTGGCGCCGGCAGCACCTCGTCGATGGTGCGGCCGAGGAACTGCTCGGGCGCCGTGACCAGCCCCGCGGCGGTCGAGCCCTGAAAGTCGAGGTAGCGGCCCTGGGCATCGAATTGGAACAACAGGTCAGGCAGGTTCTCGAGCAGCGCCTGATGCCGGGCCTCGAGCAGCGCCAGGCGGGCCTCGCGCTGCGAGAGGGCCGCGTCGGTCGCTCGGCTGGCGGTCACGTCGATCAGCAGCCCGACGAAGCCCACCACCACGTTCCCGCGCACGTCAGGAGTGAAGAAGCAACGCACCAGTCGAACGCCTCCGTCCTGGGCCCTCAGGCTCAGCTCGAGCTCGACCGAGACCTGATGCGTCACCGCGTCCCTCAGCGCCGCGTCGAGCACCGGCAGATCATCACCGGCGATCAACGCCTGCCACCCGGCGCCGAGCGCCTGGCCAGTCGGCTGGCCGGTCCACTCGGTCCAGCGGGCATTGACGGAGAGCCAGTTCCCGGTGGCGTCGAGCTCGCAGACCGCCACCGGCAGGCGTTGAGCGACGGCGCGAAAGTCCCTCGAAGGGTGGCTCATTCGAGCTCCGTCGTCGCGAGCGCGGCGCGCTGGTCGACCGGCTTCAGGGGCCCCACAGCCCGCGGCGGCACCACGGCCATCACAGCTTCAACGGCTGACCGTTCGGCGCCGCCCAGGACTGGGTGAGAAAGGCCCGCGCTCCCAGCACGGCCGGGTGGTGCTCGGTCGCGAGGGCGAGCAGGCCCAGGTGCACGATCAACCCCACCGCGAGCAGGGCCGGGGCCGCTTGGTTGAGCCGAAAACGACCGAACACCCACGCCGTCACCGTCGCGATCAAGGCCACCACCAGCGCGCCAGAGGCGGGGTTGGGCACCAGCACCGCCAGCCACGACACCGGCCAGATGGACTGCAGGAGCAGGGGCACCGCGAGCCCGAAGAGCGACGTCGAGAGGTGCCAGCCCCCCGCCGCGTCGACGCCCTCGAGATCGTTCGGCACGTAGTTGACCTGAGTCACCAGCGCGGTCGCGATGATCGACGAGACGCAGAGCCCGGCCGCGATCGAGAACGCAGGAACCGAAGCGCGCGAGAGCCTGGCCAGGCCCAGCCCCACCGGCAGCACCAGAAAGGGCACCAGCGGGGTCAAGTGCCGCGGCCCCGTCGTCCATCCCCACGAGTCGTAGGGGAAAGACGAGGTGAAGTAGGCATTCCCGAGGAGCAGGGCGACCACCATCACCCATTGAGCCCGGTCCTGCGCCTTCAGCGCCTTGAGCCCCACGAACGCCAGCAGCAGAAACGGCGAGAGCGTGAAGAAGCCACGAAGCGGCGAGAAGGCCGAGAGCGCGAACGCGCGCGGGTCGGGCACCCGAATGCCGAGGAACCCTCCGAGGTGCCAGGGCTGGTACGCGGCGTCGGCCAGGAACTTGTACCCGCTGGCCAGCGGGTGCCCGAAGCACACCTGGTGATACGCCAGCAACGCCACCAGGAACGGCGCCGACCCTGCGGCCACCAGGCCCACCGCCAGCCCAAGCCCCTTCCACGCCCCGCGGGTGAGCGAAGCCACCCTCGGGTCCGTCGACGACCCGGCTGGCCCCGCGCGCAACGACGCGAGCGCGCCCTGCAGCCGCTGCCACCGCGAGGCCACCACCAGGGTCGCCACGCACACCACGCCAAGGGCCCCGGTGTACTCGGTGAAGACCACCGCTCCGCCCGCCAGCCCCGCGAGCAACAGCCCGCGATCACCCCACTCGCCGCGCTCGACCTTCCACGCGCAGAAGAACGTGAAGAAGAGCAGCACCGCGGTCAGCTGGTGAGACAGAAACTGCTCCGAGTAGCTGAACGCCATCGTCCCCAGCGCGTAGACCACCACCAGGGTGTCGCGCAGCCAGGCCTCGAGGAACGCGCCCAGGAAGCGACGCAGGACGATCAGCATCACCAGCGTCGGCACGATGGTGATGAACAGCCGCGAGAACAGCACCTGAAGGCTGTCAGACACGGGCGCTTTCACCAGCTTCAGCGCCGCATAGATGGGGACGCCGAGGAACGAGAGCATGGGCGCCTTCGAGGGGTAGTAGCGGGCCTCGAGCACCTGGGCTCCCGGCGGCAGCGCGTCGATGCACGGCGCCTGGCGCTCGACGCCGTCGACGCGCAGCCGGGCCACACAGGACAGATCGCCGACCCGACCGAATTCCTCCAGGGTGCGGTTGATCATCAACGACCCGTGATCGACGAGGCTTCGCGACTGCCACAGGCGGCACAGCTCGTTGGGGCTGCGCAGCGCCGGGTGGTACGGGAAACACAGCACGTACAGCGCCGTGACCAGGCCAAAACCGGTGCGTGAAGAACGCCAGCGCTCCATGAGCGCCGCGGGGTCTAGCAGCCCGCTCGAGAAAGCGCTCTGGTCGCAGGTCACGCTCGAGCACCTTCGCCGGGTCGCTGGCGGTGGGAAATGCCAGGAACATGTCCCGGTCTGCCCTGCTCGGGGTGCTCGGCGACCCGCTGACCGCCAGGGCTCAGGTGGCGATGAACCCCGCGACCTTCAGCTGGTCTTCGGTGAGCCCGGCGCGCGGGCCCATCATCCGGGCCACGAATTTCCCGATGATGTCGGCCTCGAGGTTGACCCGGCTGCCAGGCCGCTTGTCGCGCAGGCCCGTACGTTCCCAGGTCTCGGGGATCAACATCACTCCGAAGCTGCTCGCGTCGACGAGCGTGATGGTCAACGACACCCCGTCGATGCACACCGAGCCCTTCTCGACGAAGAAGGGCGCGAGCGGCGGCGGCAGCGAGCACTTCAGCGCCCACGTTCCGCCATCACGCGTCACCGATTGCACCTCGGCGATCCCGTCGACGTGGCCCTGCACCCAGTGCCCGCCGAGGCGATCACCAACCTTCAGCGCCTTCTCGAGGTTGACGCGGGTGCCGACCTGCCAGGCTCCAACCGTGCTGCGGCGCAGAGTCTCGGGCGCCGCCTGCACCCGAAACGATCGCTCACGGGTCTCGGTCACCGTCAGGCAGACCCCGTCACAGCTGATGGACTCACCGTGCCGGTAATCGGCCGGGTCGAACGCCGCCCGAACCCACAGCTCGGTGACCGGCCCGGGGACGACCTGCTCGACGGTCCCCACGTCCTGCACGAGGCCGGTGAACATGCCTACTTCCGGGCCTTCGCGCGGGAGCGCGCAGCCGGCTTCTCACGCGCCGGCTCGGTCGAGAGGACATCGAGGAACTCGACGATGCGGCTGTCGGCCTTTCGCAGCCGACGCGACAACATGCGGCAGATGTTCTGCAAGATGATGATGTACGCGTAGTTGTCGGACTTGTAGAGGTTCCACAAGTCCAGGTTCGTCAGGGCATAGGTGGTGGTTCGCTTCTTCACCAGGCAGGTCGCGCTACGCGGCTGCAGTTCGACCAGCGTCATCTCTCCGAACGTTTCGCCCGGGCCGAGGCGGACGATCGGCACCTGGTTTCCGCGGGTCGACTTCCGGGCGACCTCGACCTCACCGTCGCGAATCACGTACATCGTTCGACCCAGCTCGCCTTCGTTGAAGATGCGTTCCCCTGGGGCCCAGGTCTGCTCCTCGAGAAAGTCGAACAGGATGTCGAGGCTCGGCCCTTTCAGATCGTGAAAGACCGGCACGCTTCGCAGGAAAGTCGCCACCGAGGCATCGCGCTTGACGTTCATGGGCGCGCGACGCTGCCACAGCCGCCTGCACCGGGCTTCAGGAATCTTCGAGCCGAAGCTCTCGGCCAATCGAAGCCAAACACGCGAAGACGCCGCAACTTCATGCGACCTTATCCGACAATGTGGGTGAAAGATGATCTGAGGTTTTCTCTCATCATCCCTGCGACCTCTGGTTGTATCGCTGCCCACAAGGGGAAAACGTCATGCCGATTCGCTTCAACGACAGCAAGCTGGGCTCGCTCTACACCTCGTTCGAGGCCCAGAAGCGCACCAACCCGAACCTGAAGCTGGGCAACGAGCAGGTCATCGCCCTGCTGGCTGAGGTCGGCGATCGCACAGGGTGGGCGCCGGGGAAGGTCGCCGCTGAGCTGAACAAGCCGGGCCTGTCGCGAGATCAGCAGATCGCCTTCGCCCAGAAGGGCATGAGCGCCAGCGAGAAAAAAGACCTCTCAGCGATTCTCGATCAGGGCACGGTGCCCCTCGAGCCGTCAGCGAAGCAGTTCCTCGAGGCGGTCCTGGGTCGCACCTCGCCGCAGCCGCAGCCGCCCCCGCCGCCTTCCGCCTCGGGTCTGAACGTCACCGGCGACCAGAAGAACGGCCTGTCAGGCGTGACCCGGGCCGGGGCCTCGATCGAGGCGATCAACATCTCGACCGCACCGTCGGGCCGGCTGCACATGGACGACACCAGCGTCATCGGGAAAGCCGACGCCAGCGGCCGCTTCGACGCGGCCCGGCTGACCGGCGACCAGGCCATGCGTGAGGGCGACCTCATTCGCATGCGCGCCCGCTACCAGGACGGCACCACGTCGGACTGGGTGACCGTGAAGGCCGGCGGCATCGCGGCCAAAGACACCAGCAACGCCGCAGTGGCGCTCTTCCGAATCGGCCTCGCAGACGTCGGGGGCGGCAAGGTCTCGCTCGCCAACATCAACGCCAGCCGGCAGGTGTCCGAGCCTGGCGCGAAGCTGCAGTTCACCAACAACCGCACTGGCGAGAAGACCCAGGTGACGGTGACCGACACCGGAGGTTTCCCCGAGGGCTTCAAGCTCAACGGCAAGGCCGGCGACTCGTTCTCGGTGGCGGCGTCCGATGGCGTGAACAACACCACCTTCGCGACCGCGGTCGGCAACGTGACCGTCCCCGGTGGGAACGCGTCGACGACCGACCTCATCCCCGACCCGGCGCTGCACAACGACGAGCTGGACGCCGCAGGCAAGCCGCGCTTCAGCAAGGTCAACTTCACCGGGCCGCTCTTCGTCGACGGCGCGAAGCCGGAAGACGTGCAGCAGGGTCAGATCGGCGACTGCTACTTCCCGGCGGCCATCGCGGCCATCGCCAGGGCCAACCCCGACGCGATCAACAACCTGGTCAAGGACAACGGCGATGGCACGTACACGGTGACCTTCAAGGAGAAGGACTGGGCCTCGGGCCGCTTCAAGGACGTGAACATCAAGGTCGACGGAGATCTGTGGGCCCGGTCGTATGGCGGGGCGCTGTATGGGCACAGCGCCAACAGCTCAGACCCCAAGAAGATGGAACTCTGGTTCCCCCTCGTGGAGAAGGCCTACGCCCAGTGGAAGGGCAGCTACGACGAGATCGGCAACGGCGGTCATTCGAGCGACGTCTTCGAAGCGGTCATCGGCCGCGATGGCAACTCGATGAGCATCTCGAGCGGCAACCTCGACCGGGTGTTCGACACCATCAAGAGGAACGTCGACGCGAAGCTGCCCGTGGCGGCGGGCACCTACGGCGAGAGCGAAGGAGCCCGGTACACCAACTCGGGCGTCTATGCCGATCACGCGTATTCGATCATGGGCTACGAGCAGGTCGGGGCAGAGAAATTCGTCGTGCTGCGCAACCCGTGGGGTGAGTCCGAGCCCTCGGGCAACGGCGCCAACGACGGCGTCTTCAAGCTCAAGCTGCAGGACTTCGCGAAGCTGTACCAGAACGTGATGTTCACCAACTAAGTGCGCGCTTCACACCGGAGTTGACCCGTGGCCTTGCCCCCAGAACCGATCGAAGAGCTGCTGCCGAAGGCCACCTGGGTCGTCGAGGCCGAGGTGAAGGCGGTCCTGTCTGAGGGCGCCGCTCCGCCACGACCTGAGAAGGCTCAGCCCGGCGCCACCAGCGTCGGGTACCAGTCGGCGTCCCAGACCGTCACGTTGACCATCACCCGAACGTTGCGGGGCGAAAAAACCGCCGAGCTGATCGTCGAAAAGCCGGTCGCCGGGTACTCGCTGAAGGCGGGCAACAAGGGTCCGTTCCTGATCGACGCGACGAAGACCATTCTGGGCCGCTATGGCCCCGACACTTGGAACCTCGGCCGAGTGGAGAAGGCCCTCTCGGCGCCGGCCACCACCCCGTAGCAGGGTGTTGGGTTTCTCGCTCCCCGTCGCCGAAACGACGACCTTCGCCTGGCTGACCTGGTCAGAGGTCTTTGCTCGGCCAGCCAGCAGTCCTTCGGGCTTCTTCCTCCATCGCTCGCACCATGGCTTGCCCGCAGAGCCAGCTGGCGGGGAGCCCGTCGCGTTCCGGAGAACACCCTGCGTGTACCTCACCGTGCCCACCGCGAAGTTGCCCAAGCTGCTGACCGCCCCCCGTGGGACCCTCTGCGGTGGCGGGGAGCTACCGCCCGACGTCTCAGTGCGGCGACGCCGCCGCCGATCAGGTGGGGCTGGCTCGTCCCCCCACCCATGGGTACGCCCTGCAGCGGCGCGACCCGACACGTGTGGGGGCTACAGCCGAAAACGATCGAGGAACGCTGAGTCAGAAACTCGGGCGCGGAACGCTGCAGCGGTCGCGACCGCCGGCGACTGCCCTGCGGCCACGATGTCCTCGAGGGGTTCGAGCAGAGGCACGTCGTCAGGGTCCAGGCGCTTCAGCCCTGCCCTGGCCAGCCCGACCACGTCGCGCGCGAGCGGGAGAAGCGCCCGACCGGCCGCCACCGCAGCCAGTCCGTCTCTCTGCGCGGCCAGGTGCAGGGCGTGATGGTCGGCCGGCGAGAGGGGCATCAGCCGCAGCAGGTGATCGAGGGCGTTCGAGTCGTACAGCAGCCCGCGCATCAGCGCCGCGAGGGCCCCGGTAAGCGCCACCGAGTTTCCGTCGGCGCTTCGAACCTCGAGCACCGCCTTGATTCGCACCTCGGGGAACAGCGTCGACAGGTGATCGACCCAGTCACTGCGCAGCGCAGGCTGACCCTCGAACCCATCACGCAGCAGCTGGCGAAAGGTGAGCGCCGGGGTCAGGTACCGCCCATCGCGCCGCAGGAACAACAGCGGAGCGTCGAGCGCCCACTCGACGTACGCCTGATACGAGAAAGACCCGTCGAGCATGAACGCCGGGACGCCGCAGCGCGCGGGGTCGACTTCGTTCCACACGCGGCTGCGAAACGACTGAAAGCCGCTCTCGGCGCCCTCGACGATGGGGCTGTTGGCGAAGAGCGCGACCATCACCGGCGTCATGCGCGCGCAGGCAGTCACCTTGGCGGCGCAGTCGGCCTCGTCGAACCAGTCGAGCGAGACCTGCCCCGTCGCCGTCATCTGCATCATGTGCTGCGCCATCGCCCCGCGCGCGCCCAGCGTCTGGCGCATCGCCCCGTACCGCGACTTCGGCATCCAGGGCATCTCGGCGAGGCGGTCGAAGGCGCGGTACCCAAGGCCCAGCGCGCGCAAACCAAGGCGGTCGGCGATGCCAGTCAGCTGGTGCGCATGGGCGACGTTCTCGGCGTGAGCCTCGCGGGCCGTCTTGAACGGGCTGCCAGACAGCTCGAACTGGCCACCCGGCTCGAGCGACAGCGCGGCGCGACCCTTGAGCGCCGCGATGACGGGGAACCCCGGCCCTTCGCGGAAGGGCTCCCACTCGGCGTCGACGAAACCCTGGAGCAACGCTTCGATACCCGCGGCGCCAGCGTACGGCACCGCCTTCGTGCCAGCGTTCGCGACGATGAGCTTCTCGTGTTCGAGGCCGACCAGGCCTTGACCCGGCACCCGCTCAGCGGCGCGAAAAGTGGCAGCGAGCTCGTCGACCGAAGCAAGGGGCTGCGCAGCGGTCAGAAGGGCGTCGAGGGACATGCAATGAGCGACCGCTTATAACGTGTGCGCGCCCAGGTGCTGCTGCTTTGAGTGATCTCTTCCCTCGTTTGTCCTCGCAGCCCGGGCTGGGCGATTTCGTGCAAGGTCTGGGTCTACCCTGGCGCGCGCTGCGCCTCATCGTTCGCACCCCCAGGCTGCTGGCGCTGTCGGTGGTGTCGGGCCTCATCACCGGCGCCGTGCTCCTCGGACTCGCGGCGCTGCTGTGGCCGCTGAGCTTCGGGTGGGCGCAGGCGCTGATCGGTTCGGGAGGCACCGCCCGTGAGGTCGGCGCCGCCACCCTGGGCTTCGTGCTGTTCGCGCTGACCTTCTTCATCAGCGCGGTCACCGTCCCCAACCTGGTGCTCGCGCCGCTGCAAGACCCCCTGTCCGAGGCGACCGACGCCTGCTGCGGTGCCTTCACGCCCCCACCGTTCTCGCTCGCGGGCCTCCTGCGGGGTACCCTCGAGGCCGTCGTCCACACCGTGCTCCGCCTCGTGACCCAGCTGGCGGGGCTGGCGGTGCTGGTGCCGCTCAACCTGATCCCGGTCGCCGGAAGTGGGCTCTGGCTGGTGCTGGGCTCTTCCTGGACGGCGTTTTGTCTGGCCATCGAACACCTCTCGAACCCCATGGCGCGGCACCTCTACCCCTTCGGTCAGGTGATGACCGCGCTGAGGGGCCGGGCCCTGCTCGCGTTGGGGTTCGGTGCTGCGCTGTCGGTGCTGCTGTGGGTGCCCCTGCTGAACGCTTTCCTGATGCCGGTCGCCGTCGTGGCGGGAACGCTGCTGTTCCGATCGCTCAGACAGGTCGGCGTGATCCACCAGCCCACGCCACCCGCCTGAACGTCGCGCGACGAGGGGCCACCTGCCCTTCGGGTCGGAACGTCGGGGCACCAGAGCGCGTTGGCCTTCCTTGAAGCAGATCTCCCGGGTGATTAGGCTCACTCGTTCGTTTGGATCGAGGGCTCTGCACCGGGCCTTTTTTCGAGGAAGACACCACACATGCACATGCTCCGTCGGGTCGTCGTCGTCGCCACGCTGATCTTCGCGTGGGCGCTGGCTGGCAACGATCGCGCTCCGTTGTCCCTCACCATGGTTCGCGAGGCCGAAGCAGCCCCCGGTCGCGGCGGGCCCGACGAGCCCCAGAAGACGCCGCATGACCTCTCGGCCCTGCGGGTGCTCACCAAGGTGATCCTCTACGTCAAGGACAACTATGTCGACCCCAAACGGGTGAAGCCGAAGGAGATGATGGTCGCGGCGCTCGAGGCCGTCGAGAAGAGCGTGCCCGAGGTGATGGTCGATGGCTCGGCTGACTCGGGCAAGGTTCGCCTCAACGTCAACGGCAAGGCCAAGGAGTTCGACATCAGCCACGTCGACACCCTGTGGCGCATGTCCTTCACCATGAAGGACGTGTTCGACTTCGTCGCCCGCAACATGCGGCCCACCGACGAGACCCGTGAGATCGAGTACGCGGCGGTGAACGGCATGCTCAACACCCTCGACCCGCATTCCATCTTGCTGCGGCCCGAGATGTACCAGGAGATGAAGCTGTCGACGAAGGGCGAGTTCGGCGGCCTGGGCTTCGTCATCCAGATGCGCGAGGGCATTCTCACCGTCGTCAAGGTGCTGCCCAAGACGCCGGCCTTCCGCGCCGGCATCAAGAAGGACGACCAGATCACCCGCATCGGCGAAGAGTCGACCGTCAACATGGACCTGAACGAAGCGGTGGGAAAACTCCGGGGCCCCGTCGACTCGCGCGTGACCATCACCGTCAGCCGCAAGGGCTGGGACAAGCCGCAGGTGATGACCCTCACCCGCGCGCTGATCACCATCGAGTCGGTGCAGTCGAAGCTGCTGTCGTCGAACGTCGGCTACGTTCGCATCAAGAACTTCCAGGGCAACACCACCAAGGACCTCACCAGCGCGCTCGAAGAGCTGGGGCAGCAGGCCCGCGGCAGCGGCTCGACGACGGGCCTCAAGGGCGTGGTGCTCGACCTGCGAGGCAACCCTGGCGGCCTGCTCGACCAGGCGATTCAGGTGTCTGACGTGTTCGTCTCGAGCGGGACCATCGTGGCGACCGTCGGGCTGTCGGACAAGCTGCGCGAAGAGAAGCGCGCCCACGCCGACGACGGTGATGACGACTACCCGGTGGTGGTGCTGGTCAACGCCGGCAGCGCCTCAGCTTCCGAGATCGTCGCCGGGGCGCTGAAGAACCTCAACCGCGCCGTCGTCGTGGGCCGACAGACCTTCGGCAAGGGCTCGGTGCAGGTGCTCTACGACTTTCCCGACAACAGCGCGCTCAAGCTCACCATCGCCAAGTACCTGACCCCCGGTGACATCTCGATTCAAGAGGTCGGCATCACTCCCGACATTCAGCTCGTGCCGACCCGCGTCTCGAAGGACCGGGTCGACGTGTTCGCGCCCCGCAAGTCGATGGGAGAGGCCGATCTCGATCACCACTTCGGCAACCCGTCGAACGACAAGGCCGCCAAGAAGCGCGAAGAGGTGGTGGTGCGCGAGAAGCCGGCGCTGTCGATGAAGTACCTCAAAGAAGAGAAAGAGAAGGTCGCCGCGGCGGTGAAGCCAGACGAGAAAAAAGAGGTCAAACCTGCGCCCGCGAAGGGCGCCAGGCCGACCGGGAAGAACGTGCTGACCGACACCGAGGCTGCGCCCCCCGAAGAAGATCTCGACGACCAGCTCGACGCCGAGTCTCAAGACGAAGTGAAAGAAGACTTCGAGGTCAGCTTCGCGCGGGAGTTCCTGCTCAACGCGCCCTTCAACCGCCGCGACAAGATGCTCGAGGTGGGAACGAAGTTCGTGAACGAGAAGAGCCGGCAGGAAGAGGGCCGCATCGCCAGCGCCATCGGCGCCCTCGGCATCGACTGGAGCCAGGGGGAGACCCCGAAGAAGGTCTCGATCGAGAGCTCGCTCAAGCCCAACGCCGACCGGAAGATCAGCGCCGGAGAGACCGTGCAGCTCGAGGTGACCGCCGAGAACAAGGGCGCCGAGCCGCTCAAGCGCCTGCGCGCCTGGGTCGAGTCAGAGAACGGGTACCTCGACCGCCGCGAGTTCCTCTTCGGGTCGCTCAAGCCTGGCGAGAAGCGGTCCTGGAGCGTGGCCGTGAAGCTGCCCAAGGATCTCATCTCGCGCCGAGACGGGGTGACCGTGAAGTTCCAGGACGACTCCGGCGGGGTGCTGCAAGAGACGGTGGCCGGCGAGCTCACCTTCGTCGAGCTGCCGAAGCCTCAGTTCGCCTACACGTGGCAGGTCATCGATGACTGTCAGGGCTGCAACCTCGATGGCCAGGTCCAACGCGGAGAGACCGTCGCGGTGCTGCTCGATGTCACCAACGTCGGCACCGGGAAGGCCCTCGACGTCTTCACCAGCATTCGCAACGCCGGTGACGCGAACATCTTCATCGAGAAGGGGCGGTTCAAGCTGGGTGAGCTCGAGCCCCAGGAGACGAAGACCGCCCGCTTCAGCCTCGAGGCGAAGAAGTCGCTGAAGGCCGATGACTTCGGGCTGCGCCTGGCGGTGCTCGACGAGCAACTGGAAGAGTTCCTCACCGACAAGCTCGTCATTCCCGTCGCTCCCGACGGCAGCGTCATCGCCCTCGAGCCCCGCAAGGGCGTGATCAAGGTCGCCGACAAGGCCGAGCTGTTCGCCAGCGCCGACCCCCGCGCTCACCCCATCGCCCGGTTGCCGAAGGGCGCCGTCGTCAACGAGCAGGCGCGCGGCGCGACTGTGGCGCGGGTCGAGTGGGGCGACAACCGCTTCGCGTTCGCGAAGCTCGCCGATCTGCGTGACGCCCGCGGGCAGAAGCTGAACCTGCCGAAGGACAAAGAGGTCGAGGTCGAGCCGTTCCGGGCCCCTGCGCAGATCTCCGTCAACCTCGACACCGCTCAGGGCGGCACGGCCGTCGACAGCCCGACCTTCACCCTGTCGAGCGTGGTCACCGACCCGCAGCTGCTCGACGTCTTCGTGCTGGTCAACGATCAAAAGGTCTTCTTCAAGGGCCACACCGCAGAGGACGCTGACAAGACCCGGTTCACCACCGAGTTCCCCCTGAAAGAGGGGAACAACTTCGTCACCATCATCGCCCGCGAGACCCAGGACTTTGCGACGCGCAAGACGGTGGTGATTCGTCGCCGCGCCGCAGCCGTCGCCGCCAAGATCAGCGAAGAGCCGGCCACCAGGGCCAAGCCGTAGGCTGCTTTCGACGCTACACTGCGGGCGGGCGGCAGCGGTTTGTTGCTGGGCCCTGGGCGCGCGGCTAGCGTCTTCGGCATGCTGCGCTGCCTGATCGCCCTCGCCGTGTCGTTGTCCAGCGCGGCCTGGGCCCAGGCTGACGAGAGCTTTCCGTACGACTTTCGAATCGCGAAGCTGGGAAACCCCCAGCCGGGCGGTACTGACTTCGACCTGCGGGCCAACGCGAACTTCAGGGTCTTCGCTCGCCAGTTGGCGGCAGCGATGACGTCCGTCAACCTGATGCCCCCCGAGACCCTGGGTCACTCGGGGTTCGCGTTCAGCCTCGAGTTCAGCCTCGTCGATTTTCAGGGGGGAAGCCTGCCGACCGACGGCGCCTTCATAGGCCCGCTGAAGGTGCCGAGCGTGCACGTTCGAAAGGGCCTGCCCTTTTCCTTCGAAGTGGGCGCTCGCGTCGCGTGGCTCGAGCAGAGCCGCATGGGCGCTGGGACCGTGGAGCTGAAGTGGGCCCTGAACGAGGGCTTCGCGTATCTGCCCGACATCGGCGTTCGAGGCTTCGTGACCAAGCTCATCAACAGCCGCGACTTCGACGTCACTGCCGGAGGGTTCGACCTGGGCCTCGGCAAGCAGTTCGCCATCGCGGGCATGGTGACGCTGACTCCCTATCTGGGGTGGAGCCTCAACTTCGTCGGGGCCACGAGCGGCAACGTCGACTTCCGGCCTGGCCGCACCCTGGCCGAGTCCGACACCGACCCCTTCAAGGACTACAACGTCTTCAGCTCGTTGCAGGCGCTCAACAACACCCACAACCGCTTCTACGGCGGGTTCCGCTTCATTGCTGGTCACGCGATGCTCGGGGCAGAGATCTCGTACTCCGTCTTCCCGACGTTCAAGGACGTGAACGGGTCCGGGGGGCTGCTGACGGGCCCCGGTGAGGTGACGTCAGAGACCAGGTCGATTCCCGCGGTGCTGACCGGCAACTTCACCCTGGGCCTCGACTTCTGACGACGAGGCCTTGGCCCAGGGGTCGGGTCGTTTTCAGGGTGACCTCGGAAGCCCCGAGTCGAGCTCGGCCCGCAGCTGACCAGGTCGATTGGTGATCAACCAGTCGACGCCCATGGCCCTGAGGCGCCGGGCGTCTTCGGCGTCATCGACCGTCCACGCGGCGACTTCCCACCCGCGCTCGTGCCAGCGGTTGACTCGCGCCGTGGTGCACGCCGACGCGTGAGGGTGCACCGAGGCGTTCGCCGTGACTGGAAGCCACCACCACGCCTGCGGCGCCCACGCCCGGGCCGGGTCGAGCAGCAGCCCCCGGCGCACCCCGGGGAAGGCGCGCGCCAGCCGCACCAGACAGAGGGGGTTGAAGCTCGAGACGATCACCCGCGAGCGCTCGTCCCGTGCCTCGAGGAACCGCCCGACCTCCACGGCCAGGCCGCGATCATCGACCCGGTCGCACTTCAGCTCGACGTTGATGAGACAGCTCTTCGGCAATCCGTCGAACACCTCGTCCAGCGTGACGAGGGCGGCAGGCGCGAACCCCAGCCGGGTTCCCACGTCGGCCCGACGCAGCGTGTGCCAGGGCGTGCTTCGAACGTCCCATGACACGCCCGCCAGCCGCTCGAGGGTCTCGTCATGACAGACCACCAGCTCGCCCGAAGCGCAGCGCATCACGTCAAGCTCGACCCCGTCGGCGCCCTGCTCGATCGCCGCGCGGAAGGCCGGCAGGGTGTTCTCAGCGAAGTCGGTGCTGGCGCCGCGGTGCCCCAGAATGCGCATGGGTGCGGGGCTTGCGGGCGTCGACCGCCGACGTCAAGTTGCGCGCGCGCAGGCGGTGAGGCAGGGTGCCTGAAATGATTGGTCCGTTCGGTGTCGGCGAGATCCTCATGATCGGCGCCATTCTGGTGATCGTCTTCTCGGCGTCGCGCATGGGCCAGCTGGGCAACGCGCTGGGAAAGTTCGTCTACTCGTTCAAGAAGGCCTCACGGGGCGATGACCTGATTGACGCCAGCGCCACCCCGACGCTGGCGCGCGGTGACACCGACGCGCAGGTCGTCGAGGGGACTGCAACTCCGAAGCAGTGATGGCGCCGCGGACGGCAGACCTGAAAACGCCGATCGAGCTGAGGTGGCGCTGGCGGGCCGCTCGGCCAGTCCGAGCCACGGTCACAGGCTGAGCAAGGTCATCGCCTGCTCGCGCAGGCTGGGGTGAACGCCGGTGTCTTGAGCGAGCTCGCGCAAGTCAGCCTTTGGCAAGAGCGGCACGATCTTGGCCCCCACGTCTGGAGGCAGGTACGGGTTGAAGGCCAGGGCCCGGCGTACGCCTGGCCGCACGGACCACCGCTCGGACCGCCAGATCTCGACCAGCGGCTCTGGCCTCGCTGGTCGGCGCGCGGCGATGCGCACCACCACGTCTTCGGTCAGTCGGGAATTTCGCAGCACCTCACGAACGATGGCCGGGTTGGACGCGATGGCCAGCCTGGTGAGCTCATCGGGGTTTCGGGTCAACCGCGCCCGTGACTTGAGCACGCCAAGCGGCAGCGTGAACAGCTTGGCGTCAGCGCGCGCGGCGGCGCGGGCGTCGTAGGCCAGCACCGCCTCTCCCTCGGCGAAGACGGCCTCGACGGCGGGGACCTCTCGCAGCGAGGCCGCGCGACGCAGCAGCTCGATGTGTGGAATCGAGGCCGCCTCGAGCTCGATCGCCCGGGTGAACGAGCCCGCCACGGCCCCCGCCGAGGGGTGCCCGTGGCGAGCCAGCACGAACAGCTCGTGGATCAGCGCGGTCGCCTCTGTCGGCTCGAGCGCTGCGAGGGTGCGCGCCGCTGCTTTCCGACGAAGCTCTTCTCCCGACAGGACGCTGAGCCTCCGAATGACGACCTCAGCGGTCTCGACGGCCACCGACATCAGCCACCTCGCCCCTCGGGCGCAGCAACCGCCGGCGGCGACGTTTCGGGCACGGCCGTCACCCTGACCCGAAACGCCTTCAGGTCTGGAGGGTACTCGAAGAAGGGGACCACGAATGGCACCACCTCGCCGGCTTCCACCGCTCGGGCGCGCGCAGACTGGCGGTCCATCAACGTCTTCAGCTCATCGGTCGCCGCCAGTCGAAAGAGCTCTTCGGGGTTGGGGGGGGCTCCGGCCATGACCTCGGCCGCGCGGACCAGGGTGGCCCCGTCGAGGATCTCGGCTTTGACCCTGATTCGCGCAGGCCCCTCGCTGTGGTTGGTGATCACCCCGCGGACGAAGAAGACCGGGCGGCCCATGCGGGTGTCGTAGAGGCCATTGGAGATGTCGGTGGCCACGAAGTCAGACGCGGGCGACAGGAGGGCCTTGAGGCTCGCGCCCAGCGACGCCACGTCGAGGGTGCCTTCATTGACGGCGGCCGAGCCGACCACGGTGATCGCGACCACCAGTACGCCCGCGATCAGCACGTTGACCACCACCCCCAACGCGGTACGGCCTCGCTCGACCGCCGCGTCTGGCACTCGCGGCCCAGCCGGCGCCCGGGCAGCGACCGCCGCCGG
>VYLD01000155.1_pt1 | contig 25244 bp, 24 predicted proteins | sample 5114401 | NCBI WGS metagenome assembly VYLD01 (sample SAMN12291783, study PRJNA351875) | freshwater metagenome | isolation source: freshwater lake | place: USA: Michigan, Gull Lake | collected 2013-08-08 | reverse complement strand
CGTGGTGGGCCAGACCGTCAAGCTGCTCAAAGAGCACCACCTGCTCGACGACACCGACGTGGTCATCTTCGACGTGCTGGGTGACGTGGTGTGCGGGGGCTTCGCGGCGCCGCTGCAGCATGCGCAGCGCGCGCTCATCGTCACCGCCAACGACTTCGACTCGATCTTCGCGATGAACCGAATCATCGCGGCCATTCAGTCCAAGTCGAAGAACTACGCGGTGCGCCTCGGCGGCGTGATCGCCAACCGCAGCGCCGCCACCGATCAGATCGATCGCTTCAACGGCGCGACCGGGCTGTCGAAGCTGGCCCACTTCCCGGACCTCGACGTGATTCGCCGCAGCCGCCTCAAGAAGTCGACCCTGTTCGAGATGGAATCGACGCCCGAGCTCGAGGCCGTTCAGCAGGAATACCTGCAGCTCGCCGCCAGGCTGTGGGCTGGCACGGTGCCCCTCGAGGCAAAGTCGATGAAGGACCGCGATATCTTCGACTTCCTGGGGTACGAGTAATGGAGACGTCGTCCTATCAACTGCGCCGCAGCGAGCTCGAGCAGTACTTCGATCGCACCGCAGTCGATGACTGGGCGAAGCTGACCTCGGACAAGCCTGTCAGCCGCGTTCGCGCCACGGTGCGCGCGGGCCGCGATCGCATACGGGCCACCCTGCTCAGCTACCTGCCAGCTGATCTGCGCGGTCTTCGGGTGCTCGACGCGGGCTGCGGCACGGGAGCGCTGGCTGTGGAAGCCGCGCGCCGCGGGGCCTCGGTGGTGGCCATCGACCTCTCGCCCACGCTGGTGAACCTGGCCCGCGAACGAACCCCGAAGGATCTCGGCGCCGGCTCGATCGATTTCCGCGCCAGCGACATGCTCGACCCATCGCTTGGCCGGTTCGACTGGGTCGTCGCCATGGACTCACTCATCCATTACGACGCGCCTGACATGGCCGAGATGATCGCCCGCCTCTCGAGCTGCGCCGATCGTGGCATGGCCTTCACCTTCGCTCCCAGAACGCCGCTGCTCAACCTCATCTGGCTGGTGGGCAAGGCGTTCCCCCGCTCGGACCGCTCGCCCGCGCTCGAGCCGATCAGCGAGAGGAACCTGCGCGAACGCCTCGCCGCGCACCCCGCGATGAAGGGCATCACCGTCGGCCGCAGTGAGCGCATCAACACGCCGTTCTACAAGTCCCAGGCGATGGAGCTCGTCCGCCCGTGAGCCGCCCGAAGAGCTTCGTCGAGCTGTGGCGGACCCTGGGGCCCAGCGTGCTGCCCTTCGCAGACGCGGCCACCGCCGAGCTGCCGCTGGGCAGGTTGCTGCGGCTCTCGCTATTCCAGTGCTCGGTCGGCCTGTCGCTGGTGCTCCTCAACGGCACCTTGAACCGGGTGATGATCATCGAGCTCGGCATTCCCGCCTGGCTGGTGGCCGGCATGGTGGCCCTGCCGATCCTGTTCGCGCCCTTCCGCGCGCTCATCGGCTTCAAGTCTGACAATCACAAGTCGGTGCTGGGTTGGCGCCGTGTTCCCTATATCTGGATGGGTACGCTCATTCAGTTCGGCGGCCTGGCGATTCTGCCGTTCGCGTTGCTGGTGCTCTCGGGCCGTGGCGCGATTCAGATTCCGGGCATGGGCGAGGGGGCCGCAGCGCTGGCGTTCTTGATGATCGGCGCCGGGCTGCACACCAGCCAGACCGCCGGCGTCGCGCTGGCGACCGACCTCGCCCCCCCTGAGTCACGGCCCCGCGTCGTCGCGCTGCTCTACGTGATGTTGCTCATGGGAATGGTCGCCGCGTCTTTGAGCTTTGGGGTCCTCTTGCAGGACTACGACAACATCAAGCTGATCAAGATCATTCAGGGCGCAGCGGTCACCACGATGATCTTGAACCTGCTGGCCTTGTGGAAACAGGAAGCCCGCAAGATGACCACCGAGGAAGCGGTCGAAGAGAAGCAACCGACCTTCCGCGAGTCGTACCGCTCGTTCCTGGCTGGCGGCCCGGCGAGCCGGCTGCTGGTGGCGGTCGGCCTCGGCTGCGCCGGCTTCAACATGCAGGACATTCTGCTCGAGCCGTACGGTGGCGAGATCCTCAAGTTGTCGGTGTCTTCGACCACGTCGCTCACGGCGCTGATGGCTGGCGGGACGCTGGTTGGCCTGTTCCTGGCGGCGCGGTGGCTGTCGAGCGGGCGGGACCCTCATCACCTGGCGGCGCTGGGGTGCCTCATCGGCATCACCGGGTTCTCAGGGGTGATCTTCTCGGCGCCCCTGTCGTCGCTGCCCCTGTTCCTGAGCGGCACGGTCTGCATCGGCTTCGGCGGCGGTTGGTTTTCCGTAGGCACGCTGACCGCGTCGATGGCGCTGTCCGACAACGGGCAGAGCGGCCTGGCCATCGGAGCCTGGGGCGCCGTTCAGGCCACCGTCGCCGGCACCGGCATCGCGGTCGCTGGAGCGATGCGCGACATCGTCTCGGGGCTCGCCGCCAGTGGTTCGCTGGGGCGAGGGCTCTCGTCGCCGTTCGTCGCGTACAGCGTCGTCTACCATCTCGAGATCGCACTGTTGTTTGGCACCCTGGTTGTCATCGGTCCGCTGGTTCGTCGTGGCACCCAGAGGACTTCACCCGCGCGGTTCGGCCTCGCCGAGCTGCCAAGCTGACTTGAAAGAGCACGAAGTTCACGAGGACACACGAACACATGATCACCGACTCCATCGATTTCGCGCAGGTCATCCTCTACGTCTTCTGGGCGTTCTTCTTCTCGCTGATCTTCTGGCTGCGCCGTGAAGATCGTCGCGAGGGGTACCCGCTCGAGAACGACACCACCGGGGCGCTCTTCGCCATCAACCCCATCTTCATTCCCCCGCCCAAGACCTTCCTGCTGCCCCACGGCGGGTCGGTGCAGGCCCCCAACTTCGAGCGCGACAGGCGCGAGATTCACGCCACGCGCGTGGCGGCAGGCCCAGGCTCGGCCATCGAGCCGGTCGGGGACGCGCTGTTGTCAGGGCTGGGCCCGGCGACGTACGCCATGCGACATGACCAGCCCGAGCTCACCCGCGACGGCCAGGACGCGGTGGTCCCCTTCCGCGTGGCGAAGGACTACTCGGTCAGCTTCGGCGCCGACCCCCGTGGCTTCGAGGTGGTGGCTGGTGACGGCAAGGTCGCCGGCGTCATCAAGGACATCTGGGTCGACCGCGCAGACTCGATCGCGCGCTACCTCGAGGTCGAGCTGAGCGGTGAAGGCGCAGGGCGCAGGTTGATCCCGGTCCCCATGCTCCGCATTCTGGGCGAGCCCAGGAAGGTCGAGGTGGTGTCCGTCTTCTCGACTCAGTTCGCCAGCGTGCCGACGCTCAGGAACCCGGACCAGATCACCGAGCTCGAAGAAGAGAAGATCAGCGCGTTCTACGCCGGCGGGCGGCTGTACGCGGAACCCAAGCGGCTGGGTCCTCTGGCATGAGCGAAGAGTTCGACCACGAGCCGATCCCCGGGCTGCCGGGGCTGCTGCCTCCAGGCGAGCAGATCGTGTGGCAAGGCCAGCCGTCCTGGCGCTCGCTGGCGCGGCACACGTTCTGGTTGCCGTGGTTGGTGGGCTACTTCGCGGTGTTCGCTGCCGTTCGAGGCGTGTTGGCTTTCACCGACGGCAAAGGGCTGGGAGGAGCGCTCTTCGCGGCCGCCATCGTGGTGCCGCTCGCGGCGGTCTGCCTCTCACTGCTGGCGCTGTTGGCGTGGCTCAACGCTCGCGCGGCCATGTACACCATCACCACCAGGCGGGTGGTGATGCGCTTCGGCGTTGCGCTGCCGATGACCTTCAACCTGCCCTTCAAGCGCCTGGCCGGCGCCGACCTCAAGGTCCACTCGGGCGGCCATGGAGACATCTCGCTCGAGCTGGCCGGCGCCGATCGGCTCGCGTACGTCGTGCTGTGGCCTCACGCCCGCCCCTGGCGGTTTGCCAAGGCGCAGCCGATGCTGCGTTCGATCCCCGAAGCGGCGAAGGTCGCGGCGCTGCTGCGTGAGACCGTTCAGGCGTGGTCGAACGCCGACACTCACCCTGCCGAGGTCCTGCAGGTCGCGCCCCGCCCCGATGCGTCGTCGTCATCGGGCACCCTCACCCTTGCGCAGGCACCCTGAACCGATGAGCGACCACGTTCACCACCAGACCGTGCCGAAGTTCGTGCTCGTTGGCGCGGGCGCGATGATCGTGATCTCTTTCGTCCTCGCCCTCGGGGCTCGGCAGGCGCACCTCGCGACCCCCACCCCACCGCTGCCGCCCCCGCTCGAGGTGCTCGAGGTTCGCTTCGAAGATCGCCCCGACGGCGCTATCGCCATGCTCGACGCTGCGTCAGGCAAGGACCTGTCGGTGGTGCCTCCCCGCAGCAACGGGTTCATTCGGGGCGTGCTGCGCGGAATGTTCCGGGGCCGAAAGCTCGAGTCCCTGGGCCGCGAAGGCGCGTTTCGGCTCTCACGAGAGGCCGACGGGCGGCTGGCGCTGGAAGACCCCCAGACCGGTCGGCGCGTCGACCTCGATTCGTTCGGGCCCACCAACTCGGCGGCCTTCGCGCAGCTGCTGGCGGCCGGGCGACAGGTGTCCCGATGACCGACCAGGGCCGCTCGTTCGACGTGCTCTGCACGGTGCGCGTGTCGCACACCTTCGAAGATCTCTCGGCGCACGTCGAGCTCGAGGGTGACCTGCCGATCGGCCCCGGCGATCGCGTGCTGGTGCACGGCGCGCCCATCAACCCACCGTACGGCGAAGTACGGGTGGAACGGCGACGAGCCACCGTCACCCGGGCAAGCTGGTTGGAACGAACCTGGACGCGCCTGACCGGCGACCTTCAATGTCTGTCTCTCCTCGAAGTCAGTTTCAGCGATTGGACCGCCCCGTGAAATCTGCCCTGCCCAACATCGACCTCGACATCAACCTGCCGCCGTCTGGCGCCGTGCTCAACGACACGACCAGGATGGCGCAGCGCACGACGACGCTGAGCCCGCGGTTCTACACGACCGACTTCAAGGAGATGAACGAGATCTCGGTCGAGTCCGTGCGCGCCGAGTGGGACACGCTGATCGCCGACCTCGCGGCCGACACCAACCTGCGTCACTTTCAGCGCACCACCGAGTGGGACCTGGACACCAACAAGATCCCCGAGCCGCTGCGCACCGAGTTCATCGACTTTCTGGTCAGCTCGCTCACGGCCGAGTTTTCCGGCTGCGTGCTGTACGCCGAGATTCGAAAGCGCGGCAGCAACCCTGACCTGTGCAACCTGTTCAAATACATGGCCCGCGACGAGGCCCGCCACGCCGGCTTCATCAACGACAGCCTGAAGGACTTCGGCGTCGGGGTCGACCTGGGCTTCTTGACGAAGTCGAAGCAGTACACGTTCTTCAAGCCCAAGTTCATCTTCTACGCGACGTACCTGTCCGAGAAGATCGGCTACGCGCGGTACATCACCATCTTCCGGCACCTCGAGCGGCACCCCGAGCACCGGTTTCACCCGATCTTCAAGTGGTTCAAAGAGTGGTGCAACGACGAGTTTCGCCACGGCGAGGCCTTCGCGCTGCTGATGCGCGCCAACCCGAAGCTGCTCACCGGCGTCAATCGCCTGTGGATTCGGTTCTTCCAGCTGGCGGTGTTCGCCACCATGTTCGTGCGCGATCACGCGCGGGTCGAGCTGCACAAGGCGCTGGGGCTCGAGCCCGAGAAGTACGGTATGGCGGTGTTCGAGATCACCCGCGAGATCTCCAAGCAGGTGTTCCCGGTGCTGCTCGACATCGACCACCCGTCGTTCCTCAAGGGCCTGCGCAAGCTGCAGCACCTGGCCGAGGGCATCGAGGCCAGCAAGCGGCAGGGGGGCCTGCTCGGAGCGCTCAAACGCGTCGGTCTTCAGGCGCAGGCGGCAGTGACCTTCGTGGGGCTGTACCTGCTACCCACCAAGGCCAATACCCTGCCTAAGCAGTCGCGCCTCTCACCGGCCTGGTAGGCCAACACCGATGAACTTCCTCGTGGCCCCAGCGCTGTTCGTCCTCGCGGCGTGGTGGCTGGGCACCGCCGTCGTGCTGCTCATGGTGTGGCTGCGCCGGTCGACCTATCGACTCAGCCTCGCTGCAGTCGGCGCGACGGCCGCTGTCGGACTCCTGGGGCTGTTCTTGTCCAGCCGCTCGGCCACCCCGATGGGTGCCTACCTCGCGTTCGTCTCTGCGCTCGCCATCTGGGCCTGGCACGAGCTGACCTTCTTGTTGGGGGTGGTGACCGGCCCACGCAAAGAGCCCTGCCCCCCCGAGGCCACCGGCCTTCGACGGTTCAGGTTGGCGACGGCGACGGTGATTCACCACGAGGTTGCGCTCGCAGCCACCCTCGCGCTGGTGGTGACGTTGGCCTGGGGCGCGCCCAACCAGGTGGGCACCCTGACGTTCCTGGTGCTGTGGGTGATGCGCCTGTCGTCGAAGTTCAACCTGTACCTGGGGGTGCGAAACGTCGCGGAAGAGTTCATTCCCGACCACCTGCGCTATCTCACCAGCTACTTCCGCAAGGCCAGGCTGAACCCCCTAATGCCCATCTCGATCGCGCTCGCCTCGATGGCCGCGGCGGTGCTCGCGAAGCAAGCCTTCGCGCCCTCTGCGGACGAGTTCCTTCGGCTGCGCAGCGTGCTGGTGGGCACCTTGCTCGCGCTCGCGATCATCGAGCACCTCTTCCTGACGCTGCCAGTCCCCGACGCCATGCTCTGGCGCTGGGCCGTGAAGCTGGCCAGGCGGTCTGCCCGTTCCCCATCGCCGAACGCGCCGTTGATGCTGGTCTCCCAGCCCATCGCGGTGGCGCGAACCCGCGCCTGAGCCGCTGCTGAGCCGATCAAAAACGCGTCGCCGACCACCGGACTGTGCCAAGAAGATGACGCATCGCGAGTTGACGCTCGCAGGCGTTGTCGCGAAGGGTGGCGGTGAGTGGTCGAGCCCGGGAAACCCGGCGTGGGTGTCGAAGCCCACCACGGTTTGGAGGAGCACCGAATGGCTGGTGGTCGAAGCAACAAGGGTGCGTCATCTGATGCATTTCAGCGTGGCGGCCGGCCGCGCCTGGCGATCGCCGGTGACCGGCTGATGGCCGAGCTGGAATTGAAAGCGACACCCGATCTGCTGGCCACCATCGAGGCCGAGATCGTGCCGCGGCTGATGTTGGCACACCGCGTCGACCCGCAAGCCCCGGCGGCTTGCGCCGATTCACGGCTGCCCCCCACCGAAGAAGAAGTGGCTGAGTTCGCGCGAATCGCCGCCTGTCATGATCTGGCGGGAGCGCTGGCGTCGGTCGAGACCATGTGTCGCGCCGGTCTCTCGCTCGAGTCGGTCCTGCTCGATCTGGTCGCACCGGCCGCGCGGCTGTTGGGCGAACACTGGAAGGCCGACCTGCGCACCTTCACCGAGGTCAGCGCGGGCCTGGGCACCCTGCAGCAGGTCGTCCACGTGCTGGGTCCCAGCTTCGCGCCCGCGCTGCCGCACCGGGGGCTGGTGGTGCTGGTGGCGGCTCCCGGTGAGAAACACACGCTGGGCCTCTACCTCGCGGGCGAGTTTCTTCGTCGCGCGGGTTGGGGCGTGCAGGTCGACCCTTCGATTCCCGAAGCTGATCTCGTGCGGCTGGTCGCGGCCGAGCGCGTCGAGATGGTGGGCATCACCGTCAGCAACTCTGAGTTGCTCAAGCCTCTGGCCTCGACCATCGCGGCGATCAGGCGAGCGTCAGTGAACCCCAACCTGACGGTCATGCTGGGGGGCTCGATCGAGCTCAAGGAGTTCGCGGCGCAGACCGGCGCAGTGCTCTGCGCCGCAGACCCACGCGAGGCGGTGTTGTTCCTGGACTCCGCTGTGAAGACGGGCTGAGCCACGGGCGCTGCAACGATCACCGTGATCGATCCCCTTCATGGCTTCCCTCCCGACGGTGATCATCACGGGCGCTTCTGCCGGAGTTGGCCTCCACGCGACGCGATCGCTGACCGCGAGAGGCTGGCACGTGGTGATGGCGTGTCGCGACCTCGAGAAGGGGAAGCGTGCGGCAGCGTCGCTCGGTGTTCCTGCCGATCGAATCAGCCTCGCGCAGCTCGATCTCGGCTCGCAGCAGAGCGTTCGGCGCTTCGCCGAGACCTTTCGTGCGAGCGGAGCCGCCCTCGAGGCGCTGGTGTGCAACGCGGCGGTCTACCTGCCGAGGCTGACCGAGCCGCTGCGCTCTTTTGAAGGGCTCGAGCTGAGCGTCGCGACGAATTACCTCGGGCACTTCTTGTTGATTCGCCTGCTGCTGCCGTCGCTCGAGCGGGTGGTCGGCACGAGGGCGCGGGTCGTCACCCTCGGCAACGTCACCGCCAACTCTGAGGAGTTCGGCGGCAAAGTGCCCATTCCTGCCCCTGCCAACCTCGGCGAACTGGAAGGCCTCGCAGCCGGGCTCAAGGCGCCGGTGTCGATGATCGACGGCAAACCCTTCAAGCCCGGCAAGGCCTACAAAGACAGCAAGCTGTGCACGATGATCATGAGCCGTGAGCTTCATCGGCGGTACCACGCCAGCACGGGTATCATCTTCAACACCCTGTACCCTGGCTGCGTCGCCGACACCGAGCTGTTCCGCCATACGCCGGCGCTCTTTCGCGCCATCTTCTCGTGGTTCCAGAAGAACATCACCCGCGGCTACGTGACCCAGGAGCTGTCAGGCGAACGCGTCGCTCAGGTGGTGGCAGACGCTTCGTTCTCGACGTCGGGGGTCCACTGGAGCTGGGCAACCGACAACGCCCCGGCGCCGCCCCGTTCGCGCAGCCCCTGTCTGCACGCGCCAGCGATGAGACGCGCGCGTCGAGGCTGTGGGACTTGAGCGAAGGCCTCGTCGGCCTGACTCCAGAGCAGCCGAACCGTCAAGCAAGCTAGACAGTTTCAGTCGTAAATCGCCCTTTACAGTTCTTCGCTTCCGACGTAGAGATAACGGATGGCAGCAGGCGCGGGACGAGTTGCTGGCGATGTGACTGCTCTGGGGACGCGCTGGTCGCGGGTCCTCCTCCTTCCCCCCTCGTGCGAAAGCTGACGGGCGCGATGGCGGCGATCCGCGATCGGAAGGGCATGGCATCGGCGGTTGGCGCAGCGGCCCGCGAGTCAGGGCCTGATGGCCAGGTGAGCGAGCAGGTCGCGCTGCGACTGATCTCGGCAACGACCGATCTCGCGCTGGTGGTCGACCAGGAAGGCGTCATTCAACGCGTGACCGTCGGCGAGGCCACCCAGGCGAGCCCCGGGTGGAACAGCCTGTTGGGCCGCCGCTGGGCCGACACCACCTCGCGCGACAGCCTGGGCAAGGTGGAAGCGCTGCTGAAAGAAGCCCGCGCAGGGGAAGTGACCCGGGCCCGCGAGATCAACCAACAAGGTGACGGCGCCGCCGAGGTGCCGTTCCGGTTCTCGGCCGTGTTGCTCGATGCGAGCGATCGGGTGGCGGTGCTGGGGCGCGATCTGAGGCCGTTGTCGGTGCTGCAGCAGCAGATGATCAGCGCGCAGCAGGCGATGGATCGGCAGTACGAGCGCCTGCGCCAGGCCGAGACCCGGTATCGGCTCTTGTTTCAGGTGAGCGCCGAGAGCGTCCTGATCGCCGACGCCGGCAGTCTGAAGATCGTCGACTCGAACCCTGCGGCAGTGTCCCTGGTCGAGGAGTCGGCGCAGGCGCTGCTGTCGCTGCACCTGCACGAGCTGTTCGATCAGCGCAGCTGGCCCGCGGTGCAGGCGCTGACGGCGACGCTCGATGCGGGTGGTCGGCCCGCCGAGATTCAGGTGACGCTCAAGGCGCAGCGACGGCAGGTCACGGTCGCCGCGTCCCTGTTCAGGCAGTCGGGCTCGACGCTGCTGTTGATGCGGCTTCGGGCCTGGAACGGTTCCAACCCGGGCAGCGAGACCCGGACCTCGCGCATGCTGGCGGTGCTCGACGCGTTGCCCGACGGCTTCGTGGTCATCGGTGAAGACCGACGCATCTTGAGCGCCAACGCCGCCTTCTGTGACCTCGTGCAGCAGGCCAACGAGAACCAGCTCATCGGGCAGCCGCTCGATCGCTGGCTCGGTCGGCCGGGCGTCGACCTCAACATCATGCTCGCCAACCTTCGCGAGCACGGGTCCGTGCGGAACTTCGCCACCATCGTTCGCGGCGACTATGGCGTGCCTCAGGAAGCGGTGGTCTCTGCGGTGGTGACGACAGACCCGCGAAACACCTACATGGGCTTCTCGATCAGGACCGCGCGCCTGGCGACGGTGCCTGCGGTGGGCCTGCCGATTCCGCGGTCCGTCGACCAGCTGCGCGAGCTGGTGGGGCGCGTGTCGCTGAAGGAGATCGTCCGCGAGTCTTCGGACTTGATCGAGCGCCTCTGCATCGAAGCGGCCCTCAAGGTCAGCGGCGACAACCGGGCGTCTGCGGCGCAGCTGTTGGGGCTGAGCCGGCAAGGCCTGTATTCCAAGCTGCGCCGCCATGGTCTGGGCGATCTGGACCCCACTGACGTGGGTTGAGGCCCCTGCTCTGGCCTGGGCCAACTGGGTACGTCCCGACGAGGCCAGCGCGGGACCCTCGGGCACGGTGACCGTTCAGCGCCCAGGGGCCTTCGACAGAAGCACGCCGCGACAGTCAATTGAGCGTTGCGTCGCGACTCGGCGCGCACCATATCGCGCTTCCTTTCCACCAGGTCCAGGGAGCCGAAGTGCTGATCGCCATTCCAAGAGAGAGCATCGCCGGAGAGAACCGGGTCGCGATGGTGCCCGAGTCGGTCAAGCGCCTCGTCGCGCAGGGCTTCTCGGTCGCCGTCGAGGCTTCTGCCGGTGCCGGCGCGAGCTTGACCGACGCCGACTACCAGGCCGTTGGCGCGCGCATCGAGGCCACCGCTGACGCGCTCTTCGCCAGCGCCGATCTGCTGATCAAGGTTCAGCCACCGACCAGCGAAGAGGTGGCGAAGCTGAAGGCTGACAGCGCCCTGATCTGCCTGGCCTACCCGCTGGCGAACCCGGCCCTCGCGAAGGCCATCGCCGCGCGGAACGTCACCCTGCTCTGCCTCGACATGATCCCCCGCACCACGCTCGCCCAGATGATGGACGTGTTGTCGTCGCAGGCGACCATCTCGGGGTACCGGGCGGTCATTCTGGCCGCCGAGGCAACCCCCAAGCTCTTCCCGATGTTGATGACCGCGGCGGGGACGATTCCTCCCTCGAAGGTGCTCATTCTGGGCGCGGGCGTGGCGGGGCTGCAGGCCATCGCCACCGCCCGTCGGCTCGGCGCGGTGGTCGAGGCCTATGACGTTCGCAAGGTCGTCAAGGAACAGGTCGAGTCGCTCGGCGCCCGGTTCGTCAACATCGACGTCGAAGACGCCCAGGGCGCCGGTGGGTACGCGAAGGAGCAGTCCGAAGAAGCGAAGCAGAAGGTGGCGGCGGTGCTGGCCCAGCATGTGGCGAAGTCCGACGCGGTCATCACCACCGCGCTGATCCCCGGTCGCAAGGCGCCGATCCTGCTGCCTGCGGTGATGGTTCGCGGCATGCGGCGCGGCAGCGTGGTGGTCGACATCGCGGCCGAGCAGGGCGGCAACTGCGAGCTGACCAAACCCGGTGAGCGCGTGATCGTCGACGGGGTGACCATCATCGGGGAACGCAACCTGCCCAGCCAGATGCCGGTGCACGCCAGCGCGATGTTCTCGAGGAACATGGAAAAACTGCTGGCGCACATCACCACCAAAGAGCGGGCGATGAACCTGAATGAGGCCGACGAGATCGTTCGCGGCATGACGATCACCCGCGGTGGGCAGATCGTTCACGCCGACGTGAATAAGGCCGCGGAGAGCGCACCATGAGTGTCACCTTGATCTTCGGGCTGTATGTCTTCTTCTTGGCTGCCTTCACGGGGTACCAGATCATCTCGAACGTGCCGCACCTGCTGCACACCCCCTTGATGGCGTTCACCAACGCGATCTCGGGCATCTCGCTGGTGGGCTCGCTGCTGGCCGCGGGGGGTCACTACGGCACCACGTCGACGGCGCTCGGCGCGGTCGCGGTGCTGGCGGCCAGCATCAACGTGGTGGGCGGGTTCCTGATCACCGACCGCATGCTGCGCATGTTCAAGAAGAAGAAGGGGGGCCGCGATGTCTGAGCTTCATTTCAGCGGCGCCGAGACCGTCGTCCAGTTGTTGTATTTGTTGTCGTCGGTGCTGTTCATTCTCGGGTTGCGAGATCTGGGCGGCGCAGAGACCGCGCGGCGCGGCGTCATCATGGCCGAGATCGGCATGCTGGCGGCGGCCATCGGTACGCTGGTCTACGGCTCCCAGGTCACGGGCGTGATCGTTCGCTGGGAATGGATCATCATCGCCATCGTCGCCGGCTCGGGCATCGGCACGGCGATGAGCCTCTTCATTCCCATGACGAAGATGCCCGAGCGCATCGCCCTCTCCCATGCCTTTGGTGGCATCGCAGTCGCGCTGGTCGGCGTGGTGGAGTTCATCGAGCACGGCGGCGCTCACATGCCGGCGCTCAAGATGACGGCGACCGGGCTCGAGACCGCCCTGGGCGCGGTCACTTTCACCGGGTCGCTGGTGGCCTTCGGCAAGCTGCAGGGGTTGATTCCCAGTCGGCCGTTTACCTTCCCCGGAGCGAACCTGCTCAACCTGGGCATCATCGCGACGTCGATTGGCCTGGTGGCCTACACGGTGGTCGACCCCAGCGCGACCTGGGCATTCTACACGGCCGCGGGGCTGACGTTCGTGCTGGGCATCACGCTGGTGATGCCGATCGGCGGCGCAGACATGCCCGTCGTCATCTGTCTGCTCAACTCGTACGCAGGCCTCGCAGCGTCGGCGACCGGGTTCGCGTTGGACAACAACGTCTTGATCATCTGCGGTGCGCTCGACGGAGGGTCAGGCTTCCTGCTGGGCATGATGATGTCGAAGGCCATGAATCGATCGTTCTCGAACGTGGTGTTCGGAGCGGTCGGCTCGGGCGCCGACGCGCCCGCGCAGGGAGCGGCCGGGGCCACCTCGAGCGGCCCTGCTCCGAACGTCGCCAGCATCGATGACGCGGTGGAAGTGCTGCGCGCCGCGCGCTCGCTGATCGTGGTGCCGGGCTACGGCATGGCCGTGTCGCAGGCGCAACACGCGACCCGCGATCTCGCGGCGGTGCTCGCCGCCAACGGGTGCGAGGTGAAGTACGCCATTCACCCCGTCGCGGGCCGAATGCCTGGCCACATGAACGTGCTGCTCGCCGAGGCGAACGTGCCGTACGATCAGCTGTTCGATCTCGAGCTGATCAACGACGAGTTCGCCGCGACCGACGTGGCCCTGGTGGTGGGCGCCAACGACGTCGTCAACCCGGCGGCGCGCACCAACAAGGCCAGCCCCATCTATGGAATGCCTATTCTGGCCGCCGATCAATCTCGCACCTGCATCGTGCTCAAGCGCTCGCTGAACCCGGGCTTCGCCGGCATCGAGAATGAGCTCTTCGTTCGACCAAACACCATGATGGTGTTGGGCGACGCGAAGAAGACCATCATGCAGTTCGCGCAGGGCCTGAAGGACTGAGCTGCGAGTCGCAGCCCCTGGGTTCTCGACGGCAAGGCTATCAACGACTGGCTTCGCGCCCCCGACGAGTCGACGTTCCACAAGCCGACAACGGTCATTGAGGGTGCCGGTCCGATCGACGCGCCTGGGCACCCTGCTCGAGCACGAGGTTGGCGACGCTCAGGGCGACCTCTCCGCGGCCCACGAGATCCCCCTGGTGACGCAGCGGTTCATTCATGCGTTCGGCGGTCGCCGCCTTGTGCGTCGAATCCAGGTCAACGATGAGACTCGAACGCACAGGGAGTCGCAGCGCTCGGCCTTCCTGCTGAGCGCGTTCGCCTGCGGTCGCGAGCCCTCGTTGGCATCAGAGCCGTGTTGAGTGCCGACCTTCTGAACGGCAACTACGGAGAACTCGTGACGCGGGTCTTCCGTGGGCCAGCAGGAGCCGTTCAAAGGTTGTCGGACCATTCGAGAACGCCCCTCGGAAGCATCGATGACCGAACTCGAGCGATGACGAGGGCTGTGCTTCAGGCAGGCATGTCATCATACCGGGAACGTTGATTCCAAACCGGTCTTGCCTGATCGGTCCTCCGACGATTCGCCGAGGGCCGAAGGAAGACCACGCCCTGCCAATCCGGATCCGAATGAACTGCGCCGGGACTCGCCGAGTCCCTCTACAACCGTGGGAATGGACTCTTCTTCTTCGGCACCGCGCCCATGGGTCATCCCCAGGGGCCTCCGAGACCGATCGAACTGAATCGGGGTCGAGGTCCTGCGAGCTCGCCCGTGTCTGGAATTGCAAGGGGCAGCGACTACTGCGGCGCGCCACCCGGCACGCTCTGAACGGGCGTGGGCAGCTCGGCGGTTGATCGCTCGAACGCAATCCCAAGCGCGAGCCACTGAGCGACGACGAAGCCAATCACTTCCAACCCGAAGACCACTGCATACGCCACACCCGATGACCCAGTGAACAGCCTAGCGAGGTCGGCCAGGACGGTGCCGACGAAACCTCCGCTGCCGAACGCGATGGCCTGCGACGCGCCCCACAGCCCCATCCGCACGCCTTCTCGAGAGCTCTTGCCCTGGCTGGCCATGGCCATCATCGCGCCGATCGCTGCGATCGAGAATGCACCGTTCGCGAGCCCGAGCATGAAGACGTTCGGTCTCAGGGGCCACGGAGGCCCGCCGACCCCGGCGACCACCAGCCCCGCCAGGGCGATCGCCGAGCCGATGCAGCCACCGATCACCCAGCCCTTGAGCGACGCGGCCGCGCGGCCCTTGAAGAGCGTCGTGACCAACGCCACCAACAACATTCCCGTGAAGACGCCACCATTCTGCAGCCCCGAGAGCTTGGTGGACTCACCGGGCGTAAACCCGAAGATCGAACCAGCCATCGGCTCGAGCACCAGGTCCTGGGCGCTGTACGACAGCATGGAAATGAAGACGAAGATGGTGAAACGCCGCGCGTCGGGCTCGGCCCAGACCTGCTTGAGTGCCTCGAGGAACGCCGGCTTCTGCTCCGCAGGCTCCGAGGCGTCGCCGTCGGTCTGAACGACCGCAGGCCCCTCGAGACGCCACATCGCGAGGACTGCGACCACGAAGGCCAGCGTCGACACCCCAACGCTCACCAGGACGAGCCGGCTCGGAGAGAAAGGGTCCAGCAGCTTGCCGGCAAAGGTCGCGGTGATGGCGAACCCGGCGATCATCATGATCCACACCAGGGTGGCCGCAGCGGCTCGACGCTCAGCGGCGACCCGTTTGGCCAGCAAGACCAGTAACGACGTTCCACTGGCGCTGACGCCAACCCCAATCACCATGAACGAAACCGCAGCCAACGCGACGGCCAGGCCCAGATGGGCGCCCATCAGCGCCGTCGCGGACGCAGCTCCGACGCCGCCAACGGCGAGGGTGGCCATACCGCCCACGATCCACGGCGTTCGGCGCGCTCCCAGGTCAGAGCCATGCCCCATGCGCGGCCGCAGCAACTGCATCGCGTAGTGCAGCGTGACCAGCGCCCCCGGCAGCACCGCCGGGAGGGCCAGCTCGATCACCATCACCCGGTTCAACGTCGAGGTGGTGAGGACGACGATGGCGCCCAGGGCCGTTTGCACGAGCCCCAGACGAAAGATGCTGAACCACCCGAAGTTGCTGCGCTGCATGATTCCTCCGGGAATGGCTCCTACCACCGACCGCGCTTGACTTACGGGGTCGGAACTGGCGCAGGAGGCACCGCACCCTCGGGCGCCGCGCCTTCGACCGCCGGCTCGGCCACGCCGCCGTCAGGCAGCAGTGGAGGGGCGACCGGAGTCTTCGCCGGCTGCGGCTTGGCCTCGGCGAGGACCATGTTGTCCTTGAGCATGCTGACGCCAAGCAGCGGCTTGAAGGCCCCGTTGTGACAGGTGGCGCAATTCAGCTTCGGTGCGTCACCAGTCGGGCCGATACGCTCTGGCGGATACGTCTCGAGCAGCGGCTCGAGATAGTTGTGATTGAGATCGCGCACCATTCGAATGCCATACCAGGCAGTTGCGCGAGCAGGAGGGCTCAGGGACCACTCAGCCATCGAACGGGTGTTGTGGCAGTACGTGCAGTTCACGCCGAGCGCCGTCGACATGTGCATCATCAACCCGTACGTCCACTCTGCCTGCTTGATCGAAGAGCGGTTGTCGATGGGCAGCGCGTCGGTCGAGATGACTCGAATGGGTTCTTCGTCAACGAGGAAGGTTCGAAAGGCATCGTTCGGCAACGACGCGTACGCCGTCAGCGACGACGGGTTGTTCTGTGACGCACGCTCACCGATGAACGGATAGACGGTCGCAGGCACCTGGTCGTACCAGATATTGGCAGGCACCGGGTTGCCACGGTGACAGGTATAGCAGGTCACGCCAGTCTCCTTGACGTGGGTCTTCCAATCGCCGTTGATTCGCATGGTCATCTGAAGCATGCGACGAGCGACCTTCTTGGAATACAGGTCGTCAGCCCACAACCGGTTGGCGTCGGCGAGCACGTACCCGTCCTCGTCCTTCACCACGTTGCCAGCCTCATCCTTCTGGGGCGCATGGCAGTACGCACAGCCCTGCTTCGGCGCGACCCACGTGGTCATCATCGTCATCAACCGCGTCATCTCTGCGGCCGAGAGGTGACCCAGGACCTGAACGTTCTGGTACGCGTCGACGGCGAGCTGGCCCTCGTGCGACGCGGGAGGCAACGAGACCGGCACCTTGTTCGCCTTGACCGTCGCCTCGAGCACGCTGTTCTTCTCGGTCAGCTCCATGCCAACCCCCGGGTAACCGGTCTGGTGTGACGAGGTCGAGTTGACGACCCCGGCGAATGACACGGTGACGAACACCGCGATCAGCACGCCAAAGGTCTTGATCAAGATGGCATTCAAGGCGTTGCTCCTGGCTGGGCCGCAGGCTGTACTTCGAAGCGAGTCACAGGTAACGGCAGCGTGGCTGGGTCGACGGGTGACTCATAAGCTGCTGGATACTGCGGCGCGAAGTTGTGCTTCACGGCCCAGAGGTACCAGTTGTCGACCGCGGTGCCGGTCAGCAGAATGCCGATGCCACCGGTGAGTGGACACAGCACCGCGAACCACCACGCCCAGCGGTGAATGGACTCGAACGTGGCGTTGAACCCCATGGTCCACCGCCAGAACAGCGCCGCGCGCTCGGTGGCCGTGCCTCGATCAATGATCTGCCCGACCTCTCGCTCGGCGCCAAGGTGAGAGAGCGCGAGCACCGTCGCGCCATGCATCGCGAAGAGCAGCGTCGAGCCGTACAGGAAGACGATCGAGAGCGCGTGGAACGGGTTGTAGAACAGGTTGCCGTAGCGAATGGAAAACGCGGCCGTCCAATCGAGGTGCGGGAAGATTCCGAAGGGCACTGCCTCGCCCCAGCTGCCCATCAAGATCGGCCGAATGAAGCCAAGCACCAGGTAGAGCCAGATCGCAGCCGCGAAGGCCCACGCCAGGTGGGTTCCCATGCCGAGCGACTTGGCGCGTTTGTACGTGCGCAGCCACCAGAGCAAGATCGACGCAGTCAGGAAGAAGCCAGCCATCAACCACCACCCGCCCTGGTTCAGGCTTGGAATGTGGAGGCCATTGGAAGGCGGGGGCGGCTCGAGCGCCAGCCACGGAAGCTGACGAACGAACTGCACAGGGTCCCACCCCACCGAGGCCCACATGTTGAGGCCGATGATCTCGAAGGCGATGAAGCCGAAGACCAGCGACAGCGCGCCGACGCCGCCCAAATAGACTGGGCCAATCTGAGCTGCCCCAAACAAACCAATCAGCTTCGAGAAGCCGGTGTACGGAATTCGCCAGGTCTTACTACCGGGGTACGCGATACCTGGGTCAGGAGTCGAGGTGACCTGCAGCTGGGTAAAGATGTTCTGGTATTCGGCCATGATGTTTGTCCTCTGAGGTCAGTTCCAGACCGGCAGGCTGAGCCACCAGCTCCACCACTCCGGCCAGCCGCGCGTCCAGAAGGGACCGCTGATGATGATGCAGACCGCGCTCCAGAAGCCGGCGTTGAGCGCCAGGAACAGCCCGAGGCGGTGAATGCCAAGCGCGCCAATCGAATAACCCAACACGTCTCGAAAGAAGTTGTCTTCGAACTCAGCCGTCTTCACCTTCTGACCCTTCTGCGGGTTCACCGCAGACAGAATCAAGGCGCCGTGCATCGAGAGCGCGAGCGTGGTGGTGAAGAAGAAGGTGATCGCCAGCATGTGCGCTGGGTTGTAGTGGAAGTGCAGGTACTGGTAGCCGGTGTTCGAGACCCAGTCGAGGTGGCTGAAGATGCCGTATGGGAAACCGTGGCCCCAGGCGCCCATCAACAGCGGGCGAATCACCACCAGCGACACGTAGGCAAAGATGGCGACGCTGTATGCAATGGGAATGTGATAGGCCATTCCGAGTTTTCGCGAGATCTCGGCTTGTCGCAAAGCCCAGGACACGAAGGCCCCGATCGCGCAGATGGTGATGAGCTGCCACAGCCCGCCTTCTTGCAGCGGCGCGAAGCCCAGCCCGTACTCGATGGGCGGCGGAGCGATGGAGATCTGCCAGAGGTTCCAGGTCGGCCCCGTCGCGGCGCCCCAGATGATCAACGCCGTGCCGACCGCCGCGAAGAACGTCGTCGTGACGCCGAAGAAGCCGACATAGAATGGTCCCACCCAGAAATCGAAGAGGTCGCCGCCGACGAGGGTTCCTCCTCGCACACGGTACCGTCGCTCAAAGCTTAGCAAAGCCATTCATGCCTCCATCACAGTCTTTCGCGGGGAAAACACAGACACCGACGACGGACGCGCTGCAAGGAAATGCTCACATCGCGTCCGTCGTGACGGTTGGTTCAGGTCTACTTTGCAGGGAGCGCTGATCGCTGTTGCACCGACGCCTTGGCGCCGTCGATCCAGTTGTAGCGATTGGTGCTGAGCAGGATGAAGTGGATGAGCACTGCAAGGGAAAAGAGAAAAACGAAAAGACCAACGAGAACCTGCCGGGGGTCAAACAGTTGCCACACACGCCACATGTCAGTCTCCTTTCAGGACAACATCGTTTGAACTGCGGTCTGCGCGGTCTCGATCATCGAGGTCGGGAGCGCAGGCAGCCACGGCCGCCACGACCACGCCAGGATGTGTGCCACCAGGGCGACTGCCGTGAAGATGACTGCGCTGGTGATGAAGTTACGGTGAAACTCCTTCGCTGCTGCCTCTGAAAGCCCCGAAACGGAGCCCTTGTCGTCTGCCATGTCGTTCTCTCCTCATCTACTGCGGTGTCTTCCGCGCCCATCCTGCGCGGCTAGGATTGCCTGCTACGGCGTGCCCGGAATCGACCACGCTCCGGAGCACAGGTCTCGCGCCAGAACAGGCTGACGCTGTTGAATTTGAAAAGTCTCGTTCATGCCCTGCCACCCACAGGGGCGCCGGTCGCTCCGTTGCGGGTGCTGGAGAAGGGCAACGCCGCCGCGCTCACGACCCTCGCTGCCGTGACACGCTCTTCGCCCGCCTCTCTGGCCTGTTGCTCTGCGCTGTCACGCAGGCGCTTCGCCGCCGAGATTCGCGAGATGATCGGCACGTTCTGCAGCAGCTCGTCCAGGGCGTACTCTGCGGCCTCGTCCCACGGCAGCTCCTGGTGCAACCGGGACGGGGTCGGGTCGACCTTGTCGAGCTCGGTGCCCAGCGGCAGAATGTTGAACAGCGCATCGAACAACGCGTTGCAGACTTCCTGCAGCAGGTACGACGCCCCTGAATACCCCATGAACGGGGTGCCGGTGTGGCGACGAATGGCGGTGCCCGGGAACGACGCTGGAATGTAGAGGGCCTTGCTGCTCGCCTCAGCCAGGTACATGCGCTCGTTGTATGAGCCAAAGACAATCAGCGGCGTGTTCTTCTGCACCGCCTGTCGAACGGCCTCGTTGTCTGTCTTTTGACCTGGCTTTCGCGAGATCGCGAAGTTGCAGGGCATGCCGAGCTCGGTCTCGAGGAAGTTTCGAACCCCGCGCGCGTACGTCTCGTTGGCGACGATGCCGAACGACGCAGTGCCGAAGAAGTCCTGGGTCACCGAGCGCCACAGGTCCCACAGGGGCTTGATGGTGGTGTGCTTCTCTTTCTCGATGAACGGCTCGGTTTCGAGCTTCAGCAGCTCGCCCAGCGATCGCAGAAACCGCGTGGTGCTGTGCAGGCCGATGGGGGCCTGAAGGTAGGGTTTGTCGAGGGCGTCACAGAGCAGCCGCCCGTATTCCCGGTACATCACCACGTTCACTTCGGCGTCGGCCAGCTTCGGCACGTCCATCAGGTGGCTGCCGAGCGGGAAGGTCAGGTTGACCTCGGCGCCGATGCCCTCGATGAGCCGCCGCACCTCGGCCAGGTCAGACGAGCTGTTGAAGTAGCCGTAGCTGGGCCCGATGATGTTGACCTTCGGCTTGTCGCCTTCTTTGCGAGCCTTTGGCTTCGGCGCCTTGCCATTCTTGAGGCCGTACTGCGTCCACAGCCACAACATGGCGCGGTTCGCGCTCTGCCATTGGTCTTCGTCGATGGTGCGCGGCAGGAAGCGCTGAATGCCGGTGCCTTCGGGCGTCACGCCGCCGCCGATCATCTCGGCGATCGACCCGGTGACCACCACGCTCGGCAGGTTGGGGTCGAGCACCTTGTGGGCCCGCTTCATCGCCCCCTCGGTCCCCTTCTGCCCCAGCTCTTCTTCGGCCAGGCCAGTCACCACGATTGGCAGCTCGTGGGGCGGCAGGCCGTCAGTGTAGTGGAGCACCGACGTCACCGGCAGGTTTTCACAACCAACCGGTCCGTCGATGATCACCTGCAGACCCTTGACGGCGCTGAAGACATACACCGCGCCCCAATAGCCACCGGCGCGGTCGTGATCGAGAATGAGCGTCATACGCCGATCGCCTCTTCGGCCTTCTTGCGCCGCGCCAGCTGCTTCTCTTGCTCTTCGCGGAACTCAGGGCGGTCGCGCGGCACGTCTTCCCACACGCCCGCCGCATACCCGGTGCCGACCCCCTCGAAGAACTCGCGCATCTGGTCGAAGCGAGCCTTGTTGCAGAGGGCGGCGTTGATGACCTGCGCCAGCGAGCCAGCGCCGGCCGGGCCCATCAGCGGTCGAGCCGAGATCAGGTTGGTGAAGTACAGGCTGGGAATGCCCAACTCTTTGGCCTTCTGCACCACGGGCGTGGTGCCGATCGCCAGGTCTGGCCGGTGTTCCTGCATGGCCGCCAGGTCCTGCTCGAGCGAGGCCCGGTACTGAACCTTGACGCCATGCGCGTCGAGCCACTCGCGATCGGGCTCGGACCATTTGGTGCGCGGGCAGGCCGTGCCGACGTACTTCACGTCGGCACCGCTCTCGATCAACAGGCGCGCCACCAACAGCTCAGACCCTTCATACCCAGACAGGGTGATTCGACCCTTGATGGGCTTGGCCGAGAGCGCCCCGTGAATGGCTGGCAGCACCGCGTTCTTCGCGGCGTCGATCTTCTCCCTCGACACCCCACATGCTGCGCCGATGCCCTCGAGCCAGGCAGCGGTGCCATCGCGGCCGACGGGAGCCGAGCCGACGATCGAACGCCCGGCCGCCTCGAACTCCCTGAGCGAGGCCGTGTAGAACGGGTGAATCGCAGCCACCACCGCGCCATCGAGGGCCGCGTACAGCTCACGCCATTCGCGGGTGGGCACCACCGGGCCAGCCGCCAGCCCCATCGGCTCGAGCATGCGGCCGATGGACACCGGGTCGACGGGGAACATCTCGCCCAGCAGCGTCACGGTCGGCCTGGTGGCTTTGCCTGCCCGAGGCGCCGTCACGGGCCCCTGCTCGGCTTCGAGGCGCGCGTAGTTCAACATCGCTCCGGCCAGCACGTCTTTGGCCTCGGCGTGGGTCGGCACCCCAAACCCTGGCACGTCGATGCCAATGATTCGCACGCCGTCAATTTGCTTGGGCAACAACCGCAGCGGAACACCAGACGCCGTCGGCACGCACAGGTTGATGACCACCACCGCGTCGTAGTCGGCAGGCTTCGCGAGCTGATGCACGGCCTCGCGCAGATCTTCGAAGAGCTTCCCGGTGACCAGGGTCTCGGAGTTGAACGGCACGTACCCGACCGTGCGGCGCGCTCCGTAGAAGTGCGAGGTGAAGGTCAACCCATACACACAACACGCCGACCCCGACAAGATGGTCGCCGTGCGGCGCATGCGCAGACCCACCCGCAACGACCCGAAGGCCGGGCACATGCTCTGGGGCTGATCATGCGGCCCCACCGGGTAGTCCTTCGCATACTGCTCGAGCGTCTCGCTCTTGCCAGCGGCCGCGGCCGCGGCGCGCAGGGTGTCCTTGCCGCTGTGACAATCAACCGCCGGCTCGGCGGTTGGCTTCACGGCGCTGGGCAGCTCGGTGGTCGCCATTGGCTCTGGTCAAACCGCCGCGTCGTAGACGACTTCGAGAGACTTCTTGGCAGTGGCCTGGGGCCCGCACATGTCCTCGAGGGTCGCCGGTTGCAGCACCACGTCACGCCCAACCGCGTCGCCCTTGAACAGGCCCAGCAGCTCGTCATGGCTCAGCGGCCTGGGGCTGAGCGGCGGAGCCGTCGCCACGTTGCTCGACAGCTGCTCGAAGAGCGAACCCCAGGCGCCGCCGGGGCGCCCGATGATCTCGTACTTGGCGCTCTTGCGTCGAATGTCTTCGTCCGCAGGAATCGCGGCCAGCACCGGAATGCCAACCTTCTCGGCGAAGGCCTGCGCCTCGCCGGTGCCGTCGTCCTTGTTGATGACGATGCCCGCGACGCCGACGTGGCCGCCCAGCTTCCGGAAGTACTGCGTCGCTGAGCAGACATTGTTCGCGACATACAGTGACTGCAGGTCGTTGGAGCCGACGACGATCACTTTCTGGCACATGTCGCGCGCGATCGGCAGCCCGAAGCCGCCGCACACCACGTCACCCAGGAAGTCGAGCAACACATAGTCGAAGCCCCAGTCGTTGAAGCCGAGCTTCTCGAGCGTCTCGAACCCGTGAATGATGCCACGCCCGCCGCAGCCACGCCCCACCTCGGGGCCACCCAATTCCATCGCATACACGCCATCGCGCTTGAAGCAGACATCGCCGATCGCCAGCTCGTCGCCAGCCAGCTTCTTCTTGGCCGAGGTGTTGATGATGGTCGGGCAGGCACGACCGCCGAACAGCAGCGAGGTGGTGTCACTCTTGGGGTCGCACCCGATCAGCAACACCTTCTTGCCCTGTTGCGCCATCATGTACGACAGGTTGGCGAGGGTGAAGCTCTTGCCGATGCCGCCCTTGCCGTAGATCGCGATGATCTGGGTCTCTTTGGTCGGTGCCTTGGTGGTCGGCTTTTCCGGCTCGATGGCTGCCTCGGCGCGCAACCGGTCCTTCATATCTGCCATTGGGTTTGACTGGGTCTGGACGGTCATCGCGAAGGTCTCCAATCGAGCAGCATTTTGAGGCAAGCGGGGTCGGTGAAGGCGGTCGTGTAGGCCTCGGCGGCCTGATCGAAACGTCGGTGATGTGTGATCAACCCATCGAGGGCCAGCCGCCCGCTCTCGAGCAGGGAGGTACAGGTCTGAAGGTCGACGGGCGCCCATTCTGCGGCCACGCGCAGGCGGGCCTCTTTGATGAACGCGAGCGGAAACGCGAAGCTGATCTTGTCTGAGTAGAACCCCGCCAACACCAGCTCGCCGCCCCTGGCCAGTCGACCGATGAGCGGCTCGACCAGGGACGTGTCTCCGCTGACATCGTAGATGGCTCGATAGTCTTTGCGGGGGTCTTCGGACGGGTCGATCACCCGGTACCCCACCGCGCCGCTGGCCCGGGCCGGGTTCTTTTCCCAGACAACCGGACTTCCACCCTGGGCGACCGCGAGCCGCGCCAACAAGCGACCCAGCACGCCGTGACCGATGATCAACTCTGCAGGCCGGCCGTCGCCACCAGCGAGAGCATGTTGTGCGGTGGCCGCCAGCGCCAACAACACACCTTCCTCTGCGAGTCCTTTCAGTCGGGTGACCCGGGCCGCGGGCACCACCAGCCGCCCTGCAGCACCGCCAAACAAACCGCGCACTTCGCCGAAGCAGCTCGCTCCGGGAACGAAGACCCGATCGCCCACCGCCAGCGTGCCCCCCGCGTCAGCCTGCACCACCCGGCCGACGGACTCGTACCCAGGCACCAGTGGATAGGCCAACCCCGGGAAGGGAGGCATCTTTCCAGTCCACAACAGCCGTTCGGTGCCGGTGCTGATGCCGCTCCACTCGACCTCGACGACCACGTCAGTCGCGATCGGCGGAGTGAGCGCCAGCGTTCGCAGCTCGAGCTGCTCGGGGGCATTCAGGACGACGGCCATGGTATCCAAGCGAGGTGTCAATCTACCTAGACGGTATCGAGTGTCAAGCGGTATTGACGGCGTCTCAAGCGACTTCGGCCACCATCAGCCCGGTGAGCATCGGGCGGCGGGTGCGCGCCACTCTGGCGCCGCTGAACCCGGCCTCGAGCAGCAGGGCACGAAGCTCGTCGGGGGTTCGTGGTCGACCCTGTCCCATGGCCAGCAGATAGAACCCAAAGTACGCGCCCCCCATCGCCTCGGCACCAGGCGTCCCCGACATCGGCTCGGCCACCAGCAGCGTGCCTCCCGACGTGAGCGCCCCTCGCGCCGCTTTGAGGATGCGCAGGGCCTGCGCGTCGTCGTGGTCATGGACCACCCGGACCAGCGAGACCAGGTCCGCCCCTTGGGGCAGCGTGTCCTTGAAGAGGTCGCCGCCGGTGACCAGGACCCGGTCACTGAGCCCTGCCCGCTCGAGGCGAACCCTGGCCCGCTCAGCGACCGCCGGCAGATCGAACAGCTTCAGGGTCAGCCCCGGAGTGCGCTTGGCGGCGGCCTCGACGAACGCGCCCTCCCCGCCTCCCAGATCCATCAGGCACCGGTGGCGACCCAGGGGGTACGCCTCGATGATGTCCTCGGCGATCAGCGCCTGAGAGCTGGCCATCAGCTTCGAGTACTCGGCGACCTGCTCGGGGCTCGCCGCGTGGTGCTGGCCCTGCCCCGCGTAGCTCCAGAAGCGACCGAGCTGGGTTTCACCGACCTCGCCGCGCAAGAGCGCGACCGGGTCGGCCAGATCGCGGTACAGCAGCGCGTGGTGCTCGATCATCTGATTCACGGACGGGTTGGCCAGCAACGCCGCGCCATGAATGCCCAGGCCAAAACGCCCCTCGCTTCGACGCTCGGCCAGCCTGAGCGACGCCGCCGCCTCGAG
>VYLD01000152.1_pt1 | contig 25514 bp, 19 predicted proteins | sample 5114401 | NCBI WGS metagenome assembly VYLD01 (sample SAMN12291783, study PRJNA351875) | freshwater metagenome | isolation source: freshwater lake | place: USA: Michigan, Gull Lake | collected 2013-08-08 | reverse complement strand
GCGCCCCGGAGGACGAGGACGCGAGCAGCTGAAACCGAATGGGCGAAGCATGGGGTGCGGGCATGGGCGTGGTGGGCTTCGGTAGGGACTTCACCGAGCCGCGCTACCAGAAGCAGCGGCCCCATGCGACCAGCGCTCGAGGCGCGCTCCATGACTTCCCTGGGGGTTGGGGCACGCTCAAGCCTCGAGCGGCTCGCTCACGATTTCGGAACGGCAGGCAGGCATCAGCGCGTCGAGCCGTTGCCCGATGTGCAGGAGAGGACAACGCAGCACAGTCGAGTCACTGGGCAACACCATCGTTGCTCAATCATTCGCGCCGCGCCGACCGCGTTGGCGGTGCGCAACCGAAGGCCGCTGCAACGGTCACGCTGAACCCGATCAATCAGCGCTCGCCGGGTGGCGGCGAAGAACATCATCGGGGCTCGGGCGCGCCTGATCGACCGCGCAAAGGAAGGCGAGCCCAACGCCTCCGCGGGAACAAACGAAAACGGGCTCCACCTGCTGGAGCCCGATCGCGCCACGAGTCTTCTTCACCCACGTCGAAGGGCCATTGCGGGCCCTTCGGCACAGGGAGTCGCGGTTACGCCAACCCGGACTCGGGCCTCGACGCGGGGGTCGGGGCCTGAATCGTGGTGGGCGCGGTGTGCGTGGCTGACAGAGAGTCCTCGAGGTTGGCGATCTCGTCGGCCGGGCTCTCGACCTGAATGTCGAGGTGTTTGTAGTTGGGCAGGCCCGTGCCAGCAGGGATCAAGCGACCCATGATGACGTTCTCTTTGAGGCCGCGCAGGTAGTCGACCTTGCCCGAGATGGCAGCTTCGGTGAGCACCTTGGTGGTCTCCTGGAAGGACGAGGCCGAGATGAACGACTCGGTAGAGAGCGAGGCCTTGGTGATGCCAAGCAGCAACGGCTCACCGACCGCCGGACGACGCCCGCTGTTGAGCGCCTTCTCGTTCTCTTCCTCGAACACCCACTTCTCCACCTGCTCGTCGACCAGGAACTCGGTGTCGCCCACGTCGGTCACCCGCACCCGGCGCAGCATCTGCCGAACGATGACCTCGATGTGCTTGTCGTTGATCTTCACGCCCTGCAGTCGGTACACCTCCTGGATCTCGTCGACCAGGAAGCGCGCGAGTTCCTTCTCGCCCAACACCTTCAAGATGTCGTGCGGGTTGGCCGCGCCGTCCATCAAGGGCTCGCCGGCCTTCACGCGGTCGCCCGAGTGCACGGTGATGTGCTTGGACTTGGCGATCAGGTACTCCTTGGCCAGGTCTGCACGCTGCTCGCCGTTCACTTCAGGGGTGATCACCAGCTTGCGCTTGCCCTTGGTGTCTTTGCCGAACGACACCATGCCGTCGATCTCGACGATGACCGCGTGATCCTTCGGCTTGCGGGCCTCGAACAGCTCGGCGACGCGGGGCAGACCACCGGTGATGTCCTTCGTCTTGGTGGTCTCTCGCGGCACGCGGGCCACGACTTCGCCAGGGGTGATCTCCGCGCCGTCGTCGATGGCGAGCGCCGCGCCCTGAGGCAGGAAGTAGCTCGCGGCCTGACCGCTCGACAGCGTCTTCACCTCGCCCTTGGTATCGCGCACCGTAATGCGGGGCCGCGCCTCGGGGTCCTTCGACTCGATGATGGTGCGGCGAGAGAGGCCGGTGACCTCGTCCGTCGTCTCGTTCATCGTCACGCCTTCGGTGATGTCCTCGAACTTCACCACCCCGCCGACCTCGGAGAGGATCGGCATCGCGAACGGCTCCCACTCAGCCAGCTTCGCCGCGGCGTCGACCTTCTGGCCTTCCTTCACGAAGAGCCGCGCGCCGTAGACGATCTTGTGGCGCTCGCGCTCACGGCCCGAGTCGTCGACGATCACCAGCTCGCCGTTGCGGTTGATGACCGCCGACTCACCACCCGCGCGCCGCACCGGCTGCAGGTTGACGAACTTCACCGTACCCGCGAACCGAGCGTTCAGCTCGGACTGCTGCGAGCGGTTCATCGCCGCGCCGCCGACGTGGAACGTTCGCATCGTCAGCTGCGTGCCGGGCTCGCCGATGGACTGCGCGGCGATCACGCCGACCGCCTCACCGACCGAGACCTTCCGGCCGCGGGCCAGGTCGCGCCCGTAGCACTCCACACAGATGCCGCGCTTGGTTTGACAGGTCAGCGCGGTGCGAATCTTGACCCTGTCAAGACCGGCGTTGACCACCTTGAGCACACGGCCCTCGTCGATCTCTTCGTTGGCGCGAACCAGCACCTCGCCAGAGACCGGGTCGTGAATGTCATCCAGGGCGACCCGGCCCAGAATGCGCTCTGAGAGCGGCTCGATCTCTTCGCCGCCTTCGACCAGCGCCACCATCACGATGCCGTCGAGGGTGCCGCAGTCGTACTCGGTGACGATGGCATCTTGCGCCACGTCCACCAGTCGGCGCGTCAGGTAGCCGGAGTTGGCAGTCTTGAGTGCCGTGTCGGCGAGGCCCTTGCGCGCGCCGTGCGTCGAGATGAAGTACTGCAGCACCGAGAGCCCTTCGCGGAAGTTCGCGGTGATCGGCTGCTCGATGATCTCACCCGACGGCTTGGCCATCAGGCCGCGCATACCGGCCAGCTGACGAATCTGCTGGGTCGAGCCGCGCGCACCGGAGTCGGCCATGATGAAGACCGGGTTGAAGCTGCGCTGCTTGCGCGTCTCCTTCTTCCCATCTTTGTTGATGCCGCTGATCTCTTCTTCCGAGATCATCTTCATCATCTCGACGGTGATGATCTCGGTGGTCTGCGCCCAGATGTCGATGACCTTGTTGTAGCGCTCGCCGACCGTGATCAGGCCCTCGAGGTACTGGTTCTCGACCTCCGCGACCTCCTTCGAGGCTGCTTCGATGAGCACCGTCTTGGCAGGCGGAATCACCATGTCCTTGAGCGCGATCGAGATGCCGGCGCGGGTGGCGTTGGTGTAGCCGAACGAGCGAATGCGATCGGCCAGCAGCACCGTCTCCTTCTCACCGGTGAGCCGGTAGCAGGTGTCGATCAGTGACCCGAGCTGCTTCTTGTCGAGCACCTTGTTGACGTCGTCGAACGCCACCTTCTTGGGCACGATCTCTGACAGCAACACGCGGCCGACGGTCGTCTCGTAGCGCTTGCCGCCGATGCGGCACTTGACCTTGGCCTGCAGCGCGACCGCGCCCTGGTCGTACGCCGAACGCACCTCAGCCGGCGACGCGAACGTCATGCCCTCGCCGTGCGCGAACTCGCGGGGGCGGGTCATGTAGTAGATGCCGAGCACCATGTCCTGGGTGGGCACGATGATGGGCTTGCCGCTGGCGGGGCTGAGAATGTTGTTGGTCGACATCATCAACACGCGCGCTTCCATCTGAGCCTCGATGGACAGCGGCACGTGCACGGCCATCTGATCGCCGTCGAAGTCGGCGTTGAAGGCGGTGCAGACCAACGGGTGCAGCTGAATGGCCTTGCCTTCGATCAGCACGGGCTCGAACGCCTGAATGCCGAGGCGGTGCAGCGTCGGGGCGCGGTTGAGCAGCACCGGGTGCTCGCGGATCACCTCGTCGAGAATGTCCCAGACCTCCGGGCGCTCCTTCTCGACCATCTTCTTCGCCGACTTGATGGTGGTGACGTAGCCCTTCTCTTCGAGCTTGTTGTAGATGAAGGGCTTGAACAGCTCGAGCGCCATGATCTTCGGCAGCCCGCACTGGTGCAGCCGCAGCTCAGGGCCGACCACGATGACCGAGCGGCCCGAGTAGTCGACGCGCTTGCCGAGCAGGTTCTGGCGGAACCGACCCTGCTTGCCCTTGAGCATGTCCGAGAGGGACTTCAGCGGGCGCTTGTTGGGGCCCGTGATCGTCTTGCCGCGGCGGCCGTTGTCGAACAGCGCGTCGACGGCCTCCTGCAGCATCCGCTTCTCGTTGCGAATGATGATGTCCGGCGCGTTCAGCTCCTGCAGCTTCTTGAGCCGGTTGTTGCGGTTGATGACGCGGCGGTACAGATCGTTGAGATCCGACGTCGCGAAGCGACCGCCGTCGAGCGGCACCAGCGGGCGCAGGTCCGGCGGCAGCACGGGAATGACGTCCAGCATCATCCACTCGGGCTGGTTGCGTTGACCAACAGGGCCTGAGACGCGGAACGACTCCAGCACCTTGAGGCGCTTGGCGATCTTCTTCCGCTTGGCCTCCGAGGTGGTGACCTTCATGTCTTCGCGCAGCTGCTCGCTGAGCTGATCGACGTGAATGGTCTTGAGGATCTCGCGAACCGCCTCACCACCCATGGCCGCGACGAAGCCTTCGTCGCCATACTTGGCGGCCAGCTTCTGGTAGCGCTCCTCGGTGATCAGCTCGCCCTTCTGCAGGTCGGTGACCGGAATCGTCTTGGCGTCCAGGACGATGTAGGCCTCGCAGTACAGCACCTTCTCGAGGTCCTTCAGCGTCATGTCCAGCAGGGCGCCGATGCGCGACGGCAGGGACTTGAGGAACCAGATGTGGGCGACCGGCGTGGCGAGGGTGATGTGGCCCAGGCGCTCGCGGCGAACCTTGGACTGAATCACCTCGACGCCGCACTTCTCGCACACCACCCCGCGGTGCTTCATGCGCTTGTACTTGCCGCAGTTGCACTCGTAGTCCTTCACCGGCCCGAAGATGCGCGCGCAGAACAGGCCGTCACGCTCGGGCTTGAAGGTGCGGTAGTTGATGGTCTCGGGCTTCTTGACCTCGCCGTGCGACCACTGGCGAATCTTGTCCGGCGAGGCCAGCGCGATGCGAATCGCCTGGAAAGAGAGCGGGTCCTTCGGCTTCTCGAAGAAGTTGAAGATGTCCTTCACGGGTTCACCTGTCGGTTGAAAAAGTTGGAAGTCTTAAGCTTGACCCACGGCGACGGCTTGACCTGTTCGGTCAGGCGTCAGTGCCCGTTTTGCTGGGCTCGTCGGAGACCATGATGGACGCGCGCCGCCGCTCAGGAGGCGCCTGCTCGAGCAACTCGACGTCCAGGCCGAGGGCCTGCAGCTCCTTGAGCAACACGTTGAACGACTCGGGCAGACCCGACTCGAGCGTGTAATCGCCCTTCACGATGGACTCGTACATGCGCGTGCGGCCGACCACGTCGTCGGACTTCACGGTGAGGAATTCCTGAAGGCTGTAGGCAGCGCCATACGCCTCCATCGCCCACACTTCCATCTCACCGAGCCGCTGACCACCGAACTGGGCCTTGCCGCCAAGCGGCTGCTGGGTGACCAGCGAGTAGGGCCCAATCGACCGAGCGTGAATCTTCTCGTCGACGAGGTGGTGCAGCTTCAGCATGTACATGATGCCGACGGTGACGTTCTGATCGAACGCCTCGCCGGTGCGCCCATCGAAGAGCACCATCTGACCCGTCTTGGGCAGGTCGGCCTTCAGCAGCAGCTCGTGAATCTCGCCCTCGTTGGCGCCCTCGAACACCGGCGACGCCACGTGAATGCCCGTCTTCAACCGGCGGCAGAGCTCGACGACCTCCTTGTCCGAGAGCTTCTCGAGGAAGTCCTGGAACTTTTCGTCGTCGTAGACGCCCCTCAGCTGCTTGCGAAGCTCATCGCCAGAGTACTTCTGAACGAACTGCTGCAGCTTCTCGCCCATGCCGCGCGCGGCCCACCCGAGGTGAACCTCGAGGATCTGGCCGATGTTCATGCGGCTGGGCACGCCGAGCGGGTTGAGCACGATGTCGACCGGTCGCCCGTCTTCCAGGTACGGCATGTCTTCGATCGGCAGGATGCGCGAGACGACACCCTTGTTGCCGTGGCGACCGGCCATCTTGTCGCCGACCTGCAGCTTGCGCTTGATGGCGACGTAGACCTTCACCATCTTGATCACGCCAGGGGGCAGCTCGTCGCCCTTCTTGATGCGCGCGATCTTCTCGCCGAAGGCCAGCTTCACGGCCTCTTTGTTCTCTTCGAGGTTCTTCAGCAGCTCGCGCACCTTGCCATCGACCTGCTCGCCCACCGAGATCTCACCCCAGTACTTGTAGGGAATCTTGCTGAGCAGCTCTTCGGTCAGCTTGTCGCCCTTCTTGAAGTGCACCACACCCTTCTCATCTTCGAGCTTGGCGTTGGCCTCCTTGTTGACGAAGAGCTTGCGAATGCGGCTGAACGCCGAGTCCTGAAGGATCTTGATCTCGTCGTTCTGGTCCTTGAGCAGCCGCGCCTCGTCCATCGACTCGATGGCCTTGGCGCGCTCGTCCTTCTCGACGCCCTTGCGTGAGAACACCTTGGCCCCGATGACGGTGCCAGTCACGCCCGGAGGCACCCGCAGCGAGGTGTCGCGCACGTCGCCGGCCTTTTCGCCGAAGATCGCGCGCAGCAGCTTCTCTTCGGGCGACAGCTGGGTCTCGCCCTTGGGGGTGATCTTCCCGACCAGGATGTCGCCCGGCTTCACCTCGGCGCCGATGCGAATGATGCCCGACTCGTCGAGGTCCTTGAGGGCCTCTTCGCCGACGTTGGGAATGTCGCGGGTGATCTCTTCTTTGCCGAGCTTGGTGTCGCGCGCGATGCACTCGAACTCTTCGATGTGAATCGAGGTGAACACGTCGTTCTTGACGATGTTCTCGCTCATCAAGATCGAGTCTTCGAAGTTGTACCCCTGCCAGGGCATGAACGCGACGACCACGTTCTGGCCGAGCGCCAGCTCGCCGGTCTCGCACGACGGGCCGTCGGCGATGACGTCGCCCTTCTTCACCTTGTCGCCCTTCTTCACGATGGGCTTCTGGTTGAGGCAGGTGCTCTGGTTCGAGCGCTGGAACTTTACGAGGTTGTAGATATCGACCTCGCTCGCCATGTCGCTGAACGCGGCCGGCACTTCGGCGCGCACCACGATGCGCGAGCCGTCTACCGACTCGATGACCCCGTCCCGGCGCGCCACCATGCAGACGCCCGAGTCGCGGGCGACGACGGCTTCGATACCCGTGCCTACCAGCGGAGATGCCGTGCGCACCAGCGGAACGGCCTGGCGCTGCATGTTCGAACCCATGAGGGCGCGGTTGGCGTCGTCGTTCTCGAGAAAGGGCACCAGCGACGCGGCGACAGAGACCAGCTGGTTCGGCGACACGTCCATCAGGTCGACGTCTTCCGGACGGGCCTGAACGAACTCACCACCGCGGCGGGACTGCACGCCCTCGCCCAGCAGGTTGTTCTTCTTGTCGAAGGCCGCGTTGGCCTGCGCGATGGTGTGCTTCTCTTCTTCGAGCGCCGAGTAGAAGGCGACGTCGGGGGTGAGCGCTCCGCCTTCCACCTTGCGGTACGGAGTCTCGATGAAGCCGAACTCGTTGACCCGCGCGTAGGACGAGAGCGACGAGATGAGGCCGATGTTCGGGCCTTCCGGCGTCTCGATGGGGCAGATGCGGCCGTAGTGCGTGGGGTGCACGTCGCGCACTTCGAAGCCGGCGCGCTCGCGGGTCAGACCGCCGGGCCCGAGGGCCGAGAGGCGGCGCTTGTGCGTGACCTCCGAGAGCGGGTTCGTCTGGTCCATGAACTGCGACAGCTGGCTCGAGCCGAAGAACTCCTTGATGACGGCCGTGACCGGCTTGGCGTTGATCAGGTCGTGCGGCATGAGCGTCTCGATCTCCTGCAGGCTCATGCGCTCCTTGATCGCGCGCTCCATACGAACCAGGCCAATGCGGTACTGGTTCTCGAGCAGCTCGCCCACCGCGCGAACGCGCCGGTTGCCGAGGTGGTCGATATCGTCGATCTGACCCTTGCCGTTCTTCAGGTCGATCAGGTACCGAATGGTCTCGAGAATGTCGCGCTTGGTCAGCACCTGGTTGTCCAGGGGCTCTTCGACGCCGAACTTGGAGTTCAACTTGAGGCGGCCGACCTTCGAGAGATCGTAGCGCTCGGGGTTGAAGAACAAGATGTTGTTGAAGAGGTTGATCGCGGTCTCGGGCGTCGGTGGGTCACCCGGGCGAACGCGCCGGTAGATCTCCATCACGGCCTCTTCCGGTGACTCGAGCTTGTCCATCAACAACGTGTCGCGCAGGTACGGCCCGACGTTCAGGTTGTCGATGAAGAGGACCTTGATCTCCTTGATGCCGCGCTTGAGCAACTCTTCCACGTGCTGCGGCGTGATCTCTTCGTTGCACTCGACCAGCACTTCGCCGGTGGCCTCATCAATCAGGTCGTACGCCGAGACCTTGGTGAACAGCTCATCGCCATCGATGGGCAGCCGGGTCAGCTTGGCCTGCTCGAGCTTCTTCAGCGCCGCGCGGGTGAACTTGCGGTTCTTCTTGACGATGATCTCGCCAGACTTGCTCTTCACGTCGCGCGTCGCGCGCTGGTTATACAGAAGCTCGAAGTCGACGGACTTCTCGAACTCGTCCTGGCCGTAGAGGTAGATCGTCTCGGTGGCGTAGAAGTAGTTGAGGATCTCTTCGGTGGTGCCCTTGAACTCGATGGGGTTCTTGCGGGCCGTGTCACCCACCGCGCCCAGGGCGCGAATGAGGCAGGTGACCGGCAGCTTGCGGCGGCGGTCGATGCGCACGTACAGCAGGTCTTTGTGGTCGAACTCGAAGTCGAGCCACGAGCCGCGCGAGGGAATGATGCGCGCGTTGTAGAGCAGCTTGCCCGACGAGTGGCTCTTGCCCTTGTCGTGATCGAAGAACGCGCCCGGGCTGCGGTGCAGCTGGCTGACCACCACGCGCTCGGTGCCGTTGATGATGAACGTCCCGTGCTCGGTCATGAGCGGGATCTCACCGAAGTAGACCTCCTGCTCCTTGACGTCGCGAATCGACTGCGCGCCGGTCTCTTCGTCCTTGTCCCAGACCACCAGGCGAACGACGACCTTGATGGGCGCCGCGAACGTCATGCCGCGCTGACGGCACTCGTCGACGTCGTACTTGGGCTTCTCGAGGTTGTAGCTGACGAACTCCAGAGAGCTGGTCTCGTTGAAGTCGCGAATCGGGAAGACGCTCTTGAACACCGCCTGCAGGCCCACATCTTCGCGCTTCTCGGGGGCGACGTCGGCCTGGAGGAACTTCTCGTACGACAACTTCTGAATGTTGATGAGGTTGGGGATCTCGATGACTTTGTTGATCTTCGCGAAGCTCTTCCGCGTCCGGAAGTTGTTCTGCAGGGTCGGCATTCGCTTCTCTCAGTCGGCGGTGAGGGGAACCTTGTGCATCAACAAACAAAGCTTCTTCTGATGGGGACTTCTTGAGATCGGTACTGGCATTAAGCAGGCAAAGCCGGTGACCCCACTTCTGGGCCACCGGCTCTTCCAGACTTCAGCTTCGAGTCGATTACTTGAGCTCGACCGTCGCTCCGACCGCGGTCAGCTTCTCCTTCATCTTCGCCGACTCTTCCTTGTTCACGCCTTCCTTCACGGTCTTGGGCGCGCCCTCGACCAGGTCCTTGGCCTCCTTGAGGCCCAGGCCGGTCAGCTCGCGAATGACCTTGATGACGTCGATCTTCTTCTCGCCAGCCTTGGCGAGAACGACCGTGAACTCGGTCTTCTCCTCGACCGGGGCCACAGGACCGGTGCCAGTGCCCGGGCCCTGAACCGCGACCGCGGCCGCCGAGACGCCCCACTTGGCCTCGAGCTGCTTCACCAGGTCAGCGGCTTCCAGGACGGTCAGCGCCGACAACGACTCAACGATTGCATTGATGTCTGCCATGATGTGTCTTCTTTCTCGGTACTTCGAATGGTTGATGGTTGGTTTTCAAAACGAATCACTGTTCGACTTCACTGCTTGTCGGCTTTCGCCTTGAGGACCCGGGCCAGCGCGTTGCTGGGCTCGGCGATGGTGCGCACCAACTTGCCGGCAGGCATGTTGATGACCCCCAGAATCTTCGCGCGCAGCTCGGTCAAGCCCGGCAACTTCGCCAGCGCCTGCACGCCCTTCGCGTCGATCTTCTGTCCTTGAACGACCCCACTGCGAATGGTGATCGTCTGCAGTTCCTTGGTGAACTCCGCCAGGATCTTGGCTGGCGCGACCACGTCGTCGTAGCTGATGGCAGCAGCCACCGGCCCGACGAAGTCGTCAGACACCAGCTCAACAGACGTTCCCTTCGCGGCGCGGCGGGCGATGGTGTTCTTCAACACCTTCCACTCCACCTTGCCCTCACGCAGCTTTCGCCGAAGCCGGTTCACGGTCTCGACGTCCAGCTTCTTGAACTCGGCGATGACCACCGACTTCGCGCGGGTGAACTTGTCGTTCAGCTCCTTCGACAGCACTTCTTTCTCGCTCTTGAGCACTTCGTCACCTCCTTCCGTCTGTGTTTCCTGGTGCAAAGTGCGAGAGCGAGAACAACAGTGACTCGAGTACAACCATCACCTTCAGCGCTCCCTGTCTCGGCAGGGCAGCCTCGAACTGACGGCGCCGTTTAAGCCCCCTGACTCTCCTTCGCCTACTCGCCCTGACCCAATCGGTCAGGGTGCCAAGAGCAGTCGACCTCGAGTGCAAGCAGCCCCTGCTGTCTTCAACCAGGGTGATGCGGTCCTTCTCTTCACTTCTGAAGTCTTCGAATCTGTCGCTGCCCCCCTTGACGTCTTCTACGCAGCTTGTTCTTGACGACCGTCGATACAGTGTCGGGCCCTTACCCGATTCGGGTTTCGGCTGTCAACCCGACTAAACTGAAGCGCTTCGAAGGGTTACTCGGCCAGGCGGGCTGGGGCAGCGGTGACTCGCCGCCGGCCCCAATCAACCCGGGGACCCTTACTTGAACTTCGCGCCCAGCTCGGCGGTGTCGAGCTTGATGCCCGGCCCCATGGTCGAGCTGATGGCGACGCCCTGCAGGTACACGCCCTTGGCGGTGGCGGGCTTCATCTTCATCACCGTCTCCATCAGCGACAGGAAGTTCTCCTGCAGCTTCTCGGCAGGGAACGAGGCCTTGCCGACGGGCGCGTGAAGAATGCCGGCCTTCTCAGCGCGGAACTCGATCTTGCCGCCCTTCGCTTCGCGAATCGCGCGGGCCAGGTCGGCCGTCACGGTGCCCACCTTGGGGTTCGGCATCAGGCCGCGGGGGCCGAGCACCTTCCCGAGCCGCCCCACCACGCCCATCATGTCGGGCGTCGCGATGACGGTGTCGAAGTCCATGAAGCCCTCTTCGATCTTCTTCGCGAGCTCGGCCTCGCCGACGAAGTCGGCGCCGGCGTTGGTCGCCTCGGTCTGCTTCTCGCCGCGCGCGAACACCGCGACGCGCGCGCTCTTGCCGGTGCCGTGCGGCAGCACCACCGCGCCACGAACCATCTGGTCCGCGTGTTTGGGGTCGATGCCGAGGTTGATGGCGACGTCGATGGTCTGGTCGAACTTGGTGGCGACCACCGCTTCCTTCAGCAACTTGAAGCCGTCAGCCACCGAGTAGCGCTTGTTGCGATCGACCTTGGCCGCAGCGGCCTTGAATTTCTTGCCAGGCATGGGTGATTTCCTTGTCTTTGAAGAGTGAAAGAGGTGGTTGGTTACTTGACCTGAATGCCCATCGAACGCGCGGTCCCAGCGATGGTGCGCATCGCGGCCTCGACCGAAGCTGCCGTGGTGTCGCCGATCTTCTGCTTGGCGATCTCCTCGAGCTGCTTGGTGGTGACGGACCCAACCACTTCTTTGCCGGTCTTCTTGGCGCCCGAGCCCTTCTTCTTCTCGGTGTGAAGACCCGCAGCCTTCTTCAGCAGGACCGACGCCGGAGGCGTCTTCAGCTCGAAGGTGAACGAGCGGTCCTGGTAGACCGTGATGATCACCGGAATGATCAGGGCTTCCTTCATGGCAGCCTGAGTCTTCGCGTTGAACTGCTTGCAGAACTCCATGATGTTGACGCCGGCCTGACCGAGCGCGGGGCCAATCGGCGGCGCGGGGTTGGCTTTACCAGCCGGAATCTGCAGCTTGACCGTTCCTGTAATCTTCTTCATTGCGTGCTCTCCCGTGGTTCAAGCGGCGAAGTGTCCCTTCGCCTCCCACAAGCACTGAGCGAAATGCCCAGTGTCCTCCGTTCAACCTGCTCAACAGTCTCAACCAGCTGGCGCGACCACGGGGTCTTCAGCCGCGTCCCGCCAGCGCCGTGGCAATTCCAGCCCTCGTTACCCGGCGGTCTTCTCGACCTGCATGAAGTCGAGCTCAACCGGCGTCGAGCGCCCGAAGATGCTCACCAGCACCTTGACGCGACCCTTCTCAGGGTTCACCTCTTCGACGGTTCCATTGAAGTTCGCGAACGGGCCGTCAATGACTCGCACGGTGTCGCCGTCATCGAAGTGCACCTTCGGCTTCGGCTTCATCGCCCCTTCAGTCATCGCCGTCGTGATGCGCTGAACCTCACGCTCGGGCAGGGGCGGCGGGTCATCTTGCCCTTGAGCCCCCAGAAAACCGGTCACCTTCGGCGTGTTCTTGACCAGCGACTTGGTGATGGGCGTCATCGCCATCTGCACCAGAATGTAGCCGGGCATGGTCTTTCGGCGCGTCTGACGCTTTTGGCCGTCGCGCATCTCGACCACCTGCTCGACCGGAATGAAGATCTGCCCGAACTCACCCTGCAGCTCGCGCTGCGCGATCAGGTCTTCCAGGTTCTTCTTCACCTTGTTCTCGAAGCCCGAGTACGTGTGAACGACGTACCACTTCTTGTCGCCTTCGCTCATCGCCGCGTCTCCCATTTCACAGGTACTCCCAGATCACGGGCAACCAGTCGACCATGAGCCGAAGGCTCAGGGCGTCGATGGCCGAGAGCACCACCGCGGCGATCAGCGAAGCGAACACCACCGCGAAGGTCGAGATGCGCGTCTCTTCCCACGAGGGCCACGAGACGCGCTTGAGCTCGGTCGCCACTTCCAGCGACAGGGTGTGAATGCGTGGGTTCGTCCAGCAATAGGCTGCTGCGCCGATGGCCAACAAGAACCCGAACAGATCAGGCGGCTTCGACAGCGGAATACCTGCGACCAGCGCGTTCGACCCCCACCCGAACTGGGCAAACAACAGCTCGAGCAGGTGACCGAAGAACAGCGCCAGCACGAGCCCCAACACCAGGTACGAGATGACGACGAACCGCTTCGGGTCGATTTCTGCTCGGTTGGCTTGATCCGAGGCCTCAGAGGCAGACATGGGCACCTTCCGACGAGACGACTATTGAATGGGTCAAAGACACACTTCCGACTGACGAGAGTGAGTCTCGACACCGGCGAGAAATGGCAGGCCAGGAGGGATTCGAACCCACAACACGCGGATTTGGAGACCGCTGCTCTACCGTTGGAGCTACTGGCCTACGCGAAACGAACAATTCCAGACGACCAACCAGGACAGACAGCCCAGCCGTTAGCTGACCTTGCCTTCTTTGTGAGCCGTGTGCTTGCGGCAGCGGCTGCAGAACTTGCTCAGCTCGAGCTTGTCCTGCTGCTTCCGGCGGTTCTTGGTGGTGGTGTAGTTGCGCTCTTTGCACACCGTGCACTCGAGCGAGATCAGGCTGCGGTTGCCCTTGGGCATGACAAACTCCTTGATTCGATGGCCGCGACGGGCCCTTGAGACGACAGAAGGGAAGGCCCTCTGACAGAGCCTTCCCCTCGTGTCAAGAGGTGTGCGACACCGCGCACCTCAAGAAAAACAACACCTTCAACTCACGCGATGATTTCAGCCACGACGCCGGCGCCGACCGTCTTGCCGCCTTCGCGAATGGCGAAGCGCAGCTCCTTCTCCATCGCGATCGGGGTGATCAGCTCGACCTCGATGGCGATGTTGTCGCCCGGCATGACCATCTCGACGCCTTCGGGCAACTTCACGCTGCCGGTCACGTCGGTGGTGCGGAAGTAGAACTGCGGCCGGTAGCCCTTGAAGAACGGCGTGTGGCGGCCGCCCTCTTCCTTCGTCAGCACGTACACCTGGCCCTTGAACTTGGTGTGGGGAGCAACCGAGCCGGGCTTCGCGAGCACCTGGCCACGCTCGATGTCTTCGCGCTTGAGACCGCGAACCAGCGCGCCGATGTTGTCGCCAGCCATGCCCTCGTCGAGCAGCTTCTTGAACATCTCGACGCCCGTCACCACGGTCTTGGCAGTGGCGCGAATGCCGATCACCTCGACCTCGTCGCCCACGTGCACACGGCCACGCTCGACGCGGCCAGTCGCCACGGTGCCACGACCTTCGATCGAGAACACGTCCTCGACCGGCATCAGGAAGGGCTTGTCCGTCATGCGAACGGGGTTGGGAATGTAGGAGTCGACCGCTTCCATCAGCTTGAGAATGGACTTCTCGCCGATGTCGGACTGGTCGCCTTCGAGCGCCTTGAGGGCCGACCCGGGAACGATGGGGGTCTTGTCGCCCGGAAAGTCGTACTTCTTCAGCAGGTCGCGAACTTCCATCTCGACGAGTTCGCGCAGCTCGGGGTCATCGAGCATGTCGACCTTGTTCAGGAAAACCACGATGTACGGAACGCCGACCTGGCGCGCGAGCAAGATGTGCTCACGGGTCTGCGGCATCGGGCCGTCAGCCGCCGAGACTACCAGGATCGCGCCGTCCATCTGGGCGGCGCCGGTGATCATGTTCTTCACGTAGTCGGCGTGGCCGGGACAGTCGACGTGCGCGTAGTGACGGTTGGCCGTCTGGTATTCCACGTGCGCGGTCGAGATGGTGATGCCGCGGGCGCGCTCTTCCGGAGCCTTGTCGATCTGGTCATACGCCAGGAACGTGGCGCCACCGGTCTTGGCCAGCACCTTGGTGATCGCGGCGGTCAGCGTCGTCTTGCCGTGGTCGACGTGGCCAATGGTTCCGATGTTGACGTGCGGCTTGTTTCTCTCGAACTTCTCCTTCGACATGGTCGACCTTTCTTTGTGCTCGAACGAGCGGCGCTGGTTTTCTTCGGTGAGGCGTTGAGACTGCGAATGGCCTGAGGCTGCGTCTGCTACCAAAAATGGAGCCCAGAACCGGGATTGAACCGGTGACCTCATCCTTACCAAGGATGTGCTCTACCAACTGAGCTATCTGGGCACTGCTCCTGCTGTCCCTCTGTTCCGTCTTGTCTGGCTGTCTTTGCACTTCTTCGGCTCTGCCCTGCTCTGCTCTTTCAAACCCTTCGGTCAAACCCTTCGGTGCGGCTCTGGCCAGACTGTCGCTTCTGCTGCCTGGAGCGGGGAACGGGATTCGAACCCGCGACATTCAGCTTGGAAGGCTGACGCTCTACCAGCTGAGCTATCCCCGCACATCGCGTCTTCGTACTTCCACGCTCAGCCGCGAGGTGTCCCGCCACTGACGTGTGCTGCTGTGGAGGGGGGTGGATTCGAACCACCGAAGGTCGAGGACCGACAGATTTACAGTCTGTTGCCGTTGGCCACTTGGCTACCCCTCCGCGCGAAGGGTCATGCTATTCACTTGTCTCGTCTGGCCGGCGGCGGGATTCGAACCCGCGACCTACTGATTACAAATCAGGTGCTCTACCAGCTGAGCTACACCGGCAGCCGCCTGCCCCTGTCTACACCTGCAAACTTCCAGAACTTCTGGGGGAACCCTTCAGCCCGTCTCGAAGGGCGGCGCTCTCTACCCATGTGCGAAAACACAAGTCAAGGGTTCCCGACGAAGGGCCCGAGGGCCGGCTGACCGTTTCGCTGAGCCACCCGAACCTCGAGCCTATTCGTCCGGGTCTTCGCCCTCTTCGGCGACGGGAACTTCCGCGACGGCGGGCCTCACCGGGCGGTTCAGGCGCCGACGGCTGACCTCGGCCAGCAGCAGCGCTGCCGACACCGAGGCGTTCAATGACGCCACCTGCCCGCTCATCGGTATTCGCACCAGGAAGTCGCAGTGCTCGAGCACGCCCTTGCGAACCCCGGGGCCCTCGGCTCCCACCACGATCACCAGGGACCCGTCGAGGCGCGCGCTGAAGAGCGACTCCTTCGCGTCGGGCTGGGCGGCGACCGTCCAGTAGCCCTCTTGTTTCAGCTGCTCGATGGCCCTCGAGATGTTGGTCACCCGCGCGATGCGGGTGTGCGCCGAGGCCCCCGCGGAAGCCTTGGCCACCACTCCAGTCACCGCCGCCGCCCGGTCCTTCGGAATGATGATGCCGTCTGCGCCAAAGGCGTGGGCCGAGCGCACAATGGCGCCCAGGTTCATCGGGTCCTGAATGCCGTCGAGCACCACCACCAGGCCGGGGCGGTTCTCGCGCTTCGGCGCCTCGATGATGGCCTCGAGGGTCGAGTAGTCGAACTGGCGCACCTCGGCGATGACCCCCTGGTGCACCGCCTGGGGGATCATGGCGTTGAGGCGGTCGCGCTCGACGTAGTCGACGCGCACGTTCTCGTCGCGGGCACGGGCGAAGATCTCTCCCGAGATCGACTCCTTGAGGCCCTGCTGCTGAACGTAGACCCGGTCGACCTGTTTGGGCCGGGCGCGCAACAGCTCGAGCACCGGGTTCACCCCGTACACGTAGCGATCGTCGCCGAACTCCCTGGGGCCGCCCTCGACCCGGCGGGGAACCTCACGAGGGCGCGCCTCGGCGCCGCGCCGGGTGCCCTGCTGAAAGGCCCGCGCCGCGCCCGCCGCTTCGGTCGGGTCGAAACGCCCCCCGCTCGCCTCTGCCGCTCGCCCCTTCGGCTTCCCGCGAGGGCCCCGGTCATCACGGGGTGCCCGTGGGTCCGGGTAGAACCGACCGCGGCTCTCGGGTCGCGCCGCCCTCGAGGGCCCCCGGTCGTCGCGGCTGAAGCGGCCGCCTACAGGTGCTCCACGGTCGTCGCGCGGCCCGCGAGCGCCTGCGCGCCCCTTCGGGCCCCCTTTGCCCTTCGGAAAGCGGCTCAATTGACCGTCACCGGGAACGTCAGGGTTCGCGTCTGCCGAGCGCACACCTTCTCGGTGCAGATGAAGAACGTCATCTTCGCCTCGATGGACGATTTGCCGTGGGCCGTGGGGGTGAAGCCCACCTCGAAGCGCGGGTCAGGGTATTCCGTGGCCCCCTCGGGCTTCTTCGCCAGCGAGTCAGCCAGCGTCAGCTTCTGCTTGTCCAGGGTGGCCTCTTTGCTCGACAGCTCGATGCGCAGCGGAGCCTCGTCAGAGACGTGGGCTCCGTTCTTCGCCTTGATGCTCAAGATTACCTTGCCCTTCTCGCCGGGCTTCAGCGAAGAGGTGGTGCCCTCCGAGCTGACCTCGTACAGCGCGCTGATATCGGGTTCGGCCGCCAGGGCGCTTGCGGCGACCAGCGACAGTCCAACGAGCACAGGTTTCATGATGCGTGAGCCTCTCATGTTCAGGGTCCAGGTTGAATCGGCGCTCGGGCGGCGACCAGCTGCTCACCACGCGCGATGATGGCCGCCGCGAGATCGACGCTGCACAACGCTTCGAGCTCAGGCAGGGCGGGGCACGCGTGCACGTCGAACACCCGCGGCGCCAGCTTTCCTTCCAGCACGTCCACGGCGCAGAGCTCGAGGCCGCAGACTCCCGCCGCGCGCTCGGTCAGCGCTGACACCTCGGGGGTGAGCGCGGCCCGCTCGAGCCGAGGCGCATCGGGCCCCTTTCGCGGCACGCGCGCGGCTGCCGCGAGGGCCCGGCCGCCAACCACGATCACGCGCAGCTCGCGGTGCGGCGCGGTGACGTATTCCTGCATCACCACGTCGTGCCCCAACCCCAGCACCGCCTCGAGCGCCGCCTCGAGCGAATGGGGTGACTCGCACCGCATCACGCCCCCCTTGTCCGAGCGGTGCAGCAGCTTCAGCAACACCGGCAACCCGCCCACGTGATCGACCATCGTCTTCAGCACCTGGGCGTCGCGCGCCATCACCGTTCGCGGAATCGCCACCCCGGCGCTCGCCAGCCGTTGCAGGCACCCGGCGGCGCTGCGGCAGACCTCGAGCCCGTGGGCGTCGTTCAGCGCGGCCGCCCCCTGGTGCACCAGCTGTTCGACCATCGGCAACCCGAACGAGGTCACCGACGCGGCGAACCGGGGCACCACGAGCTCGGGGCACCGCAGGGTCTTGCGCCCCACCAGCAGCCGGGCACCCCGGGAATCTGCGACCAGCTGAAGCGCCGAGGGGTCGATGACCCGCGCGTGGTGCCCGCGAGCGCGCGCGGCTTCCACCAGCCGACGGGTCGAGGCAATTCGGCTGGATCGGGAGAACACCACCACGCGCATACGCCCGCGCCCCTTACACGGTTGCGGCGGGGAACGCGCCGCCAATGTCCGCCCGCTGAGCCCGCTCAGAACGACAGCAGGCGCGCCGCGGTGGTCAGCTTCCAGATGTCGGGCAGGCTGGTCACCTCGTCGAGATCGCCCCGCTGGGTCAGCTCCGCGGGGACCAGGCCGCACAGCTTGACCGTGGTGTCACAGGCGATGGCCCGGGCTCCAAGGCGGCGCGCGTCTTCGAGCATTCGAGACGGGGTGGGCGCTCCAAGCCCCTGGCCACGGGTCGCAGAGGCCGACTCGCGCTCTGACAACGGCTTGCCAAAGGTGCCCCTCGACAACGACCGCAGGGCGTCGAACGCCAGCACGTACACCACGTCGTCCCCCATCGCGGCCGCCGTCAGCCCGATCGACGTCGCCTGCCACGTCGCCTCGTAGCCGCCAGACGAGAGGAAGATCACCAGGCGACCGCTCATGCTCGCGCTCACTCTACCCCGCGCCCACGGGGCAGCCATTCCCTTCGTCGATGCCGGTTCCTCCCTGAAGCAACGGCTGTACACTCTCGGCTCCACTTTTCCCCCACGCCCCGACCCCTTGGGGCGCGCTGGAGTCACTCCTCGATGCCACGCTCTCACCTCGCCGTCTTCGCTGCGCTGGCGCTGGTGCCCGCGGCCTCGCTCGCCACCGTCGTCAAGGCGTTGTCCGTCGAACAGATGACGGCCATCGCGCCCGTGGTGGTGCATGGGTCGATCAGCCACGTCGAGCCCCACTGGGATGACAGTCATCGGTCGATCTGGACCTACAGCGAGGTCGTCGTACGAGAGACCCTCAAGGGGAAGAAGTCATCGACCGTGCTGATCAAACAGCCTGGCGGCGTCATCGGCGTCGTGGGGCAACAGGTCGCTGGCGCAGCCCAGTTCACTCCCGGCGAAGAGGTGGTGCTGTTCCTCGAGCCGGCCGTCGACGAGCCCAACGCCTTCGTGGTGCTCGCCATGAGCGCCGGCAAGGTGACCCTCGAAGACTCCGGCACCCGCAAGATCGCGAAGCGGGACCTCAAGGGGCTGTCCTTCGCGCGACCCGGCAAGAGCACCCTCACCCGCCCCGTCGACGAGCGCGACGTGGTGGGCTTCGCCGACGCCTTCCTGGCGAAGGTGCGCGCCGCGGCGAAGGTCGGTGCCAGGTGAAGCGCGTCGCCCTGTTGAGCGCGGTGCTCCTCGCGCTGCCTGCCTTCGCCATTCCCAGCGGCAAGAAGTGGTTCCTCGACACCTGTACGAACAACGGCCAGGCCTGCGCCACGCTCAACGGCGGCCAGGCCAATGGCAACCGCATCTGTACCGCCGGCCGCTGTCTGCCCGAGGTGCGGTTCGCCGCGTCCATCGACAACACCGGCGGCAACCGGCTCAACGGGCAACAGCAGATTCCGTACAGCACGCTGCTGACCATCATGCGCCGATCCTTCGATCGCTGGAGCTTCACCAACGCCCAGTGTTCCCCTTCGATCGCCTTCGCGTTCGCAGCGACCCCCTTCACCAGCCCCAGCGGCGTCACCGCGGTCAACGGCCTCGACGATCAGAACAACGTCATCTGGCTCACCGGCAACGCCTGGCGGTACTCGACGGCCACTTTGGGCCTCACCACCAACACCTTCTACCCGGGCGAGCTGTCGGACTCGGACACCGAGATGAACAACAACGTCACCTGGGGCGAGGGCGCCACCATCTCATCGGGTGACTACGACGCCGAGAGCGTGCTCACCCACGAGGCCGGCCACTTCATCGGGTTCGATCACACCCCCACCACCATCGCGGTGATGCTCGCCACCATCTCGACCGGAGAGATCAAGCGGAACCTGGCAGGCCCCGACATCTCGGACGTGTGCACCATCTACCCGCCTTCTTCGACCGCGACCGGCAGCTTCGGTTCGACCTGCACCGGCAACACCTGCACCAGCCCCCTGGTCTGTGAAGGCGTGGCCGGCTCGACGACGCGCACCTGTACCAACGACTGCTCGAACGCTTCCCAGACGTGCCCCATCGGCGGGTTCTCGTGTCAGGCCTCGACCAACGGGTTCGCGTGCCTGCCGCAGGTCGGCGCTCCTGACCAATGCAAGTTCTGCACGTCTGGCCAGGACTGCTCGACGGGCATCTGCCTGACGGACGGCACGGGGCGGAACTGGTGCTCTCTTGGCTGCAACCCGTCGGTCTCGGGTCAGTGCGGCCCCGGGTATCAATGCCAGAGCACCACTGCGGGCAACTTCTGCTCACCGACGACCACCTGCCCCAACCAGTGCACCACCACCAACGTCGCCACCACCTGCGCGCCCGGGTACGGCTGCGTCGGTGGCACCTGTACGCCGACCGGCAACCCCGGAGACCGCTGCGAGGTCGCCGAGTTCTGCCAGAACTGCGGGGCCTGCGCGGTCGATGAGGTGGACCCGGCGATCGCGTTCTGTCGTGCCTGCTGCAACGGAGGCGCGCCCTTCTGCCAGGGCTGCACGGCGACCAGCTGCCAGCCCATCGGGACCACCGCGACGCAGTGCCTGCCGATCACGGGTCGCAACGAGTCCCTCTGCTACCCCTCGAGCGGCGGCACCACCTGCGCCACCTGCAATGGCTCGATGCCGTGTCAGGCTGGCTCGGTCTGCTTCGGCGGTCTGTGCCGTGCGTCCTGCAACCCGGCCAGCCCGGCGGGGTGTGCGGCGTGCCAGACCACTCCCAGCGGCGGCGTCTGCGCGTGCTCCGCGACGGAGATCTCCAACATCAATCAACCCTGCAGTGGCACCGGCAGCACGCTCGCCATCTGCCGCACGGGCCTGAGCTGCGTGGCGGGCTTCTGCCGGCAGCTGTGCGACACCAACAACCCGGCCACCTGTCAGACCGACAGCACCTGCCAGCTCGTCGGCTCGCAGCAGGTCTGTATCCCCGGCACGTCGGGGCAGCGCTGCGCGACCTGCGGAGCCGGCGGCCAGTGCGAGCCCGGCCTCATCTGCTACTCGAACCGCTGCTACCCGCCGTGCAGCACCAGCCTCGCGAACCAGTGCTCGACCTGCGTGCAGGTCGATCCCGATCCTCCCGCGGGAAGTGGCGCGGGCATCTGCGCGTGCGCCGACCAGGTCGTGGGCGCGGGGGCTTCGTGTCTGTTGCCGAACATCGCGACCTGCCAGGCGGGCACCCGCTGCATCAGCGGCATCTGCTCACCACGCTGCGATCTGAATGACCCCACCACGTGCAACAACGGCCGCGTCTGTCGGGCGGTCGCAGGTCAGGGGTACTGCGTCGAGGACACCTCGGGAGAAGCCGGAGGGACTGCTCAGGCCGGAGGCACCGCGCCGACCGCCGGAGGACGGGGTGGCGGAAGCACGTTCACCGGGACAGGGGGCGGCCGCGCAGGCGGGGCCGGCGGCGGAGGAACCACCGTGACCAACATGGGCTGCGGCTGCACCTCGTTCTCGGGTCTGTGGCCCGTCGTGCCTCTCGCGCTCGCGGTCCTCTCGAGGCGCCGCCGACGCGAGTGATTCGGAGTGTTTCTGAGGCCTCAGAGCGGATCGTCTTCGCTCTTCTTCGCGGGAGCCACCGGGGCCTCGCCGCCGGGAGGCGAGTCCTTCGCAGCCGCACGGGTGGCCGGAGACAGATCGAGGGCAATCTGGTGCGCCACTGCCACCAGGATCGCCTTGAGCCTGGTGGCGAAGAGCGCCGGGTGCTGGTTGACCTCGAAGGGGTCCAGCGGCTCGAGCCCCGCCCGCAGATCGTCACTGAAGAAGGCGCGCCGATAGAGCACGTCGCCTGACGGCTGGTAGAGCCGCGAGTAGCCGTACAGATACACCCCGGCTTTGCCGCCAGCGCTGCGCAGCCCGAAGTCCTCGACCACGATCTCGATGATGGCGTCGATGCCCAGCGGCTTGAGCCGCGAGACATCGGGCTCGTTCGCGGGCACCTCGTCGACCAGGAAGGACTCGAGCAGCGCGGCGACCCGCGTGGCCGGTGCCACCTTCGTCCACGGACGCGATCGGGGCAGCTCGGACAACACCTGCACCCGCAACGTGTCGGCCACCGCGAAGCGCGACAGCGTGCGCTCGGTGTCCGAGCCCTTCTCGAGCTTCAAGGTCAGGCGGCGATCGCCTTCTTTCGCGTCGAGCTTCTTGAGCCTGGGCGCCCAGCTCGAGTCGTCCCGGAAGACCGTCGACTTCGGCCCCGCACCCTCGATGATTCGCGAGATGAAGGCCGGCCGCTGAACGAGCTCGAGGCCCTCGGCGGTCAACGGTTGGTGCGCGCAGCCCACCAGCACCACGAGCGGCACCACCAGTCGTGTTCGCCCCATGCGTCTGGTCTACCGCGAACCCGCTGGACCAGCGAGTCTGTTTCCGCTAACCCGGCGCCGTCTTTCAACCTTGCAGGCTCTGACCGAGGGGTTCTTCCCGTGAGTGTTTGGAACATGAAGCGGCTGTCGACTGCGACGATGTCTGGTGCACTCGCGCTCGCGTTGGTCGGCTGCCCGGCCGAGAAGAGGGTCGAAGCGCCAAAGCCACCGCCTGAACCGCCCAAGCCAGTGGTGGTGGCGCCGGTGGTGCCGCCAGCCGTCCCCGCTCCGCCGCCGCAGCGCGCCGAGAAGGAATGCGCCGCGCCGATCGACCCGGGCCCCACCACCGAGATCAAGATCGGCGACCGCGCAGCCAGGCTCTCGGGCGCCCAGCTCACCTTCGTCGAGAAGGACACCAACGGCGAGCTGGTGCTCGGGCTGATCGGCCCCATCAATGAAGACTCGGGCGCGAACATTCTGGCGCTGCGCCGCTACGTGAAGTTCTTCCAGGATGAGAAGGCTGACGCGATCGTGGTCACGGGCGACGTGGGCGACATCGCCGCTGGCATCACCAGGGTGCTCAATGAGCTCGCCACCGCGAAGGTGCCGGTGCTGGTGATCGCCGGCAATCAGGAATGCCGCGCCGACTACACCGATGGCGTCGCTGCCGCGCAGAAGGACTCGAGCAACATCGTCAACCTCAACACGGTTCGGAAGGTCGAGTTCCCCGAGCTGCTGCTCATCTCGCTGCCGGGCTACCACGACCCGGCGTACATCAAGTGCACCACCGGCTGCAGGTACTTCCCCTCGACGGTGGACGAGGTGGTGCGCGAGGCGAAGGACGCGAAGGTGCCCGTCGCCTTGGTCTCCCACGGCCCGGCGCACGGCAGCGGAAACCAGGCCCTCGACTTTGCGGGCACCGCCGGCAACGTCGGTGACGACGCCATCGCGAAGGCGCTGATGGACGCGAAGATCTCGTTCGGCTTCGCCTCGAACATCAAAGAGGCTGGCGGCCGCGCCGTCGCCGACGTCACCGGGACCCAGCTCGTCAAGGAATCCACACCCAGCAAGACCCTGTTCATCAACCCTGGCCCCGCCGACACGTATGGCTGGGAAATGAACGACGGCACCAAGGGCGTCGGCATGGCCGCGGTCTTCAAGCTCAAGGGCACCGAGGGGCAGTGGAAGAGCTACCGGCTCAAACCCTTCACCGCGGCTGAGAAGGCCGAGGCCAAGAAGCTGGCGCCTCCCGCCCGGGAAGAGCCTGCCGCCGAGCCCAAGTAGGTCTCACCGTTGAGCTCGCCTCGCTGACGCGAGCCTCCGTGGGCGCTGTCCCAAGCCCATGGATTGGTTCGAGCCCTCTCCATTGCGCGGGTGCGAGGAGCCCCGCGATGTTGCCCCGTGCCGCGCCGCTGGTACCGTCGCGGGCGTCGTGAGCCCCGTTCCCCCTCCACCTCCGCGCGGTGCACGCCGACGGCTCGGTGAGCTGCTGATCGACGCTGGCGTCCTCGACGAGGTCAAGCTGAAGGCGGCCCTGGTCGAGCAGCGCAAATGGGGTGGTCGTCTCGGCCGCACCGTCGTCGAGATGGGCTTCGTCGACGAAGCGGTCATGTGTCGGGTGCTGGCCCAGCAGCTGCGGCTCAAGACCATCGACCTCGATCAGCTGAAGCTGCCCGACCGCATCGTCGAGCACCTGCGGCTCGATCTCGCCGAGCGGTACGGCGTCTTTCCCGTCTCCTACGACGCACAGAGCCGCAGCCTCGAGCTTGCGACGTCCGACCCCACCAACCTCGAGGCGCTGCAAGAGCTGGAATTCGCGACCGGGCTGCGGATCTCGCTGCTTGTCACCACCGCCTCGTCGATCGATCGCGCGATTCGGCGGAACTACTTCGGCGAGAGCGTCTCGGCGACACGGGTGGCGCCCCCGGCGTCCTTCGGCCTCAGCGAAACGACCTACGAGCTCGATGAGCTGATCGCCGCGCCGCGGGCCTCTCCTCAGCCGCAGCCCCAGGTGCCGGCACGACCTTCACCCGTGCCCCGGGTGGCTCCGGTGGTGGCGAGGCCCGACGTCGAGGCCCAGCTGCGCCGCGAGATCGCCCTGCTGCGAGAGCAGGTCGACAGCATGGAGAACATCATCGGCAGTCAGGTGAAGGCGCTGAGGAGCCTGCTCGGGATCCTCATCGAGTCGGGCCTGATCACCCGGGACGAATACCTCGACCGAATTCACCGCGCCGACTGACGTGCAGCCTGGCCCCTGCGCGCGGCCGTCGACGTCACGTCAGACCATCGACGCGGTGGCGGTCGGGCGCAGCTGCAGCTCGGCGTTCTGGCGGCGACGCTCATCGGTGAGCTCGGCGATCTGTTCGAGGATCTGCGGGTGGCTCATGATCAGCTCGTCGAAGTCTGCCCGGGGCAGGCGCAGGTACGAGGTGCGTCGGGTGGTCGCCACGGTCGCCGTGGTCATCGAGCGCGTGAGCAGCGACATCTCGCCGAAGACCTGGCCTTCTCTCAGACGGGCCACCTCGCGTTGGGTGATCACCACCGACACCTCGCCGGTCAGCACCACGTAGAGCCCGTCAGCGGGCTGGCCTTCGCGAATGAGCACCTCGCCCTTGACGGCGTCGCGGGCACGGAAACGCTGCACCAGCTCGCGCCGCTGCGACCGGGTGAAGGGCTTGAACAGGGGCGCGGTGTTCATCAGGTTCGACAGCAGGCGCTGGCGGCAGAACTTCTTGAGCGCGGTCGCCACGGTGGGGTGTTCCTTCGACAGCGCTGACAAGACACCGGCGGGAATCTCGAGCAGCTGGGTGTCTTCCGCGCAGGCCTCGACGGACGCGCTGCGGGGAGCGTCGGACAGCAGCGCCATCTCGCCGAAGAACGCGCCCTCTTCGAGCACCGCAACCTCACGCTCGACGCCGTCGTCCGCGCGCAGCACCCGCACCTTCCCGGCGCAGATCACGAAGAAGCTCGAGCCCATCGAGCCCTGGTCGATGAGGCGATCGCCCGGCTCGGCGCGGCGCAGGGGGCAGCTCTCGAAGAGCGCGATGAAGGCGTCCGGCGGCAGATCGGAGAACAGCGGAATCTTCGGCAGGGCGCTGGGGTCGCCGGCCTTCTGCTCATCGGGAGCGTCCATCGCCTCTTCGACCGAGATCGACACCGACGACGAGCTCTGAAACGGGGCGCTGGCCTGGCTGGCCACCTC
>VYLD01000151.1_pt1 | contig 25754 bp, 22 predicted proteins | sample 5114401 | NCBI WGS metagenome assembly VYLD01 (sample SAMN12291783, study PRJNA351875) | freshwater metagenome | isolation source: freshwater lake | place: USA: Michigan, Gull Lake | collected 2013-08-08 | reverse complement strand
GTCGCATTCTCCCGGACCCGCAGCGAATAATCGCCCGTGAGGGCGTCGAGCGCCGCGCTCTGCGACTTCGCGGCCGGGCCCATCTCACCGAGGGCCTGAGCGGCGGCGGCGCGCACCTGAGCGCTGTCGCTGAAGAGCTCGCGGCCCAGCGCCGCGACCGCCTGGGCAGACCTGGTTCGGCCCAGCGCGAAGATCAGCTCGACGCGACCGACCAGGGTGTCTTCGTCGAGCAGCCCGGTGATGACGGCGACGGACTCGGGTGCCTCGAGCTCGGCGAGCAGCCCGGCGGCGGTGGCGGCGTCAGCGCCCCCGTCTTTGACCAGCCCCAGCAGCACGGCGGCGGCGGTCTTCGGCAGCACCTGCCCGCGCAACGGCTCGATCAACCGAGATCGATCGCCGACCAGCTGCCCCAGGGTCTCGAGCACGGCGGCGCGCCCTTCGGTCGAGGTCTCGGCGAGGGCCTGCGCGGTGGCCGCCTGCACCACGCGCTCGGAGTCGAGCAAGCCCACGCGCGCCGCAGCGACCGTCTCGGGGCCGAGCCTGGCGAGGCCGGCGTAGGCGGCGGCTCTCAAGCTCGGGCTCTGCTCTTCGAGGAAGGGCTCGAGGCGGGCTTTGGCGCCGTCGATCTTCAAAGCCCCCAGGGCGCGCAGCAGTGAGGCGGTGACGAGGTACTGCTCTTCGGTGCCGTCGTCGACCAGCTCTCTGGGCGCGCGGGCGTGCAACGAGACCTTGCCGCGTTCCTTCAGGCGCTGATCGTCGAGCACCTGCACGCGGCGAAACAGCTCGGAGGTCCTGGCCTTCGAGACCCGAAAAGGGCTGGTGGGTGACGGGGCTTCGTCGGGGTTGAAGCCGGGCGCGTACTTCAGGGCCAGCTCACCGGGGATCCAGTCGGCGCGCAGCGGCTCGATCACCTTCAGCTCGGCCTCGAAGGCCTTGAGCACTGGCGCCGCGGTGGCGGGATCCTTCAGCTCGGCGAGGGCGTCGACGGCCAGACGGCGCGTGACGGGGTCGGGCGAGCTGAGCGAGGGCACGACCTTCGGGGCGAGCTCTTTCAAGGCGGGCCCCAGCGCGATGATGGCTCGCAGCGCGGGGCTCGGACTGCCCGACTTGAGCTTCTCGGCGATGGGCTCCACCGGACAGCCGCCGCGTTTGTGCAGCGCCCGGCCCGCGGCGTCGACCTCGGGTCCGCCTCCGCCGAGCAGCACGTCGCAGAGGGCCCTGGTGGTCTCGGGCGCCGGCGGCAGCGCGATGATGGCCCGGGTGGCGAGCACGCTGATGGGGGTCTGCTCGAGGGCGACCGTGGCGAGCTTGGGCAGCGCCGAGGGGTCCTTGAGGCGCCCGAGCGCTTCGCAGGCGGCCTCACGCAGCTCGGGGAAGTTCTCGTCGAGCAGCGCGGTGAGGGCGGGCACCGAGCGGAGATCGCGGGCGGCTCCCAGGCCGCGGGCGGCGGCGGCGGCGAGCACCACCTGTTTGTCTTTGAGCAGGGGCACCAGGCGATTGACGGCCTCGGGGCGGCCCGAGCGGCCCAGCTCTTCGGCGGCGCCGACGCGTTCAGGCACCGCGCCGTCCTGCAGGGCCTTGAGGTTCTGTTCCCAGATGGCGTTGGCCTCGGCGGCGACGCAGCTGGCCATGGCGCCGGGCACATTGGCGCTCTTCAGGCCCTCGACGATCACCGCGCGGGTGTCCCGGCCCCGGCGGGAATACTGCAAGGTGAGGTACCCGCTCGCCTTGTCGTTGCGCACGCTGGCCAGGGCGCGTGCGGCGGCGGCCTGCACCAGGTCGTCAGGGTCACCGAGGGCTTCGCCGAGCAGATCGACGATGCGGGCGTCGTTGCTGCGGGCCAGCGCGCCCATGGCCTCGGCGCGCACCATGGGAATGGGGTCTCTCGCCGCCTGGGTGAAGAGGGGCAGGTCGTCGGAATCGTAGCGCTCGGCCAGCTTCTTCACGGCGATGGCCCGCTCGTCGGGCTGGGGGCTCTGCAGCTGGGCGAGCCAGCGGTCGCGGCCTCCGGGGCACGCCACCACGAGCAGGCACACGCTCACCCCGAACAGCCGTCTCCACATGGGCCGAGGTCTTATCAACGGCGATCGGGTTTGGTTCGGCGATTGGGGCCCTTGCGGGCGGGCATCGGCAGGGAAGGCTCGTCAGCGACCGCCTCACCGGCATCGCCAGCCGGGCGGGTGTGGTTGCGGCCGGGCAGGCGCATGGCCGGGTCAGGCCCGCCCTGCCCCTCTGCGACCTTGTGCACGGCGCGAACCTCATCGAGCGTGAGCGGCCGCACCTGGCCTGGGACCAGGCCATCGACGGTGACGCCGGCGTGGCTGGGGCGAAAGAGGCGCACCACGGGGTGGCCGATGGCGGCGCAGAGGCGCTTGATGAGGTGGGGGCGGCCTTCGGTGACCACGATGCGCAGCCAGGTGTTCTTCTCGGCCTTGTCGAAGCGCGAGACCTCGACGGGCTTGGCGAAGCCGTCTTCGAGCCTGACGCCGCCGGCGAGCTTCTCGATGGAGGCGTCGGTGGGCTCTCCCTTCACCTTGGCGAGGTAGACCCGGCGCACCTGGTGGCGGGGGTGCATCAGCTTGTTGGCGATCTCTCCGTCGTCGGTGAGCAGCAGCGCGCCCTCGGCGTCGTAGTCGAGGCGGCCGACGGGGAAGACGCGGCCGGTGAGCTCACGAATGAAGTCCGAGATGGTGGCGCGTTCCTGCGGGTCGCTCAAGGTGGTGACGACGCCGGGTGGTTTGTACAGCAGGTACCAGCTCTTCTCGGTGGGAGCGTTGGTGGGCTTCCCGTCGACGAGCACCACGTCTTTGTCGCCATCGACGCGGGTGCCGAGCTCCTTGACGACCTGGCCGTTCACCTTCACCCGGCCGGCGGTGATGAGCAGCTCGGACGCGCGGCGTGAGGCGAGGCCGGCGCGGGCGAGGTACTTCTGCAGGCGCTCCTCCACGATCAGCTCCCTGCCGGAGGAGGTGGTGCGCCGTCGGGGCCGGGCTCGACGGGTTTGGGCGGGTCGAGCACCTTCGAGGCGGCCTTCGAGGTGACGTCGGCGGTCTCGATGGCGGCCTCGAGCTGTTCGAGGGCGGCTTCCGAGGCCTTCTCCTGCGCGGCGAGCTTCTGTTTGAAGGCGGGGTCGGCGAAGGCCTCGACGGTGCCGGCGGCGGTGGGCGCCGGCTTGGGAGCTTCCTGCTCGACGATGTCCTGGTGCTCTTCGGTGAGCTCCTGGAACTCGCGCAGGGTGGGCAGGGCGTTGAGATCTTTGAGCGCGAAGAACTCGAGGAACTCGCGGGTGGTGCCGTAGAGAATGGGGCGGCCGACCTCTTCTTTTTTGCCGACGATCTTGATGAGGCGGCGATCGAGCAGGGCCTTGAGGACCGCGCCGGAGTCGACGCCGCGAATGTCTTCGATCTCGGGGCGGGTGACGGGTTGGCGGTAGGCGCAGATGGCGAGGGTCTCGAGGGCGGCGCGGGTGAGGCGCTGGGGCTTGACCTTGAGGAAACGCTTCACGAAGTCGCTCGACTCCGGAGCGGTGCGCAGCTGCCAGCCGCCGGCGACCTCGTGCAGCACGGTGCCTGAGAGCCCTTCCCGACGGTCACCCTGCAGCGCCTCGAGGCCCTTCTGCAGGCGTTCGCGTTCGATGCCGGTGGCGTCGAGCAGCTGGTCGAGGGTGAGGGGCTCGGGGGCGACGAAGAGGACGCTCTCGACGACGTTGCGCACCTGCTGCTCGGACAGCTTGCGGGCGCGGGCGACGACCTTCTCGAAGGGGGTCTCGAGATCGGGAGCGTCGATGGTGGCGGCCTCGAGTTCTTCGAGGTCAGGGTCGGTGGAAGGGCCGGCGGTGACGGCGGCGACCTCTTCTTCCGAGAAGGCGCTGGGGCCACCGGTTTTTTTACTGGTACTCACGGTCGATCTCCTCCGAGCCCAGCGCCTGAGCGGCGAGCGATGACAAGGCGTCGTGTTGTTCGCTGATGACGATCTCTCCGCCGGGCTCGGCCTGGAAGACGCGCAGGAAGCGGTGTTTGCACATCTCGAGCATGGCGAGGAAGGTGATGATCACGTCGCTGCGGCGGCGGGCGCCGACGAAGAGCGAGAAGAACGAGACCTGGGCGCCTTTGCCGGCGGCGGTGACGAGATCGGCGACGCGGCGCATGGCCTGGGACAACGAGAGGCCTTCGCGGACGACCTCGTGTTGTTTCCTGGGCACCAGCTTCTCGAGGACGCGATCGAGGGCCTCGATGAGCTTGAAGAGGCTGATCTCTTGGAGGCCGACCTCTTCGGGGTCGAGGGGGATCTCGGTGGTGGCGACGCGGCGGGGGAAGACGTCGCGGTCGAGCAGATCGTTGAGGGCGAGCTGTTCGGCGGCGTGTTTGTACTTCTGGTACTCGAGGAGGCGGCGCACCAGCTCGGCGCGGGGGTCTCGGGGGTCCTGGGCCGGCTCGAGGCCATCGGGGCCGGCGGCGCGCTCTTCACGCGGCAGCAGCATGCGGCTCTTGAGGTGCAGCAGGGTCGAGGCCATCACCAGGAACTCGCCGGCGATGTCGAGATCGATCTCGCGCATGGACTGCAGGTGGGCGAGGTACTTCTCGGTGATGAGCGCGATGGGAATGTCGAGAATGTCGACCTTGTGCTCGCGGATGAGGTGCAGCAGCAGGTCGAGGGGGCCCTCGAAGTTCGGCAGGGCGATGCGGAAGGCGTCGCGGGGAGCGACGAAGTCGCCAAGGCCTTCAACCGGTGCAGGACTCCCGTCCTTCACGTCCGCCAATGAGCAGCTCCAGGAGGCCGGTAAATCGGCCTCGGGTGGGATAGCAGAAAAACCGGGGGTGGGCGATTTCGTGGCGGTTGCGGCGGACGGAGGCCCTTGGGGCTGGTCGCGGCAGCCGAGATAGACTCAGGCACATGAGCGCCGCCCAGCAACGGAAGACGACGTACGCGGAGTACCTCGAGGCCGAGGAGCGAGCCGTCGAGCGCCATGACTTCCTCCGAGGTGAGGTCTACGCGATGTCGGGCGGGACGCTCGAGCACTCGGCGCTGGCCGCTTCGTTTGCCCGACTCGTCGGGGTACATCTCGCCGGCAAGCCGTGTGTGGTCTTCGAGTCGAACGCGAAGGTCCGTAGCCGTGAGCGGGACTTCTCGGCTTACCCAGACGTCAGCATCGTGTGCGGGACGCTTGAGCGACCGGATGATGACGAAAAGGCAATCGCGAACCCGGTCCTGGTCTGCGAGGTGCTGAGCGACAGCACAGAGGCCTACGATCGGGGAACCAAATCGACCGAGTACCGGCAGATTTCGTCAATTCAAGAGATTGTGTTGATCTCGCAGAAGCCTCGGCGGGTCGAGGTGCAAAGAAGAAACGCTGCCGGGATCTTTGAGATCTCGACCTTCGAGGGCGATGCGTTGGTGCGGTTGACCTCGGTACAGATTGAGCTGCCGCTGGCTGTTCTGTACGCAGATGTGGAGCGGATTGCCTCGATGTCTGAATAGTCTGCTTGACGGCCCTGATGACGAGCATCACGAACTGAACCTCTCCTCACCCTGCGCGTCCTATTCGCTGATCGAAACGTCGAGGCCCTTGATGGCACGTTTGCGGAGAGACTCGAACTTCGCGATAGCTCTTGCACAGTCTTTCGGGGTCCGGGCTTCCGCGACAGCCTGTCCCACTGACTCGGCTTCGGTCGCGAGGGCAAGCGCAGGCAGCGCATCTGCCTGCGCCTCGAGCATCGCCAGGTTGCCCATCATCAGCTTTTTCCACTCTGGACTGGCCTCGCAGACAATCTTTGGATTGGCGGGCCTCTTCCCCACAGGGGCCTTCGTGGGCGGTGCGGGCACTGGAGCATTTGAATCAACCATTGGCGCTGCACTCGCGTCGGCCACTGCAGGAACCTCAACTGGTGGAGGCGTCACTGAAGGGAGCGCCACCGGTCTCTCGAGCGGCACTGGGATCTCCTGAGGACGGGCAGTGATGGCGGAAACTGGCGCGACTGGAAGAGCGACAGGCGCCCGATACGCCAGCCACAGAGCCGCGCCACCTGCGCCGAGGCAAGCAACTCCAACCAGAAGGACGACAAGCGAGGCATTGGCGCGGGAGGACTGCGTTCGCTCGAGTCGTTGGGTGTTCGCGTACTGCGACCGACCAGAACCGGGCGCCGGTGTGGGCTGCCCCGTTGAGAGGGTTTGAGCACGAAGATTTGGCGCAGACGGAAGGGCGACGAGGGCCTCTCGTCCGTCAGACATGGGCGCGCGGCGAACCTCGTGCGAACCCGGCAGCAGGGAGGACGCTTCGTCGAGGAACACCTGCATGGTGCTCCCGTTCTCGCCTTCGGAGACCAATCGGATGATGGCTTCTTGGCCGGTGACAGGGTGCCTCGCGAGGTAGAGGTTGCCGAAGCGCCCACTCCCCATCGTCTCGACGATGATGAAGCCGTTGATGGAGAGACCATGCATGGCGACACCTCAGCTCGTTCGGCGGAGCATCTTCAGGACAGCACTGTCATGGGCACACCCAAGCATCCAACCGGAGGCTGACATTGCCTGTATTCGAGTTGTCTCGCTGGTACTTCGGCCATGGCGCCGTGCCATCCAGGCCCTGAGAGTCGACGAGGATGGCCCGTAACGTCGCCGTCGCACCACTCTTCGTCAGCACGTACAGCACTCCGAGGGGCCTGCTGCAATCCTTCGCGCCAGTCGCGGTTCGGTAGACGTCAAGCGCTGGCTGGGCTACCACGCCCGCACCCGAAAGACTGGCGAGCGACGCACTCCACGCCTCGCTCAAGCCAGCCACCCGCCGCACCGTCAATGTGCCCGTGAGTCCGACGAAATAGGCCAGGCCAGAGCCTCCAATCACGGGGGTCGTCGCCTGGAGGTTTCCCACCCCGCCAGGTACAGTTGCTTCGCTTGTCATGACTCCCGTCGTCGTGCTGTAGGACACCTTCACCACCTGACCTCCAGACGTGCCGTACAGGAGAAAGCCAGGCCCCACCGCAGGCGGGCCCGCATTCGCCGCTGTGATACTTGTGAAGGACGTGATAATCATTCCCAACGGAGTGTTGGCGGCCGTCGCAAACAGTGCCCCATTACCAACCACTCCTCCTCCTCCTGCACGTCCCGCGCCATCGAAGAAGAGGCCGCGCGGCTGGGTCCCCGCTGGCAGGCTTGCGACTCCCTGCGGCGTCCATGTCGTGCCCGACAGCGAGGCCTTCCAAAGCTGCGTGTCTCCATCGTACGTCGCAAAGACTTCCGTTGTGTTGCTGACAGGCGGGTTTTGCACCACCAGGCTTGGTGTCGCTGTCAGGTTGGCGGCTCCAGCGAGTGCGCTGGGCAGACAACCGGCGGCACCCGACCCTCTTGCTGCCAGCACGAAGCCGTCCTGAATTCCCAGAGGGACGAGCGTCATCCCTCCGTCGAGAGAGGACAAGGCCAAGTCCCCGGTGAAGGGCGGTCCACTCGTCGCCGGGCACCGTGTCGCTGGAGAGGTCGTCCCTGTCGCCAATTCTACCTGTTGCAGCTGCGACTGCGCCCCACCGACAAGAGTCCCCACCCAGACATCACTCGCTGACGTCGTATCCGCCACCAGCGGCCCCGCCGTCACCGTCCCACTCGTCACCGCCCCCCAAAGCGTCCGGCCGTCTTGCGCAAAGGCCACGACTCGCGGGCTGCCACTCGGCGCCGCCTCCTCCACTGTTGCGATGACGGCGCCACTCCGCGAAATGGCTACCGGCTGAATTCGATTCGCGCCGGCCAGGAGGCCAATACTCCGCTCCCACTTCAGCCGCGTCACGGAAAAGGCAGAACTCGTTGCCGCACCAGCAGCATTGTTCGCCGCGTCCAACGCGCCCGTCACCGACACCGTCGCCGTCGCAACTCGGGCCCCCGGAATCGCAAGGCCCTCCAGGGGGACCCGGAAGCAGGAGCACCCACTCAGTGAAGTCCCGGTCGCCGCATTGCAGACACCACAGGAGCCTGGGCTCGCCGTCACCGTCCCGCCTCCCGGGCCAGCCACCATCGACGCTGTCACGTCCCTTACTGGTGAGGTCGCGTCCATCACTCTCACCGCGACTGCCGCTGACTCGTCCTTCTTCCAGGCTGTCGGAGCGAGCAGGTCCGAATCGCCAGCACTCCGAGCTGGAGCGCTCTGCACCTCCACCGCCACCGTCGGCGGTGTCACATCCCTCGTCACCACTCTGGTGGCTGAAAAACCAGCCCCCGCGTCCCACCCGGCGACGTATGTCTTCCGCTCGTCAGGCGCCATGAGGCTGAAGTTCGCCGTGTACGTACTCGAAGTCGCAGTGTCTCGAGTTGCCGTCTCCAGCACCCCGAAGGGACCCGCCACCGGCACCGACTCCGGCATGCCGCCGTCCGCAGACACCACCGTCACCCGCAACGCCAGGCTCGGACTATTCGTGTAAAACTCGTCATTCCCAGGCGACGTGATGCTGACGGTCAGAGGAAGGTTGGTGCAGAATCCTCCGTCACCACTGCTCACGCAACGCTGAAATCCAGCACAAGAAGCCTGGCACGACACGAAAGAGACGCTTCGGCTTGCGCCGGGCCCTCCATCCCAACCGACAAACACACTCCCGAAGCCTGCTGAGACGCTTCCCGCCAGCACCGTCGACAAGCCGTTCTGCGCCGTCGTCACAGCCGCCCACGTCCGCGCCACAGGGAGTGAAATCGCCGTCGGCCACGCGCCGCCGTCAGGCAGCGTCAAAGTCGCCAATACAGACACGGCGTCACCAGCATCAAACTGTGCACCCTGGGCTGGCTGCGTCACTGTCACGACCCCCGACTCACATCGGCCTCCCGGCACCTGCCCATTGCAAACCGCGAAGACATCGAGACACCCACCGTCGCACAGCGGCGGTGGTGAACCTCCTCCGGTGCCGCCCGCTCCGCCCCCTGCGCCTCCAGCCGCTCCACCGCCGGCCTCTCCACCACCTGCGCCTCCAGCCGTTCCACCTGCTGCGCCTCCAGCCGTTCCACCACCTGCACCCCCTCCGGCCAGTCCGCCACCACCAACACCTCCAGCGCTGCCCCCTCCACCTATCCCGCCGGCCACCGACCCACCTGCCGAACCCCCGCCGCCAGCAGCCGCGCCACCGGCCTGCGCCGAAGTCGCGACGCATACGCCATCAACGCAGAGCCCGTCCCCGCAGTCCGCCGCCGATGAACATGATTTGGCCGGTGGTTGACACGCCGAAGCCACCACGACGACGACACCGAATGCCAGTCTACGAATCATGGCCATTCTCCTGAAACGCCAACGAACGCCCCACCCGGAGCGGGCAGGACCGACACCGTTGTCGAACCACCCGCCGGAGCAACCAACGCCATCACCAGCCCAGCGACACCCACTGCCGCTCCCCCAACGAGCAAACCGATCCCCGGAGGCTGCAACGTCATCGCCTGCCGGTAGCTCCTGACTGCATCTTGCGGGCTTTCGCCCGAAGCTGGCACCACCTGCCCACGATCATCAAGCTTCCGGACTGCCCCTGAGCCAACCCCATACAGGACACCACCCGCGACCGCCGCGACGAGCCCAACCCCCGCCGTCACGAAGCCCACCGTCTTGAGTGCACTCGGCTGGTGCTCGGGCTGAACAACTGGAGGGGCCGCGACCACGCCACCGTCAGTGGTCGCTGCGATGGGCTTTGCGGGCTCGATCGGCTTCACCGGCTCGATGGGCGCCGGTGGCTGCTCGAGCGTCGCGATCGCTTCTTTGCTGGCCGGCAATTCCCCGAGGCGCAGTTCGCCAAGCAGCGCCGAGACGACATTCTCGACGGTCGCCTCGAGGGTCTGTCCCGCTCGCCGCTCGACCGTCACAGACTTCACAGGCACGACGAGCTTGCCATCGTCCCGCATCACTCGCCCCGTCGCGACCGCCGTGCCCTTCACGTTGACCTTGATCGAAACGAACAGGCCGTACAGCGCGTTGGACAGTTTCGCAAACCTGCGCAGGCACGAATCATCGACATCACAGTCCTGTCGCTTGAGTTCCTTGAGCACGGCGGTTGTCACGGCTGGGCTCGTCGGAACGACTCCAGCGGCAACAAGCTGACGCCGGAAAAGACTCTGTTGGTCAGCCAGCTGCGCGACCGTCAGCCCCCTGGAGACAAGGTCGAGAGGATATGCGGCGACTGATGGCTTTGAGGCCTGCGCGTTGGCGACCCCCGCCGCAAGCGACACCGCAACAGCAAGGACGCGCACGTTGTTTTCCAATCTCAAGGGTTGAATTTCTTCACGATCTGGTCGACTTCTGCCTGAGCCTCGGCACACTGCGATTGCGTCTTTGCTGCAATCACCTTCTCGAGCACACGGGTCTGAGCGCGCTCGAACGCAATGAACAGTGTCTTGTCCTCGGCTTTTGCGACGACCTCTCGGGTCGAGTCGAGGTCGAAGTTCATCGACCGCTGCCACTGCCCATCGGGGACGCACCTGGGCTCCAGAGCCACGTGAGGCTTTGCGGCCATCGCTCTGGGGTTCTGCAGCGGGGCCAGATCGTCTTCACGTCGAGGCCCGGACTCAGGCGTCGCCTCCAGAGGTTTCTGCGCGACCGGCGGAACCAGCGCGGTTGGACCAGCCGGCGTCGGCTCGGTCGGCGCAGGGATCACGGGCGGCGTCTGGTGTTCCGGCGCAAGCGTGACGGCCTCGACCTTCGTGGGCTCAGCGACGCTTGCTGCTCGCGGCCCAAAGACGCTCGCCCCGAGCCAGGCCACGCCAATCGCGATGATGGCCACACCAATTACCAACCACGCGCGCTTCGGCTGGTGCGGCGGTTCAACGACGCGTGCGCGCGCTGGAAGCTGCGTCGTCGGACGCTGCGCAGTATGCGCGTTGAGGTTGAAGTGGGGCGTCGTGCCTTCGCCCCAGCCCTCGAGCCTGCTCATGACATTCTCGAGCTGCATCATCACCTGGCGCGCAGAGCTTGGTCGCTGCGACGGGTGCTTCGCCAACAATGACATCACCAGCCCGACGAGTTCGGGGCGGCCCGTCGCAACCGGGTTCTTCAGCGGCGGTACGGCCGCCGAGCGATGATCTCTCAAGAGCTCGAGGACGTCGTTTCGAGACGGGAAAGGGAGACGCTCTTCGATCATCTCGTAGAGCATCACACCCAACGCGTACAGATCAGAGGCCTGGGTCGGCGCTTCGCCCTTCGCCTGCTCTGGCGAGACGTACTCGGGGGTGCCGACCGCCGTGAGCTGGTCGCCACGCGACCACGCCAAACCGAAGTCGCCGAGCAACACCAGTTCGACTTCGTTCCTGAGCACGCGCACCCGCTGGTCCTTCACGAGGTAGACGTTCGACGGCTTGAGATCGCGATGCACGATGGGAGGGTTCATTCCGTGCGCCGCATCGAGCGCAGTTGCGATCTGGTAGGTGAAGCGGATCACGCGGCGCAAGGCCAACTCAGGATCTTTTCGCTGCAATTGCAACGCATCGGGCGATTCCAGATACTTGTCGAGCGTCGACCCTTCCACACGCTGCATGAGAAGGTAGGGGCGCCCATCGTCGAGCACCTCAGTGCCCATGGGCGCGACGATGTTTGGCTTGCCAACGAGGCTGAGGTGAGCGCGGGCTTCGGCGAGGAAGCGGTCGACCAGCTCAGGGTCGAGCCCCGAACGCGGCACCTTCAACGCGGCCTTGGTGCCGACCGTCGTGTGGACGACCTCGAACACCTGCGCCATGCCGCCTTCTCCCAGGCGATCGACGATTCGGTAACTGCCGATCACCTGATTGATCTGCGGCTCCCGAAACTGGGGAAGGACGGTCGGAGTGATAGCGTCAGCCACCCCTGTCTCCCCGACTCGGGTAGTGTCGCGTTCCGATGGGTCTTTTCGGAATTCCCCCCCCCCTTTCGAGGGGTTTTAGCAGCACACGCATCGGGTCCTCCTCGGGACGCCGAAGGTCTTACCAGCCGCCCGCCGCACACACCAGTTCCCGGCGACGGCCGAATCTCGCAGTGCCACCGTGGGGGACACCGACCGCATGCCTCCTCAGACCGCTGGTCACGAAGGAGGCGGTGCTGAGGTTCGAAGTCATCTGCGAGACGATGACCTGGCGCCGGGGCAACGTTCACTTCGACGCTGTGTCTCCGCTCGTGACGCCACCACTTCACCAGCTCAACGAACGCCCACGGTTGACGATGAAGAGGGCAGGAATGATCGAGCGCCGCGACGATGGCGCTTGGTGGTGGGTGCCGCATGAGCAGTGCTTCCTCGATGGAATCGCGGTGACGGTGCCCTGCGAATTGAGAGCAGGTCAGGTGCTTGACCTCGCGCCGGTGGACGCGCCCGTGAGGTCGTGGCTCGTCAAGACTGGCGACATCAACGGCGACTTCACTTCACCTTTTGCCCCAGTCGCTGCTGCAGCGAACGTCGGCGCGTTCTCGTTCGACGATTCTCCGACTGGTTGGGTCGCCCGTTTTGACTGCCGGGCCGACCCCTTGGGCCTCGACTCGCTGAGCTCGCTCGAGCGCATCATGCGCAGCCCGCTGGAAGCCAGACTGTCGCGTCTGACGCTCACCGTCTGGCACCCCGACGCCACCATCGACTGGGCCCCGTACGTCGAAGCGCATCGCCGCCTCGCGCGCTTCGCGACGTTCGAGCTGCACCTCGTGGAAGCCCCGCCAGTCCTTCCTTCCCATCACGCGCCGCCGACCGTCAGGCCTCATGCCGTGTTCCCGCTCGAGGGGTGGAAGGTCGTGCCCCTGACGTTCGAAGCGGGGCACTGGGTGCTGCGAAAAAACTCTCAGCTGCTGCGCTTCCTCGCAACGGCAGCGGGGCTGAACGAACTCGATTCGCGCGGTCAACCACGTGAGCCAGTGGCGTGGTTCAAGCCGGTGCCGCTCAGTCGAGAGCGGTGGCCGCAGACCCTCAACGGCTTCATGCTGGTGCCAGGGCCGTCTGAGTTCATGAACGGCACGCTGCGGCTCCCGGCCGGCCCCCTCAGCCCTGCATCGATCGCGGTGTTCGCTGACACGCTCGTCGAGCACGGCGACGCCGCAGGTCCGCTGCTCGCAGCCGCTGCGACTGGCTCTCACGAGGCAGTCGACCTGCTGCATGAACCCTATCTCAGGACCTGTGGCGCCTCACGGCGACTGGTCTTCGAGGGCACGCACTGCTGCGGCTTCTTCGAAGAGGTGTCCATCGTTCCGTGGCTCGACTTTCATCTCGACCTCGACGCGATTCTGCGGCACCCGATGCTGCAACGGCTCCGCGTGCTCCGGCTCAAGCGTCACCGTCCTGACGAGGCGACCGACGCCATTGGTAGCGCCGATCTCGGAATGGTCGTCGACACCGTTCACAAACTCGCCCCTGCCGTCGAGGTCCTGGTTGACGGAACCAAGCTCGGCCGCGGCGCGGACCGGATCTGAAACGCAGTCCAGTCACGAGATGGCAGTCAGCCTCTGACTGAGAGAAATCGACCCTGTCATCAGATTGATTGTCATGGCGCTCGAAGCGCCGCCGAGGCCCCCACCCCAATCCGCACAGCGCGACTTGAACGACGACCGACTACTCGACCGCCCCGACCGCATCGAGCGGCAGGATTCCGAACACCGCAGGAAAAACCTGGGGCCCAGAATCATCGGCCCACGTTCGACGGACGGCGCGTCATCGCGACGCACGGCGAAGTAGCCGCAGGAAGACCGGCTGGCGACTGCGCGAATCGCCGGAGCTCGTTCGGGGTCAAACTTGAGCATCACCTGCCATGGCATGAGCAGCGCGGCCAACCCAGCGCGCGGCACGAGGTGCTCGCAGCCGAGTTCGAGCGGAGCGATGACGAGGGCGTCACCCAGATCAGAACCCTGCAGCTGCCGCAACACCTCCAACTGAGGCCCGGAGAGACTCCCCTGCCCTGTGATGGAGACCCCCATGGCCTGCACCGTCCCTCGGGCATCTGACTCGAGAACGACAGACGCCGAACACCCTGTGTCAGTTCGGTACTCTGCGGTGGCTTGTGAGGGACCCAGGGCTCGGGCCGTCACCCGAACAGGCGCCCGGCCGCTGGACTCGATCACCCCTTCGAGCACCTCGCCGGTCCCTCCGTCCGGTGCCACCACTGTCCATTGAGTCAGCCGGCCCGCAGCACACTTCCAGGACTGGCACGTCGCCTCGGCGCGACAAACCGAAGGAACGGGTCGCGGGCTGACGCACGCCCCAAGCGTGAAGACGAACACGAACGCCGCCAGCGAAGCCGATACCCGCCCCCAATCACTCACAACCCCACCACCTGCCGCACCCTCGCGATCACCGGGGCCGCCGTGGCGCGAGCCTTCTGCGCACCAGCCTGCAGAATCTTCTCGACCTCATCCGGCTGAGCCAACAATTCCTGATACCTCGCCCGCGCCGGCCCGAACGTCTGCCGGTACCCTTCCCACAACACCCCCTTGAAGTACCCGTACCCGTTCGTCTTCGGCTCCCCGCCGGTCCTCCACGCCAGGTCCACCTCGGCGAACGCGGCAGGCGGCAGCACCAGCTTGAGCAGCTCATACAGCGGCTGATTCTCGACCGGCTTGGGAGCCTCAGGCGGCGTCGAATCGGTCTTCACCGACTTGATCTGTTTCTCCACGTCCTTGTCACTGCCAAACAGATCAATCGTATTCCCATAGCTCTTCGACATCTTCTGCCCGTCACGCCCCGGCACCACCGCCGACTCATCTCTCGTGAACGCCTGCGGCAGCTTGAACACCCCGGGCCGCTTCGACTTGACCCCCGTCGGATCCTGCGGGTCGTACTTCTCCACGTACTGCACGTTGAACTTGGTCGCCCAGTCACGCGCGAACTCCAGGTGTTGCCGCTGATCACGGCCCACCGGCACCACGTCGGAGTCGTAGAGCAGAATGTCAGCCGCCATCAGCACCGGGTACGCAAACAACCCGAAGTCCGCCCCCTGGCCGTGCTCGATCTTGTCCCGATAGCTCGTCGCCCGCTCCAGATTGCTGACCGGGATCACCGTGCCCAGAATCCAATACAGCTCGGCGATCTCTGGAATATCGCTCTGCCGGAACAACGTCGCCTTCGCCGGGTCCAGCCCCAGCGCCAGGTACGCCACCGCCGTCTCCAGGGTGAGCCGCCGGGCCAGCGCTCCGTCTCGCACCGTGTTCAGCGCGTGGTAGTTCGCGATGAAATACAGCGCCTCACCCTCGTCTTGCAGGCGCACGAATTCCCGAATCGCGCCGTAATAATTGCCAAGGTGAAGCACGCCAGAAGACTGCACGCCCGAAAGAATTCGTTGTTTCATCGCGCTCTATTTCTGTGAAAACTAAAAAAGTGGGGATTCAACGCTGCAGCCGCGCGTCGATGTACGCGCGGCCGGGGCCATCGGGAGCCAGCTCGTTGTACTGCCCCCACCAGGCCCGCGCGTCATCGATGCGCCCCTCACGAAACGCCACCTCGCCCAGCCGCAACGCCAGATCCGGGCGGGGGTCGCGCTTCCAGGCCAGCTCGTAGCTGCTGCGCGCTTCCGACAGCGAGTCCCTCGCGAACGCCAGGTCACCCGCGCCGATGGCCCTCACCGCGTCCGCCGGGCGGCGCTCATTCTTGGGCGTCTGCGCGTCCCACAGGTTGGTCGCGCCCCCCGGCACCGGCACACTGGGCGAGTCCTCAGCCGGGTCTCCGGGCACGAAGTGATCCTTCGACTGGTTGAGCACCTGCAGCGCGTACGCGCCCGCGAGCAGCACCGCGAGCAACACCAGCACCACCGTGGCCACCTTGAACACCAGCGCGCCCGTGCTGCCATCGACCGAGGTGTGCGCGGCGTTGGGCGGCAACGACGTCGGCACCGTCATCTGCCCTACCCCGGGAGACGTCTGCGGTTCCCGGGTCGCCTTGACGGTCACCTCGGGCGCCGACCAGGGCGACGGCGCGTGCAGCGGCGGCGGGTTGACCCGCGTCTCCTGCTGATCGAGCGGCGTCACCTTGCGGGGCACCGTCTGCAGCTGCAGCGTCGAGTGGGGCCCACTGCGCCGACCCACTGCCGCGCGACGCTCTTTGTCGATGGCCAGAAGCTCGGCGCGAAACTGCTCGGCCGTCTGCGGCCGCTCGTCGGGGTTCTTGGACAGCGCCTTCATGATCAGCCGCTCCATCGCGGGGCTGACCCGGGCGTCGGGCCGTCGCCTGGTGGGCGGCGGAGGGATCTCGGTCAGGTGCTTGGTCGCGAACCCCACCGCCGAGTCGGAGTCGAACGGCAGCATGCCGCTCGTCAGCTGGTAGAGGATCACCCCCACCGCATACAGATCAGAGCGGTGATCGAGCTTCGCGCCGCGCGCCTGCTCGGGCGACATGTACTCGGGCGTGCCGCACACGAAGCCAGCCCGGGTCAGCGCCGGCCCCTCTTCGTCGCTGCCATCGACGATCTTCGCGATGCCGAAGTCGAGCACCTTCACGAAGTCGGGCTCACTGCGCCCCTGCGAGACCATGATGTTCTCGGGCTTGAGGTCGCGGTGAATCACCCCCACCGAGTGCGCATCGGCCAGCGCCGACAGCACCTGCCCCATCAGCCGCATCACCCTCGCCTCGGGCAGCGGCCATTCCCGCGAGAGGATCTGGTGCAGGTCGCGCCCCTGCACGTATTCCATCGCGATGTAGAGCGCGCCGTCGTCGGCCTGGCCGAAGTCGAGCACCGAGATCGAGTTGGGGTGGTTGAGCCGACTGGCGGCCTTGGCCTCGCGCTGAAAACGGGCCACCGTGCGCTCGTCGCCCAGCAGCGCCTGCCGCAAGACCTTGAGCACCACCGGCTTGTCGAGGGCGAGCTGAATGGCCTTGTAGACCTTGCCCATGCCCCCTTCGCCGATCATCTGCTCGACCCGATACTTCGAGGCGACCGTCTTCCCGATGTAGTCGTCCTGAGCAGCCACGAGCGTTCCGAAAACTCTTCCATCTTTGGGCGGCCATCGCCAGACGATTCACAGGAGTGGAACCGTCGTGCTACGCATGGGCGCCACATGGTCTCGTCCAGTCGTCCACGGGTGGCGGTGCGGGTGGTTCGCGCAGATGGTGGGCCCGAGTCGGTCATCCCCATGCGCGGCGACGTGATGCTGTGCGGGCGCTCGGGCGATCTCACCCTGCCTGACGACCCCTTCGTCGCCGAGACGCAGATGCGGCTGTTCTTCTCGGGCAACCGCCTGGCCGTCGAAGACGTGGGCGGCGGCAACGGCGTCTTCACCCGCCTGCGCAGCGAGCGCGAGGTGGCCACCGGCGGCGAGGTGCGCCTGGGCCGTCAACGCCTGGTGATCGAGCCCGTCCCCGCCCTCAGCCCCGGAGAAGACGGCGCGACCGCCTGGGGCTCTCCTGACGCTGGCTTCCGGTTTCGCATGGTCCAGCTGATGGAGAGCGGCGTGCGCGGCTCGGCCTACCCACTCAAAGAAGGCGACAACCTGGTCGGCCGTGAGCTGGGTGACATCACCTTCCCCACCGACGGCTTCGTCTCAGGGCGCCACGCAGCGGTACACGTCGCTCCCGAGCGCACCGTGATCAAAGACCTCGGCTCGTCCAACGGCACCTTCCTGCGCCTGGCCGCCCCGGCCTTCGTCGACAACGGCGACCAGTTCCTCATCGGGCGCCAGTTGGTGCGCGTCGAGATGACCTGAGACCCTGACGCTGAGACCTTCACGCTGAGCTTGAGACCGTCACGCGAAAGTCCTTCACGCCGAGCCGCCGAGCCCTTCGACGCTGAGTGCCTGCAGGCCCCAGCGCCGAAGACCCAAGCGCTCGTGCGTCAGCCGTACGACTTCTCCTTCTTCTCCTGCTCTTCCTTGCAGCGAATACAGAGCGTGGTGACCGGCCGCGCCTCGAGCCGCTTGGCGCTGATCGGCTCTTCACACCGCTCGCACAACCCGAAGCTGCCGTCGGTGATGCGCTGAATGGCCTTCTCGATCTTCATCAGCAGCAGCTTCTCGCGATCGAGCAGCCGAAACGCCATCGACTGCGCGTACTCGCTCGACGCCTGATCGATCTCGTCCGGCAGATCGTCGGTGTCGAAGTTCGACTCCTCTTCCATCGTCTTGCGGGCCTTCTCGAGGATCGCCGCGCGGCTGTCCTCGAGCATCTTCTTGAAGCGCTTCAGATCCTTGGCGTTCAACGTTCCGCGCTCAGACATGACGTGGGGGCTCTCCGACTGCGGGGAAAAATGGCCGCGCAGTCTTGTGCACCATCGCCCAAAGAGTCAAGCATCGTCGAAATAACCCGTTGAAATCACGCTGCCTGAGTAGACTGGAGCCTCATGTCGGACTCGTCACGTTTCGATCGGGAGTTCCTCAAGTCGGCCCTCGCGCTCGCCGGGCAGTCTGAGGTGACGCACCTCTTGTTCATCACCGACACGCCGCTCTCGGCGGCCGACCTCCGCGGCCGGCGCGCGCGCAAGAAGCTCGTGTACGCGGTGACCTCAGAGGCCATCGCCGCCGAGCTGCAGGCGAAGAAGGAACGCACGGTGCTGATCCCCGCCTACGACTACTCGCGCACCGAGCGGGTGAAGATGGCCGTCGTCTCGGCCTTGAGCCAGGGAGCCTTCAAAGAAGGCGACCTCGTGCTCTGCATCACCGGGCGCATCGGGCGACAGGTCGACACGCTGATGCAGATGCGCATCGGCGGCAGCCTCGACGATCGCGTGGCCATCGAAGGGGTGAAGCTGGGCGACGAGTTCAACTCGCAGGTGATCGACGCGCTCATTCAGCTCGCCCTGCAGATCGGCCAGGAAGGCTACGAAGGCCACCCCATCGGCACCATCATCTGCATCGGCGACCACAACGCGGTGCTCGAGAAGAGCCGGCAGCTGACCATCAACCCCTTTCAGGGCCTGTCCGAGGCCGAGCGCAATGTGCTCGACCCCAAGATCCGCGAGGCGATCAAGAACTTCTCGGTGCTCGACGGGGCCTTCATCATTCGTGAAGACGGCGTGGTGTTGTCGGCGGGCCGCTACCTGGCCGCGAAAGACGAAGGCGTGAAGATGCCCCTGGGGCTGGGCGCCCGACACGCCGCCGCCGCCGGGATCACCGCCAACACCCGCTGCATCTCGATGGTGGTGAGCCAGACCTCGGGCGCGGTGCGGCTCTTCAAAGAAGGCAATATCGTGCTCGAGCTTCACCAGACCGCCCGCCGCACCTGAGAGGATCACGAAGATGGGAATGCTGAAGTTCGAGGTGCCCTCGTCGTTGCCCGTGGACGAAGCCAGACGACGCGTCGAGGCGCTGCTGAGCTACTGGGGCAAGAAGTACGGGGTGACGTCGACCTGGACCGGCTCGAAGGCCACCATGGCTGGCAAGGCGGTGGGCGTGACCATCGACGGCAACCTCGAGGTGCTGCCCGGAAAGATCGCCGGTCAGGCTTCCGACCCCGGCCTGTTGCTGCGCGGGCAGGCCCAGAAGTACCTGACCCGGAAGTTCGGCGAATACCTCGACGCGACGCGATCACTCGAAGAGCTCAAGCGACGCGAAGACTGATCACCGTCGGGGGATCGTTTCTTCGCCTCGAGCGTTGCAGCCAGTACGGTGTCCTGGTTGCTCACCCTGCCCCTCCGGCTGTTCTGGAAGTTGTCCTTCGGCAAGAAGGTGGTGGTGGCGTTGTGCGCGCCGGTGCTGGCCATCAACCTCGCGGTGGCCTTCTTCGGCAGCTCGGTGGTCTTCCCCCTGTCGCCGTTCTTCTTGAGCGAAAAGCTCACCGCGCTGTCGACCTACGCGGCGCACCGGCCGCGCTGTCTGCTCGGGGGCCACGGCGATCTCGAGGCGCTCTCGGCGAAGGCTGAGCGCAAACACGGCCTGCCCCGAGGGTTGATGTGGGCCATCGTGCAGACCGAATCTGCAGCCCGCCCCCACCGCATCTCCTTCGCCGGCGCCATGGGCCCTGCCCAGCTGATGCCCGGCACGGCGGCGCTGATGGGAGTGGCGGACCCGTTCGACTCCTTTGAAGCCGTCGACGCTGGCGCGCGGTACCTCAAGCAGCAGCTCACCCGCTTCGACGACGTGGCGCTCGCGGTCGCGGCCTACAACGCAGGCCCCGGAGCCGTGCGAGGGGTGGTGCCAAGGAACGGTGAGACCGAGTTCTACGTGGCGAAGGTGCTGCGCCACTTCGCGAGCGCCAGAGGCCGCTGACCTGCAGGTCACCCCTGATCTTCGTGGAAGGCCCACGGTGGGGTGAAGGGCTTCAAGGTGTCCCGATGGGCCGCGGCGGTCTTCGCGATCGCGGCCACCTGCTCGGCGCCAAACTTGTCCAGCGTGGTGAGCAGCTGACGCATGCGCAGGTTCTTCGACAGCCGCTCGCGGTGCGTGGCGAGAAAGTCCCAGTACATCGCGTTGAAGGGGCACGCCTTTTCGCCCACTCGCAGATCCGGGTCGAAGGCACACCGCGCACACGGAGCCTCGTGCTTCGCAGCCGCCGGTCCCCGCCCCTTCGCGGACAGGCCCGACTGACGCTTCAGGTACGCGGCCGAGGCGACGTAGGGCTTGGTGGTGAACGCGTCGGTGCCGTGCAGGCCCATGCCGACGACGTTGGGCAGCTCGACCCACTCGTAGGCATCGACGAAGGCCGCCCAGAACCAGTGCGACACCGCGCGGGGGTCGAGGCCCGCGAGCGTGGCGTAGTTGCACAGCACCATCAGCCGCTCGATGTGGTGGGTGTACCCGGTGTCGTGCACTGACTGCACCGCCTCCTTCACGCACTGCATCGAGGTGCGCTCGGGCGCCCAGAAGAAGTCCGGCAGGGGCCTGGTCGCGCCCAGCCCGTTCGCCGTGCGCAGGCCGGGCATCAACCACCAGTAGACGCCGCGAATGAACTCCCGCCAGCCGATGACCTGACGAATGAAGCCCTCGGCGCTGGCGAGCGAGACCTGCCCCTGCTGGTACTTCTTCGCAGCCGCGCGGGCCACCTCGTCGGGCCGCAGCAGCCCCAGGTTGAGGGGCACCGAGAGCAGCGAGTGAAAGAGGAACCGCTCGTCGCTGCGAATCGCATCTTCGTACGGCCCGAAGTCGGCGAGGCGACTGTCCACGAAGTGCTCGAGCCACGAGAGCGCCTGGGTCCGCGTCACCGGCCAGCCGAAGGTGTCGAGCGCGCCCCACGAGCCGATCTCCTCGCGGCCAACCCAGCGCATCACCTTCTTCGTCAGCTCGTCGGGGGCGAACCACGGCACCTTTGGCATGCTGACGCCGCGGGCGTGCTGGCGGTTGTCGACGTCGAAGCTCCATTGGCCGCCTTCGGGCTTGCCCTTCGCGTCGACCAGCAGGCCCAGCTTGCGCCGCATCAGCGGGTAGAACTGGTCCATGCGCACCTGCTTGCGACCCTTCACCCACGAGAGGAACTCGTCGCGCGTGGTGAGAAAGTGCCCGCCGTCGCCGCCGTCGTCGTGGAGCGTCAGCGGCACCTCTTCGCTCAGGGCCCGGAAGCGCTGATCGATCGCCCATTCCTTCGGGGCCATGGCGTGCAAGGCCTTCGGCTTCGCCCACGAGGCGAAGGCGGCCACCCCGCTGGCGTAGTCCTCGGCCACCCGGTGCTCGACGTGGAAGCCGGCGGCGCGGCGCTCTTCGACGAAGTGCCGCACCGAGCTGACGATGAGGGTCAACTTCTGCCGGTGCCACGGCATGGCGTGCACCTTGGCGCGGGTCTCGAGCACCAGCAGCTGCCCGTGGGCGGGTGTTCGGGGAAACGCCGCGAGCGTCGGGTCCTGATCCCACGGGAGCACCACCGTGACGCGGTCCGCTCCGGCCGAGGGGCGCGCCGTCACGGTGTCGATCGGCAGCGGCGTGGTCATGCGGCGGCAGCTAACGGCCACCACGCGGCGGTGCCAGCTCAGGGCGCAGCACCCCGGATCGTCAAGGGCTGCCCTGGCACGAGGACGACCGGCGTCACGCCGCGCAGCCTGGCGGCCTCGGCGAAGGCCATGGTGGTGCCGTCATGGGACACCAGGAACGTCTCCCAGGCCCACGTCGACCGGTACATGAAGTGGAGCGGAATGGTGACGCGCGCTGAGACGGCCCGTGCGACCTCGGCGGCTTCTTCGGGGCCCATGCTCAGCTGCTTGAAGATCGGCTTGAGCCGCAGGTTGTTGATCGGCACCAGCGCCACGTCGACCGGCCCTGCGAAGCTGGCGAGCGCGGGCGCGAGGCGATGGCCAACGCACAACACCCGCCAGCCCGAAGCCTCGATCAGCCAGGCGGTCTCGAAGTCGAACGCGTCGGCAGCGTCACCCTCAGGCCGAGCGCGGATGGCGGTGATCTTGAACGGTCCGACGGTGACGGACTCTCCAGCCCCGAGCTCGCGCACCTCGGCGAGCCCGCGGGCGGTGGCCTTCGCCGCCTGCTGGGTCCCACGGGGGACGAGCAGCGGAACGTTGGCGAGCCGGGTTCCAACGAGCGCGTCGACGTCGAAGTGGTCGTAGTGGTCCATGGTCGAGACGATCGCCGTGAGCGGCGGCATCGCGTCGAGGCCGACGCCGAGCTGCTCACCGGGTGGGTATTCGTCGGTCTCGGTGAACCAGGGGTCGGTGAGCAGGGCCGCTCCGTCGAGTTCGAGCAGCACCGAGGCGTGGGCCATGCGGGTGATCCGCAGCGGCGCCCGACGGGGCTCGGCGATGGTGGTGGTCAGCCCGAGTGACGGTGGGCCCACCACGGCCCTTCGCGGAACCGAGCTGCAGCCGCTGACGAGCCCGAGGATGAGCAGCACGGCCGGGAAGAACGCCCTCACGGCAACAGCTCCAGGTCGACTCGGGTCTCAGGCGCAGCGTCCGGGGCCGAGGCGGGCACCTCGATCTCGTACGCGTCATCGCGACCCGGCGCCTGGACGCGCAGGTGCACGTGCGGCGGGCGGCGGAGCAGCAGGTAGCGGGAGTAGCTGACCGGCCAGACCGTGAGGAACTCGGCCAGCCCGGCGTCGTCGGTGGTGGTGCGGCCGAACCCCAGGAAGCCCGAGTCGCTCTCGGGGGCGCCGGGTTCGCAGATGTACCGGGCGTGGCGGTTGACGTTCCACAGCTCCACGAGGGCGCCTGTGACGGGGGCGCGCGCACCATCGACGACGTGCACCCGAACCCGAAGCCACGGCCCCTCTGCGCGAGCTGTTCCGCGGCTGGTGAGATCGGTGCTGGTCGGCTCGGTCCACGCGGTCGCCGGGTAGAACGGCAGGCCGCTCGGCGACGGCGGGTAGTACGGCCCCAGCGACCCCGACGGTCTCGCGGCGTGCGTGAACGCCGCCGGGCCGGCGCACCCTGCCACCAGCAGCACCGAGACCGCGGGCAGAGCCGAGCGGCTCATCGGCCCCTCCAGTGCGCCGCGAGGCCTTCAGTGAATTCGTTCGACCTGCTCCAGAGTGTCCTGCCGTGAACCTTCGCGTCTCGTCGTGTCTGCATCGTGTTGCCTCCTGACCTTGACAGTAGGGACCCGACGCTGGACGTTCCATGACGAGGAGACTGCATTTCATGCTCAAAACACCGGCTGGCGACACCGACGTGCTCTCGGAGGTGCTCGAGGCTGCCGAGTTCGAGCTGATGTTCGCGAACCTCGCCGAGCTCCGCGGGCCGTTCGGCGTGGCCATTCCGGGCGATCAGGAGGCCGCGCTGCACGTGGTGCTCGAAGGTCGGGTGGTGGTCGGCCTCGCCGAGACCGGCGAGCACCTCGAGCTGCGTGACCAGCAGCTGATCGTTCTGCCCGTCGACGTGCCGCATTCCCTCTCGGACCGAAAGGGACGCAGGCTGCTGAACCCTCGCCAGGTGCCGGGCCTCGATCAGGGCCCGCTGGGCACCAGCGTTCGCCTGGGCACGTCAGGGCCGCGGACTCGCCTGCTCACGGCGGCCTTCCGGCTGAAGCGCGGGTGGACCTCGAGGCTGCTGCGGGTGCTGCCAGCGGTGATCACCACCAGCCGAAGCGTCGCGCCGCACCTGTTCGATCACGCCGCGCGCCTCGAGGCCGAGATCCAGGGGCGCGAGCCCGGTCGCCGGTATCTGCTGCGGCGGGGGTTCGAGGCCCTCTTCGTCGAGGCGCTGCGCACGGCGATCGACCTGCACACCACAGGCAGCCTGGTCGGCGCGCTCGGCGACCGGCACCTGCGGGCCGCGGTCGAGGCCCTGCACCGGCAGCCCCGACGGGAATGGACGGTCACCGAGCTCGGTGCGCTCGCGGGTTTGTCACGCTCGGCCTTCGCAGAGCGGTTCCGCGCGGGCCTGGGCGTGACGCCGCGGCAGTACCTCATTCGGTGGCGCATGGAGCGCGCCACCACCCTGCTCGCGACCACCGACCTGGCCTTGGGCGAGATCGCGCAGCAGGTCGGCTACGAGTCCGAGGCGGCCTTCAGTCGTACCTATCGAAGCGTCACGGGGACGCCGCCCGCCACGTTTCGGCGTACCCACCGGCGGCGCCCTGAGATGAACAAGGACCGGCTGACCGCTACTTGACCAGGATCGGAGCGTCGGTCGCGAGGTCGAGCACCTCGGACGCGCTCCGCTCGAGGCACACCGAGCGCTTCACGGGCTCCTGCAGCCCCGACGGTGCCGTCACGAACGAGGTGACCACCACGCAGTCGGCAGCGATGTCGCTGACGCGCGCGTTGGGCCCCAGGCGCGTCCCTCTGCGGGCCACGTACCCGGTGCCCGACTTGTCTTCGAACATCGCGATGGGCGAAGTAGTGCTGCCGACGACGGCGACGAGCCGCACGTTGTCCACGCCGAGCCGACAGAGCGACGATTCGCAGTTGGCTCCGGGCACCACGATGGAAGGCTTCACCTGGTTCTCGAACGGGTCACGGCTGAACTTCCGGCCCTGGGCGACGGCGACCGACGTGACGAGACACAACGAGGCAGCGAGCAGGGTGCGCATATGGGGTATCCCCAGAAGAGGTTCACGGAATAGACCGACGAAGACGCTGGCTGTCGAGGGGGTGCCGACGATTCGGGAGAGCAGGTCGTTCGTTTGCCCACCTCATCACCTCATGAGACGGTGTCCCCGTGATCCGCACCGCGTTTCAGGACCTGAACCGGCTGAGGAAGATCGCGATCATCGCCGGCCGCTACGGCTTCGCTGACTTCCTCGAGCGCACCGGCCTGCGCAAGGCGCTGCCCGACACCACCATCGAAGCCGACGCCGCCGCCAAGAAGCTCAGCGTGGCGCGCCGCTTTCGCATGATGCTCGCCGAGCTGGGCCCGACCTTCGTCAAGCTGGGCCAGGTCTTGTCGACCCGCGGAGACCTGCTGCCAGCGGAGTTCATCGACGAACTCGCGGTGCTGCAGGACAACGTGCCCCCCTTCGGCATGGACGAGGTGCGGGCGCAGATTCAAGCGGCCTTCGGGCGCCCGCTGGAGCAGAGCTACTCACAGTTCGACCCGGTGCCGTTGGCCGCCGCCTCGATGGCGCAGGTGCACCGCGCGAAGCTGATGGACGGCACCGAGGTGGTGGTGAAGGTGCAGCGCCCGGGCATCACCGAGCAGCTCCGCGCCGATCTGTCCGTGCTGCACGGCATCGCCCGCACGCTCGAGGCGATGATCGAAGAGGTGGCGGTGTCGTCGCCCACCGGCATCATCGAGGAGTTCGATCGGGCGGTTCACGAAGAGCTCGACTTCATGAACGAGGCCGCCAACGTGCGGGCCTTCTTGCGGGCCCACCAGCACCGGCCCCAGGTGCGCGTGCCGCAGGTGTATGACGATCTCACCAGCCGTACCGTGCTGACGCTCGAGTTCCTGCACGCGCCCAAGCTGAGCAACGCGCCGCTCGACGACGCGGGCAAGCGGCGCGTGGCCGAGATCATCCTCGAGGAGGCCTTCAAGCAGCTCTTCGAAGACGGCCTGTTCCACGGAGA
>VYLD01000150.1_pt1 | contig 25898 bp, 27 predicted proteins | sample 5114401 | NCBI WGS metagenome assembly VYLD01 (sample SAMN12291783, study PRJNA351875) | freshwater metagenome | isolation source: freshwater lake | place: USA: Michigan, Gull Lake | collected 2013-08-08 | reverse complement strand
CCGCGCGGCTCATCTCTCGAAGCCGGTCGCTCAGGCGGCCTGAACCACTGACATGGCGCTCAACACACCCAATTGCCGCGAGCGTCCGTGTCTTGACAGACGGGGAACACTACAGTTCACCGATGAGAGCGCCGCTCGAGTGTTCAGCGGGGAAACCTGACGGGTCTCGGTCTTCATTCCCTCCCTTCAACCGCATCGCATTGGGAAAAAGAATTGGCCTCGCTTCCCCAGCGTGTTCCTGATCGTGCGTTCGCAGGGAGGCTCCCAGCCGTCGACCAGCAGTGCCGCGCAAAGGCAACCATCGAGCGTGCCCGCGTCGACGAACGCGGGGCGAGCGCGCTCGAGCTGCACCATGCGTGCGTGAAGAACGCGGGCGATCGCGTAGGGGCTCGACTGCAGGCCCGTGAAGTCGACAGCTCGAAAGATGAACGCCGCGCGCTCCCGGGCACGCTCCGAGGGCGACGAGCTTGCGAGCACACGCGGGATCGCCGAGCCGAGCCCCGCGTTCCACATGCGGACCAGGTCGTCACCCGAGAACGGTGGGAGCGCTTCGAGCATGGTCAGTGACGATCCAGAAAGAGGCGCGCCGAGGTCGCTTCACCGAGGATCTCAGCGCGGTGGAACAGCTCGCCGCGGTCGATGCCTTCTGCGGTCGCGTGGTGGAGCAGCTCGGTCACGGGCTTCAGGAGCTCGATCTTCAGGGCCTCGTTGATCGCCGCGCCCGCCGCCTCGGGCGTGACGTCGGCGAACCGCGCGTTGAACCTCGTCGTCAGCCCCTGGTGCTGAGCGTGATCGAAGTGCCTGAGGGCGGCGTTGGTGGCGTGAAGAACCAGCTTCGAGATGAACTGAATCCAAGCGGGGTCGGGGATCTTCTCTTCGGTGACTCTCATTGGGTGGGTCCTTTCCAGTCGGGGTGCCAGGCTTTCATTGCTGCTTCGATCGTCTCGTCGAGGGTCTCGCGCTGGTCTTGCCTCATGCCCTCGTGAAGCAAGGCGCGGTGACGCTCGGGCGGGAGAGCCGGGTCACCGAGCGCGGCACCAACGATCATCGCGCGCTGGAGCGGCTCGAGGAACCAGAGGTACTGGTCAGCGATGGCCTCGGCTTGCGACCTCGTGAGCGTGCCGAGGAACGAACCAAGCTCAGCGTCAGCGATCGCACGCGCGCCGTTGTCGAGCCCCCCGATGCGAAGCAGCCGCCTGCGGAACGCTTCGCGGGCCTTCTTCGCGGGCGTCATCGAACGGCCTTCTCGACCACGCCGGCCAGTTCGTTCAGCGCCTCGTAGACGAACGCGCGAAGCTTCTCGACGTCGGCGAAGGTGAGGTTCGGGATCTCCTGCTTCGCCCGGGTGGGGATCTCGAGAAGCCGGGTGCGTGCCGCGATGACGTGGTCGTGAAGCACCTGTTCGACCTTCGCCGCCTCGAGCAGCTTCCTGCGTTCACGCCCCAACTCGAGCTCCTTCAGGTTCGCCGCGGCGATCTCTTTGCGCCGGCGTGCAGAGGCCAGGTCTTCGCCATCGCCGGTCGGAGCGGCGGGAGCGGCGCCGCGCTCTGCCATCGGTGCGGGGCCCATCACGTTCGAGCTGGCCACCCACTGAGCGCGAAGGGCCTCGATGTCGACCTCGCCCTCAGGGATCGTGATGCGCCCGGTCTTCTTCGCCTCCTGCAGCGTGGACAGGGTCACGCCCAGGGCCCAGGCGATCGAGCGGAGGGACCTCATCGCACACCGTCCTGACCGAACTTTTCAGTCCCACTGTCTGACTGAACGTCGCGTTCCGCGAGACCCGCACCTGGGGTGCCCCTGGGAAGAACCTGGCCCACGGGAGGCGGGGGGTGCCCCAGTGCTGCGCCCACCAGGGCTGAGACACGTTGCAGCCTGACCTTGAGGCGAAGCTGCAGGCCGATGGCGCCACGATCTCGCTTCAGCTCAGCCAATGCCTTGAGCAGTTGCACGTTCGCGCTCAGCGCCTCTTCCAGCGCTTCAGAAGGCACGTCGACCGTCGGGTTGAGGAGGTACCCCCTCAGTGCTTGCCCTGCATCGAGAGCAACCCGTGCTCTCTGCTCACGGCGTGCACGCACACGCTCAGACACATCGTTGATGGCACGCACTGGCACGGGTGCCACCCCATTGCGTGGTGCTTGGGCTTTCTCTGATTCTGTCCTCATCATGCTACCTCCCTGAAATTCTCTGATTGACTGACCTGCAATGGATCGGTGCGCGTGCCATCGCGTGCCAGACCGATCCCCTCGTAGTGGCGCTCACGGCCACCGTTGACGCGGGGCTGAATGACCCTGATCTCGGGGAACGCTGCGGAGAGGTTCCGGCCGAACATCGCCTTTGACCCTGAACGATCGCGTCCTTGATCGTTGACCCACTGCGACCACTCGAAGAAGAGCGAGTCAGAGGTGACGGTCGCCCCAGGGGCCAGAACACAACGATCCGCGACGAACGCCTTGATCGGACTCCCGAGGTCCTCGAGCTGCTTGACCATGTCGAGCGAGGCCTTGGGCTGCAGGAAGTGCCCACGCTCCTGAAGACGATCCAACCCGTCGAGCGACCAAAGGAGGATCCCGGGCAGCTCCTCGAGCAACCGTTGGGTGAGGGCCCGGTCTTCGCGACCGAAGAAGCTCTGGGTGAGCCGCAGCACCACGAAGCGGGAGGCCAGCGCCCCCGATTGGTCGACGAACGCGGGGAGCTCATTCGAGATGATCAGGAAGCGAGTGGAGAGCTTCGCGGTCCAGTCACTTCGATGCTTGCGAGGGACGCTGATCGTGTCTTCGCCACTGATGCGAAGGAGGTTCTCGACGACAGCGCCGAGGTCCGTTCGTGCGCTGAGTCGCGCGTCAGAGATCACGGCGAAGGTCTTCGCGATCAGGGACTCGAGGCCGAAGTGCTGACCGATCCCGTTCAACGTGGGCGCGGTGACATTCTCCGAGCCGACCAGGGCGGTCAGAACCCTCGCGACCGTTCCCTTGCCCGAACGCTTCGGGCCAACCAGAAGGAAGAGCTTCTGGAACGACGTGTCCCCGGTGAGAGCGAGGCCGAACAGCTCTTGAAGCGTCGCCGTCGACTCGGGATCGTCAGGCCACAGTTGACCCAAGAACTTCAGCCACTCGGTGGGCTCTTCGGCGTGTGGATCGTACGAGAAGCCCACCGAGTTCAGCGTGAAGAACGAACGGGTGCGAGGGATGAACGTTCGGGGCTTGACGTGAAGAAGGCCGTTCGCGAACGCGATCACCTCATCAGCCGGCATGTCATCGGGGCGCGGCTTCAGCCACGCGGGCGCCGCCTTGACGCCAGCGATCTGCGCTTCCGCGGTCAGCGCGTGCTGAACGGTCTCGATGAACGTTCGATCGGGGTTGATCGGGGCGCCTGACCGAACGTCGCACGTACCGTCGAAGTGATTGTAGAGCCCCGCCCTCACCTGCTCGTCGGGCAAGGGCTGGTAGTGGTGTTTCGCTTCCCACCAGGTCTCCTGCCATCGCTGGATCTTTGGGAAGCCCTCTGCGTCAGTGCCGCGCTTCAAGAACTGCCGCGCCGAGTTCAGGGGGTTCTCGGGGTCGACGAGCGACAGATCGCCCCCCTCGTGTGCACTGGCCCGCGCCTTTCGGGCCTCGAGCTGCTCGAGGTCGACGGCCTTGGGGAGTTTCTGCTGGCGCTCGGTCAGTCCCGTCGCCTCTTTCACGCGCCGGTTCATCATGGCCAAGGTGGGCGCGGTGACCCCTCGGCTCGCAATCTTGGCGACTGCACTCACCAGCTCGGGGATCTCAAGTTCTGGTGACCCGCGTTCCCGCCAGCTGTTGATCACGGCGTCGACGGCGAGCAGAGGTTCCGGGTTCTTCTCGCCTGGAACGCCGCGCCCGTAGAGGTACGCGTTCCGGAGCTTCAACTTCACCCACTCCGCGTCGAATGCGCAGCGCCGGCCGAAGTGAAGCGCGTACGGGACAGCTTGGGTCTCGGAGAGCCCGAGGTCCCGGAGCTGCAGGCAGACTTGCAGCGTCGCTTCGTCGCTACCGTCGCCCTCGGCAACGACCTCTGCAGAGTCGACGATCTCCAATGCGGCATCGACGACGGCTTCGGTCATCAGCACGCCCGCAGGCACCGGAGCGGGCGATCGCTGAGGGGCCTTGCGAATCAGCGCCAGCAGGCTTTGGGGGAACGCCGCGAGATCACCAGGCATAGACGCCCCCGGAGATGTGGCGACTCGGCGGGGCGATCACGTAGCCACCATCGCCGCGCACGTCGATCCCGGGCCCGAGCTTGTTGCTCGAGCTGGGGACCTCGCCCCCAGGGTGCGTGAAGTACAGGTGCAACCCACCGCTCCCACTCCTGGCGATCAGGGTGCGAGGCATGGCGCCCAGCGCCTTCAATGACTCGATCCCGTTCTTGTTGGGCTTCCGATCGAGGTCGACGACCACGAGCCCGGAAGCGGCGCCGGTGACGATCGCGACGTTCGCGTTCGGGTGCTGATCGAACCACTCGGCGATCTGCTCTGCGTCGGTCGTGGCGTCCTTCAGACCGTTGCGCGTGATCGGGTGCTTCCCCGGTGAGGTGCACGTTTTGCCGCAATCGCACGCGCCGTCAGTCACGCCCCAGCAAGGGAAGACGAGCCAGCCCCGCGCGGCGTAGGTGAGCGCGGCCTCGAGAACGCTTCTCACGGCGCCGCCGACAGATAGCGCTCGAGTTCTTCGCCGGTGACGAAGACCCTGCCGCCGTCCTTCACGACATGGAGAAGGCCGCGCTTGATCCGATCGTAGATCGTCGCGCGTGAGAGCTTCACGATCGCGATCGCCTCGGGGATCGTGTTGCGGGGTGGGAACCTGCAGGGCCTGTCGTTGGACACTGGGAAACGCCTCCGTTCGTTGCTGAACGAGGACGGATTTCGCAGGAACGCCGCGCCCCGTCGGGGGCGCTCAGTGCGATTCTGGATCGCCCAATTGCCCCTATGCCGGGCGAAGGATCTCTACGGGGCTCTTCGGGGCTCTCTTCAGGACCCGCCGAATCTCCCGCTCGTCGGCTTCCACGCCGACCGCACCAAGGATCTTCATCGTCATTCGCAGGAGCTTCGCCTTGCCGCCGCGGGTCTTCACCACTTCGACGTAGGCGTCCCGAACCATCGCGACCAGGTCATCGCGCCACTCGAGCCGAGCAGGCGCCGTTGGTTTGGTGTGTGACTCACATCGCGCCGATCGTTCGACGATCGCGAGGGCCTCATCGAGCGCGCCCCACTCGAGCCTGCGGGTGTGCATCAGAGGCGCCTCCTTCACGAGCAACGCGCGCAACGTCGCCGCGGTCTTCTCGACCTTCTTGAAGTGGCGACGCTTGGAAGGACGAACAGAGGTCGCCATCGGCAGCCAATGTGAATTCAGCCACCACACCAGGTCTTCGGCTGTGCTCGCTTTGACACCGTCCGCGACCGGATCGAGGTCGATGATTTCGGTTGGTCTGACGGGCTTCACAGGTCGCCCCGCTGGGCCTTGGTGAGGTTCTCGCCCCACCAGCGCGCGAGGCGCTCACGCTCCGGGCGCCGCTCGCCGCGGTCGTAGGCGCGGGCAACGTCGGTGTCGTGAATGTGGTCGAGGGCGAGCTCAACGGCGTCACGATCAAAGCCACCGTCCCTCGCCAGCGTCGAGAGCGCAGAACGCCAGCCGTGGGGCGTGTGCTTGCTCTTCAGGCCCAAGGTGACCCGGTAGACCTTCTCGACGGACTCGTGCGTGATGGTCGCGCGCGAGCCAGAGACCGCGGGGAAGAGCGGCCCGGCCTTCGGGAGACCGTTCATCTGGTGCCAGTGGCGCAGCTCGCCCGTGATCTGCTCGGGGAGCACGACCAGGTGATCGAAGTGGCGGTCTTGCGCCTTCATCTTCGCGCGGGGGATCACCCATTCCGCCATGGGTGACGCCTCGAGCCTGAACTCTGACCAGTCGGCAGAGATCACGTTCCCCAAGCGCACCGCCGTGAACGCGCAGAGCCGGTGAGCCATGCGAACCGCGGCGGAGATGTTCGCCAGCTCGGCGCGGCGGAGGAGATCGCCGAGTTCTGGCCAGGTGAGCAGCGCAGCGCGGCGCCCATGGAGCCGTCGACGCGGAATGACCTCGCGTGCCGCATCGGCGGGGTTGTCGCCTGAGAACTTCCCTTGAGCTTGAGCGAGGCGGAAGACGCCAGCGCAGATCTGGCGGACCTTTTGGGCGGTGTCGATCCGATCGCTCAGCCGTTCGACGACCTCAGCAACGATCGGCTGGGTGATCTCCGCGATGGGCAGGGCGCCGATTCCAGGGAGCACGTGGCGATCGAGCGTTTCGCGAACGGTCTTGAAGTGCGACGCAGACCAGCCAGGCTGACGGTGCTCGAGCCAGCGTGCTGCGCAGTCCGCGAAGGTGATCACCATCGAAGACGCGGCTTCAGCGCGCTCGACCCTTCTGGTGATCGTCGGGTCCTTGCCGGCAAGGACGAGCGCACGCGCTTCGTCCCGGAGCCGTCGAGCTTCAGCCAATGGGATCGAACGCTGCTCGCCCATCGCGAAGACGCGTTTCTTCCCGCCGAGACGGTACTGGAGTCGCCAAACGGGGGTCCCCGCCGGCGTCATCGTCAGGAAGAGCCCGTCACCATCGAAGAGTTTGCGGAACCAGCCTTTTTCGGTCTTCTCGGCGCGTTTGATCCACGCGTTGACCTGAAGCGCCGTGAGTCGGTTGATGCCTTGCCCCATGTCCGATTACCCCAGGCGAATCTGGCTGATAACCCCGCCAGTAACCCCGAAGTAGCCAGATAGGGCCAGACAACGCAAGACCCCACCAGACACAAAGATATAAGGATATCAGTTGTTTACCGGTTCGACCTTACGCTATGAGACGCGGCAAGACGCACCGAGACCGGTTTCAAATGGAGGCGGTGGGAATCGAACCCACGTCCGAAAGCCTTCAGCTCAAAAACCCTACGTGCGTAGCCCGTTCTTTGATGACGCCACCTCGACTCCCACGGGCAGGATTCGCGATGGCCTGACTGAGTCGACTCTCATCTGCCCGTCTTCAGTCGTTCAGGGCAGACCAGCTCGCATTGGTTCAGTCGGCCTCGAGCTCACGAGCAGAAGCCCGAGCGACTGTGCGTGACCGGTGTTTAGGCGGCCAGCGCAAGCTCAACGTTGTCGTTGGCTTTTGTGGTTTTTGCCCATTTTTATTTACGAGTGTGGTGAGCCCACTCGGCACGCGTTCGAGAACCTCGATGCCCCCGTCGAGACCAGGTCGCCCCCGGAACTCTTGATGGAAGGGAAGTCGTTTTTGAAATCGCGGACCGACCCGCTCAGCGCCGGGCGCGAAGCATCAATGTCGTCAGTGGCCCCTCGTTGTCAACCTTTGCTCAATCCCGCGTATCGTCGACGTGGTTGTGGGGCACCCCCGCGGGCACCGACTGGCCGTCGATGATCCGGGAGCCGGTCGAGATGCTCCAGACGTCGATGGTGGGGTCATCGTCGATGTTCCCTGCCCCGACGATGGTGATCTGACAGCTCGCGGGGCAGGTGCCGCTGATGCCGACCTGCTTCATGAGCGCCTCGGGGATCCGCGCTCAACCGGTCCTGATGCCCGGGCGGGGGCGCAGCCATCGGGTCGGGCGTCATGACTCGCCACTCTACCGGCAGTCTGCGTCCAAGACCTCACGTGGCCGAAGGCGCGCTGGCCCGCCCCACGGTGTGGCGCCGCAGCGCACGAAGCTCTCACTTCGCAGCCAGCGCGTCGTCGAGCCACTGCTTCACCTGCCACGCCGCCACCCGCCCCCGCGCCGAGTCCACGATGCGGCCCTGCGCGTCGATCACGTAGGTGGTGGGCAGGGCTTCCACCCTGAACGCCTCGGCCGACGCTTCATCACCGAACGCCACGTACGGCGCGGCTTCCGGGTGTTGCGAAAGCCAGCCCTTCACCGCGCCTCGCGCCTCGTCGGGCGCTTCCTGGTTCGACGCCACGAAGACCACCCCGCGCGCCTGGTAGGCCTTCGCGAGCTGCACCAGGTCGGGCATCTCTTCGTTGCAGGGCGAACACCAGGTGGCCCAGAAGTTCAACAGCACCACGTGCCCCTTCAGCGCCGAGAGCTGCAGCGGCTGCCCCTCGAGCGTCGACAGCGTGATGTCCGGCGCCGGGCGGGACCCCGCCAGGCCCTCCCCCCCGAAGATCTCCTGAACCGCCAGCGCTGCCGAGAGCACCAACAGCACGCCGATGATCACCGTGTTGCTCAGCTGCACTCCGCGGGGCGGCGGCGGCACCTGCGGCTCACTCACGGCGACGCCTCGACGATGGCCTGCACCACCACCCGTAAGGCCTTCGCGGTCGCCGACTTCAGCCACCGACGCTTCGAGACCTCTTCCGCCAGCGCCGGCCCCACGGCGTAGTAGCCCCAGATGAAGGCCCGGCCCGGCGTCGACCGCGCGAGCACGCGATCGCGGAACTGGCGCAACACGTCCAGCTCGGCGGCTCCTTCTCCGAACGCCACGGTCGCCACGAAGCACGGCCCGCCGCTGGTCAGCCACAGCACCCGGCTCGACGACAGGTTGAGCACCCCTCGCAGGTTCGACGCGGGCAGGTACAAGAAGGCCAGCAGGTCGAGCCGCACCACCGGCAGCGCGTCGACCGAGGCGTCTTCCACCTCGAGGCGGGTGTGCGCGCCGCCCAGCTCGGTGAGCCGAAAGGTGTAGTGACGCCTGGCGCCGCGCTGCTGCACCTCGACCGAGCGCACCTCGCAAACGTACGCCACGAACTGCGCCTTGCAGTGCTGGCAGGTGACCCCGTGCTGCGCCACCCGACCCGAGACAGTCACCTCACTCAGCTTGCGGCACGACGGGCATGGCACCTTCAGCGTCAACGTGCGCTCGGGGCGCGGGTCGTAGCGACTCACCCCCGTGCTCGGATCGAACACCGGCGGCGGCGCCTCGTCGCTCGCCGCGTAGAGCCGACGACTTCCGTTCGCCACCTGCTCGAGCCGCAGCGCCTCGACCCAGCTCGCCTCGGCCCGCTCGACCTTGCCGTCGCGAATGTGGTGCAGCGTGTCCAGCCAGGCCTCGAGCGCGTCACCCCAGCGCCGATCACCCGCCCGGTACGCCCGCGCCAGCAGCGCCTCACCCTCGGGGATCAAGCTCGCCGCCAGGGCCCGCGCGGGATCATCGCGCCGCAGGTACACCGGCGGCTCGGGCACCTTTGCGCAGAACTTCACCGCCTCGGCGCGCAAGACCTCACTGCCCACGACCGGCAACCCCGCCGACGCTTCCCGGGCACGCGCGCGTGAGAGCTCGAGCGACATTCACGTTCAGCTTCTACGCAACAACCCCTCGTCGGGGCACCGACCGAAAAGAAGACGCGCGTGTGGGCCGATGTACGATGCGGGCATGCGACTCCTCTCTCTCACGGTGTGGACGGTGGTCTGCGTGGGCCTCGGCATCGGCCTGTCGACGCTCGAGGTCTCAGGCAGAACGCCGGTGCAGCACGCTCAGCGGCTGCTCAAGGCAGACGGCCAGAAGGCGCTGACCGAGGTCAAAGAGTCGGCGACCGACCTGGTCGACGACGTCAAGAAGAAGGTCGTCGCGGTGAAAGATCGGCCGCTCGATCGGCACCTGCCCGAAGATCGCGACGCGCTCGACAAGCTGATCCTCAAGAGCAGAGACCACGACCGCAAATGAAGCCTGGGTTCCCGTGGCTTGGCGGTGGGAACACCAGCACTGGAAGAAGGGGCTGGGCGGGCCTTTCGCTGGCTGCTCTGTCCGATGATCGGTATAGTGCGGGCCCGTGAATCGCCTCGTGTTGATCAGCGCCCTCGTCGTGACCGCCTCTGCGTGTGGCGTGGGCCCGGCGCCTTCGCGCACCCTCACCAGCAGCCAGGCGCTGTCCGGTACCCCTGAGTGGCTCGAGTTCGAGACCCCTGCGGTCCGCCAGGAGCTCTTCCGAGAGGTCGCACGCTCGTCAGCGTCGCAGCAGGGCCAGGTCGGTGCGGTGCTGTTTCCCCTGATGCAGGACGGGCAGCTGCGCGCGGCTCCGGCCCTCGACCCGCGGGTCGACCTGCTGCAGGCACCTGACGCGGGCGTGTTGCAGCTGACCTTCGATACCCGTGGCGACCGCTTCAGTGACGATCGCCGAGACGCCTTTCAGGGCCTGTCCGAGCGCGAGGTCACCGAGCTGGTCGCCCGTTCGCTGCTCACCCGATGGAACGTGAAGACCGCCGGGCCCGTGCTGGTCATCCGCGCCGCCGGAGCCCCCTACGCCGCCGCCTGGATGGACGGCGTTCTGCGCATCAACCCGGCCTTCGTGTACCTGGCTGCAGCGGCGCTCCCTGCGTCGTCGTCCTCGTCCACGTCCGCCAACTGACGTCGGCTGTCGGCTCAACGCGTGTGCGGCCGGCCGGTCGCGCGACTGCTAAGACGCCCGCCCATGCCTGTCTCGAACGACGTGCTGGCGCAGCAGCTGCCGTACACCTTGTCGCGCACCGACTTCCCCCAGCTCGGTCACAAGTACCAGGGCAAGGTCCGCGACACCTACCGGCAGGGCGATCGGCTGGTGCTGATCACCACCGACCGGCTGTCGGCGTTCGATCACATCCTCACCACCCTGCCCTTCAAGGGTGACCTGCTGAACCAGCTGGCGGCGTTCTGGTTCAAGGCCACCGCGCACGTGGTGAAGAGCCACCTCCTCGACACCCCCGACCCGTGCGTGACCGTGGCGAGGCGGGCCGAGCCGTTTGCCATCGAGTTCGTGGTGCGCGGGTACCTCACCGGCAGCTTGTGGCGGGACTACGAGGCGGGAAGAGACCCCTACGCGCTGCATCTGCCAGCGGGCCTCAAACGCGACTCGGCGTTCCCCGAGCCCATCCTCACCCCGTCGACCAAGGCGCCCATCGGGCAACACGACGAGCCGCTCAGTGAGGCACAGGTGGTCGAGCGGGGGCTCTTGAGCGCACGCGATTGGGACCGCGCCCGACACGCAGCCCTGGGGCTCTACGCCGAAGGCACGCGGCAGTCGGCGGCGCGCGGGCTGATCCTCGTCGACACCAAGTACGAGTTCGGCCTCATCGGCGACGAGCTGGTGGTGATCGACGAGCTGCACACCCCCGACTCGTCGCGGTACTGGCAGGCGCAGGGGTACGCCGAGCGCCTCGCGGCCGGCGCGTCGCAGATCATGCTCGACAAAGAGAACCTGAGGCAGTGGCTCATTCGAGAGCGCGGCTTCTCAGGCCAGGGCACGCCACCAGCGATTCCCGACGAGGTGCGCGTCTCGCTGGCCCAGAAGTACGTGAGCGCCTTCGAGACCATCACCGGGCATCAGGTCGACCCCACCGTTGGCGACGTCACCACGCGCGTCACCCGGAACCTGCGCGCCGCCGGCCTGTTGCCCTGACTGTCGTTGAGGCGGGAAACAGGTCGACTGGCACCTGAGGGCCCCGAGCGCTGACAGGTCAGGCCCCCCGTTTTTCACTCGGCGCCCACATCACTCCCGAGTCGGTGCTGTGAATCGGAGCACCCGAGGTGTCGACCTCGGGCAGCAGATCGTCGTTGGCCGCGGGCTGACGACCGAACGGCGCCGGAGACCAGGCCCCCTTCAGATCGATCTCGGTCGGTTTGCGAGGCTCAGCAGGAACGGTCAGCTCGAGGACGGCGGCGTGGAGGCTCATGCCGAACGGGCTGTGCAAGGGCGGGCCCCGGCAGAACTCGCTGAAGCTGCTGGCCGCCCCCCGGGTGTGCCCTCAGCCCAGAGGTCAGCCGGGCCCCAGCGGCCGCTTCACGCCACCGTCGAGCCGAACACCCGCAGGAAGATGTCGTCGACGTGGCGCAGGTGGTGGTCGGCGGTGAAGCAGGCCTCGATGTCGGCGAGGGTCATCACCTTCAGCAGGTCGGCGTCAGCGCTGAGCGACGTCTTGAAGTCGAGGCCCTCGTCGAAGAAGCGCATCGCGTTGCGCTGAACGATCTCATACGCCGCCTGGCGATCGAGCCCGCGCCGCGCCAGCTCGAGCAACAGGCGCTGCGAGTGCACCACGCCGCCCAGCAGGTCGAGGTTCTTCTGCATCTGCGCCGGAGACACCACCAGGTGCTTCATCAGCCCGGTGAAGCGGTGCAGCATGAAGTCGGCGGTCACCGTCGCGTCGGGCGCGATCACCCGCTCGACCGAGGAATGCGAGATGTCGCGCTCGTGCCACAGCGGCACGTCTTCCCACGCGGTCACCGCGTACCCGCGCAGCAGCCGCGCCAGCCCTGACAGGTTCTCGGACAAGATCGGGTTGCGCTTGTGCGGCATCGCCGAGCTGCCCTTCTGCCCCGGCGTGAAGGCCTCTTCCACCTCGCGCACCTCGGTGCGCTGCAGGTGCCGAATCTCGACCGCGAACTTCTCGATGCTCGCGCCCAGCAGCGCCAGGGCCGAGAAGTACTCGGCGTGGCGATCGCGCTGAACGATCTGGCTCGACGCGGGCGCGGGCGACAGACCGAGCCGCTTCATGGCGTGCTCTTCGACCGCGGGCGGCAGGTGCGCGAACGTGCCCACCGCTCCGCTGCACTTGCCAAACGAGATCACCGCCTGGGCGCGCTCGAGGCGGGCCCTGGCCCGGCCCAGCTCGTCGTACCAGATGGCCAGCTTGTGCCCGAAGCTGATGGGCTCGGCGTGAATGCCGTGGCTGCGGCCGACCATCGGCGTCTGGCGGTGCTCGAAGGCGCGCACCCGAATCGCCGCGCGCGCCTCGTCGACCCCGGTCAGGATCTTTCCCATCGCGTCGCGCAGCAGCAGCGCCAGCGAGGTGTCGAGCACGTCGGACGACGTCATGCCCCAATGCAGCCACCGCGCCTCGGGGCCGATGCGCTTCTCCATGAACGTGAGGAAGGCGATCACATCGTGCCTGGTCGTCTTCTCGATGGCGTCGATGGCCTCGACGTCGGCGTCGCTGAAGTCTCCGGCCTTCGCCTGACAGACCTCGAGCACCGCCGCCGGCGCGAGGCCCGTGGCCACCATGCCCGACAGCGCCGCCAGCTCGACGTCGCGCCAGCGGCGCAGGCGCTCGTTGGGAGTCCACAGCGCGACCAGCTCGGGTCGGGAATAGCGGGGGATCATGCCCCGCCGCATACACCCGGCAGGCGCGGGGGAGTACGGCGACTACTCGATCGCCCGCACCAACAGGCTCTGCCGCGCGGCGAAGGTCAAGACCTCGTCAGAGAAGCTCGCGGGCAACGAGAGGCGCCTGGCCACCTGCAGGTTCACGTGCAGCTCGACCCCTTCCGGGGCCGCGACCGCCATCGCCCCCGGGTCGACCTTCTCGAGCAACACGCGGTTGGCCACCCGCCCCGCCTGCAGGCCCAGCGACAGCGGCGCCGGCGCGAGCGCGAACAGGGCGCCCTGCTTGACCTGCGCGGCCGCGAGGCCCACCACCGGCAGCCCCTCGTCTCGGGAGAACTGCAGCAGCCGCTCGACCACCGCCGCGTTCCCCACCGTCTTGTCCGAGATCACCACCAGCCCATCGATGCGGCCCTTCACCGCAGCGAGCGCCTTGTCGAGCCTGGCCTGCGCGTCGAGCTCGATGGACACCAGGGTCAGCCCGCGAGAGAGGGCCACCTGCGCGGCCTCGGCGACGAAGGCCTTCGAGTATCGCGGGTCGTTCACCACGCCGACCCGCTTCACCTGCGGCAACAGGGCCCGCAGGGCGGTCAGCTCGAGCGAGAGATCGCTGGTGAGCGCGATGCCCGTGGTGTTCGGCGCTTCCAGGTCGTACTTCTGAAAGTACGGCACCATCACGAAGACGATGGGCACGTCGCTGAACTGCTTGCGCGCGTTGACCGCCGCTGACGGGCCAATCGCCAGCACCAGGGCCGGCGGGTCCTGAGCCACCTTCTTCATGGCACGGGCGGCCGCGTCAGGGCCCTCGTCCAACGACACATCGGCCACGTCGGCCTTCACCTCGGCCGAGAACCCGGCGGTGACCTGCGCATACGGCGCCAACTCTGCCGAGCGAACCACCACCACGCGGGGCCTGCCCGCCGCCGAGCTTCCCGCGACCAGGGCCGCCAGCAGCAGCGCGCGCTTCACTTCTGCTCTGCGCAGCACCGGAAGCCGACCTCAGAGGACTTGCCGAACGACGCGCCGTTCTTCCGGGCCGAGCAGCGCACCGCGTAGTCTCCGCTGGCGAACGAGCCGCCCTTGATGACGCGCTCGGCGGTCCATTCCGAGACGTTGCCCGCCAGATCGCTGGCGCCGTAGCCGCTGCGGCACTTGCCGAATCTCCCCGCGGGAGCCAGCGACCGCGCCTCACCCGAGTCGTCTTCGGTGTTGCACGCGTTCGCGTCGAAGGTGTTGCCGAAGGGCCAGCGGACGCCGCCGGGGCCCTTACAGGCCTTCTCCCATTCGGACTCGCTGCACAGGCGCTTGTTCTGCGCTTCGCAGAGGCGTTTGGCATCGGCGAAGGCCACCGCGGTGGTCGGGGCCACGCCCTTCTTGTTGGGGTACTCGAAGACGTCGACGCAGAACGCGTCGACCTCGACCGCGGCGAGCACCTTCTCGTCGAAGCCCATCATCGGGTCATCGCGCGGCGTGCCCATGCGAAAGACCCCCGCGCTCACGGGCCGCATGCCCTCGGGGCACCCGTCAGCTGCAGGCGCCTTCACCGTCGCGACGGCGGCGACCTTCGGGCCCTCTTTCAGCGCCTTCTCGGCGGCAGCCTTCTCTGCCGCAGCTTTTTCGGCCGCTTTGTCCGCAGCAGCTTTCTCCCTCGCTGCTTTTTCAGCGGCAGCTTTTTCGGCTGCAACCCGCTGCTCGGCGTTCTGGGCCATCGCGTTCTGTTCCGCGAGCTTCTCGGCGGCGGCCTTCTCGGCGGCGGCCCGGTCAGCAGCGGCCTTCTCGGCAGCTGCACGCTCGGCTGCGCCCGGGTCTGCCGGGCTCACTTCCACGGTCGCAGGAACCCCCGGAGTCGGCGCAGCGAGGCGGTCCTTTTCCAGACGCTCGCGCTCGACCCGCTCAGCTTCGAGCCGGCCAGCTTCGAGCCGGGCAGCCTCTTCGCGCGCGCGCTGCTCAGCGGCCTTGCGCTTCGCGTCGTCAGCGCCGACCGCGGCCTTCTGCCGCTGAATCAGATAGAAGCCGCCGCCCGCGCCAAGCCCCACCCCCAGCACCACCAGCAGCACCACCAGCACCCAGGTGCTCGCGCCTGACGACTCACCGGGTCCGGGCGGAGCGACGGTCTCGACCTGGGCGCGGGTCTCGGCGTGATCATCTGCGTCCAGGGAGGCGATGAACTGGCCCGAGTCGAGCACCGCGGTCTCTTCGCGGTTCTCGGCGGCCTCGGCGTGGGTGCTCTTCTGCAGCGACAGGCGAAGCCGCTCGGAGTCGACTGGCTGCGTCGCGTCGAGGGGGACGCGGTGCTCATCGCTGACCGGCGGCGGCGGCGGTGGGCCGAGCTCTCCCACCGGCGGGGGCGGTTTGTCTCGTCGCGGCTGCAGCTGCAGCATGCCCGTCGAGGTGCGGGGCCTGAGCGGCGGCGGTGCACCGACGGCCGACTCGGGCCGCTGCACCGACGGCGGCGGCGCCGAGGCCTTCGAGAGCACCGCCAGCTCGCCGAACAGCTCGCCGGCCGTCTTGTAGCGGGCGTTGGGGTTGGTGTTCACCGCGCGCCGGTACAGCCCCTCGAGCCCCTGGGACACGTCGGGGTTGCGCCGGTGCAGCTCGGGGATCGAGCCATCAGGGGTCAACCCCGACAGCATCTCGCCGAGGATGACGCCCACCGAGTAGACGTCACAGCGCCCGTCGACCTCTCCGCCGTCGGCGAGCTCAGGCGCGAAGTACCGGTCGGCCTTGCGCGACTTCATCGCCTGCACGAAGGGCAACCGCGGCAGCGCCAGGCCCAGCCCGAAGTCGGTCACCTTCAGCAGGTCGGGCAGCACCAGCACGTTCTCGGGCTTCAGATCGGTGTGCGGCCCCACCTTGTGCGCGCCGTCCAGCGCCGAGCACACCTGACTGAAGATGGGCTCGATCTCGTGCAGCGCGAAGAACTGCCCCTTCTGGAGGCGCAGATCGATGATCTTGCGAAGCGTCAGCCCATCGAGGAACTGGGACGTGAAGAAGGGGCGCTCTTGATCTTCACCCTCTTCGTAGACGCGCGCGAGGTTGGGGTGCGACAGCTTGCGGGCCAGCCGCAGCTGCCTGGCGAAGCCGCGGCGCTCATCGGCGGTCTGGCAGAGGCGCGCGTTGATCACCTTGAGCGCCACCTCGACGTCGACCTCTTTGTCGTGCGCCCGAAAGACGAAGCCCAGCGGCCCGGCGCCCACGATGTCCTTGATCAGGTACCGGCTGGCGACCAGCTCTTGGGGTTGGTACGGCGCGCCTTCGACCACCTGCGAGTTCCCGCGGCGGCGCGAGAAGGTGCCCGTTGCCTGTCGTAGCCCACCATTGGCCAGCTTCTGCCCACACGTGGGACAGGTCTCGACAGAGTCGGCGACGTGGCTGCCACAGCGGTAACAAAGCACTCGTCGATGCTCCTGGTGGGCTGACCCGACTCACCCGCGACCGTAACACTCGAATCAGACTGACGTTTTACCCAAATGCCGACCCTTCATCAACGGGCAGCGTTCCCCGTGACCCCAGTCGAGCCAAACCCTGCGGAACCTCTGGCGCTGGTGGTCAACGCTGACACCTCGACCAGATCGGCCCGGGTGACCGCCGCGACGACCAGCTGGGCGACCCGATCGCCTCGCCGAAGCGTGAACGGCTCGTTCGAGAGGTTGACCAACAGCACCTTCACTTCCCCGCGGTAGTCGGCGTCGATGGTGCCAGGCGAGTTGAGGCAGGTCACCCCGTGTTTGAGCGCGAGCCCGCTGCGGGGCCGCACCTGGGCCTCGAAGCCCGCCGGCAATTCCATCGCCAGGCCGGTGGGAATCAGCGCGCGCTCGAGTGGCCCGAGGGTGACCGGCTCGGGCACGTCGGCGAGCAGGTCGAGGCCCGCGGCCAGCTCACTGTGCGCGCGCGGCAGCGGCAGATCGTCGTTCGCGCGAACCCGCTGCACGTTGATGGTGATGGCGTTCATCGGTGCCGCTCTATCAGCCCGGTCGAGAAAGCACCCTGGTCGCCAGACCTTCTGTCGTGGTTCACCTGGGGTCGGCGCTTCTCAGCGGGCTGGACGCGCTGTCGAGCTCATGGCGGCACTTCGGTGTCTTCTGGCTCGGCTCGCCCCGCGGCTTCGAACGCAGCCTTGAGCGCCTTCGAGGGGCCAGCGGGACCAGGGGTCGCAGCCTCGGGCACCGCGCGGGGCACCGGCGCCGGCGGCTGAACGTCGGGCACCGGGCCTGCGCCCCGAAACAGGAACGGGTCCACCGGGCGGCGGCCCAGCTCGAGCTGGTAGTGCAGGTGCGGGCCGGTGCTGCGCCCGGTGTTGCCTGATTCCGAGACGAGCTCGCCGGCCGAGACCGTCTGGCCCGTCGTCACCATCAGCCGCGAGTTGTGGCAGTACGCGGTCGAGACGCCGCGCCCGTGGTCGATGATCACCACCTTGCCGTTGACGTCGTCTTCGCTGGCACGCCTCACCACGCCCGCCGCCACCGCGCGCACCGCGGTCCCTTCGGGCACCGAGAGATCGACGCCGGTGTGAAGCCGATGGGTGCCCAGGGTGGGGTGCGTGCGGTAGCCGAAAGGCGAGGTGACCCGCGTCGCCGGCGAGACCGGCCAGGACAAGCCGTACGCCGCACCGAACATCAGCGCCTGCGAGGTGGCCTCGAGCGCGAGGGTGGAGCCAGGCGGCAGCTGCCGCGCCAACGCCTCGAGGGTCGCGACGCGCCCTTCCCCGTGCGCCCGGGAGACGGCGTAGCGGGCGAGCTGCGGCCCCGCGAAGAGCGCCAGCACCGCGCCTTCATCGGTGTCGAAGTCGGCCTTCGCGCGGGTGACGAGGGTGGTGACGTCATCGGGCGTGGCGATGGACGACAGCTGGTACTGCTGCATCAGGGCCTCGGCGCCGCGCCGCCCTTCGGGTGACTGCCTGGCGAGCACCGCCCACGCGCCCCGACCCAGCGCCGAGCCTTTCGGCACACCCGCCAACCCGTCGGTGGTGGGAGCGACGGGCAGCTCGAGGCCGCTGGGCGGCTGCACCTCTTTCGCGTCGTAGACGCCGCCGTTGAAGTACGCGAGCAGCGGGCGCGCGCTGGTGGTCGAGTCGGTCAGCCGCGCGAGCAGGCTGCGCCCCAGCGCTCCCACCGGAGTGTGCCAGGCCGCAGCCCACAGACAGAGCGCCGCGGCCACGAAGTCCAGCAAGCCACGTGAGGTCGCGCGGAACACCGTCGCCTCACCGGAAGAACGCGAGCAGGTTCTGCACTTCGAGCAGCAGCGCGAGCGCGAGCGGCGCGGCCAACACCGAACCGACGAGCCCCACGGTCCACGGTGAGCGCGCCGCCTTGACGCGGTCTTCACACGCGGCGTCGGCGTGCTCCAGCGCCCGCAGCGCGGCGCGCCAGCCGTGGCTCGCCAGCACCAGCAGCATCGCCACTCCTCCGAAGGCCCGCGCCAACCCCTCCGCGACGTCGGGGCGCGCCACGTCGGTCTGCAAGGCGACGAACAGCGTCGATTCCACCAGGCGCGAGACGCCATACGCGCCGGCACCCGCGAACACCGCGGTGACCGCGGGGCGGACCAACCGCATCGGCGTCGGCGCCGCGTTGAAGCGCGCCAGCAGGCTTCGCCAGGTGTTCGGCCGCACGATGAACCGCGCCTCACGCTCGTCGACCTCGGCATACCCGAGCTGCGGCACCACCACGAGCAGATCCACGGCCAGCTCCCAGCTCAGCGCCAGGAGCCGCGCGATCACCGTGCGCTGCAGCGGCCCGATTCGATCGACCCAGCTGGCGGTCAGCTCGTGGCGGGCGAGCCACCCGTCGGCCAGCGCGTCGAGCCCGTCGACCAGGGTCAACAAGCGGTCGTCGACCAGGTCCGCCGCGGCGTGCACGCCCACGGCCACCAGCGCAAACAACCCGAGCGGCATGAAGGCGCCGCGGAAGACCCCGAAGAAGCCGCTCACCTTCCCCAGTCGAGTCACCGTCGCCACGTGGGCACAGAACGCATCACCTTGGACGGCGATCTGTCAAACACCGCTACACACATCATCCTGGCGGGCCTGAGGGGCCTCCGGAGAGCGCCGGGTGAAGCGCCTTGTCAGCAACTGAACGAGGCGCAACGAAGGGATGCGACGCGAAAATCCGGATGCCACGACGGGAGCGAACCGGTTCGGCGCTCGAGCCACGCAGCCTCAAAGACCGCTGGTCGACCTGCAGCGCTGCAGCGGCACGACCTCGTCACTCTCGCGGCCAGCGACCACTTTGCGGCGGCAGGGCGAAAAAGGACCCGACCAACGAAAAGGCCCGCCCGCCAGTCTTGCTGGCAGGGGGCCTCGGGGCTCAACGAAGTCCTGAGACGCAGGTCAGGCTGACGGCGTTTGTTTCTGATCGACCACGGCTGCCTCGGCGGGCGGCGGCGTACCACCGGCGGCGGCGGCGCGATCAGCGAGGGCCTGCTTGCGCGACAGGCGAATCTTGCCGCTGCCGTCGATGCTGATCACCTTCACCATCACCTCATCGCCTTCCTTCACGATCTCGTTCACCGTCTTGACCCGCTTGTCGGCGAGCTCGGAGATGTGAATGAGGCCGTCGGTGCCGGGGAACAGCTCGACGAAGGCGCCGAACTCGACGATGCGGCGCACGGTGCCCAGGTACACCTGGCCCACCTCGGCCTCTCGGGTCAGCGCCTGCACCATGGCGATGGCCTGCTTGACGCCCTCGGCGTCGGCCGAGGCGATCTCGACCTTGCCCGAGTCGTCGATGTTGATGGAGCACCCGGTCCTCGCGATGATGTCGCGGATCACCTTGCCGCCCGGCCCGATGACGTTCTTGATGTACTCGGTGCGGATCATGATGGTGTGAATGCGGGGCGCCAGCGCGCTGATCTCCTTGCGCGGCCCGGCCAGCACCTTCTCCATCGCGTCGAGAATCTGCAGGCGACCCCGGCGGGCCTGCTCCATGGCCTTGAGCATCAGCTCGGTGGTGATGCCGCTGATCTTGATGTCCATCTGCACGGCGGTGATGCCCTTGCGGGTGCCACAGACCTTGAAGTCCATGTCGCCGAGGTGATCTTCGTCGCCCAGAATGTCGGTGAGAATGGCGATCTGGTCGCCTTCCTTCACCAGGCCCATGGCGATGCCGGCCGCCGAGGCCTTCAAGGGCACGCCGGCGTCGAGCATCGACAAGGTGCCGCCGCAGACCGAGGCCATCGACGACGAGCCGTTCGACTCGAGAATGTCAGACACGATGCGCACGGTGTACGGGAAGGTCTCTTTGCTCGGCACCAGGTTGCGCAGGGCGCGCTCGGCGAGGGCGCCGTGACCGATCTCACGACGGCCGGGGCCGCGCAGGGGCTTGGTCTCGTTCACCGAGAACGGCGGGAAGTTGTAGTGCAGCATGAACCGCCGGGCCTGCTCGCCCATCAGGTTCTCGATGCGCTGCTCGTCGTCAGCGGTGCCCAGGGTGGCGGTGACGAGCGCCTGGGTCTCGCCGCGCTGGAAGATCGACGAGCCGTGGGTGCGAGGCAGCACGCCGACCTCGAGCGACAGGGCGCGCACCTCTTCGTGCGACCGGCCGCCGATGCGACCGCCCGAGACGGTCATCTCGCGCATGTACTCGTACTTGAGGTCCTCGTAGATCGCCTTGACGTGCTTCTCTGAGTACTTGTCGCCCAGCTCGGCCTTGAGCTTTTCCTGCAGGCCCTTCGACACGGCCTTGAGCGCGGCGTAGCGCTCGAGCTTGTCGTTCACCTTGTAGCCGGCGGCGATGCCGTCCCACGAGAGGGCGCGGGCCTTCGCCTTGAGGTCGGCGTCGTGCTTCTGCACCTTGTCGAACTCACGGTTGGTGGCGCCCACGTCGGCGCGCAGCGCCTCGAGCACCTTGACGATCTCGCGACAGGCCGAGTGCCCGAAGTCGAGGGCCTTCACCATGTCGGCCTCGGTGATCTCTTCGGCGCCGCCCTCGACCATCACGATGGCCTCGTTCGACGCGGCGACGATGAGGTCGATGTCGCTGGTCTCGCGCTGCTGGTAGGTGGGGTTCGCGATGAGCGTGCCGTTGATGCGGCCGACGCGCACGCAGGCGATGGGGCCGGCGAAGGGAATGTCGGACACCGCCAGCGCCGCCGCCGCCGCGTTGAGCGACAGCACGTCGGGGTCGTGGTGCTTGTCTGCCGAGATGACGTTGACGATCACCTGGGTGTCGTAGGGGTACCCCTCGGGGAACAGGGGGCGAATCGACCGATCGATGATGCGACAGGTGAGGGTCTCTTTTTCGGTGAGCTTGCCTTCACGCCGGAAAAACCCGCCGGGGATCCGCCCGGCCGCGTACATGTTCTCTTTGTACTCGACGGTCAGCGGCAGGAAGTCGACGTCGCGCTTGTCTTTGGCGCTGACCGAGGTGGCCAGCAGCACGGTGTCGCCGTAGCGAACGGTGGCCGAGCCGTCGGCCTGCTTGGCCAGCTTGCCAGTCTCGATGGTGAGCTCGTGCTCTCCGACCTTCAGCTTCTTGGTGTGAATTGCCATGGGGTGCTCCTGGGTGAGGGCACCTGGGAGTCTGGAGTCTGCTTGATCCCTTTTTCGCAGCGGCAGAACGTCGGTGCTCGGCCACTTCGAACAAGAAATCAAAACACGGCTCGTCGGCTCGTCAGGTGCTGTGTTGTGAAAAGAACGCCGGGTGAAACGAAAAAGGGCGCCGGACCACCCGACGCCCTTCGTGCTGCTGATGGTTACTTGCGAATGCCAAGGCCGTCGATCAACTTCCGGTACCGATCGAGGTTCTTGTCTTTGAGGTAGTCGAGCAGCCGGCGGCGCTGCCCGACCAGCTTGAGCAACCCGCGGCGGCTGTGGTGATCGCTCTTGTGGGTCTTGAAGTGCTCGGTGAGGTGGGTGATACGCTCGGACAGCAGCGCCACCTGAACCTCGGGAGACCCGGTGTCCTTCTCGTGGGTCCTGAACTTCGCGACCAACTCTTGCTTCTTTTCGGCCTGAACTGAAACGGACATGGTGACTCGATGGGACTGATTCCCGCTCCCGTTGAGACGACTCGCCCAGGTCCGCGGAGGGGTGCAGGCCGGGTGAGCCTTCGACACACAGTCGAGGGCGCGCGGCTTGTATGCCGCTCGAGCCTTGAGGTCAACGCAAGGAAACGCGGGGCGCCGGCAGGCCAAGGGCCAGCTGCGGCGGGGAAGAGCGACGGCAGAAGGTGATTCGCCCGATGGGGTGAACCCGCGGCCCGTCGACGCCCCAGGGGTTGAGCCATCGCGCGCCGGTTCCGGTGAAGTCTTCGTCTCCGGCCCTCACGGTGAAGGTCACGCCAGCAGGCAGCTCAGCGGCGAACCCCACGGGCTTCGTGGCGAGGGCGTCGGGCAGGGTCCATTCAGCGAAGCGCACGAACACGTCGCCGACCCGAATGGTCAAGGGCAGTTGGCCGAGGCGATCGCCCTCGACGACGACGCACGAGGCGGTGGCTGCGGGCGCACGGGCTGCGGGCTCGGGCGTCGCCGCGACAGGCCTGACGCAGGCCAGGAGCACCGAGCTGATGATGGCGGCTGTGATGCGCATCGCGAGGTCCTCGAGGCCGACTGGCCACACGGTGATGCAGGGTCGGAAAGGGCACTGCATCAGCAGGGCCGCGGGCGTGGCACCGTCGAATCAGGGGGTTGGCTCGTGCAGACGCGCAAACCAGAGGGCTCCCTGACAACCAGGCCGCTCTGGCGTGATGGGAGAAAAGGTGACGCGCCCGAGTGTCGAAGCCGCAGAGGGTCTTGCGACCCCGCCGTAAAAGGGCGGTGCTCTACCGGGCTGAGCTATCGACTCCGAAGAGCCGAACAGGATTTGAACCTGTGACATCCGAATGCGTGTGGGGCCTCGACGGCCGGGCGCGTCGCGGCGAATGACGCTGGGCCGGACGGCGACCTGACGGCGTTTTTTCTCGGGGGCTCTCGAGCAAACGCCGCAGCGAACCCCAGGGGAGCGTCACCATCGAACAAGGCCGCGCCGAGGAGCACCGTCGACGCTCGCCGCCCGCCTTCAAAGACATCACAACCACCAAACCCAAAGACCCAAAAGACAAATATTCCCGGCTCGGCGGGCGGCACAACGACGCACTTCGCCGGGGCCGAGTCCCCCCACCGCCGCTGCTCTTTCGCCCGAGCAGGGCAACCACCCGTTGGGCCACGAGGCCGAGGGTGGCGCTGGTTGAGACGATTCGTCGACGAGTTCCAGGCAGCGTCAATCACCTTGATCATTCTCCAGCGATCGAAGCTCAATTCCAACGCTGACGGCCTCCAGCAGCACGGGACCGTCTTCGAAGCGCACCAGCGCTCGATGGCTCAGCTTCCAGTCCTCGCTGGAGAGGGTGAGCTCGATGATCGGATCAAGCTGCTCGCACTGCGGCGTCAGCGAGAACTCCCCCCGGCTGTTGGTGATCGCGACCCCGTCGTTGCGGCGATCGCATTGGGCAATCACAAGAACACCGGTCAGCGGAGTCGTGCCTTGAAGGACCTTTCCCTGGATTGGCTGCACGGGCTCGAGGTGAAGGGGCGCGCTGGTCACCACTCCAGCGCGGGTCACCACCGACGCGCGGCCCGTCAGCAGCCGGCCTCGAGCGCGATGAAAAGCACGAACCTCGAGAACGCCCACCGGCGCGTCGAACACTTCGCCTCCACGTGCTTCCACGTCGACGCGCTGATCGCCGCGGTCGATTCGAAACAACGAGCCCAGCCCTCTGTCCCCTCCCGTGAGCTCCACGCGCAGTCGTGTCCATTCCTCGAGGGTCAGCCGCGCCGAACCGCCACAGGCGACGGTGGTCGACAACGAACGCCTCGAGCCCTCACGTGCCTGGACCTGCACCAGCTCGCTCTCGCAGGGGACGGTGAACGCGCCGTCGAACCCTGCCCGGCGTTCCGCGCTGATGGGCACAGTGTCGCGTGTCGTCACCAGCACCGGCGCGAACGGCACCGGAGCACCCGCCTCGTCGACGACCGTCCCCCTCGCTCGGGGAATGGGCGGCAACTCGAGCGCGAGGTGCCGGGGCGTCTGCGGCGTGATGAGCACTTCCCGGCGAGCAACCTCGTGCGGGGCCCGGTACATCCACCGGCCCACAGCCAGCTGAAGCGTCGCGTGGCCCATCACATCCGTCGGGCGCCCTTCAACAACACCAAGCAACCCGCCATCTGGTGCAAGCGCGCTCAGCTCGAGGCGCTCACCGATCACCGACTCCCCTCCACGCCGGACCTCGAAGTCGACCTCGATGACCTGCGCGCCGCCGGCGTCGCTCTCGGCCTCGACGCTCGGTTCTCTCGCCACGGCAACAACCTGCGGGGCGACCGCTGGAGGGGTCACCCGATCACCAGCGGGCGCCGGGACCGGCGAACGCTCCGGCACCTGGGCGACCGGGTCGGACTGTCCGCACCAGACCGCCGAGATGAGCGCCAGCCCCACGATCACCGCGATGGCGAAGAACCGCATCGGCGACAGGGTCGCACGGCGTCACGGCGAAGCGCTACCAGTCGCCCCCGCGCGTCAACGGGTCAGGCACCCGCAACGGCCCCGCGACCGCCTCGGCGTCGGCCCGCGCGTAGGCCCGAATCACCTCGGACACCACCGGGTGGCGAACCACGTCGACGTCGGTGAACTCCGAGAACGCGATGCCCTCGATGCCCTTCAAGATGCGCCTGGCGTGAATCAACCCCGACGCCTTGCCGGTCGGCAGATCGATCTGGGTCATGTCGCCGGTCACCACCGCGCGCGAGTGATAGCCAATACGCGTCAAGAACATCTTCATCTGCTCGACGGTGGTGTTCTGCGCCTCGTCGAGAATCGCAAAACAATCATTCAGCGTTCGCCCGCGCATGAAGGCCAGCGGCGCCACTTCGATCACGCCCTGCTCGATCAACGCCTGCGCCCGATCGACGTCCATCATGTCGTGCAGCGCGTCGTACAGCGGCCGCAGGTACGGGTTGACCTTCTCGGCCAGATCGCCCGGCAGAAACCCCAGCTTCTCTCCGGCTTCGACCGCCGGCCTCGCGAGGATGATGCGCTTGACCTTGCGCTCGCTCAGCGCGTGCACCGCCATGGCCATCGCCAGGTACGTCTTCCCGGTGCCCGCGGGCCCGATGCCGAAGACGATGTCGTTGGTGCGGATCAGATCGACGTACTGCTGCTGCGCCAGCCCCTTGGGCACGATGTGGCGGCCGCTCTTCTGGGTGAGAATGGGCTGCAGCGTCAGCGACTTCAGCGTCTCGTCGCCCCCCTGCCCCAGCACCTTCAGCGCCTGCTCGACGTCTTCTTTGTAGATCTGCCGACCGGTCTTGAGCGCCGCGGTCAGCCCCTCGAGCAGCTTCACCGCGGTGCCCACCGCCGCCTCAGGGCCGGTCAGGTGCAGCTCGGTGCCCCGCTGACCGACACGAATGCCGAGCCGCCGCTCGACCAGCTTCAGGTTCTCGTTCTGGGTGCCAGCCAGCGTTCTGGCGACATCGCTGTCGGCCAGGTCCACATGCAGTGACTTCATCTCGCTGGGTCCACTCCGGTCGAAGGGCAGACCCGACGGGTAGCGCATGGGCGCTGGTAGGCGCAAGTCAGGCATGCCCGCCCGACGGCAGCCCGCGCGCCCCCTGACCGACCGTCACCGCGCATCGCACGGCCGCGTCAGCGTGATGGTCTCGAGCCCCGAGGGGTCGGTGACCCGCTGCCCACAGGCCGACAGGCGGGCCACGAAGGCGCCGATGGTCTCGGAGTCGAAGGGCCACGTGTCGAGCCCGGGCGCGAACAGAAACACGTCCCCCGGTGAACCGAGCAGCGGGTCGGCCTTCCACAGCGGCTGCAGGTGCGGTGCGTAGCCCGCGTGCGGGAACAGAATGGTCTGCACCACGACC
>VYLD01000149.1_pt1 | contig 25930 bp, 18 predicted proteins | sample 5114401 | NCBI WGS metagenome assembly VYLD01 (sample SAMN12291783, study PRJNA351875) | freshwater metagenome | isolation source: freshwater lake | place: USA: Michigan, Gull Lake | collected 2013-08-08 | reverse complement strand
CTTCACCGCGCTGGCCACCAGGTCCAGCCGGCCGAACAGGTCTTTCTCGGTCGGGGGGCAGGCGCTCGAGAAAGACCTGTTCGGCCGGCTGGACCTGGTGGCCAGCGCGGTGAAGGAGCTCGAGCGAGAGGCGCCCCAGTCCGTGGTGGCCTACCGAACGCGACTCGCCGACCGAATTGCCGAGCTCGCTCAGGGCCTCACCATCGAGCCCCAGCGCCTGGCGCAGGAAGTGGCCGTCTTCGCCGAGCGCAGCGACGTCGCCGAAGAGTTGACCCGGCTCAACTCGCACCTGGAGCAGTTTCGCGCCCTGTTTGCTGCCCCCGAGCCAGCTGGCCGAAAGCTCGATTTTCTCGTGCAGGAGATGCATCGGGAGGTGAACACCACCGGCTCGAAGAGCGCCAGCGGTGCGATGACTCGACTGGTGGTGCAGCTCAAGGCTGAACTCGAACGAATTCGCGAACAGGTCCAGAACGTCGAATGAACACCAACCCACTCATTCCCATCACTCCGGGCCCGGGGCTGCTGCTCGTGCTGTCGGCCCCTTCAGGCGCGGGGAAGACCACCCTCGCGCACCGCCTGACCCAGGAGTTCCAGCACGCGAACTTCTCGGTCAGCTACACCACCCGCGAACCGCGCGGTCAGGAGCAGAACGGCAAGGACTACCACTTCGTCGACCCGCGGCTCTTCCTGCAGATGGTCAACCGGGGGGACTTCATCGAGTGGGCCGAGGTGCATGACAACTTCTATGGCACCGCCCGTCGGAGCATCGACCGGGTGATCGCCTCCCGAGGCATCGCGGTCTTCGACATCGACGTGAAGGGCGGCCTCAAGATCAAGTCCCGCTTCCCCGACGCGGTGCTGGTCTTCATTCTGCCCCCGTCCATGGACGAGCTCGAACGCCGCCTCCGTGGCCGGGGCACCGACAAGGACGAGACCATTCATCGCCGTCTCCTCGCTGCCCGCACCGAGATCGAGAAGGGCTCGGAGTCGTACGACTACCTGATCATCAACGACGCCCTCGACCGCGCCTTCGATGAACTCAGGGCCATCGTGATCGCAGAGCAGGCTCGCAGGGGGCGCGTCGACCTCAGCCTCCTCAACCTGCAACCACCTGATTTTTCGCCCGAAACGCGCTCAGACGAAAAGTAGAGACCGGGAGTTGACACTCGAATGAGCGATCTGTATATGCGCCGCCCCCGCTTCACGGCGGGGCACCGGCGGGCGGGTTGGGGTTGGCAGGGCGAGTCGCTTCAAGCGAAGTCAGGTTCTGAAAGTAGACGAAGTGCGAAAACGTAGAAACCCAGTTGGTCTGTCAGGTCGCTGAAGAGTGGCAGTCGACATCAGAATATGGCAAGTGGTGCGGCAGCAAAAAGCGCGCAGCACCAACAAGGCCTCGCAGATTTGCAGTCAGAATCCTCGAGAATACGCCTTGACGAGTAAGAGCAAGCCGACGTAATACTGGCGCTCCGCAGAACAGCACCGAAGCCAAACACGGTGCAGCAGAAAAGCAAACGGGAAACCGGTTGCAAGCAGCAGCAAAACCGGTAGAACAGTTGCAGACCGAACACTGGTTCGGAACGCAAAAAGAAGCGGTAGGAACCGCTCGATCTTTGAAAACTGGATAGCAAACCCAAGAAGTTTTGCGGGTGCCCTGCAGTATTTGAGTGCCGGCCTTCGGGTCGAAGCAACTCGTGCAGTCACCAGAGCCGTCACAACGAGGCGAGGTGACTCACCAACAGCATCATTCCAGCAATGGAATCAAAATCTCTTTGGAGAGTTTGATCCTGGCTCAGAACGAACGCTGGCGGCGTGCCTAACACATGCAAGTCGAGCGCGAAAGGAGCAATCCGAGTAGAGCGGCGCACGGGTGCGTAACACGTGGATAATCTGCCCTTGAGTTCGGGATAACCTTCCGAAAGGTTGGCTAATACCGGGTAAGCTCACGGAGGCCTCGGCCTCTGTGGGAAAAGTAGACCTCTATTCATAAGTTTACGCTCGAGGATGAGTCCGCGGCCCATCAGCTTGTTGGCGGGGTAATGGCCCACCAAGGCTACGACGGGTAGCTGGTCTGAGAGGACGATCAGCCACACTGGAACTGAGACACGGTCCAGACTCCTACGGGAGGCAGCAGTGGGGAATTTTCCACAATGGGCGAAAGCCTGATGGAGCAACGCCGCGTGTGTGATGAAGGTCTTCGGATCGTAAAGCACTTTCGACCGGGACGAAAAACCTCTGGCTAACATCCAGGGGCCTGACGGTACCGGGAGAAGAAGCACCGGCTAACTCTGTGCCAGCAGCCGCGGTAATACAGAGGGTGCAAGCGTTGTTCGGAATTATTGGGCGTAAAGCGCGTGTAGGCGGCTTTGCAAGTCAGATGTGAAAGCCCACAGCTTAACTGTGGAAGTGCGTCTGAAACTGCAGAGCTTGAGTACCGGAGAGGATGGCGGAATTCCGCAAGTAGAGGTGAAATTCGTAGATATGCGGAGGAACACCGGTGGCGAAGGCGGCCATCTGGACGGCTACTGACGCTGAGACGCGAAAGCGTGGGGAGCAAACAGGATTAGATACCCTGGTAGTCCACGCTGTAAACGATGAGAACTAGGTGTCGTGGGTGTTGACCCCCGCGGTGCCGTAGCTAACGCATTAAGTTCTCCGCCTGGGAAGTACGGTCGCAAGATTAAAACTCAAAGGAATTGACGGGGGCCCGCACAAGCGGTGGAGCATGTGGTTTAATTCGACGCAACGCGCAGAACCTTACCCAGACTTGACATCCTGGAAAGCTGGCCCAAAAGTCGGCGTGCCCGCAAGGGAATCCAGAGACAGGTGCTGCATGGCTGTCGTCAGCTCGTGTCGTGAGATGTTGGGTTAAGTCCCGCAACGAGCGCAACCCTCGCCTTTAGTTGCCACGCAAGTGGATCTCTAGAGGGACCGCCAGTGATAAGCTGGAGGAAGGTGGGGATGACGTCAAGTCCTCATGGCCTTTATGTCTGGGGCTACACACGTGCTACAATGGCCGGTACAAAGCGTTGCCAACTCGCGAGAGGGAGCTAATCGCATAAAACCGGTCTCAGTTCGGATTGGAGTCTGCAACTCGGCTCCATGAAGTCGGAATCGCTAGTAATCGCAGATCAGCACGCTGCGGTGAATACGTTCCCGGGCCTTGTACACACCGCCCGTCACACCATGGGAGTCAATTGCTCCAGAAGTCGCGACACCAAGTTCGCGCCCAAGGAGTGATTGGTAACTGGGGTGAAGTCGTAACAAGGTAGCCGTAGGGGAACCTGCGGCTGGATCACCTCCTTTCTACGGAGACCACGGGGTTCGGTCGGTGCTTCGGCGCTGGCGCGGAACTCCAGAGAACCTCGGTTCTCGGTCACCAGGTCAACGGCCTCGCAGAACAACTTTGGGTTTGCTGTCTGGTTTTGAAAGAGCGAACGTCTGCTCTTTGAAGACTTCTGGAGTGTCTGTCGGATCGGCTCTTTGAGGGCCGCCGTCCTTAGATTGACGAGGGCCTGTAGCTCAGGTGGTTAGAGCGTACGCCTGATAAGCGTAAGGTCGGTGGTTCGAGTCCACCCAGGCCCACTCGCTCACCCTGGGGCTGTAGCTCAGCTGGGAGAGCACCGGCTTTGCAAGCCGGGGGTCATCGGTTCGATCCCGATCAGCTCCACAGACTTTGTTGGCGTTTGCGCCGACATGATCTTTGAAAAGTGCATACGAAGAACAGAATCGAAGTGAAGCGCGAGAAACGATATCTCACGTTTCTTGAGGACTCGCTGCGAAGAGCAGGGGTCTGGGCCTCGGTCTCGAGGTGTTCGACGCCTCACGGCGTCGACGTCAACGAGAACGAGGTAATTGTAAGCTACAAAGGGCGTGCGGTGGATGCCTAGGCGCTGAGAGGCGATGAAGGACGTGGGTGGCTGCGAAAAGCTCCGGGGAGCTGTCAACCGAGCATTGATCCGGAGATGTCCGAATGGGGAAACCCAGCAAGCTTAACGGCTTGTTACTCCGTCCTGAATACATAGGGGCGGAAGAGCGAACCAGGGGAAGTGAAACATCTCAGTACCCTGAGGAAAAGAAAACAATGAGTGATTCCCGTAGTAGTGGCGAGCGAAACGGGAAAAATAAGCCTAAACCGGGTTCACGCAAGTGACCCCGGGGTTGCGGGTCCACGGTAGGACTTGGGTTTGTTAGCGGAACTGCCTGGAAAGGCAGACCAAAGAGCGTGATAGTCGCGTACGCGAAAACGAACCTGAGCCGAGTGGGGTACCCAAGTAGGGCGGGACACGTGCAATCCTGTCTGAATCTGCCAGGACCATCTGGTAAGGCTAAATACTACTCAGCGACCGATAGTGAACAAGTACCGCGAGGGAAAGGTGAAAAGAACCCCGGTGAGGGGAGTCAAAAGAACCTGAAACCGCATGTCTACAAGCAGTTCGAGAGCCACGCGCAAGCAAGCTCGAGAGCGTACCTTTTGCATCATGATTCGGCGACTTAATATACGTCGCAAGGCTAAGCCGTTAGGTGGAGCCGGAGCGAAAGCGAGTCCGAAATGGGCGTCAGTGGCGTGTATTATAACCCGAAGCGGGATGATCTACGCATGGCCAGGTTGAAGTGCGGGTAACACCGCATGGAGGACCGAACTCGTGAGAGTTGAAAATCTCTGGGATGAGCTGTGCGTAGGGGTGAAAGGCCAATCAAATTCCGTGATAGCTGGTTCTCCCCGAAAGATATTTAGGTATCGGCTCAGGAAATTCAGTACCGAAGGTAGAGCACTGGAACGGCTAGGGGTCTCACCAGATTACCAAACCATACCAAACTCCGAATGTTGGTAACTGTTATCCTGGGACGCAGTCGGTGGGTGATAACGTCCATCGGCAAGAGGGGAATAACCCAGACCAACAGCTAAGGTCCCCAAGTTCAGGCTAAGTGAACACTAGAAAGGATGTGGCAGGTCATTGACAACCAGGAAGTTGGCTTAGAAGCAGCCATCTTTTAAAGAAAGCGTAATAGCTCACTGGTCGAGACAAGCCGCGCCGAAAATGTAACGGGGCTAAGCCTGGCACCGAAGCTTTGGGTCATGCAGATTTTGATCTGCATGGCGGTAGGGGAGCGTTGAAACTGCTGCGAAGCACGATGGTAATGGCGTGTGGAGCGGTTTCAAGTGCTGATGCCGAAATGAGTAGCGATAAGGGAAGTGAGAATCTTCCCCCCCGTAAGCCTAAGGTTTCCTGGGTCAAGTCAATCTCCCCAGGGTTAGCCGGATCCTAAGTCGAGCCCGAAAGGGGTAGATGATGGTAAGCAGGTTAATATTCCTGCGCCGGCTTGTAGACGTCGAACTGAGGGGTGACGGAGAAGGTTAACTGAGCTGCTGCAGTGGATGGCAGTCTAAGGTCGTAGGGGTGCTGGGTACGATAAAAGGCCTGGCAGTTATCTCCGAGAGCCGAATGCGAGCGCGCAAGCGCGGAGTCAGCGATACCATGCTTCCAAGAAAAACCTCGCAGGGAGTCTGCAGGTCGTCCGTACCGTAAACCGACACAGGTGGGCGAGGCGAATAGCCTCAGGGGCCCGAGAGAACTCTCCTCCAAGGAACTAGGCAAATTGACACCGTAACTTCGGAAGAAGGTGTGCCCTTTGTACGTGTAGTCGTACAGACGAAGCGGAAAAGGGTTGCAGAGAATAGGGGGTAGCGACTGTTTACCAAAAACACAGGACTCTGCGAAGGCGAGAAGCCGACGTATAGGGTCTGACTCCTGCCCGGTGCTGGAAGGTTAAGGGGATCCGTCAGCGCAAGCGAAGCGGTGATCCGAAGCCCCAGTAAACGGCGGCCGTAACTATAACGGTCCTAAGGTAGCGAAATTCCTTGTCGGGTAAGTTCCGACCTGCACGAAAGGAGTAACGACTTCCCCACTGTCTCGGAGAGGGACTCGGCGAAATTGAAATAGCTGTGCCGATGCAGTTTACCCGCGGAAAGACGGAAAGACCCCGTGAACCTTTACTACAACTTGACAGTGACACTAGGGATTGACTGTGTAGCATAGGTGGGAGCCTTTGAAGCCGGGCCGCTAGGTTCGGTGGAGGCGTCAGTGAAATACCACCCTGTTGGTTTCTGGTGTCTAACCGCATCCCGTCATCCGGGATCGGGACACTGTCTGGTGGGTAGTTTGACTGGGGCGGTCGCCTCCCAAACAGTAACGGAGGCGCGCGATGGTTCCCTCAGCCTGATTGGAAACCAGGCGTCGAGTGCAATGGCATAAGGGAGCTTGACTGCAAGAGCGACGGTTCGAGCAGGTGCGAAAGCAGGTCATAGTGATCCGGTGGTTCTGAATGGAAGGGCCATCGCTCAACGGATAAAAGGTACTCCGGGGATAACAGGCTTATCTCCTCCAAGAGTTCACATCGACGAGGAGGTTTGGCACCTCGATGTCGGCTCATCGCATCCTGGGGCTGGAGCAGGTCCCAAGGGTTTGGCTGTTCGCCAATTAAAGCGGTACGCGAGCTGGGTTCAAAACGTCGTGAGACAGTTTGGTCCCTATCTTCCGTGGGCGTAGGAGGCTTGAGAGGCTCTGACCTTAGTACGAGAGGACCGGGTTGGACGCACCTCTGGTGTACCAGTTGTCACGCCAGTGGCATCGCTGGGTAGCCATGTGCGGATTGGATAACCGCTGAAAGCATCTAAGCGGGAAACCGACCTCAAGAATTGGCCTCCCGGGGAGAAATCCCCCTGAAGACCCGATGGAGACTACGTCGTCGATAGGCCGGATGTATAAGCACGGTAACGTGTTCAGCTAACCGGTACTAATAGGTCGTGAGGCTTACATTACCTTTTTCTCGGTGGCGGTGGGCATTTGCTCAGCGGCTCGAGATCGAGGTCGAGGCCCTTGCAGCTGTTCAGCTGCTCACAGAGGCATGAGATTTTCGCGGTTCCTTCGATTCTGTTCTTCGTATGCACTACACGTTTTTCCGGTGGCTATGTCGGAGGGGTCACACCCGTTCCCATCTCGAACACGGAAGTTAAGCCCTCCAGAGCCGATGGTACTCCGCGGTAAACCGCGCGGGAGAGTAGGTCGCTGCCGGATTTTTGCCCCTGCACCAGGAAACTGGTGCGGGGGCTTTTTTTGTTTCGAGTTGGGTTGCCTTCCTGAAGGGTTCTGGGGCTTTTGAATCGATGCTCGTTCGTTGACGCCTACACCGGGCGAGACTATCGTTCGCCGTTGATGGTGCCGGTTCCCTGCACCCTTCGCCGGTTCACCCGCGTCCAACGGTTCGGATGAAGAAGCCCACGATTTTCGGCAAGTACCTGCTGCTGGAACGGCTGAACGTGGGCGGCATGGCCGAGGTGTTCACCGCCAAGGCGTTCGGCGTCGAGGGGTTCGAGCGAATCCTGGCCATCAAGAAGATCCTCCCCACCATGGCCGAGGATGAAGAGTTCATCACGATGTTCATCGACGAAGCACGGATCAGCGTTCAGCTGAACCACGCGAACGTCGTTCACATACATGAACTCGGCAAGCACGACGACGCGTACTTCATCGCGATGGAGTACGTCTCAGGCAAGGACCTGCGCGCGCTCCTGGAGCGGTTTCGGCGGCGACGTGAGATCATGCCGACGGCCATGGCGGTGTTCGTGGCCTCCAAGATGTGCGAGGGGCTCGACTACGCGCACCGCAAGAAGGACGCGCGCGGGCAGCAATTGGAGATCATTCACCGCGACGTATCACCGCAGAACATCCTCATTTCATACGAGGGTGAGGTAAAAATCATCGACTTTGGTATCGCGAAGGCCGCGAATCGAAGTCAAAAAACTCAGGCAGGTATTCTCAAGGGCAAGTTTGGGTACATGAGCCCCGAGCAGGTTCGCGGGCTCCCCATTGATCGCCGCAGCGACGTCTTCGCTGTTGGCGTCACGCTGTACGAGATGCTGACGGGCGAGAAGCTCTTCGTCGGAGAATCTGATTTCTCCACGCTCGAGAAGGTCAGGAACGCCGAGGTACCGCTGCCGCGCCAATTCAACCCGAACATTCCGGCCGGGCTCGAGAAGGTCGTCATGAAGTCCCTCGCCCGGGAAGCGGAAGACCGCTACCAGTGGGGGAGCGATCTTCAAGAAGACTTGATGCGGTTCCTCCTGGCTGGCGACGCCATCTATTCTGCCAAGCACCTCTCGACCTTCATGAAGGAAGCCTTTGCGGAGGACCTCCTTCGCGAGGGCGAAAAGATGGAGCGGTACTCGACCGTCAAGAGGCCTGACGATCTCGAGGCGTCGGGAGTCACCTCGGCGATCAAGAGAAAGCCAACCGCAGCTCAAACCGTGGCGGCAGCGGCGGTGGTGTCGGCCCCGCCTGCCCCCAGAAGACCCGTCTCCGTCTCCGTCTCCGCCGCCGCGGGCTCCGGCGCACTGGCCATGGGGATGCAAAGCCCTGGCGCCGTCAACATCCCGCCTCCGAGTACAGAAGAACTCGCCGAGATGGACGGGGCGTCCGATCGGACCATGATCGTCAGCGGCTCGAGCAGCGCCGAGGTCGATCTCAAGACCAGCACCACCGCTCCTTCTCCGTACTCGGCCAAGCCGATCAGCTCGGTAGGCGCACCGGCGCGCCAACAGGTTCGGCCGGTTTCGAACCGGCCATCGCCAAGCGTCGGCAATGCCACAACCCATGACAACCTGTCGCCTTCGTCGGAGAGGGCCCTCGAGTCGAGCGAGCCGAGCGTGCCTCCCCAGAGCCGGGAACCCGATGAAGACACGGGGAATGATCTCAAGCCAATCGAGATGACCGGCTTCCGGCCGGCGCTCGAGGTCGACGCAGATGGGAACGAGGTCGCCGACGACCCAAACGCGACGATCGCCGGACGACCCAGTCGGCCGAAGTTTGTCATTGGAGATGCCCCCGTGAACGGGGCAACGACGGTCGGCCCTTCGCCCCTCTCCTCGAATGGCCCCAGCGGTCCGACGAACCGTCAGGATGATCGGGGCGAAGGCGATGACGACGAGGGCCAGAGCGCCGAAGCAGACGCCCTCGAAGAGGTCGAGAGCACCGCCGAACGACCGGCGCTGAAGCCCGCACGGCGCGCAACGCCGGCCCCGCGACCGCCTCCAAAGCGCACGCCTGCGAAAGGCAAACGGTCAGGGCGGAAAACGGGGATCCTCATCATGATCGCCGGGCTCGCGGTGGTCGCCTTGATGGTCGTCGCGGCGGCCGTCGACAAGGTCGCCAACGGCACCAAGGCTCGGCTGGTCATCATGCCTCAACCCAAGGTGCCCTTCACGGCGACCATCGGCGGAACCACCTACGACGGCGCGAAGGCCATCGTGCTCGACCCGGGCAATTACACGGTCATGCTCAAGCCGGCTGCTCCCGGTTTCAGCAGGCAGCAGTTCGACGTCGAGCTGAAACCGTCGGCCTTCAAGCAGGTTGCGATTTTCTTGAAAGCTGACGCGGTCGAAGCCGTCCTCCCCCCCCCAGATTCCCCCGAGCCGAGCACTCAGCCCGATGCCGGCGCGCCTTCTGTCCCGCAGCCTCCGCAGCCGCCACCTCCGGCGACATTCCTCGCGGTGATCTCGTCCAACCAGCCCGACACCGAGATCTCGCTGGATGGGAAGGTCCGCGGAAAGACGCCCGCCCGGGTCTCTGACCTTCAAACCGGCAAGGTCTACAAGGGCCTGGCCAAGAAGGCCGGCTTCGTGACCCAGACGTTCGTTGTCGAGAACGCTGGGGCAGACCCCGAAGTACGGGTGGACGTCGAGTTGAAGGCCGAACCGGCCGCGCGCGATGATCCTCCGTCGCGTGTGGGGAAGAAGGACCCGGCGCCATCACCATCACCCACCCCTGCTCTGGCGCCCAACCCCGCACCACCTCGTGACCGTGCTCCGCCGCGTGACGCTGCACCACCGCGTGACCCTCCACCTGCGCCGGTGACCCGCAAGGACCCTCCGGTCGCCCGAGTCGACGCCTCGAAGTCGTCGGCGAAAGGCCGCCTCAAGATCGCTTCGAACCCCACCAAGGCGATGGTGTTCATCGACGGAAAATCAACCGGCCGCGAGACCCCCGTGTTGCCATCGAACCCGTTGGAGGTCGCGGTGGGCAAACACAAGCTGCAGTTCAAGCTGGGTGGGAAGATGTCGCCTCCCATCGAAGTCACCGTGGTGGAAGGTGACAACCCCGTCATCAAGGGTGAGATCCCCCAGTAGACGTTGTCGTCCTACAGCCGCCACGCCGGTGAGCCACAGCGGTGAGCACCTTCACCTCAGTCGTGCATCGTGGCATAGCGCCACGCATGCAGACTGCTTCGCCGATTCCCCCGTCCGCTTCGCCAGCCCCGTCGGTGACTCCGCAGCCGTTCAAGTACCCCCTCGAGCGACAATTCATCGAGCCCGATTGGAACCGTATTCCCGGGTATCACGGCGTCTCAAAGGCGGACTGGGAGTCGGCGCTGTGGCAGCGGAAACACACCGTCAAGAACCTGAAGGAACTCAAGGCGGCTCTCGGCCACCAGCTGCCCCAGGCGCTCGCTGAGTCGATCGACCGCGACCAGCGCGAGCGGGCGACGATGTCGATTCTGATCACGCCGCACATGTTGAACACCATGAACTTCGATGATCTGTGGGGCGACCCCCTTCGTCGATACATGTTGCCTGCCTTCGACGATCGTCACCCGGTGCACTCGAATCACCCCAAGGCTTCTCGTGATTCTCTGCACGAGGCCGAGATGTGGAAGGTCGAGGGGCTGACCCATCGATACCCGACCAAGGTGCTGGCCGAGATGCTCTCGACATGCCCTCAGTATTGCGGTCATTGCACCCGCATGGACCTGGTTGGCAATGATGTTCCCCAGGTCGACAAGTTGAAATTCAAGGTCTCGCAGCCCAACCGTTGGGTGCAGATGCTCGAGTACCTGCGGTCGACGCCGACCGTTCGCGACGTGGTGGTCTCGGGAGGCGACATCGCGAATGTTCCCATCGCGCAGCTGGAGGGGTTCGTCAGTCAGCTCCTGGACATTCCAAACATTCGCGACATTCGGCTCGCGTCGAAGGGGCTGATGGGCATTCCGCAGCACTTTCTACAGGACAACGTGATGGCCGCGCTCGAGCGGCTGGCGAAGAAGGCGTTCGAGCGGAACGTCGATCTCGCCCTGCACACGCACGTCAACAATGCCAACCAGGTCACCCCGCTGCTCGGGCGCGCCGCGCGCAAGCTGCTCGAGATCGGGTTCCGTGACGTGAGAAACCAGGGCGTCTTGTTGAGGGGGGTGAACGCCACCTCACGCGACCTGCTCGAGTTGTCGTTCATGCTGCTCGACCACGCCCGAATCCTTCCGTACTACTTCTACATGTGCGACATGATCCCCAACTGCGAGCACTGGCGAGTTTCAGTGGGAGAGGCCCAGCGTCTGCAGCACGACATCATGGGCTACATGCCCGGGTTCGCGACCCCCCGAATCGTCTGCGACGTGCCGTATGTGGGGAAGCGCTGGGTGCACCAGGTCGCGGAGTACGACCGCGAGAAGGGAATCTCGTACTGGACCAAGAACTACCGCAACGGCATCGAACTCGATGATCCCGAAGCGTTGAGCCGTCGGTACGAGTTCTACGACCCGCTCTACACGCTGCCCGAGTCTGGTCAGCAGTGGTGGCGCGACCAGGCTCAGAAGTCGGCGCAGCTTTCCCACTCGGTCCACGCCTGAGGGTGTTGATGGCGCCTTCCCCGACAGTGAAGCAGGGCGCACCGCGAGACCCCGACCCGACGCCGACCAGGGAAGCGAGCCTCCACGCCACGCCTGGTTCGGGGGGCGAGGGGCAGCCGTCAGGGCAGCGAGCAGCTGCGCCAATGAGTGCACGCGACCGTGAGGCAACCAGGTCGCGCCAGCGGGCGTTGCTCTTCCCTGACGCCACCGACGAACAATGGGGGGACTGGCGGTGGCAGATGCGCCATGGCGTGCGTGACGGCGCGACGCTGGGGCGTCTGCTGAACCTGACCGAAGACGAGCGGGCGGGCGTCTCTGAGACGGCAGCGCTTTTTCGCCTGGGGATCTCTCCGTATTATCTGTCGCTCATCGACCCGCACCACCCCTTCTGCCCGGTGCGGATGCAGGCCGTGCCCGTGAAGGCCGAGGCTCGGGTGCGGAAGGGCGAGCTCCGTGACCCTCTGGGCGAGGACCCCAAACGGCCCGTCGAGGCCATCGTGCACAAGTACCCCGATCGGGTGCTGTTTCTGGCCCTCGACACCTGCTCTGTCTATTGCAGGCATTGCACCCGGCGCAGAATCACCCACGGCGGCGAGGCAACGCTGAATCGAGCCGAGCTCGAGCGGGGGCTCGACTATGTACGCACGCACCCAGGGGTGCGTGATGTGCTGCTCTCGGGCGGCGACCCCCTGTTGCTGTCCGACGAGCGGCTCGAGCAGATTCTGGCGCCGCTGCGAGCGATTCCACACGTCGAGATGATCCGCATCGGGACCCGAATTCCGGTGTGTCTGCCGATGAGGGTGACGGAAGCGCTCGCCAGGATGTTGAGGAAGCACGCGCCGTTGTTCGTGGTGACGCACTTCAACCACCCGAAAGAGATCACCGCCGACGCGCGGCGGGCCTGCGAAGTGTTGGTCGACCACGGCGTGCCGGTCGAGAACCAGGCGGTGCTGATGCGGCGGCTCAACTCCGACGCTCGGATCATCACCGAACTCAGTCACGAGTGCCTCAAGATGCGCGTGCGCCCCTATTACCTGCACCAGATGGACGTCGCCGAGGGCCTGGAGCATCTGCGCACCCCCCTCGAGGCCGGTGTTCGCATCATCGAGCAGATGCGCGGGTGGACCACAGGGCTCGCAGTGCCTCACTTCGCGGTCGACCTGCCGGGCGGCGGCGGCAAGGTCACCGTGCAACCGGACCCCATCATCGAGCGCAGGGCGGCTGAGACGATCTTTCGCAACTACCGGGGGCAGGCGTACGCCTACCCCGAGCCAGAAGAGACCGACTGCTCGTGCCCCTACGACCACGTGTGGAATGGCCGAGGCACCGACCGCGGTCAGGGCCTCGAGGCTCCTCCGCAATCAGCTTCCTGAGACGCCCACGCTGCATGCGACCGACCCCGAAAAGGGCTCGCTCGGTGATGATCAGCGTGGCTCGAGCCAACAAGCGCCGCTCGCACCGTGTCCCCCAGGACCGCTTCCTCTCGGTGCGGGAGGACGCGTGGCGCTGACAGCCCCCGAGCTGGGCGGCCGAGAGGCCCTGTCGTCTCGTCTCTCGAAAAGCGGGTGCCGTCGTGCTCGTTTCGTCGAGACCGCGCGACGGGAGCGCGAGCAGTCGGCTGCGCGGGACGCCGTTCATGGACGGTTCCTCGCTCGGCTTTGCTTTGGCGGAGTGCCGCAGAGAGCCCTCCAGACATCGGCGATCGATGGGCGGCGGACGGGCAGAGTGGTCGCGATGGCTGAGCACCGGCTTTCGCGACAGGACTTCGTCGGCGCAGCGGGCCCCGGCGGGCGAACCAACAGGCCTCGCCCAGGGTCGGTCACGGCTTTTTCGAACGACCGCTGGCTGGCGCCTCGGATTTCTTTTCCGTCGCGTCGCCCTGTTCGGCTTCGGCCTGCTCGGCCTGGTAGTCCGCCGGAAGACCCTTCTCGACGATGGGCGCCGCTCCCTCTTTGTCTTCGAGCACCACAGGGCGGTCTTCGCTGATGCCCCGCTGAACGACGACCTCTTTGGGAGCGCTGGCGGCGTCTTCTGCCGCCTTCTTCGCGGCGGTCTGTTCCTGCTCGTCCATCGCCTTCGCCGCCTGCTTGACCTGTTCGCGCTCTTCGCGGGTCCGTCGAGCCTGGCTCAGCGCCCACGATTTCCGGTCGATGCCGAACTTGTCGAGCACCTTCTGCTCGGCTTCAGCCTGGTCGCGCACCATCTCTCGCCGCTCGTCGGGTGAGAGCTCGGACGACTTGCGGTTGCCGTACTTCTGCTGCACCGCCTGCGTCGCTTTGGCCTGGTCGCGCTCGATCGCCGCAGCGCGCTCGGCGGGCACTTCGTCGGGGGCGATGAGCAACAGGCCGCTGACTGCGATGGAGAGCAAGGACATGGCGCAACGCGAGACTCTATTCGCGCCGCGGCCGCGAATCGACTGGGTGGGGTCGACGGAGCCTGCGGGTGCTGTTGCGCCCTACTTCGAGCACGTCGAGCACGACTCGTTGAACCTGGCGCACTCTTCCTGCGAGAGCACGCAGCGCTTCTGGAAGTCAGCGCGATCGGGCGCCTTGCCGGCCAGGTCGCAGGACTGCTGAGACAGCGTACAGACCTTCGATTTGAGCGAGCACCAGTCGTTGCATTGCAGATCGGTGCGGGTGCGCAGCTCTTCGAGCTGGGCGCTGAGCTGGTCCATCTGTTCGTCATCGGTGCCTGCGACGGTGGTGCTGGTTGGCTTGGGGCAGCCCACCAGTGAGACTGCCAGCGACAACACGAAGCCCAGCGTCAAGGAGCGATGCATTCACGCGGTGTAAGCGGTGCGCATTCGGGGAACAAGAAAATCACCGGGGTGGCCGTTCAGCAGTCGCTGGCGAGCTGACGAGGCCGCGCTCGCTGAGCCAGCCGAGCACCTGCTTACGCGAGTACCACGCCGAGACGGCCAGGACGGCGACGATGGCGACGCGACGCAGCCACGTCTCGCGAGCTCGGGCTGGAGACTGTGCTTCGACGCGTTCAGCCTCGGAGAGAGCTGCGCGAATGGCCGCGGCGTGTTGCCGAAGGGCGAGCAGCGACAGCCCGAGGCCCGCCGGTTGTTCGGCGCTGAGGCTCTGGGCCAGCGCGGCAGCTTCCCGCTGCTCTTCCTCGAACGAGCGCAGCGCCCCGCCCGGCTGTCCATTCAGGACGTGTTCGAGATCGTTCGCCGAGCGCCACAACAGCAGGTCGGCGGCCTGAGCCTGAAGTCCGTAGAAGGCCGCAAAGTCCTGGGCCGACCGGCCCGGGCCCCGAGGGGTCTCGACGACGAAGCGCTGCAGCAAGACCTGCATCGAGCGCGGGTGAACCTGGAGGAGCGCCCGAAGGATGGTGTCAGCGTCAGTCACGGCGAGGCAGGTCTGCCAATTTCTTGAGGTCAACGCGAGCATCCGTACGATGTGCGACATGCGTGTCGCGTTTGTGCTGCTGTTCGCTTCCCACGCCCTGGCCTCAGAGACCATGCGCATCGCGGTGGGGACCGAGCAGTCGGTGATCACCATCGACGGGGCCCGACTGGGGTGTGGCGATGACGTGGACGACGCCGAGCTGGTGCCGCTGGGCCGCGATCGGGTGGTCATCGGGACCCGGGGCACCGCGCTCACCCTCGACGGCGCGGTGTTGCCAGCCGAGGCGATTCGGTGTCGCGCGGCCGAGCAGGGCTCGCTCACGGTGAACTCGGTGCGCGTGCGCGGAGACGTGGTGGTGCTCAAGGGCAAGCGCCAGTTGCAGGTGGTCAACGTGCTGCCGCTCGAGGCGTACCTGCAGGGCGTGCTGGGCAGCGAGATGCCGCGCACCTTCCCAGCCGAAGCGCTGAAAGCCCAGGCCGTCGCCGCGCGCACCTATGCGCTGAACAAGAAGCTCGAGCAGTACGGCCAGCCGTTCCATCTCGGCAGCTCGGTCATCAGCCAGGTCTACAAGGGCCTCGACGCTGACGACCCTCGCACTCGAGAGGCCATCGAGGCGACGCAGGGGCTGGTGCTCACCTGGCAGCTGCAGCCCATCGAGGCCTATTTCCACGCGTCCTGTGGGGGACACACCGAGAGCGGGCTCGAGGCGCTGGGCCGCGACCTGCCCTACCTGAGGAGCGTGGCGTGTCCCTGCGGGCGCCTGCCGACCAGTCATTGGACGCTCAAAGTGGCAGCGCGAGAGCTTCAGCCAGTCAGCGGGGCCAGGCCGACGGCGTTGCAGGTGCAAGGGCGTTCCCCCACCGGCCGGGCCCGGCGGGTTCAGGTGGGCCCGCGCAGCGTCGACGCGGTCAGCTTTCGTGAGCGGCTTGGCTACATGCGCCTGAGGAGCCTCGACTTCACGGTGAGCGAGAAGGCGAAGGATGGGTGGGTGCTGACCGGCAACGGGTTCGGGCACGGGGCTGGGCTGTGCCAGTGGGGTGCCTCGGTGATGGCCGGCCAGGGGAGGGACTTTCGATCGATCCTCGCGCACTACTACCCGGGCACGGAGCTGCAGACCCTCTACGAGTGAGGCGTGGCCCCGCTGGGCAGGCGCTGCTCGAGCGAAAGCGCAGGGGCTCTGGTGAGCGCGCTTGTGCCGGCTCCCGGTGGTCTGTAACCCAACCGGCTCGATGCACACCGATGACTTCGACTTTCCGTTGCCTGGGGAGCTGATCGCCCAGGCCCCCCTCGAGCGGCGCGATGGGAGCCGGTTGATGCACCTTTCCCGGGCGCGCGGCACCTGGACGCACCGACAGTTCTCTGATCTGCCGTCGCTGCTGCGCCAGGGCGACCTGCTGGTGCTCAACGACTCACGGGTCATACCGGCGCGGCTGATTGGCAAGAAGGTGCCGAGCGGCGGCCAGGTCGAGGTGCTCCTGGTGCGACCGGTCGGCGAGCTGGCGACGGCGAGCGCGCTCGAGCAGGCCGCGTCGGGCGCCGCCTGGCAGTGTCTTGGGCAGGCGTCGAAGCCGATTCGAGCCGGCGCGCGGCTTCAGTTCGACGCCGGGCTCACCGGCGAGGTCGAGGCCGCGCTGGGCGGCGGCGAGTATGTGGTGCGCTTCACGTCACCGCTGAAGACCCTCGAGCAGGCCATCGCCCTCGCGGGTCGACTCCCTCTGCCGCCGTACATCGATCGCGCGCCGACCGCGGCAGACGACGAGCGGTACCAGACGGTCTACGCGAGGGCGAAGGGCTCGGTCGCGGCGCCCACGGCGGGGCTGCACTTCACGCCAGAGGTCTTCGCTGCGCTCGAGGCCAGAGGGGTGCAGCGCGCCTTCGTGACCCTCGACGTGGGGCCGGGCACCTTCCTGCCCGTGCGAGAGGGTGATGTGGCCGGACATCGAATGCACAGCGAGCGCTTCTCGGTGCCGGCGCAGACCGTGGAGCGGATCGAACGGACCCGGCGCGCTGGTGGGCGGGTCATCGCCGTGGGGACCACCGTCGTTCGAACCCTCGAGTCGTTCGCCGATGAGAAGGGGTTGAGAGCCGGGGTGGGTGAGACCGCGATCTTCATCACGCCCGGCTTTTCATTTCGGGTGGTCGATTCGTTGATCACCAACTTCCACCTGCCGAAGTCGACCTTGATCATGCTGGTGAGCGCGTTCCTGGGTCGCGAGCAGACCCTCGCGGCCTACGCCGAGGCAGTGGCGCAGCGGTACCGGTTCTTCAGCTACGGGGACTCGATGTTCATCGAGGGCGGAACGTGACGCCGGCGCCCGAGGCGCGCGGTGACCAACGGGTCGAGCCCTCGCTCGTCCGGTTCGAGCTGCTGCATGAAGACGCAGGGACTCGGGCCCGGCGCGGTCGTTTGTTCACGCCCCACGGCGTGGTCGAGACGCCGATGTTCATGCCGGTCGGTACTGCAGGCAGCGTGAAGGCCATCGCGCCCGACGATCTGGTCGCCCTCGAGGCACAGATCATTCTCGGCAACACGTACCACCTGATGTTGCGACCGGGCGAGGCGCTCATCGGCGACCTCGGCGCTCTTCACCGGTTCACGTCGTGGCGAGGGCCGATGTTGACGGACTCGGGCGGTTTTCAGGTCTACAGCCTGGCTGAGCGGCGAACGATCACCGAGTCGGGCGCGACCTTTCAATCGCACCTGGACGGCTCGCGACACGTGTTGACCCCCGAGCGCAGCATCGAGATCCAGGAGACCCTCGGTGCCGACGTCATGATGGCGTTCGATGAGTGCCCGCCATCGATGAGCGAGCGCGCCTACCTCGAGCCCTCGCTGGCGCGGACCACCCGGTGGCTGCACCGCTGCGTGGCGTCCTGGAGCCGGCTGCGCAGCTCGCTGTTCGGCATCGTGCAGGGCGGCCTGTTCGAGGACCTGCGCACGCGCCACGTCGAAGAGGTCTGTTCGGTGGAGCTGCCCGGCTACGCCCTGGGCGGGTTCGCGGTCGGGGAAGCACCCGAGCAGATGCACGCCGGGGTGGCCTTCTCGGCGCCGCTGCTGCCCAGAGACAAGCCGCGCTACTTGATGGGGGTGGGGACTCCGCTCGATCTGGTGACGTGCGTGGGGGCGGGGGTCGACCTGTTCGATTGTGTCATGCCGACCCGCAATGCCCGCAACGGGTACCTGTTCACCAGCCAGGGCAAGCTGGTCATCAAGCATGCGCGCTACTCGAGAGACGACCGGCCGCTGGACCCTGCGTGTACTTGCTACACGTGCCGAACTTTCTCGAGGGCCTACCTTCGGCACCTCTTCGTCTCGCAGGAAGTGGTGGCGATGCGCCTCAACACCCTGCACAACCTGCACTTCTACCTGTCGTTGATGAAAGAAGCGCGGCAGGCGATCGAGGCTGATCAGTTCTCGAGCTTCCTGGCGGGGTTCCTGGCGCGGCCCACCGTGGTGGCTGAGGCTGAAAGCTCGAGGTGAGGCGAGTTCACCCTCGAGCTTGCGTGCTCAGCGAGTGACGCCCTTTGGCCGGCAGGTCTTTCGCTTCCCGCCCAGGTTGCCGGCCTCGGCGCTGCCGCCGGCGACGTCGCCGCACACGTAGTCCTGTCGGCACTGCGAGTCGGCCGTGCACTGGGGAGAGCAGACGAGGTTGCTGTCGCCGAAGAACGTGCAGGCGGTGCCGGCCGGGCATTCGCGGGTGTCGGCCTCGGCCGCGCAGCCGCGGGAGCAGAACCCACCGGGGATGGTCACCACGCCGGCTGGCTGCTTCTGGAAGCAGTCGTAGCCCGAGGTGCAGTCGGCGCGAGTGGTGCAGGCGTTGCCGGCGGTGACCAGCGGGCCGCACGCGCTCGAGGCGAGGGACAGGGTTGCCACCAGGAGGGCTCGAATCATGGCGCAGCGCCCTAGCACACCTTGCTGGGGCCATGTGTGCCTGATAGACGCGCGCCCTCCGCATGACTGCCCCCCCGCTGACCGCGCTCCTCGCCGCCGAATCCGCCATGGGTGGGCTGATGCCCATCTACATCGTGGCGATGGCCGCCATCGTGTACTTCTTGATCATTCGCCCCCAGCGCCAGCAGCAGAAGGAGCACGACGGCGTGCTCACCTCGCTGAAGAAGGGTGACGACGTGGTCCTGTCGTCCGGGCTGCTGGGAAAGATCTCGGCGGTCGCTGACAAGACCGTCTCTCTCGAGGTCGCGAGCGGGGTCAAGGTGCGGGTGCTGAAGAGCAGCGTGCAGGCCAAGGTGACCGTGACCGACGACGCTGCAAAATCCGAAGGCGCGAAGTCCGATGACGCCGCGAAGAAGGACGACGCAGCCAAGAAAGAGGAGAAGTGACGATGGATCGCACCTGGTGGACCCGGTTGGTGCTGGTGGTGGCGGTGGCGGTGGGCAGCCTCTGGTTCCTGACCCCCAGCTACTACTCGCTCTTCGTGCTCAGCCGCGAAGATCGCAATGACGTGAAGAAGCTCGAGCAGGTGCTGCCGTTCTGGTCGGCGCCCGCGAAGTATCGTCTGTCGTTGGGCCTCGACCTTCAGGGAGGCATTCACCTGGTGATGCGCGTCGACACCAAGACGGCGCTCAGCAAGCGGGCCCAGCGCTTCGCGCAGCAGATGGTGAACTGGGTCGAGACCAAGAAGCTCGGCAAGGTGACCGAGACCACCAACACCGAGACGCTCGAGGTGAGCGTGACGGCCGAGAACGCCGCTGACATGGATGCCATCGAGAAGGAGCTGCTCGCCACTTTCTCAGACTTCTCGAAGGTGTCGCGCAACGCGGGCGTGTTGACGCTGAAGTTGAACAGCGCACAGGTCGACTTGCTCATGAGCGAGGCCGTCGATCAGGCGATGTTGGTGGTGCGCAAGCGCATCGACAAGTGGGGCGTGGCCGAGGTCGACGTGCGCAAGCTGGGCAACGACTCGATTCAGATCTCGCTGCCCGGCGAGAAGGACCCCGAGCGCGCGAAGGAGCTCATCGGCACCACCGCGCAGCTCGAGTTCCGCATCGTCGAAGACCACGGCGACCTGTTCAAGGACCTGTACGAGAAGACACCGCCGGACCCCAACGCGGGCATCACCCTCGTCAAGTCGCGCCAATCTGAAGACGGCAGTGAGCCGGCCACCCCGTACCTGCAGGCGACCGACAAGAAGGCGCTGCTCGCGTACGTCGACGGAAAGGGCGGCGATGCCAAGCAGGTGCTGTTGCACTGCGTCGAGGCTCCCAACGGAAAGAGCTGCCTGCGGTACTCGACGTATCTGGTCTCTGCGACGGGCCTGTCGGGTGAGTCGTTGACTGGCGCCGACGCCCGCAAGGACTCGACCACCAACGAGATCGTGGTCGACTACCAGTTCAACGCTCAGGGCGGGAAGCAGAGCGAGGAGCTGACGGGGAAGAACGTGAACCGGCAGATGGCGATCGTGCTCGACGACAACGTGCTGTCGGCGCCGGTGATTCGGGAGAAGATCGGCACCAACGGCCGCATCACCCTGGGCCGTGGCGGGAAGAGCGACGAGCGGCTGAAAGAAGCGCAGATGCTGTCGCTGGCGCTCAAGTCCGGCGCGCTGCCGGCTCCGGTCTCGATCGGCGAGGTTCGCCAGGTCGGCGCTTCGCTCGGCGACGAGCTGATCAAGAAGGGCACGCTGGCCGCGGTGGTGGGCCTGCTGCTCGTCGTGATCTTCATGGCTGTCTACTACAAGACGGCCGGTCTGGTGGCCGACGTCGCGCTGGTCCTGAACGGGGCGATGATTCTGGCCGGCCTGGCGCTCTTCAAGGCGACCCTGACCCTGCCGGGCATCGCGGGCTTCGTGTTGACCCTGGGCATCGCGGTGGACGCGAACGTGCTCATCAACGAGCGCATTCGCGAAGAGCTCGCCGCCGGCAAGTCGGCGCGGGTGGCCGTCGACCAGGGTTACGACCGCGCCTTCTGGACGATCTTCGACGCACACATCACCACGTTGATCGCCGGCTTCATTCTTCAGCAGACGGGAACGGGCCCGGTGCAGGGCTTCGCCACCACGTTGATCATCGGGATCATCGCGTCGCTCTTCACCTCGATCGTGGTGACGCGGCTCATCAAGACCTACCTCGTGCACGGACGGAACGCGCAGACCGTCTCGGTCTGAGGGAAACGACATGCAGATCATCAAAGGCAAGACGAACTTCGACTTCATCGGCAAGCGCAAGATCGCGGTGCTGGTCTCGACGGCGCTGAACCTGGCGATCCTGGTCGGCATCGCCGGCGTGGGGTTCAACCTCGGCGTCGACTTCGCCGGAGGCACCCTGGTCGAAGTGCAGTTCAAGGGGCCGGTCACCGCCGAGAAGGTGCGCGAAGGGGCGGTCGCGGGCGGCCTGCAGGAGCCGCAGGTGCAGGGCATCGGCGACGCCGACCAGAACTCGTTCATCTTGCGCATGGGCGGCGTGACCCAGCTGACCGAAGAGGGCTTCAAGGCCGCCGAGACGGCGCTCAGGGCCGTGCCGGGCGTCGAGATCATCGCGTTGAACAAGGACCTCGATAACGGGCTGATTCGCCTCAAGACGAAGGCCAAGGTCGAGGGTGAGACCCTGACCGCGGTCAAGGCTGCCATCGAAAGTTCGGGGACCGGCGTGAACGCGGTCGAAGATGTGACCGGTGGAAACACGTCGTCTGGGTACGAGACGCAGATCAAGTCGGCGGGCATGGCCGACAAGGTCACCGCCGCGCTCAAGAAGGGTATTCCCGAGACGGCGTTCGAAGTTCGGCGCACCGACTACGTGGGGCCTCAGGTGGGCGAGCAGCTGCGCAACAAGGGCGTCGCCTCGCTGCTGTTGGCCATGATCGCCATTCTCATCTACGTGGCGTTCCGGTTCGACCTCAAGTTCGGCCCCGGGGCGTTGGTCGCCTCGGTGCACGACGTGATCATGGTCGCCGGCTACTACCTGGTGACGCGGCGGGAGTTCAACCTCACCTCGATCGCCGTGCTGCTCACCATTCTCGGCTACTCGATCAACGACACCATCGTCATCTACGATCGGATTCGTGAAGAGATGTCGCGCTTCAAGGGCAAGCCGCTGGCCGAGATCATCAACATCGCCATCAACGACACGCTGTCGCGCACCATTCTCACCTCGGGCGTGACGGCGCTCTCGCTGGTCGGCCTGCTGATCTTCGGAGTCGGTGAGATCTTCGACTTCGCGGCCGCGATGCTCTTCGGCATCTTCGTGGGCACGTATTCGTCGGTGTACATCGCGAGCCCGCTCACCATCTGGCTGGACGAGCGTGAAGCAGCCAAGGGCGGCTCATCGAGCGTGCTCAAGACGAAGACGGCCTGAATCAGCGTCTGATCACTTCCGGCTTCTGCTCGGGTCTGCTTTCGGCGGGACCTCGACGACCGCCACCATTCCTTCGCTGACCCAGCTGGCGATGGCGGTGAACGCCTGTGCCGCCGCGTTGTCGGGGGAATCGTCGACGAAGGCTTCACACAGCGCCGGCAGGGTCGCGCCTGACTTTGCCAGCTCGAGCGCTGAGGCTTCAGCGCGGCTCACGCCATCGTGGAAGACCTCGAACCCTTTTCGGAACACCACCACCGAGGTGTGTTCCCGGGGAACGGCCACGTCTCCAGTCGCGGCCCCGTCAACCAGCGCCCTGAAGAGGGCCCGAACGTCGAAGTCCAGGTGGACCACGTGGACCGAGGGAGTCAGGGTCAGACTGACCGTCTCCGCGTTCTCGGGGCCGATGCTGGCGAGCGCCGAGGGCTCAGCGACGGGGCTGTCGGGTGCGACGAAGCTCTGGGCGCGAGCCCACTCGAGCGCGGCGAGGTCGGCGACCCAGGGCGCGTTCTCGATCGGGTGCTGCTTCAAGAAGGCCGGCAGGTGCTCGCCGAGGCGGCCCAGCGAGAAGTGGGTCGAGGGGTGTGCCTTCACGTACTTCGCGATCAACACGTCCATCGCTTCGTCGCCCATCACTGCGCGCACCAGCTCGAACTCGTCACGCAGCACGTCGCGCAGCCGCAGCCAGTACATCTCGGCGTAGACGGTGACCCGTTCATCTGGGGAAAGGGTGCCGGGCTTCACCAGCAGCGCGGTCTCGCGAACCGGCGAGGTGCCGGCGACCCACTCGAACATCTGCGCCTGCAGCTGGGCCAGCGTCACGGCCGCACCTCGGAATGAACCGGGTGGCCGTCGAGCGCCTCCTTCTCGACGCGCCTCGCCTTCGCCGACTCGGCGAGCAGCACCTCGAGCTCGGGAACGCCTTCGTCCCACTCGATGAGGCAGGACACGTCGCCGAACCGTCGCACCGCGTGGCCATAGAGGTCCCACACCGCGTCGACGATGGGGCCCTCGTGGGTGTCGATGACCAGGTGGCCGCGGTCGGAGTGCCCCGCGAGGTGGAACTGGCCGACCCGCTCGACGGGAATGCCCTCGAGGTACGTGCGCGCGTCGAAGCCGTGGTTGCGTGACGAGACGTAGACGTTGTTGACGTCGAGCAGCAGGCCACAGTCGGCGCGGCGGGTCAGCTCCGCGAGAAAGTCCCACTCGGTGAGCTCGTCGGCGCGGTACTGCAGGTAGCTCGAGACGTTCTCGACGAGCAGGCGCCGCCCGAGGTGGTCCTGGACGCGTTGGACGCGCTCGACCACGTGGGCGAGGGCCTCTTCGGTGTACGGCAACGGCCAGAGGTCATGACCAAAGTGGCCGTGCGCGCGACCCCAGCAGAGGTGATCAGAGACCATCGCGGGCTGCACGTCGTCGATCAGCTGCTTCCATTGACGCAGGTAGCCCTCATCGAGCGGGTCGGTGTCGCCGAGGCCCAGCGCGACGCCGTGCAGCACGACAGGTCGCTTGCTCCGGGTCTGGTCGAGCACTGCGCGGGGGCGCCCGCCGAGGCCCATGAAGTTCTCGCTGATCGCCTCCACCCAGGCCACTTCGGGCGAACCTTCGAGGAAGGCCGTGTAGTGCCGGTTTCTGAGGCCGACGCCGTGGCCAAGTCTGGGGAACAGCGACGCTGAGGTCATGGGTCACCGGTGATGGAAAAACGCCGAGGAGCGATCACCCGGGCCGACTCCGAGCACGAAGCCTCGGGATCCGGCGCCTCAGGAGAGTCGCTCCCCGGCGGTCACTGCGGAAACGAGACGAAGGCTTACTTCTTGGCGTCGGCGACGACGGTGCCGCCCCTGGCCTTGCAGTCCTTGTCGGTGAGGGTGACCCAGCCCTTGCCCTTGCACTCGTTCTGGCCGGCGCAGTCGTGGGACGCGCCGCCACAGGCGCCCTTGCCCTTGCACTCGTTGACGCCGGTACACTTGATCTGCGCGGCGGTGTCCTTGGCGTCCTTCTTGGGCATCATCTTGTCGCCAGCGAAGGCGGCGCCCGCGAACATCGAGGCAACGGCGGCGGCGAGGAGGGCACTGCTGGTGGTGGTCTTCACGGTGAATCTCTCTTTGGGTTTGAGCCCGGGCCGGAATGGCTCGGGAACGGGGAAGCTACGCACCCTCGCCGGGGCAGGTTTCAAGAATCGTCTTGCTGCGGCGCCAGGCGGTCGGAGGAGGTCATCGGGGAGCACCGTCGCCGATCCAACTCCGCTCGGCAGACCGCGGTGAACGAATCCGCGGCGGCGCGAGGGTCCGCGCACGTCGAGTGGAGGCGCTCGCAGGAAGAGCCGGGGGCTCGAAGAGGACGTCTCCTCTGGGCCCGAGGGGTCGGTCTGGGACCGCGGACCCGAGGCACGAGGCGCGGAGGCCTCCCTCGCGTGGCGCACCACCCAGACAGCCTTTGTCACGGAGGCCGCAGGGCCGGGTCGGCCGCGGTACGAGCGAGGTTGTGGGGAGACAAAACCCCGGCGCCGTTTCCCGGGTTCAGGCGAGCGGGCACCGGTGGGCGTGAACGAGTGGTGTGAAGGTGAAGGAGCGGCGAGCGGATCGCGTTGGTCGAATCGGAACGTGAGGCGCCGATCCCGACGACCGTACGATTCGGGCAGTTCATGGCAGGTCGTTGAAGCTTCACCGAGCAAGACGCGCGGTGTTTCCGGTGGGTTGCGGCGTTTCAGGACGATCGCTCCGCAGCGTTCACGTCATGAGGAGGAGGGCTTCCGTCCCGGCCGTCGACGGAAAAGCCCGCCAGACGCAGTCGCGCCTGACGGGCCGTGGGGATTCGATGAGCGAGCCTTGAAGCGCGTTACTTCGCGGCCGCGTCCTTGCGGACCAGCTCGACCTCGAGGCTGATCTTCACCTCGTCGCCGACCACCTTGATGGCCTCGGCGGGGGCCTGCCAGCGCAGCCCAAAGTCCTGCCGGTTGATCACGGTGGTGGCAGCGACGGCGCGGGTGCTGTTGCCGCTGAAGGGGTTCTTCACTTCGGGGGTCAGCTCAGCGTCGAGGGTCACCGGCCTGGTGACGTCCTTGATGGTCAGGTCTCCGGTGATCTTCAGGTGGGTCGCCGACAGCTTCTGCACCTTGTTGGACTTGAAGGTGATGCTGGGGAACTTCTCGACGTCGAAGAAGTCGGCGCTGCGCAGGTGCTCGTCGCGTTTGCCGAACCTGGTGTCGACGGCCTTCACGTCGATGAGGGCCTCGACCTTCGACTTCGTCACGTCCTTCTCATCGAGCTCGAGCGTGCCCGAGACGGTGCCGAGGGTTCCGTTCACGTTGGTCACCGCGAGGTGTTTGACCGAGAAGTTCGCCGAGGCGTGAGAGGAGTCGATGCTCCACGGCGCGGCGAGGGCCTGCGACGACACGAGGGCCAGGGCTGACAACAGCAGGTGCTTCATGGGTGGGCTCCAGGGAAGGTCGCGACCTTCGTGTCGCGAGGTGCCCCGGTAGTAACCGTTCAGGGGGTGGGGTCTCGATCAGCTGCGCGCATGAGCGCGATCAGTTCGCAGCACTTGGCCCGGTCGCGCGGCGCGCGAGAGCGTGATCTACGCGCAGGGTGACC
>VYLD01000172.1_pt1 | contig 26281 bp, 12 predicted proteins | sample 5114401 | NCBI WGS metagenome assembly VYLD01 (sample SAMN12291783, study PRJNA351875) | freshwater metagenome | isolation source: freshwater lake | place: USA: Michigan, Gull Lake | collected 2013-08-08 | reverse complement strand
CGCAGGGCAGCCAGGGCGTCACCACGCCCGCGGGGTCGACGATGCCGACCGCCACCGCCGGCTCGGTGGTGCCGGGGCCGCTGACGTTCGGGGGCACCCAGAACCCGCTCGAGTCACCCAGATGCATGACCACCAGCCCGCTCGCGAAGAGATGCACCCGGAACGAGAAGCGCGAGGTGTTCGCCGGGCGCCTCAAGCTGAAGGTGAGGTCGGAGAACTCGACGATGAACTCGGTCGACGAGGGGCGCGAGACCGTCAGGCCACCGAGCACGGTGAGGTCGCTCCACCAGGGCGCGATGACCCCGTGCGGCACCAGCGCGCCGAGGGGACCGCTCTGGTACGGGCAGGCCGTGTCGGACATCGAGCCGTCGCACCACCGCCGCTCGCTGCCGAAGACGAGCACGCCGTTGGTCGAGATGCCCACCTCGGTGAACTGGCGACCGCCGAAGGGGAAGCTGAAGCCCAGGGGAACCGTGGTCAGGCTCTCGTCTGGCCACGGCCAGGTGCCACCGTCGCGGCCCGTCAACACCACCGACTGCGGGTTGGTCAGCGGCGCGAACGCGGCGCGAGTCAGGGCCGGCTGGGCCACCGCGGACCCGGCGACCAGCACCACCAGCGTCATCGCTCTCATTGGCACACCACCTGGTACCGAACGTCGATCGACTGCCCGGCCACCGGCAGATACGGCTGCTCGAACCGAACGGTGTTGCTCTCGGGCAGATACGTCCACACCCTCGCGTTGCCCTGCAGGGCCGGCACCAGCCTGCCGTCGACCAGCACCTCGACGCTCGACGACGAGTCCGGCAGCGTGGTGAGCGGAAACGTCGACTGCACCTGGAACGACCGCGAGCCCAGGGTCGAGAGCACGGGCGCCCAGTCGATGAGGCAGATGTCGGCTCGTTCGCCGCCCGTCTGTTCGATCAACCGCGAATACCGCCGCGTCGAGAGTGGGTGGAAGTCGTCTGGCGGCCCATCGTACGGGCACGGAGCCGGGGTGTTGTAGTGCCCGGCGGTGCCGCCCCGGTTGAGCCCGATGATGCCATGCACCGTCAGCGCGTCACGTCGGAACGCGCCCTTCACGGCGAACAGCCGAGCGGCCCACGGTTCCCACGGCCCGACGGACTGATCGTTGGCGTCGGTCACGAAGAACACCACCAGGCGGGCGTCGGGCCTCAAGAAGCCCGCGTTGGTCGTCTGCAGCAGCGCCGGCGAGAGCGCCGCGGCGGCAGCGGCCAGACTGTGCTCGTAGCTGGACCCCGCGACGCCGACCATGACCTTCTGTCGGAAGAGCGTGCTCAGGTTCGGCGTCGCCGAGGTGAGCACCGTCGGGTTGGCCCGGTCACCAATCAGTCGGCCGCGGGGCCCCTGGTCGACGTCGGTGGTGGTGACCGCGAAGTGGAAGTCCGTGTTGCTGCGCTGGGTGATGGAGAACAGCGCCTGGAAGTTCGTCTGCAGGTTGTTCTGCTTCGGGGCCATCGAGCAGCTGTCGTCGATGACGAAGAGCATGTCGACCAGGGGGTTCGGCGGGAGCCGCGTGGTGTCGGTGTGAACGGCCTGCGGGCTGGCCTCGAGCTTGAGGGGCACCACCAGCTCCTCGGCGTTCGAGCCGCCGGTCAGCGCCACCAGGCTGCCCGAGACCGGGCCGGCCACGGTTGGCGCTGCGCGGAGCCTCACGTCGAGCCGTTCCGTGCTGCCAAGGATGACGGGGTGCACCGTGGTTCCCAGCGTGATGGGGCAGGGCGTGACCGAGCACCCGTCGAGGCGCAGGGCGTCGACCTGCACCGGCACTGCGCAGGTGTTGATCACCTGCACAACGCGCTCGGCCGATCGGCAGCCGACGGGCACCGTGGCGAAGTCGAGCGCATCGGGGAACGCGACGAGGCACCCGCTGCCGGCCAGCGCATCGAGCGCGACCGTCACCAGGGGCGTGGTCAGCGAGGGGATCTGCACGGTGAGCGAGCCGGTCCGTCGCTCGAGGCCCGGGGCCTGGCGGGTCGGTGAGAACGCGACGGGGACCTCGAGCCGCTGCCCGGGCGCGATGAGGGTGGCCTGCAGCGGCCCCCGGGTGAGGTTGGTGATCTGCACCCGCAGCTCACGACGCTGGGGCATGGTCACGAGGCCGAAGGCGAGGCGGGCAGGGCCGATGCTCAGCTCACACGGCTGGGTGGTGACCGCGTCCCAGGTCACGGGCACGTCGACCGCCGCCCTCGTGGGGTCGTTGGTGGTGACGCGAATCGTACCGGAACCGGGGCCGGCCTGACCCGGGCTCACCAGCACGCCGACGTCGAGGCGAGCGCCAGCCTGCAGGACGGGCAACATCGGTGGTTGCTCGAGCGTGAGCGCGCTGCTTCCGAGGACCTCGAGGCGGGTCACCACCAGGGCTGCTCGTGCGTCGGTGCTCACCGTGCCGACGCTCTCGATGAAGAGCCTTCGGCGAGCGACCGGGGCGGTGCCACCGGCGAGGAAGGGGACGGTGCCGAAGATCAACGGCACCGGCGCGACCCGCACCCGGGGGCCTCCACCGCTGCCTTCCCACCCGATGCTGCCTTCTGGTGTCAAGCGCGAGGTGGTGACGAACTGAATCGCTCCAGCCTGCGCACCCACGCGGGTCGGCGCGAAGGTGACCGTGAGTGCTGCCGTCCCGCGGCCCGGAACGGAAAGGACGCCGGGAGCCACCGAGACGTCGCCCGACGCGCTGAGCCGCACCTCGATGGCCTGTGACGACGCATTCTCGAACGACACGGGGACCTGCGCGGTCCCCCCTGGAGCGACGAAGCCGAAGTCGATGGTCCTCGGGCTCCATTGCAGCACCTCGCGAACGCCCTCGCCGGTCAACACCACGTCGACCCACGGGCACTGCGTCGAGGCCCGCACGCGCACCCGGGCTGACGCGCGCAGCGGCTCGGTCGGGCGGTAGATGAAGGTGAGCGTGACGGACTCGCCGGCCGCGACCGGAATCTGGCCGCTCGGGGTGCCGGCCGGCTGCGCGAAGAGTGCCTGGTGGCCGGTGTCCGAGGCGATGCGCTCGGTGCCGACCTGCACCGCAACCGGGGTCGGGTTCGAGATGGTGAGGGTCTGTCGGGCCTCGACGCCCAGCTCGACGCGCCCAAAGTCGAGCCGGCCCGGAACCTCGCAGGCGCCCGACACGACCCTTCCGCTCAAGGGAACGGTCACCCGGTCCTCGGGCGGCGCTGCGTCCGCTGCAGACACCACGAGCTGGCCCTCGACCTTCACGGACAGCTCGGCCCCAGCCTCCTCGAGCTTCGGGGCCAGGCGGATGACGAGGTCGGCCGTCGCCCCGGACTCGATGACCAGGGCTTCTGAAAACGACGTGCGGAAACGCGCATCGCTGGTCGAGACCTCGGTCACCGTCAGAGGGGCCTTCCCGCCATTGAAGAGCTGCACCTGGCCGACGCCTTCCTGGCCGACGAAGACGTCGCCAAAGTCGAGCGGCTCGCCGGCGGCGGGTTGGACGACCAGCAAGCGGCCCCGTGCTGCATCGAGGCGCTGGTCGCGGCAGCCCGAGGCGCCGACCAGACAGACGATGAGGCTGCGGGTCAGGACCCGAGGCACTGCCGAGCAGCTGAGACGAACGCGCGAGGGGGCCATGTGTCGCTGCAGTGCAATTCTGGTGACACGGCGTCGCGCCCAGAGCGGCCCTCGACAGGTGAGCAGTCCTTGCTCAGGTCCTGCTGGCAGGTTGCTCAGCTGGTGACTGTTCGGCGGCTGGTCCTACACGGCTGTGTGCCACGCCCGCACCTCGGCACGGTTCTCGTAACGCACCCGTCGCATGCGCTGGAACCTTCTCGCGGTCGCGGCGTGCGTGGCGACGGCAGGCGGACTCGCGGTGCTGACGGCCCAGCGCAGTCCGGCGCCGGCGATGGTGCTGACCGACCGCTCCGGGCTCACGGCGAGCCTCGGCGCAGATGGGGTCGTCACGCTTGGCGGCGAGCCGCTGTTCGAGGTGGCAGCCGTCGAGCAGGCCGGTGAGGCGCAGACGCGAGGTGAGCCTCGGCAGGCGAGGGCGCGACACCAGCGCACCTGGGGCGACCTCGTCGAGGTGCTCGAGCCGCTGGCATCGGGCTTCGAGCACAGCTTCGTGGTGAACCAACGGCCGAGAGGCCCTTTGACGGTGACGCTTCGGCCCAGGGGCCTGCTGGCGTTCGCGACCGACCGCCTCACCTTCAGCGGCTCGCCAGGGGCCTTCGAAGCCAGAGCGCCGGTGTGGGTCGACGCCGACGGTCAACGCACCGAGCTCTCGTACGAGCAGCATCAGGACGTGGTGAGGGTCCGCGTGCCCGAAGCGGTGCTTCAGCGCAGCCGCTTCCCTGCCGTGCTCGACCCGTGGTTGGGCCAGGCCCAGGCGGTCGACGCTCCGGTCATCGGGCACGCCTTCGGAATGCAGGCGTTCACGAAGATGGCCCGCGGGGGCGATGGGCGTTCGTTGTTGGTGTGGGTCGACTTCCGCAGTGGCCGCGACTTCGACCTCTTGGCACGCTGCTCTCACCGTCGGGAGAGGTGTTGCAGCCGCTCGGCATTCCCATCGTTGCGATGCGAGGCAACCAGATCGACCCGAGCGTCATCTGGGACGGAACGCAGTACTGGGTTGTGTTTTTCGACACCCGACGGTCGACCCTTCGGATTCCCACCGAGGACATTCGGGTGGTCAGGGTGAGCGAAGACGGCGTGGTCCTCGACCCTGGTGGCGTACCCCTCGTCGAGAGGGAAAGTGGCGTTGGGGGCCTCAAAACCTCGACCTCGTTGATCGCGGCCGCGAGAATCCAGGTGAAGGCGGGCGTGCTCGGGCTGGTCTGGGAAGAGGCCGGCTCCAAACTTCGCATCGCGATGCAGTTCGACTTTCCTTTCACGGTCTGGGCGCAGGTCTTCGATGCCGTGACGCTCGAAGCCCGCAGCTCGCCCACCGACGTGGTGTTGCGCAGCGGGCAGTGGCGGGACAACGAGCTGCTGTTGGTGCCTTCTGGCTTCGAGGTGTACTGGGGGATCGGGGTGTGGGACCTCGCGGACGACTGGGTCACCGGGGTGTGGAACGTCGATGGCGGGTTCACCCAGGGCTCGTTCCGGCGCGTCATCGACTTCGATGGCGGCCTCAGCCCCGTCGAGCGGCTTCGCTCCGAATCGCGCACCACCATTCCGGTGACGTTCTCGAGCGGCGTCCCGGCCCTCATCTGGTCAGGCGGGCTGATCGGTCAACGAGATGGCGGCCCGCAATCGATCGCCTCGTTCTCCTACGACGTGCGCCTGCAGCCTGTCCCTCGCGGGGTTGATGGAGGCACGGTGGGGCTTGCGACCCAGACCCTGGCGGCGTCGCCGTCGCCGCTCATCATCGAGTCTGCGACTGGCAGCCCCGAGGGTCTGCTCGCATCAGTGCTCGACTACCGCCGCAACCTCGAGGGCGACCTCTCGCTGGTGCGCATCGTCGAGGACGCGGGCGCGCCGAGCGCGAAAGTGCAGCCGGTCGCCTTTCTGCCGAATTGGCAGCTGACCTCATCGGTGCTGCCGATGGCCGATGGTGGCGCGCTGGTGGCCTGGGCCGACCTGCGCGAGGAGCCCTACAATCAAGCCCTCGGCGGCAGCCTCGCCGATGTCTATGTGGCGAGCGTCTCGGCCAGTGGGGCCGTCAGCCCGACAGACGGCAAGCTCGTCACGCTGGCGCCCAACAGCCAACGGAGGCCGGCCATCGCGAGTCGGGCCGAGGGCTCGCTGGTGGTGTGGGAAGACAGCCGGGCCGGCGTCACGGACGTGTATGCGATGCGGCTCGGGCCCGATGGCACCCGGCTCGACGATGCTGGCGTGCCCATCGCCAACCGGCCGAGGGCCGAGGCGTCACCGACGGTGGCGGCAGGGCCCAACGGGTACCTGGTGGTGTGGGAAGACACCACCGAGACGGTGACGGCGGACTTGTGGGTCCGTCGCTTCGACGTCAACGGCGTGGCGATGGGGCCGGGGCGGCCGCTGGTGACGGCGCAACATTCGCAGCGGCGGCCACACCTCGCGGCGAACGGCAGCGGCTATTGCCTGGTGTGGGAAGACGGGCGCGAGCGCTTCGACTTCGGCACCCGCATCTATGGCGCCTTCCTCGACGCCAACGGCGCCATCACGCCCGAGGGCGGCAAGCCGATGGCGCCCAGGCCGCCCAGCAACCAGGACTCGAGTCAGACGTCGCCGCGGTGCGACTGGGACGGCACCTCGTGGCGCGTCGGCTACCTCGACGATCGCCGCGGTCTGCCCATCCCCTTCGAGTCCACCGACATCTACCTGCGCTCGTTCTCGCCCGAGGGACTGCCGCAAGGTGATGAACTGTTGTTCAGCAGCACCCTGGGCACCGCGCGAGAATTCACCCTGGCCAGCCGCGGTGACGTCGCCCTGGTCGCGTGGACCGACCTGCGCGTCGAGCCCGAGACGGTGGTGTACGCGGCGATTTCGGTGGCCAACCGGGTCATCAAACAAGACCTGCGCCTGTCATCGGCTGGCAGTCAGGACTCGCAGCAGCGGCCGGTGGCCCTCGCCCTGGGCGACCGTTTCCTGGTGGCCTTCGAGCAACGGCCAACGCCCGACACGTCGGACCTGGTCGGGGTGCTGGTGGGCGCTGACGGGGTCATCGAGCCCGAGCGGCTCGACCTGGCCAGTGGCGCGGCTGAAGAGTCGTTCCCCGCGCTGTCTCGGGCGCTGCTGGGTCGGGTGACGGCGGTGTGGGTGCAGCTCTCGGTCGACCCACGACTGCGGGTGGAACGGGTCTTCACCAGGGCGTTGAGGACCTCGAAGAACGGCACCCGGTGCGACTCGAAGACCGAGTGCGAGAGTGACTTCTGCGTCGAAGGGGTGTGCTGCAACGCCGCGTGCGAGGGCGGCCTTGGCCAGTGCCAGAGCTGCCTGTCGGGCTCCGCTGGCCCGGGCACCTGCAGCGTCGTGCCGCCTGGCACCCGGTGCGGCGAGGTGAACGCCTGCGGGAAAGCGCCGGTGTGCGACGGCCAGACCGCCAGCTGTCCACCGCCCGACCCGGCCTGCCAGGCTCCAGCGCCTTTGCCATCGGTTCGCGAGCCGCTTCGCAGCGGGTGTGGCTGCCGCGGAGTCCCCGCGTCCGGTGGCCCTGCCAGCTGCCCTCATTGCGCTGTGCTCCCGGTCGTCGCGTCGCCGTTCGCGCGCCACGCGGTGACGGACAGGTCGCTTCGGCGAGGTCCTGTCGCGTGGTCGTCACCAGGACTCCCACACGTCGGTGCGGTTGCGCCGTGCAGGTGGCCAGTCCTTGCTCAGGTCCTGCCCGCAGGTTGCTCAGGTGGTGAGCGTTGCGGGAGACGATGCCTGCAGCGCCCGTCGGCGACCCCTCGGCACGGTTCTCGTAACGCCACCGTCGCATGCGCGGGCTTGTTCGAGTGATCGCAGGTGTGGCGGTGACCGTCGCCGGGCTCGAGCTGGTGATGGTGCGACGGGTCGCCTCGCTGGAGCTCACTGACGGCAAGGGGCTCACCGCGGGCCTGGGCGACGATGGAGTCGTGCGGCTCGGCGGGCAGGCGCTCTTCGAGGTCGCGTTCGTCGAGCAGGCCGGTGAGGCGCAGACCCGAGGTGAGACCGTGCACACGACCGGCCGACATCAGCGCACCTGGGGCGCCTTCGTCGAGGTGCTCGAGCCGTTGGCTTCGGGGTTCGAGCACAGCTTCCTGGTGAACCAACGGCCGAGGGGCCCCTTGACCGTGACGCTTCGACCCGAGGGCCTGGCGGCGTTTCGAACCGACCGGCTCACCTTCAACGGCTCGGTGCCGTTCGAAGCCAGAGCGCCGGTGTGGGTCGACGCCGATGGTCGCCGCACCGAGCTTCTCTACGAGCAGCACGGCGCCCTGGTGAGGGTGTCCGTGCCCGAGACGGTGCTCGAGCGCAGCCGCTTCCCTGCCGTGCTCGACCCGTGGTTGGGCCCCGCTCAGCCCGTCGACGCGCCGGTGATTGGCCACGCCTTCGGCATGCAGGCGTTCACCAAGATGGCGCGCGGAGGCGATGGGCGTTCCTTGTTGGTCTGGGTCGATGGTCGCAGCGGCCGCGACTTCGACCTCTTCGGCACGCTGCTCTCACCGTCAGGTCAGGTGCTGCAACCGCTTGGCTTTCCCATCATCGCGATGCGCGGCGACCAGTACGAGCCCGCCGTCGTGTCGGACGGGACGCAGTACTACGTCGCTTTCGTCGATACCCGCCGTGCCACCCTTCAGGTCGGGAGCACCGACATCCGGGTGATACGAATCAGCGAAGACGGCGTGGTCCTGGACCCGGGCGGTGTCCCGCTCGTCGAAATCCAGGACTTCTTGCCACGCAGACTCTGGTACCTCTCTGCTCCCGACCTGCAGGTTCATTCGGGCGTGCTTGGTCTGGCCTGGGAAGAAGTCGAAGCACTCCGGCCGACGGTTCCACCACCACTCCCGTTGAGGGAGCGATACAGCTGCCGGGCGCAGACCTTCGATGCCGTGACCCTCGAAGCTCGGAGTTCGCCCGTCGAGCTGACGCTGCGCTACTGGCCGGAGTTCAACTGGGGTGATGTTGCCATCCTGCAGGCTCCCTCTGGCTTCGACATCTATTGGGGCCTCGAGGACTGGTACGAGGACGGCGGCCTCACCACTGGCTCGTTCCGTCGCTTCATCGACTTCGACGGTGGCGTCACCCCGTCGGAACAGCTTCGCACCGAAGTCCTGACGCCGCCCACGCTCGTCCAGCCGGTCAACTTCTCCAGTGGCCTTCCAGCCCTCGTCTGGCCTGAATTGCGCGTGAGTGAGCGTGACGGAGGCCCGCTCTCCATCGCAGAGTTCACCTACCAGGCCCGCCTGAAGTTTCTGCCGCGCGGCCTCGATGGCGGCGCGGTGGGCCTCCCCAGCTACACGCTGTTCGAGTCACCATCGGGTCTCTCCATCGATGCCGTCACAGCCAGCCCCGATGGGTTGCTCGCGTCGGTGCTCGACTACCGCCGGAACCTCGAGTCCGACCTTTCGCTGTTGCGCATCGTCGAGGACGCGGGCGCGCTGCGCGCGAAGCTCGAGCCGGTGGCATTTCTGCCGAACTGGCAGGGGACCTCGTCGGTGCTGCCGCTGGCCGATGGCGGCGCGGTGATGGCCTGGGCCGACTTGCGCGAAGAGCCCTACAATCAAGGGCTCGCCACCAGCCTCTCCGATGTCTACGTGACGACGGTGTCGGCCGGTGGGAGCGTCAGCCCAAAGGACGGCGCGCTCGTCACGCTGGCGCCCAACAGCCAACGAAGGCCGTCCATCGCGAGTCGGGCCGAGGGCTCGCTGGTGGTGTGGGAAGACAGCCGGGCCGGCGTCACGGACGTGTACGCGATGCGGCTGGGCCCCGATGGCACCCGACTCGACGATGCCGGCGTGCCCATCGCCAACCGGCCGAGGGCCGAGGCGTCACCGACGGTCGCGGCAGGGCCCAACGGGTACCTGGTGGTGTGGGAAGACACGACCGAGACGGTGACGGCCGATTTGTGGGTGCGGCGCTTCGACGTCAACGGCGTGGCGATGGGGCCTGGCCGCCCGCTGGTGACGTCGCAACACTCACAGCGGCGACCCCACCTCGCTGCGAACGGCAGCGGCTATTGCCTGGTGTGGGAAGACGGGCGCGAGACCTTCGACTTTGGCACCCGAATCTATGGCGCCTTCCTCGACGCCAACGGCACCATCACGCCCGAGGCCGGCAAGCCGATGGCGCCCAGGCCGCCCAGCAACCAGGACTCGAGTCAGACGTCGCCGCGGTGCGACTGGGACGGCACCTCGTGGCGCGTCGGCTATCTCGACGACCGCCGCGGTCTGCCGACGCTCGAGTCCACCGACATCTACCTGCGCTCGTTCTCGCCCGAGGGGCTGTCGCAAGGCGATGAGCTGTTGGTCAGCAGCACCCTGGGCACCGCGAGAGAATTCACGCTGGCCAGCAGCGGCGACGTGGCCCTGGTGGCGTGGACCGACCTGCGCGTCGAGTCCGAGACGGTGGTGTACGCGGCCATCTCGGTAGCCAACCGGGTGGTGAAACAGGACCTGCGCTTCGCATCGGCTGGCAGCCAGGAAATTCAGCAGCGGCCGGTAGCCCTCGCCCTGGGCGACCGTTTCCTGGTGGCCTTCGAGCAACGGCCAACCCCCGACGCGTCGGACCTCGTGGGGGTGCTGGTCGGCGCTGATGGGTTCATCGAGCCCGAGCGAGTCGAACTGGCCAGCGGCGCTGCCGAAGAGTCGTTCCCCGCGCTGTCTCGGGCGCTGCTGGGTCGGGTGACAGCCGCGTGGGTGCAGCTCTCGGTCGACCCACGGCTGCGGGTGGAGCGGGTCTTCACCAGAACGTTACGGACCTCGAAGAACGGCACCCGGTGCGACGCGAAGAGCGAGTGCGAGAGTGACTTCTGCGTCGAGGGGGTGTGCTGCACCTCGGCGTGCGAGGGCGGCATCAGCCAGTGTCAGAGCTGCCTGTCTGGCTCCGCTGGCCCCGGCACCTGCAGCGTCGTTCCGCGTGGCACCCGGTGCGGCGAGGTGAACGCCTGCGGGGAAGCGCCCGTGTGTGACGGCCAGAACGCCAGCTGTCCCACGGACGAGGTGGTCTGCCAGGCACCGGCGCCGTTGCCCCTGGTTCGCGAGCCGCTTCCAGGCGCGTGCGGGTGCAGCGGTGGGCCTTCGTCGCTGTTGCTCCCGGCCGTGGTGCTCGCCCTGTGGTGCGTGTTCCGGCGACGCGTCCATACACCTCGAGGTGAAGGCCAGGTCGAGTTGGCGACGTCCGGCGTCAGTCCACACGCTTCCGCCGTTGCGCCGCGCAGGTGAGCAGTCCTTGCTCAGGTTCTGCTGGCAGGTTGCTCAGCTGGAGACCGTTCTCGAAGCTGGTCCTCGCAGCGCCCGTCGACGACCCCTCGGCATGGTTCTCGTAACGCCACCGTCTCATGCGCGGGCTCGTTGGAGTGATTCCAGGTGTGAGTGTGGCAGCGGTGCGACGGGGCGCCTCGGTCGTGCTGGCTGACGGCACAGGGCTCATCGCTGGCGTCCGCGCCCTGGCCGTCGCCTCGGCGTTGCTCGCGGGGGTGACCCAGGCGGCTCCGGCGGTGAACCAGCCCCCACCAGCTCGAGCGGTGCTGCACACCGCGGCCACTCGCGCCACCTTCGGCCTGGCCCCGCTTCGCACGCTGCCGGCCGCCGAGCTCTCTCGGGCCTGGCGCCTCGATGGCCAGGACCTGGTGGCGATGACCGGCGCGACCTGGCTGCGCCTGACAGGCCGCGAGCTCGAGTTCCGCCTCGCCTCCGTTCCGCAGCTGCCGGTCCGGCTCCGCACCACCTCGGTGAGCACCTCGGCATCGCAGGTCGACGCGCCGTGTTGGCCCGCGGGCACCAGCCTCGAGTGCGAGGGCCAGAGCTTCGTCGAGGTCTTCGAACACCGTGGCGACGGCGTCGAACAGCGCTGGCACTTTCGACGCCCTGACCGGCTCGACGCGATCACCATCGACGTGCTCGTCAGTGGCCGAAGCTGCACCGTCGAACCCGGCGGCGGCGCCACGCGGTGCCTCGACGAGGTCGGCTCGGGGCTGCACATCGGCGCCGCCACCTGGGTCGACGCTCGCGGCGCTCGCTGGCCCGTCGCCGCGTCACCCATCGAGCACGGGTTTCGACTCACCGTCGCGGCCGACATCGTCAAGTCCACCCGGTGGCCAGCGGTGCTCGACCCGCTGATCAGCCCCGTGCTCGGCATTCCGGGCCTCGACGCGCTGCAGCCTTCGGCGAATCAAGTCGAGGCGGCGTCGGCGTCGTCAGCGCAACGAACCCTGATGGCGTGGATCGACGAGCGCAGCGGCGGCGGTGAGCTGCTCATCGCCCAGGTCGGCCCCGATGGAACCCAGGCGCCCGCCAGCCTGGTGCGCGCGCCCTCTGCGCCTTTTCGTGAAAGCCCCGCGGTGGCCGCTGACCCCGCGGGCCGATTCCTCATCACCTGGGCTGAAGCCGACTCGTTGCTGGGCCCCCGGCGGGTGATGGCGCTGCAGCTCGACGCGACCGGTGCGCCCACCTGGCCCGAGCCGGTGCAGGTGTTCCCGGCGAACCTCGACCCGCGAGCGCCCGCCGTCAGCGCCGACGCCAGCGGGTGGTTGTTGGCCGCGCGCCTTCAGCCACCGGCAGCCCCGACCACCCTTGGCGTGGTCCAGCTCACCACGTCCGGCCAGGTCGGCGCCGTGCAGCAGAACGCTGCCATCGCTCCGTTCGGCGGGCCTCGTCTCGCCTCTTCACCCATGGGCGTCGCGCTGGCCGTCGAGATCGTTCGAGGCGACCGACTGGGCCTGTTGCTTCAATCGTGGGTCGCCGGCGCCGTCTCGAGCTCGAACGAGCTGGTCTCCACGGCCGCGCATCGGCTGCACCCGGTCATTGCCGCGCGCCTCGGAGGGGGCTTCTGGCTCGGCTCGACCGTCGAGGCGGCCACCGGGCGCTCGCTCGAGCTGCTCGAGCTGTCCCAGCAAGTCGTCCCGGGCACCACGCCCGTGGTGCTCTCGACCACCGGCCAGCAGCTCTCGCTCGCGTCCCACGCCGTCGCATGGGTCAGCGCCCCGGCCATTCATCTGCAACGCCTCGACGCGGCCGGCCTCAGCGGGGCCGCGCAGGTGCTCACCCGGCCCGCGGCGGCGGGGCCGGTGACCCTGTCGTCGACGACGTCGTCGATCAGCGCCGCGTGGGGCGAGCTCGTCGGGTCCACCCTCACCCTCATCGCCACCCGATGGAGTCCCCCCGTCAGCGCCCCGGCGCCTCGAACCTTCGCCAGGGTCGGCTCGTCACAGAGCGCCCCGGCCCTGACGTCGTTCGGTGACGGCCTGTCGCTCGTCGTCTACGAAGACCGACGCACCGGCCGCAGCGTCGACCTCTGGGCCGCGCGAGTCAGCTCGGACGGCGGCGTGCTCGACGGCGCCGGGTTCCTGCTGGTCGGCTCGGTGGGCGACCAGCTGCTGCCGGCCGTCGCGGCGACGCCCGAGCTGGCGATGGCCGTCTTCGTCGACACCAGGACGAGAAGTCGCGAGCTGTGGAGCGCGAGGGTGTCTCGTGACGGGGTGGTCCTCGACGACGACGGCGTCGAGCTGGGCCTGTTCTTCGAGGTCGGGCCACCAGCCATCACGGCCGCGCGCTCCTTCGTGGTCGCGGCGGCGACGCGTGGGTCTACCGCCATCGTCGTTCGCGAAGTGTCAGTCCTCGGGCGACCGGCGCCGATGGGCCTCGTGCTTCAGCGCGGTTCGACCAATCGGCGAGCACCGAAGCTCGCGCGGATCCCCACTGGGTTCTACCTGGCCTGGGAAAGCACGACCGACGTGGCCACGGCGGGCTCCGACATCGTCGGCACCGCCCTGAGCGAGAACCTGGTGCCCAACTCGTTGAACGGCACCTCGCTCGTCGAGCGGCCACAGTCCCAATCGCTTCGAGGCATCGGGGGTGGCGACGCGGGGGTGGTGGTGGTGTTCGAAGAGGCGCGGGGGACGGGCTCGGTCGTCTACGCGGCCCGCGTCACGGCCGGCGGCGAGGCCATGGGGGCGCCTGAACCCATCAGCCCCATCGACGGCGCCGCGGCCGGCTCGAGCACTGCGTTCGTCGGCAACGACGCGCTGGTGGCGTGGAAGTCGGCAGACGGGGGGGTCGACACGGTGCAGGCCCGGTGGGTGTCCGCGGGCGCTGGGGCGTCTGGTCCTTCATTCGCGCTGGGCGAAGTGCTGCGCGGAGCCAGCGCCACCACCCTCTCGGTCGACAGCTCGGGTCGCGGCGCCATCGGGTTGAGCCGCTTCGACGACGCCGTCGCTGGCGACAGGCTCTGGCTGCGGACCTTCGTGGCGGCCGCGCCGGGCCAGCCCTGCGGCACGAGCGAGGGGTGCGCCAGCGGCGTGTGTGTCGAGGGGCTGTGCTGCGATCGGCCCTGCGGCGCGGGTGACTGCGAAGCCTGTTCCCGCGCGAAGGGTGCGCTGCGCGACGGCGTCTGCGGGCCAACGCCCGGTCGGGTGTGTCGGGCGTCGGCCGACGTGTGCGACGTCGAAGAGCGCTGTGGGCCAACCGAGCTCACCTGCCCAGCCGATGGCCTCGCTCCCGACGGCGCCTCGTGTGGGGAAGGGTTCGTGTGCGAGGCGAGGAGCTGCGTCGAGGTGATTCCTCCCACCGAGCAGATCCCCACCAGGAAGGCCACCTCGTGCTCGACCACCGGTGAAGGTGGCGCGGTGGCGTTGCTGTCGCTGACCTGGCTGGCCGCTGGGCGATGGCGCCGGCGGCGCGCGGTGACGACTGCCGGTCAGCCCGACGCTGGCGCGACGCCCGCAGCGCTGGGGGTGCTCGGCCTCACCTTCGGGCTGCTCGCCTGTGCCCCCGTCGACCGGCCGATGATGGACGCAGGCGCTGACGGCGACGCAGGCCTGACCGTGGGGGTCGACGCCGGGCCGCTGGGCGACGACTTCGGGGCCCGCTGTACGACCAACACCGAGTGCGACGCTGGCCTCTGCCTGCCCTCGGGGGTCTGCTCGCGGGCCTGCGGGCAGCGCGCTGACTGCCCGGCGCTCGCCGAGTGGACCTGCGCCTCGAGCCGGGGCGCGCTGTTCTGCCAGTGCGTTCGGCAGGGGGTCGGCGAGGCGTGCGACGGTCGCGATAACGACTGCAACGGCATCGCTGATGACGGCGCGCTCTGCACCGAAGCCGGCACCCGCTGTGAAGCGGGCCGCTGTGTGTGCGCCCCTGAGAACAGCTGTGGCGGGCAGTGCGTTGACCGGTCCAGCAACCCCCTTCACTGTGGCGCCTGCGGGGTGGTGTGCAATCAGCAGTGTGTCAACGGTGCGTGCGCGTGCCAGAGCGGGCGGACGCTCTGTGGCGGTGACTGCGTGGTGCTCGAAGACGACCTTCGTCATTGCGGCGGCTGCGGCCAGGCCTGCGGCGATGGCCAGCGGTGTACGCGCGGCGCCTGCGAGATCGACTTCCGCTGGGCGCGTTGGCCCGTCGCCGATCAACCGACCCTGGTGGCCACCGGCGAGACCGCGCTCGACGTCGTCACCGGGCTGCAGTGGGCCCGCTCACCGCTGCCGACCGAGGCCACCGATCAACTGCAGGCCGAGCAGGCCTGCGTCGCGCTGAGGCTTCAGGGGCGTCGCGACTGGAGGCTGCCCTCTCGCGTCGAGCTCAATTCGATCTTCGACTACTCGAGACCTGCCGACCCCCTGTGGGACACGCAGGTCTTGCGAGGCCCCAGCGGGGCGTATTGGACGTCTTCGTGGCGCCCCTTCGGGGCCTTCCGCGAGGCCTGGGTGTTGTCGGGCGACGGCACGCTCACCTCGTTCTTTCAGGGCCGTGGCTGGGTGAGGTGCGTGCGATGAAAACGGGGCTGATGGTGATGGCGCTGCTGTGGCTGGGTGCTGCGCCCGCGGGTCGGTTCGTGCGGGCCGCTGGCACCGTCACCGATCGCGAGACGGGGCTCATGTGGGCTGAGGCCTCCATTCGGCTGCAGACGTTCAACGACAGCCGCACGACCTGCGCGGCGACCACCCTGGGCGGGCACACCGGCTGGCGGGTGCCGTCCATCAAGGAGCTGCACTCGCTGGTCGACGACACCGCCCTGCAGCTCGCGCTGGACCCTGCGTTTCGCGCCGTCAACGGCCCGCTGTGGTCGTCGACCCCGGGTCGTCTGGCAGGGACCCACTGGGTCATGTCGCTGCGCCCAAGTGCCGTCTCCCCCGCTGCTGATCTCACGACTCACGAGGTGATCTGTGTTCGCTGAAATGACCAAATGGGCGTGGCCTCTGGTGGTGCTCGCCGCCTGCTCTCCCGACGTCGTCCGCAGACAGACCGAGCGAGACCCTGCCGCCTTGCGACCCTTTTGTTTCACCGCGACGCTCGACCTCGAGAAGGGCACCGCGTCGGTCGCGCCCCCGAGCAAACGCGATGACGCCAGCCAACCGCGCTTCCTCGATGATCGCCAGCTCGAGCTGACCCTCGACGGTCTGGCGTCGACGCCGGCCGGAGACGGCACCCGGGTCACCGCGCGCCTGGCGTTGCGGAACCTCACCACCACGAACCTCGGCGCTCAGTCACTGGCGCTGGCGCCGCCGTCGGCGCGGGGCCTGATCGTCTACGACTGCGGGGTCTCGGGGCTCGACGCCTCTGGCGGGTCGGTGCCTGCGCGCACCGGGCCGGGGTTCGATGGTGACGGCGCCAGCGCGACGGGTGCGCCGTTCGACTTCGTCTACGGGTTGTCGTGCAGCTCGCCCGAGGCGTGCAGCCGATACGAGGTGTTCCCTGCGCCGCTGGCTCCGACGGCCACCACCCGGCCACGGTCGATCGACCTCGAGACCACCACCTCAGCCCGCACGCTCGAGGTTCGACTGGGGGTGCTCGGCGCCCCTGATGATGTCGAGACCGGCCCGGTCAGCGGGCGGGTGCTGGTGAGGGGCGCCGGCCCGCTCGAGGGCGCCGTCGTCTCCATCACGCCTGCGGGCCTCATGAACACGACGCCGGCGTCGGGCACCTTCAGCTTCAGCGCCGTCGCGCGGGGTGTCCAGACGCTCCAGGCGACCGCGGCCGACTGCACCCCGGTCGAGCTGAAGGTCGTCAGCCCTCAGTCGGATCTCACGCTCGAGCTGGACTGCTCCGAGCGCCGGGGGCGTCTCGAAGGGCAGGTACGCCTGGTGGACGGCGGCGTCGTCAGCGGGGTGCCGATCGCCGTCCTTCCAGAAGGGGGCAGCGTGTTGCGCGCGATCACCGACGCCGACGGTCGGTATCGGGTCGATGAGGTGCCGATTGGTGCGACGGGTACCGGCGAGGCGGTGATCGTCGAACTGCCGCCCGGCGTCAAAGGGCCAGCCCCCGTTCGGTACCAGGATCTCTTCGCCGGGGCCGTCGCGCGCGCGGACTTCATCCTGGCCCCGCTCGACCCGGCTCAGGCCTACGAGCTCATCTCGACCTGGGGGCCCGTCCAGAACGGACAGGTGAAGCTCTTCCTTCGCGCCGACCTCACCAACCTGAACGTGCCGGAGATCAATGGCGTCGGCGCCGACGCCATGGTCGGCATCGCGGTCAGGTCGGTGTTGGTGCGGGGCGAGCGGCTGCGCTACCGCAACGGGCGCGTCGCGCCAGGCGCTGGCTTCACCATCGGAGCCGTCAATGGAGCGACCTGGCCCGGTCAGGTCTACAGCGCCGCGGGCGCCATCACCAACCTGTACGGCGTCAGGCCGCTCTTCGAGTACGAGTTCGACGTGCTGCCGGGGCCGCCGGCGATCACCCGCACGTTCACCAAGGACATCGAGCTGCTGGTGGACAACGGCACGCGGCCCATCGACCTGATGCGTCGAGTGCGGGTCATCGAAGGGACCCTGGTGCTGCCATGAAGGCGACCTGGTGGTGGCTGTGTCTGGGGCTGGCGTGTGCCGGGTGCCAGTGCGGTGAAGAGCTGACCCAGAGTCGCTGCAGCCCGGTGACCTGCAGCGGCTGTTGCACCATCGACGGCACCTGCGTCACGGGAGACGGCGACGGCGCCTGCGGCGGTGAGGGTCAGAGCTGCCTGGTGTGCGGGGAGAGCCAGCGTTGCCGGGCGGCCGTGTGTACCCTCGAGCTGCCGCCACCGGTCAGCGAACCCGATGCGGGGGTCGTGCCCACTCGCGACGCCGGCCCCGAAGCCATGAGCTGCGGTGCTCCAGAAGAACCGCCGAGCAGCTGCCTGGCGACCGGCTGGTGCTGGCAAAGCCCTTTTCCCACGGGAGTTCCGCTCACCAGCGTGACGGCCCTGGCAGAAGACGACGTGTGGGTCACCGGGGCCTGGGGCACGGCGTTGCACTTCGACGGCGCGCGCTGGCGCTCCGAGCGCGTCGGGTCGTTCGATACCGTCCAGGGTGTCGCGCGCAGTCGCGGTCGGCTGTTCATGCTGACCGAGCCCACCACCGAGCGAAACGGCTTCATCACCCTTCGACGCAAGGACGCTGACGGTGGCTGGGTGATCGCCTACACGTTGCCTGGCAGTAACTCGTTCAGCCGCACGACCGGCGATCTGGTCGGCGACGACGCAGGGGTCGGCTTCTGGACGTACAACACCGAGTGGAAGACCGACGGGGTCACCTTCGACGCCGTCAGCCTCTCTGAGCGGTGTCTGTCGGATCAGGTGTGTGGGGCCCGCTTCGCGCGACGCTCGACCGCCAGCGCACAAGAAGGCTTCGCGGTCGGCAGCCTCGGCTACATCGCTCGTTTGAAGTCGGGCAACTGGTTCCAGATTGCTGGCGGGCCGCTCCCGGACGCGGGTCGCCAGGAAGGGGTCGTCGGCGTCACCCCGCTGCCCGACGGTGGCTGGTTCTTTCTCGACCAGTACGGGCGCACCCGGGGGTGGAGCGGCACCAGCCTCGTCGAGGGCACCGCGCTGCCCCCGCCCATCGCGGTCAACCCCTCGCAGCCCGCCAGAGGGGCGTACGTGCACTCCTTCGCGATCGGCGATCAGGTCAACGTCACCGGCGAGCCCGGCGAGCTCTTTCGCGCGACTGGCGCAGGCTGGGAACAGGTGACCCTGAACACACACCGGAAGTACCTCGCGTCAGCCGCGCGCACGCCGACCGATGTGTGGCTCGCGGGAGACGGCTCGCTCGAGCACTTCGACGGTCGCAGGTGGGAACAACAGTTCCGCAACGTCATCGACGAGACGCTCAACGACATCGACATCACCGCCCAGACGGGGTTCGCCGTCGGAGAAGGTGGCGTGGTGCTGCGGCGCAAGGGGTCGACCTGGACGCGGGTGAACATCGGCGTCTCGGTCGATCTCACCGGGGTGGTGGCGTTCGACTGCGACCTGGCCATCGTGGTCGGCGCGCGGGGAACCATCGTCATGTGGGACGGCGTGACGTGGCGGTTGGTGTCAAGCGGGGTGACCGACGATCTCTTCGGCGTGTTCGCGCTCAGTCGCACCGACGTCTGGGCGGTGGGCGCCAACGGCACGATTCTGTCGTTCGACGGGCAACGGTGGAAACGGGAGTCGGTGCCCACCACGCGCAACCTGGCCGCCATCTGGGGCCCCGACCGCGGCAACCTCTTCGCGGTCGGTGAGGAAGGCACCATCGTCAGGTTCGATGGCACACGCTGGGCGCTGGACCCCGCGGTCGGCACCGCCTTGAGCTTCACCGACGTTCACGGCACCTCGGCCAACAGGGTCTTCGCGGCTGGTCGGACCGCTCAAGGAAGCGCACCCGCCCGCCTGTGGGACGGCACCACGTGGCAGAACGTTGTCGGCGGCGGAAGCAGCGTGCTGGCGACCCAGTCCAGCTACTATCTCGCTTCGCAAGGCGGCGTGTTGCGGGGCGGCGTCGTCGGCGCGACCCTGGACGTGCCCGGGTCCTTCAACCGGGTGATCTTCGCCCAGGGCCAGCTGTGGGCCGTCGGCTCACGGGGCACCATCCTCAGCAAACGCCTTGCGCCATGAACTCACTGCCCCCTGAAGTCACGCGGTCCGTCACCCCGCTCTCAGCGGCTGCCGCCCGGCAGGTCGGGCCCTACGAGCTCGTCGGTCGTCTCGGCATCGGAGGCCTGGCCGAGATTTTTCTCGCCAGGCAACCGCTGGTGGGTGGCCGACTCTGCGTGTTGAAGCGAATTCGCCCCGAGCTGGGCGACGACCCCGCCGCGGTGAAGATGTTCTTCGAAGAGGCCAGGGTCGGAATCCCGCTTGACCACCCGAACATCGCGCGGGTCCTTGATTGTCACCACTCGCCTCAGGCCAGCTACCTGGTCACCGAGTGGGTCTCGGGCGTCAGCGTGCGCGAGCTGCTCGTGGCGCTGCGTCAGCGGGAAGCCTTCCTCGAGGCCGAGCTGGTCGCTCAGCTGATTCATGACTGCGCCCAGGCCCTGCATGCAGCCCACACCGCGCGCGGGCCCGATGGGTCGCCGCTTGAGATCGTGCACCGCGACGTCAGCCCCCAGCACCTGCTGGTGTCGCGCGGCGGGGTGGTGAAGGTGATCGACTTCGGCCTCGCCCAGACCGGCCGTCGGGTGTCGTCGCTCAGGCGCAGCGTCATCAAGGGCGAGGCCCGCTACCTTTCGCCCGAGCAGCTTCGTGCCGAGCCGCTCGACATTCGCTCTGATCTCTACAGCCTGGGCCTCGTGATGTACGAGCTGCTGACCAACACCCGGGCGTTGCCCGAGCGCACCGAGCTCGAGCTGCTCCGTGGGCCTTCATGCGACATCGTGCCCATCGAGGCCCATCGCGCGGGCGTCCCGGTCCAGCTCCGGTTCATCTGCTGGAAGCTCATCTCCATGGTCCGCGACGAACGGTTTGCCACCCCGCGGGCGCTCCTGAAGGTCCTCAAGGCCCACCTGCCGCTGGCAGATGAGACTGCCCGTCGGCTGAGGCTGGGCGAGCACATCGAACGGGTCCTGGCGCAGACCAGCGCCAGACTGAACGTCGGGGTGCGGGCCGTCTCGAGCTGAGCCGCCCGGGTGGCCCTCAGCATGCGCCACCACGCCGCGGTCCCGAGCTGAACCACGGGTGAGCAGCCCCTGGCCAGCACCTGAGCAATTTCCCGGCACGCCTCGAGCGGCGCCCCTCCAGCGCAGTCACGGCGCGATTCATGCTCGACTGAGGGCCAATGAGCATGGCTCGACGAGTCCTGGTGGCGCTGGCGTTGTCGACGGGTGCCTGTGAGCGGGTCCCCCGCGGCCCCGGTGAGCCCGTCGTCATTGACGAGGGAGTCGATGCCGGCAACCGTCAGAACGGCGTGCCCGACGCTGGGACACCCGATGCGAGCGTCGATGGCGGCAGGCCCAGGGATGCTGGGTCGACCTTCGACGCAGGCGTCGTCATCGACGCCGGGCCGCTGGGCGACGCTGGACCGGTGGTCGACGCTGGGGCCCCAGGGGTGCCAGTCGAGTCCGAGTCGAGCCTGGTGGCCACCGCGGTGGCCATCGCTGACGGTGTCGACCAGGTCGTCGTGCTCGTTTCGCTGAAGGACGCCCAGATGAATGGCGTGGCCGGAATCACCCCGAGTCTTCAGGTCTCTGGGGCCGGAAACTCGGCGCTCGCCTGCACCGTCACCGGCACGAACGGGATTTCGACCTGCAGGTTCTCGTCGACGGTCGCAGAGACCAAGACCATTTCCCTGCAGACCCCCGTGGCGCTGTCGACGACCACCCGCTTCGACGCCGGCCCGGCTGTTCTCGCGAACTCGAGCTTCGACGGAGGACCCGCGCGGGTCGCGGCCGATGGCACGTCGGCAGCGACCTTCGCCGTGACCCTCATCGACGCCCGAGGCAACCCCGTACGAGGCGAGATGCCGGGCCTGGCCGTCTCAGGCGTGGGCTTCCTGGCCGCTGCGACCGCCACCGGCGCGCAAGGCGTCGCGACCGTCGAGCTGCGGTCGACGAGGGTGGGGCTCAGCACCATCGAGGTCAGGTCGCCGTTGATGCTCGGCGCGGCGACCGTGGAGTTCGTCGCGGGGCCGCCGTCGGCGACGACCTCGACCATCGACGCGGGGCCCCCGACGGCGCCGGCCAACGGCGTGACGACCATCGCGCTCACCGCCACCCTTCGCGACGCGCAGGGCAACCCGGTCGCCGGCCGTATGGTGCAGTTCGCGGCCCTCGACGGCGGCGTGCAGATCAACCAGCCGACCCAGCCCACGGCGAGCGATGGGACCGCCACCGGCACGGTCACGGCCACCAGCCCCGTCACGCGCCTGGTGACCCTGGCGGCGCCCATCGTCACCACCACGGGTGCGGTGGTGAGCTTCTTCGCCAGCCAGGCCGATCCTTCGAACTCGACCATCACCGCCACGCCCACCACGCTGCTGGCAGATGGGGTCAGCAGCAGCGAGGTGGTGGTGACCCTGCGTGATGCGTTGAATCGCCCGGTGAGCGGCGCCACCGCGGTGATGTCTTCCACGCGGGGCACCGTCACCCAGGGCCCGGTCACCGATTCGCAGGGGCAGACGCGCGCGTTCGTTCGTTCGACGACCGCGGGGACCGCCGCGCTGGCGCTCAGCGCGCCCATCAGCCTGACCGGGCCCACCCTCACCTTCTCGCAGACGCTCTCGGTCCAGGTGCCGCTCGAGATGCTCGGTTGGCCAGTCAACTTCAACGCCGCGACCGCCCTTCGCGTCGAGCGGTCTCAGCTCGCCATCGACCGCGCCGACTACGATGGCACCGTCATCACCAACTTCGAGGTCGTGTGCCAGGGCCCGCAACGGCAGATCAACCTCATCGCCCAGTCGACCGGAATGGCGGTCACCAGCGTCACCTGCCCGACCGCCAGCGTTCCCTCGCGGGTGCGCAGCGCGCCGTTCACCTGGTCCGGGGCGCAGACCTTCCGCGCCGAGCTGGCGCCGATGCCGGCGACGGGCGCGTTCACCCTGCACGCAGCCCGGGTGATGGTCACCCAGACCGGCGCCACCAGGACCCGCTACCTGGTGCCCCTGCTGAAGGGCTCGAACTCGGCGCAGGGCGAAGACCTCGACACGCCCGTCAACGCCCCCCTCGCCGGGCTGCTGTCCTGGTGGTGGGATCCCGCGTCGGTCGTCGGGGTTCGGTCGTTCGAACTCGAGCTGTTGACCGAGAACGTCCTCGTCAGCTTCGGCCCCAGTTACCGCCTGCGAAACGAAGCCTTCTTCGAAGAGCTGGTGAGCATCCCCACCCTGCCGGGGCCGTTGACCCGGCATGTCGCCACCATCACGCCGGGCCCGTCCGAGACCCGGTATCGGCTGCTCCCCAACGGGGGGGCAGGGGGCTGGTTCCTCAAACGAGCGGCGGTGTGGGTCAGGCTCGAGAACGCGCAGCGGTTGAGGCTGCAGATGCCGTTGACCATCGGCCCGTCCAGCCACGCGGCCGCGCTCCCGCTCTTCGATCGCTCGTCGTACACCAACCCCCTCACCACGCTCGCCAGCACGCTGGTCGCCGGGGTCCCCAGTCCGCCTGCGACGGTTCAGGTGCTTCGCACCGCCCTGGACGCAAGCCAGGGGTTGCTGCCCATCGGGCCTCAGCTGACCGGCGTGGGCGCGGCGTGGCTTTCGGTCGACCCGTTGGACCTCGACCAATACCGGCTCTCGGCCCAGGTGCAGGGTGGGGTGATGGCGTCGCCTCAGTTGTTGATTCAGGTCAACTGAGAGCGCGGGGGCGCTTTCAGCGCACGAGGGTCTGCGTCGGTTCGGGGCCCCGGTGGCGCGACTCCACCGCGACGGACTCGACGAGCTGGCTCAAACGCCTTCGGCGCGCCGCTTCTTCCTGGGCGGGCAGGTGGTTGCGCAGGGCCTTGAGCAGCTCGCGTGGCGTCGCGAAGCGCTCGGCCCGATCGGCCGAGGCCAGCTTCCAACACACGAAGCGCAGCTCGACGGGCACGTCGGCGCGGTGGGCCTCGATGGGCACGATGTCCCACGAGGGGGCGCGCAGCATCTCGAGCTCGCTGCGCCCGGTGAGCGCGCGCGCATTGGTGAGCAGCTCGTACATCACCAGGCCCAGGCTGAAGAGGTCCGAGCGAATGTCGAGGGGGTCGTCGCGCAGCTGCTCGGGCGACATGTAGAGCGGCTTGCCCTTGATGACCCCACGCTGGGTCGAGAGCGCGCGGGTGCTGGCGCGCGCGATGCCGAAGTCGATGAGCTTCGAGACGCCCGCGCTGGACACCAGGATGTTCTGCGGGTTCACGTCGCGATGGACGATCTCGAGGGCCGACCCGTCAGGACCGCGGGCCGTATGCGCGGCCTGCAGACCCGAGGCGCAGTCGGCGATGAGTTGCGCGACCAGGTCGAACTCGAGGGAGGCCTCACGCTGGTGCAGCGCCACCAGCAGCTGGCGCAGGTTGATGCCCGGCACCCATTCCATCACCAGGTAGCTCACCTCGGGCGAGTGGTCGCAGTCGAACACCCGCGCGATGTTGGGGTGACTCAAGGCCATGCCGAGGCGGGCCTCTTCGAAGAACATCTTCACCATCGCGGCGTCCCCGACGAGCTCGGGCCGAACCCGCTTGAGCACGCAGAGCCGACCTCCGGCCAGGGCCTGCCGGGCCAGAAACACCTCGGCCATGCCACCGAGCCCGAGCCGGCCAAGCAGCTGATACGGGCCCAACCGATCGGGCGCCCCAGCGGGCAGCGGCGTGACGTGGTGGAAGCGCTCGGGCGGCAGAGGTGCGGGTGCGGTCATGGCTTCCAGGCGCTGGGAAAGAATGCTGCCCTGTGCCGCGAAAGCCGACAACCGGCGCCAGGTTCGTTCGGCCTCACGAGCGGTTCTTCCCTTCGCTTGAACCGGCCCTGACAGCACCCTCCGGACGACGCCTGAGCCCGAGGTGCTTGATCTTGTACACCAGCGTTCGCCTCGGCAGGCCGAGCTTTCTGGCGGCGGCGCTCTGGTTCCAATCAGACTTCTCGAGCACGTCGAGCAGCATCGCCCGCTCATAGTCGGCGAGGCGTTCTTTATGGTCGGACTCGCTGGAAGACCCGGGCACCGCGCGTTGGGGCTGCGCGGCCGTCAGCCTCGGGCCCAGCGCGTCGGGGCCGATGTCATGACCGGTCGAGAGCACCACGGCGCGCGTCACCACATTCCGCAGCTCTCTGACGTTGCCGGGCCACTGGTGTCGCAGCAGCACGTCCATCGCCTCGGTGGTGAGCCGTCGCGGGACGCCATCATGTTGGGCGCACGCCTCCGCCAGGAACCGCTCGACGAGCATCGGCAGGTCGTCGATGCGGTCCCGCAGCGGCGCCAGTCGCAAGGTGAACGCGTTGAGCCGGAACAACAGGTCTTCCCGAAAGGCGCCTTCCCTGGCCATGGCGTCGAGGTCGCGGTGCGTGGCCGCGACCAGCCGCACGTCGACCGGTCGTTCCTGCGTCGAGCCGACGCGCATGATGGTGCGCGCCTCGACCACCCTGAGCAACGCGGCCTGGGCCGCAGGGGGCAGCTCACCGACCTCGTCGAGAAAGACCGTTCCTCCCTCGGCTTCTTCGAAGAGCCCGCGCGAGACACGGTCGGCGCCGGTGAAGGCCCCCTTCTCATGTCCGAAGAGCAGACTCTCGAGCAGCGTCGGTGGCAGCGCCGCGCAATTGACTGGCTTGAACGGAGCCTTCTCGCGCGGTGAGCCGAGGTGCAGCTCTCGCGCGATGAGCTCCTTGCCGGTCCCGGACTCTCCGAGCACCAGCACGGGCACCTGGCTGCGAGCGATCTGCTCGACCTCTTTGAGCAGCGCCCGCATCTGCGCGCTCTGGGCGACCATCGGCAGGCGCGTCGATGGCGTCTTGGCGGCTTTGAGCTCTTCGAAGGTCACCAGCTGGCCGGCCGTACGCGCCAGACCGGCGGCGTCTTTCGCCAGCGACAACAGCGCGTCGGCGTTCGAGCCGGCAGCGGGCCAGCTCACCCACCCGCCCATGACCCCGGGCCGTTCGACGACCAGCGCCCTGGCCAGGCTCGCCAGCGCGTCGAGCCCCAGCGGCGGAGTCATCAGCTCGACGATGGTCGGGGCGTAGAGGCAGATCGCCCCACCGGCGCCCACCCGCTCGCGCAGCCACGAGACCCATTGGGTGGCCGACAGCCCTGCCGTCAAGCGCAGGTGGAAGATGCCCACCGCTTCGTTGGCGCGAGCGTGCCGCGCCGAGAGGTTCCCCAGGCGGTTGCGAAGCGAGTCGTAGGACAGCAGGTCTGCCCCGCTCAGCGCCGTGCCGCGCACGATGACCACGACCGCAGACCCGAGCGTCACCTCAGCGCCCACGGTGACCTGCTGGGTGGTGAGGCGCTGACCCGCGAGGAAGGTGCCGTTGCGACTGCCGAGGTCGGTGACCTCGACGGCGCCCTCGACGGCTCGAAAGCTCGCGTGCCGTCGCGACAGCCCCTCGGCGTCGACCACCACGTCGGACGATGGGTCACGGCCGAGCACCACGCTTCGGTTCGGGAACAGCGCCGTGAGGTGCAGCCCGCGCCCGTCTTGAATCAGCAGGCTGAATCCATCAGGCGGTTGCTCTGCGAGCGGGGTGGCCCACGTCAGTGTCTGATCAGTGCCCGGGGTCATGGCCTCATCGCTTCAAGGGGAAAAACAGCTTCAGGTGCTGTCCCGGGTCGATGTCGATGACCCGGGTCTCACGAACGCCCAGCTCTTCGTTGACCATGATCATCGTGTGGCGACCGGCCGGAAGCGAGTGGTTAAAGAGCGGCGTCGACTCGGGCGGGGCTCCATCGATCGTCACCGTCGACCAGGGCTCGGTCCTGAGGCTCAAGAGCCCCGCTTGCGGTGGCGCGGCAGCGACCGGGCCGGCAGCCGGAATCGCCGGCAGGGCCCGGGGGGGCGGGGGCTTCGGTCGCGACGTCTTCTGCGCCTGCAGCTGAAG
>VYLD01000144.1_pt1 | contig 26308 bp, 21 predicted proteins | sample 5114401 | NCBI WGS metagenome assembly VYLD01 (sample SAMN12291783, study PRJNA351875) | freshwater metagenome | isolation source: freshwater lake | place: USA: Michigan, Gull Lake | collected 2013-08-08 | reverse complement strand
CAGGCGCCGGTCGACGCGGGGGCGAGCACAGGGCCCGCGCCGATCGTCCAAAGCCCGGTGGTGCCCAGCAAGGTGGCTCCCCGCGCCGTGGTGCTGAGCACGCCAGCGATCTCCAGCGTGATTCGCAGAAACGCAGGGCCGGTCGTGAAGTGCTTTCAGGAACACCGCAACGAGCTGCCGGGCGATTCGGGCAAGGTCGACCTCACCATCACCATCGATCGCACCGGTCGGGTCCGCGAGGCCACCAGCGCGATGGCGGGCAGCGGCGTTGGCCGTTGTCTGGAAGAGCGCGTCAAGCAGATCCGCTTCCCGGTGCACGTGGACGAGTCGGTCACCGTCACCCTGCCCCTCGCCTTCAAGGTGCAGTGAGGTCTGCGTCGAAGAGCTCGCCGTGCTGAGCGATGGCGCCGGGTGACAGCGACCAGTGCGGCTCGGGCATCAGGTACAGCGTGCGGCGGTCGCCTTCGACGAGACCAGCGCCGATGATGAGGTACTTCGTGGTGCGCGCTTCACCCTCGAGCACCAGCAGATCGTGCTCGATCTTCCAGGTGCCTTGATCGCGCTGCCCGCCGAAGGTGGTGCTGCCCAGCTGGGTGTTGGCGGCCGCGTACTGGTACGCAAAGGCGTGATCCGCCGCGAGCTGGTAGCGCACCGAGCTCGAGACGGCGCTGAAGGTGGTGCTGCCGGTGAGCACGTTGACGTACTGCTGGCTCGCGCCGCTGGCGGTGACCCATGCCCCTTGCACCTCGTCGTCCATGACGAGGGGAAGGCCGACGGGGCTGCCCTCGACGAGCTTGAGGAGCGCGTCGACCGCCGGGTGGGTCACGTCCCATGAGCCGCGGGCCACCATCATGGCCCCCACCGAGTCGTCGAAGTATTCCTGCAGCACCACCAGGGGCTCGAGCCGATCGCCGGCCTCGACGAGGTACAGGCTGACCAGCGACTTGTTCTGGTTGCCCTGGGGTTGAAGCGCCGCCGAGCTGAAGTGGGCGCGCGCGCCGTTGTTCACGAAGCGCCGCAGGGGCAGCGGGGTCTGGGGCGCGTCAGGCCAGTCGCGTCGAATGACCTCGTTCCACAGCCGCTTCAGCGCCCCTGCCGGGTCCCCCACGCCCGGCACCGCGGCGAGCTTGATGACGTCGACGGTGTGCCGCCGCTGGCCGTCGACCTGCTCGTGGCGCCAGCGCCCTTCCGAGACGGGGGTGAACGACGCGGGCAGGCGCATCGAGAACCCTCCTGCGACGCCCGGCTGCCCGGCGGGCCTGTCAGCGCCACCCACAGCCGGGTCCGCGTTCCCCGCGATGACGCCGAGGGCCACCAACCCCACGGTGCCCGCGCCGCACAGCGCGCACAGGGCCGCCGCGGTCAGGCCGACCCAGAGCAGGATCGTGCGAGTGAAAGGGCGCGGCGCCGTTCGAAGCGGGCCAGCCTGCGCCATCAGCCGACTTGCTCGGCGTAGGTCATCACCAGGTACACCCGGGTCTCAGCGCTGCCGGGGTTCCGGTACACGTGCGGCTTGTCGGCCTCGAAGAGAATGGCGTCGCCGGTGTCGAGGCTGAAGACCTCTCCGGCGGTCTCGAGGTCGAGCTGGCCGCGCGTCACCACCAGGTTCTCGAGGGTGCCGGCGGCGTGCGCGTCAGCGGCCTCGACACCCTTCGGCGCCAGGGTCAGCTCATAGAACTCGACCCGCCGCGACTCGTCGAAGGGGAACAGCGCGCGCGAGGCGAACGAGCCGTCGTGTGAGAGCAGCTTCTTGGCGTCCTTCTCGCGCAGCACCTTCACCGACGACTGGTTGGTCGAGCTGATCAACGCCGAGAACGGCACGTCGACGGCGCGGGCGATCTTCCACAACACGTTGATGGTGGGGGCCGACTGGCCCAGCTCGACCTGCCCCAGCATGGCCCGGCTCACGCCCGAGGCCTGCGCCAGCTTCTCGAGCGACAGGCCCCGCTCGGTGCGAAGGCGGCGTAGGTTCTTCCCCACCACTGGCGCGAGATCGGCGTCCGTGCCCGCGGGTGAGGTCTCGGGGGTTCTCGACGAGGTCCTGCGCTTGCGAGTGGCCATGCGGCAAAGAACCTCTCAACTCGGTGATCGTCAACCACCAAACAGCGCGCTCAGAACTGGTGTTCTTCGGTCGAGTCGACCAGCGCCTTGGTCGACGACAGGCCGCCAGAGATGATCTCGGCGACCTGATCGAAGTAGCCGGTGCCCACCTCGCGCTGGTGACGGGTGGCGGTGTACCCGTGCTTCTCGGCGCTGAACTCGGCCTGCTGCATCTGGCTGTAGGCGGCCATGCCCGAGTCCCGGTACTGCCCGGCCAGCTCGAACATCGAGAAGTTGAGGGCGTGGAAGCCGGCCAGGGTGACGAACTGGAACTTGTACCCCATGGCGCCCAGCTCGCGCTGGAACCTGGCGATGGTGGCGTCGTCGAGGTTCTTCTTCCAGTTGAACGACGGCGAGCAGTTGTACGCCAGCATCTTGTTGGGGAACTTTTCGCGAATGGCTTCGGCAAAGCGCTTCGCCTGCTTCAGATCGGGCGTGCTGGTCTCGCACCACACCAGGTCGGCGTACTCGGCATAGGCCAGGCCGCGGGCGATGGCGAAGTCGTCGCCGTTTGGCTTGAGGCGGAAGAAGCCCTCGGCGGTGCGCTCTTTCGAGGCGATGAAGGGCACGTCGCGCTCGTCGATGTCAGAGGTGATCAGCTTCGCCGACTGCGCGTCGGTGCGCGCGACCAGCAGGGTGGGCACGTCGGCCACGTCGGCGGCGAGCCGCGCGGCGACCAGCGACCGAATGAACTGGTTGGTGGGCACCAGCACCTTGCCGCCCATGTGGCCGCACTTCTTCTCGCTGGCGAGCTGGTCTTCGAAGTGAACGCCCGCGGCGCCGGCCTCGATCATCGCCTTCATCAGCTCATAGGCGTTGAGCGGCCCGCCGAAGCCGGCCTCGGCGTCGGCGATCATCGGGGCGAACCAGTTGCGCTCGTGTTTGCCCTCGGCGTGATCGATCTGATCGGCGCGGCGCAGCGAGGCGTTGATGCGCTTGACCAGCGCGGGCACCGAGTCGACCGGGTACAACGACTGGTCGGGGTACATCTGCCCCGAGGTGTTGGCGTCGGCGGCGACCTGCCAGCCCGAGATGTACAGGGCCTCGAGGCCCGCGCGAACCATCTGCACGGCCTGCCCGCCAGAGAGAGCGCCCAAGGTGGGCACGTACTCGCGGGTGTTGAGCAGCTCCCACAGGCGCATGGCGCCCAGGCGCGCCAGGGTGTGCTCGATCTTGATCGCCCCGCGCAGCTTCTCGACGTCGGCCTTCGAGTACGGGCGGGTGATGCCGTCGAAGCGGCGCGCGTGCAGGTCGGCGGTGGTGATGGCGGTCATGGGGGCTGTCCTTGGATGCGGGGGGAAAGGGGTCAGGCTTCGGTGGCGAGCAGGCGCTGGTACGCCGGCACGGTGAGGAACTCTTCGAACTGCTCGGCGAGCACGAGGGACCGGAAGAGCGTCTTGGCCTCTGAGAACTGGCCGTCTGAGGAGGTCTGCAGCTCTTCGTGCATGACCTGATCGAGGCGCTCGGCCGAGAGCAGGCCGGCGCGCACCTGCTGCCAGACCTGGGCGCGGCTGATCTCGGCGGTGGCCGCGTCTTCCATCAGGTTGTTGAGGGGCACGCAGCCCTGCCCGCGCAGCCAGGCCTCGAGGTACTGCACGCCCACCCGCACGTTGAGGCGCAGGCCCGCGTCGGTGCGGGTGCCTTCGGGCACGCGCAGCAGCTCGTCGCGGCCGACCAGCACGTCTTCGCGGCTCCTGGCGATCTGGTTCGGGGTGGTGAGGTGCTCGTCGAAGATGGCGCGGGCCAGGGGCACCAGCGCCGGGTGGGCGACCCAGGTGCCGTCGTGGCCATCGGTCACCTCCCGCAGCTTGTCGGCGCGCACCCGGGCCATGGCGGTCTCGTTGGCGGCGGCGTCGTGCTTGATGGGAATCTGCGCGGCCATGCCGCCCATCGCGTGCGCGCCACGGCGGTGGCAGGTCTGAATGAGCTTCTGCGAGTAGGCCCGCAGGAAGCCCTTGTCCATGGTGAGCTGGCCGCGATCAGGCAGCAGCTGCTCGGGCTGCTTCTTGATGAAGCTGAACATGTAGTCCCAGCGGCCGCAGTTGAGGCCCGCCGAGTGCTCGCGCAGCTCGAAGAGGATCTCGTCCATCTCGAAGGCTGCCGGCAGGGTCTCGATGAGGCAGGTGGCCTTGATGCTGCCCCGACGCACACCCAGGGCGTCCTGCGCGAAGACGAACACGTCGTTCCACAGGCGGGCCTCGAGGTGGCTCTCCATCTTGGGCAGGTAGAAGAAGGGCCCTGCGCCGCGCGCCAGCTGCTCCTTCGCGTTGTGAAAGAAGAAGAGCCCGAAGTCGAACAGGCCGCCGGCCATGGGCACGCCGTCGACGGTGACGTGCGACTCGACCAGGTGCCAGCCGCGCGGGCGCACGAAGAGCTGGGCGACCTTGTCGTTGAGCGCGTAGGCCTTGCCCTCGGGCGAGGTGAAGGTCAGCGAGCGGCGCACGGCTGCGAAGAGGGCCTCTTGCCCGGCGAGCACGTTCTTCCAGGTGGGCGCGAGCGAATCTTCGAAGTCGGCCATGAAGACGTTGGCGCCCGAGTTGAGCGCGTTGATGATCATCTTCGGTTCGGCGGGGCCGGTGATCTCCACGCGGCGATCGCCGAGCACCGCAGGCACCGGCTCGATGTGCCAGTCGCCGGCGCGCACCGAGGCGGTCTGGGGGAGGAAATCAAAGCGGCGCAGCACCGCTCGCTGGGCCAGCAGCGCGCGACGCCGTTCGCCGAAGCGACGCTCGAGGTCGGCGACGAAGGCCAACGACTCGGCGGTCAGCAACGGAGAGGTCACTGCGCTTTGAATCTCGACGCCATTCACAAGAGCCACGGGGCCTCCGGGTCAATTGGTGAAGGCGTCAGCTGCCCGCAATCACCGCGAGAAACAGGCACCAAGTACCTGTCATTCATGAGAATGACAACACGCGTCAGAAGAAAACCGGGACTGCCTTGTAAACGTTGAAAAGTTAATGTTGCAGCGCAAGGTAAATCACTGGGTCCGGGGCCCCTTGGGCGGCGTGAAATCAACGCGTTCCGGCCTACAACCAAAGCCATGCGCATCTCGCGACGGGTGGCGGTGGGAGGTCTGCTGGCGCACGCGACGGTCACGCTGGGGGCCCCGACGACGCGCACCTTCGTGTTGGTGCCGGGGGCCTGGCACGGAGCCTGGGCCTGGGCCCGGCTCACCCCGCTGCTGGAGAAGGCTGGCCACACCGTGGTGGCGGTTTCGCTGCCGGGGCTCGCCGAGCGTAGGGCCGAGCTCGACGAGTCCATTCACCTTCAAACGCACATCGACGACGTGGTGGCGAGGGTGCGGGCGGCGAAGACGCAGGTGGTGCTGGTGGGGCATTCCTACGCTGGCATGGTGGTGGCGCCTGCCGCGGCGGCTGAGCCCTCGCGCCTGGCTCGGCTGATCTTCCTCGACGCGTTCGTGCCCTCGCCCGGTCAGTCGATGCTGTCGCTGATGCGGCAGGCGTACTCGGACACGTGGCGGGCGCGCGCGAAGAAGGCCAGCGGCGGCCTGTGGGTGCCGCCCATGCTCGACGCGGAGGCCATGGGCGTGGTGGACCCGAAGGACGCCGCGTGGGTCGACGGGCAGCTGACCAACCACCCCATGGCGACCCTGGAAGAGCCCGTTCAGTTCGACGAGCAGGCGCTGGCGGCGGTGCCCAGGCGGTACCTCTGGTGCGCGCGGTACCCGGGCTTCAAGTCCCACGCGGCGCGGGTGAAGGCGAAGGGGTGGGACGTGCGCGACCTCGACGCCGGCCACGACGCGATGGTGACGGCGGCTGACGCGCTGGCGGCGCTGCTGCTGGCGGCCTGAAGCGCAACCTCTCGAGCCTGACGTGGGTTCAACTCCCTGGTCGTGCCCCGAGTGACTCCCAGGGCAGGGAGCCTGACGAGGGGTCGTCCAGGTCCAGCGGCTCCTTTCGCAACCGGCGCTCACCACACTCGAGGTCGTCGCGAGCGGAGGCGTCAGTGCCGTCAGCTTCACCCGACGAGGTGGTTCGGCAGCTCATCGCGCCGGCGACCCGATCGCAGAGCCAGCGGATCGCTCGGTGACGGACACCACCCACGTCGCGGTGACCTGCGTCCCGTCGTCCAGGAACACGGTCAGCGAGAGACGGTGCTGTCCAGAGCGGGGCAGCTGCCAGCGCGCCGAGTTGCCGTTGCCCATCAGGGTGCCACCGGTCACTGCCCATTCTGGAGCGCGCACCGTCTCGGTGTCGTACACGGCCTCGAAGGTCTCGGTGGAGAACTCCACGAAGGGGCCTTCGCCTCGCTCCCGCACCAGGCCGTGAATCGAGGGTGCGGTTCCTTGCGTGGGCTTCATCAGGTCGGCGCCGCCGCAGGCAGCCGATGACAGGGCGAGGACGAGGACGCTGAGGGTTCGAAGGCGCATGGGACTTTCCGTGACCCGGAGCCGGTCGACAACGTGCAGAAAATGGTTCCGGCCACAGGCTCAGCCCGCACAACCTGCTAGAGACCGCAACCCCGTGGCCACCCTGAGCGATCTGTTGCCGAAGAAGGGAGAGCCCAGGCTGTCGGCCGAAGGCGTGCTCGATCACTTCATCAGCTGGGTGTCGTCGACCGGGCTGTCGATGTACCCGCACCAGGAAGAGGCGGTGCTCGAGCTGCTGGGCGGCAAACACGTGGTGCTGGCGACGCCCACCGGCTCGGGCAAGTCGCTGGTGGCCCTGGCCTTCCACTTCCTGGCCATGGCCGAGGGCAAACGCAGCATCTACACCTGCCCCATCAAGGCGCTGGTGAACGAGAAGTTCTTCGCCCTGTGCGACGCGTTCGGCGCCGAGAACGTGGGCATGATGACCGGCGACGCGGCGATCAACCGCGACGCGCCCATTCTGTGCTGCACCGCCGAGATCCTCTCGAACCTCGCGCTGCGTCAGCAGACCATCGTGGCCGAGGCGGTGGTGATGGACGAGTTCCACTACTACGGCGACAAGGAGCGCGGCGTCGCCTGGCAGGTGCCGCTGCTCTCGATGCCCGAGACCCAGTTCCTGCTGATGAGCGCCACCCTGGGCGACCTGACGGCCATCTCGACCTCGCTCACGGACATCACGAAGCGCGCGGTGGTCGAGGTGCGCTCGGCGCAGCGCCCGGTGCCCCTCGAGTTCAGTTACTCGGACAAGCCGCTCCACGAGATGATCCAGGAGCAGCTGCGGGCCAACCGGGCGCCCATCTACCTGGTCAACTTCACCCAGCGCACGGCCGCCGAGCAGGCGCAGAACCTGCTCTCGATCGACGTCAGCACCAAGGTCGACAAAGAACAGCTCAAGAACGCGCTCGCAGGCGCCCGGTTCGACACGCCCTTCGGCAAGGAGCTCAAGCGGCTCTTGTTGCACGGCGTCGGGCTGCACCACGCGGGCCTGCTGCCGCGGTATCGGCGCCTGGTCGAGCGCCTCGCCCAGCAGGGCCTGCTCAAGGTCATCTCGGGCACCGACACCCTCGGGGTGGGGGTCAACGTGCCGATTCGCACCGTGCTCTTCACCCAGCTCTGCAAGTACGACGGCGAGAAGACCGCGGTGCTGTCGGTGCGCGACTTCAAGCAGATCTCGGGCCGCGCGGGGCGCAAGGGCTACGACGACGTGGGCTACGTGGTGGCGCAGGCGCCGGCGCACGTGATCGAGAACCTCAAGCTTCAGCAGAAGCGCGCCGAGGGGAAGAAGAACGTCACCCTGCAGAAGCCGCCCACCCGCGGCTACGCCCACTGGGACGCGACCACCTTCGAGCGCCTGCGCACCTCGCTGCCCGAGCGCCTGGAGTCGCGCTTCACCATCACCCACGGGCTCATCACCAGCCTGCTGCAGGCCTTCGAAGGGGCGTCGACCTCGGGCTATCGGCGGCTGGTCGAGCTGGTGCAGGTGTCGCACACTCCGGCGGGCACGCGGGCTCGGCTGCTCAAACACGCGCGGGTGCTCACGCGCGCGCTCATCGGCGCGGGCCTGGTGATCGTCGAGCGGCGCACGCCCACCATGCCGGCGCAGCTGCGGGTCGCCCAGGGCCTGCAGCGGGACTTCTCGCTCAACCACACCCTGTCGCTGTTCCTGGTCGAGACGCTGCCGCTGCTCGACCCGCTGAAAGAGAGCTGGGCCCTCGACGTGTTGTCCCTGGTCGAGTCGATCCTCGAGAGCCCCGACGTGGTGCTGTATGCGCAGGTCGACGCGCTGAAGGGCGAGAAGGTGCGCGAGCTGAAGGCCCAGGGCGTCGAGTACGAGCAGCGCATGGAAGAGCTCGACAAGATCGAGCACCCCAAACCCAACGGCGACGCCACCTACGCGGCCTTCGAGGCCTTCGCGAAGCGACACCCGTGGGTGCAGCAGGACAACGTGCGCCCCAAGTCGGTGGCGAGGGATCTGTTCGAGCGGTGCATGACCTTCACCGAGTACGTGCGCGAGTACGGGCTGCAGCGGTCAGAGGGGGTGCTGCTGCGCTACCTGTCCGACGCGTACAAGACGCTGCAGCAGAACGTGCCCGAGGCCATTCGCACCGAGCCGCTCGAGGACATCTCGGCGTATCTGCTCACGACGCTCAAACATACCGACTCCTCGCTGGTCGAGGAATGGGAAGCGCTGAAGGAAGGCCGCGCGCTGGGCCTGGTGGCGCGCCCTGGCGAAGCGCCGCCGAAACCGCGCAAAGATCTCGCAAAAGATCTCAAGTCGCTCACCGCCCGCGCGCGCGCCGAGCTGCACCAGCTGGTCAAGCAGCTGGCGAAGAAAGACTACGAAGAGATCATCGAGCAGCTGCCGGTCGAGTCCGGGTGGACGGTCGAGACCCTCGAGACCACCATGGCCGCCTACTGGGCCGAGCACCCCACCCTCGACACCACCCCGCGCGCGCGCCAGCCGAAGTGGACGCAGCTGACCGAGGCGGGCCCCCGGCGGTGGTCGGTGAAACACTCGCTGCTCGACGCCGAGGGAGAGCCCGACTGGTTCATCGAGGGGCTGATCGATCTCACCGGGCGCGACGACGTCGACGGCGCCCTGGTGGCGGTCAGGCACATCGGTCGATGATCCGCGCGTTCGTGCTGCAGTCCGAGCGGCGGCGGCTGGTCTGGCTGCTCTTCCTGGCGACGGGCAGCGTGGCGGCGGTCACCCTGGGGCACCTGCTCAAGCCTGTGCTGCTCGAGGTGGCTGATCTGCCGGGCCTGCCCTTCGATGCGCTCGCCCGCTGGGACGCCGGCTGGTACGGCGCCATCGCAAAGGACGGCTATTGGTTCAACCCCAACCAACAATCGCCGGTCGCCTATTTCCCGCTGTACCCCCTGATCATTCGGGGGTTTGGATGGCTGGGCATCAACCGTTGGGTCGCAGGCTCGGCAGTGTCTCTCTTTGCTGCCCTGGTTGGTCTGTCATTGGCGCACCGGTGGCTATCAAAGGTGGCGTCCCAGGAGGCGACCACCGCATGGCTATTGCTCGCCAGCTACCCGTACGCCTGTTACCTGTATGGTGTTGTCTATTCTGACGCGCTGTTCCTCGCCCTGGTGGTGGCGGCGTTCCTGGCGCTCGAGGCTGACGAGCCCCTGCTGGCAGCCCTCCTCGGAGCCCTCGCCACGGCCTGCAGGCCCGTCGCGCCGGCGGTGGTGCTGGGGCTGACGGTGCGCAGCCTCGAGAGGCGGCTTCGGGTGGGCTCGGCGGTGAGGCTGGTCGACCTGGCGCCGGCGCTCTCGGGGGTGGGCCTGCTCGCCTACATGGGGTTCTTGCAGCAGTCCTTCGGTGACCCGCTGGCCTTCGCGCACGTGCACGCCGCGCCCGGGTGGGAACAGGCGCCGGGGTGGGACACCTGGCTGAAGAAGGAGTGGCTGCACCAGCTGGCGGTGGGGCACTGGACGGTGAAGCTGCGCCTCTTCGCGCACGCGGCGGTCACCGTCGGCGGCCTGTCGCTGGTGCCTGCGGTGTGGCGACGGCTGGGGCCGGGTTACGCGCTCTACTGCCTGGTCGCGCTGGCGCTGCCGGCGGTGTCCTCGAAGGACTTTCAGGGCATGGGCCGCTACGCCATCGCCGCGTTTCCCCTGGTGGTGCCCCTCGCCGGGTGGCTCGACGTCTGGGCGGGCGTGCGCGAGGTGGTGCTGGTGGCGTGCGCGCTGCTGCTCGCGGTCTGCGCCGGCCTGTTGGGCACCGGCGCCTACGTGGCGTGAGTCACGGTCAGCGCGGGTTGGAACGACGTGGCCTCGGCATGGCGCTCGTTCGCGCGGCAGGTCTGACGCACTCCCGTCGATGGTGGCAGTTGGGGCGCTCGAGGCGAGCGGCCCAACCCGCGCCCAACAGGAGACTCGCTTGACCTGTGGACCCCTGCGACCTACGCGCCTGCACCCATGAACGTTCTCGTCACCGGCGGCTGCGGCTTCATCGGCTCGAACCTGGTGCTGTGGCTGCGCAAACACCGCCCGGAGTGGACGGTCGTCAACCTCGACAAGCTGACCTACGCCGGCAACCTCGAGAACCTCGCCGCGATCGAGCGCGACCCGAAGCACGTCTTCGTGCAGGGCGACATCGGCAACCGCGAGCTGGTCGATCACCTGCTGCGCAGCCATCGGGTCGACGCCATCATGCACCTGGCCGCCGAGAGCCACGTGGACCGCTCGATCCTGGGGCCCGAGGCCTTCATTCGCACCAACGTGATGGGCACCCAGACGCTGCTCGACGCGGCGCGGGCGGCGAAGCTGTCTCGGTTCCTCATGGTCTCGACCGATGAGGTGTACGGCTCGCTGGGCCCGACCGGGCTGTTCACCGAGACCACGCCCCTCTCGCCATCGAGCCCCTACTCGGCCTCGAAGGCCTCGGCGGATCTCATCACCCTGGCCACCTCGCACACCTTCGGGCTCGACGTGGTGGTGACCCGCTGCTCGAACAACTACGGGCCCTGGCAGTTCCCCGAGAAGTTGATTCCCCTGATGGTGGTGAACGCGCTCAACGACAAGCCCCTGCCGGTGTACGGCGACGGGCTGAACGTGCGCGACTGGTTGCACGTCGAGGACCACTGTGCCGCGCTGGTGGCCGCGCTCGAGAAGGGCCAGAAGGCAAATGTATACAACATCGGTGGCAATTCTGAGCGCACCAACATCACCATCGTGAAAGCCATTCTGGCGGCGGTGGGCAAGCCTGAGTCCCTCATCAAATACGTGCAGGACCGGCTGGGCCACGACAAGCGCTACGCCATCGACGCCAGCAAGATGAAGGCCGAGCTGGGCTGGGCGCCGACCCACACCTTCGAGAAGGGCCTGGCCGACACGGTGGCCTGGTACCTCGAGCACCGCACCTGGTGGGAACGGGTCACCTCGGGAGCCTATCGGCAGTACTTCGAGAGCCAGTACCGCGCGCGCCTCGAGAGCCGCTGAACCACCCATGCGCCTCGCCATCACCGGGTCCAACGGGTTGGTCGGCCGACGCCTCGTGCAGCAGGCGGTGCGGGCGGGGCATGCGGTGCTGGGCCTGTCGCGCGGGCCGCAGCGGGTCGAGGGCGCCTTCGAGTACGGCAGCGTCGACCTGGCTGACGCTGCGGCCCTGACCGCGGTGCTCACCCGCTTTGGTCCCGAGGTGATCGTCAACCCCGGCGGCATGACCGACGTCGACGGCTGTGAGCGCGAGCCACTCGCTGCATATGAGGCCAACGTGGCGTCGGTAGCGACGCTGGCCAGGGTCACCCGGGCGCTCGGCTGCCACCTGGTGCAGGTCTCGACCGACTACGTGTTCGATGGCGAGCACGGGCCGTACGCGGTCGATGATCTGCCCAACCCTCGGGGCACCTACGCCCTCACCAAACACCTGGGCGAGCAGACCGTGAAGGCGCTGGTGCCTGCTGGGCACTGGGCCATCGCGCGCACCGCGGTGGTGTACGGCTGGCCGTCGACGGGCAAGAACAACTTCGGCTTCTGGGCGGTGTCGACGCTGGCGAAGGGCGAGCGGCTGACGCTCTTCGAAGATCAGTGGGTGAGCACCAGCCACGCCACCAACGTGGCGGCGATGGTGGGCGAAGTGGCGACGCGCAGGTTGACAGGCACCTGGCACACCTGCGGCGCCGAGGTGATGGACCGGGTGACCTTCGGCCGTCGCCTCGCCGAGCGCTTCGGGTTCGACCCGGCGCTGATCACCCCCAGCCGCATGAAGGACGTGAAGCTGCTCAGCCCCAGGCCCGCGAAGAGCGGCCTGAAGGTCGAGAAGACCATCGCCGAGTTGACCGAGCAGCCCTGGTCGGTCGCCCGGGCCCTCGATGAACTGAAGACCGAACGGGAGCAGACACCATGAAAGGCATTGTGCTGGCAGGCGGGTCGGGCACGCGGCTGTACCCGCTGACGCGGGTGGTCTCGAAACAATTGCTTCCAATCTATGACAAGCCCATGGTGTATTACCCGCTGTCTGCGTTGATGTTGGCGGGCATCAAAGACATCCTGCTGATCTCGACTCCGCAGGACCTGCCGCGCTTCAAGGAATTGCTGGGCGACGGCTCGCAGTGGGGCATCGCGCTGTCGTACGCCGAGCAGCCGAAGCCCGAGGGCCTGGCGCAGGCGTTCATCATCGGCCGGCAGTTCGTCGGCCACGACACCGTGGCGATGGTGCTGGGCGACAACATCTTCTACGGCCATGGCTTCTCAGAGATCGTGCAGCGCGCGGCCCGCCTCACGGTGGGCGCGACGGTCTTCGGCTACTGGGTGAAGGACCCCGAGCGCTACGGCGTGGTCGAGCTCGACGCCAACCGGCGCGCCTTGAGCATCGAAGAGAAGCCGAAGGCGCCGAAGTCGAGCTACGCGGTCACCGGGCTGTATTTCTATGACAACCAGGTGCTCGACATCGCGGCGACCATGAAGCCGTCGGCGCGCGGCGAGCTCGAGATCACCGACGTCAACCGGGTGTACCTCGAGCGCAAACAGCTGACCGTCGAATTGATGGGGCGCGGGTTCGCCTGGCTCGACACCGGCACTCATGAGTCGTTGATGGAAGCCTCGGAGTTCATTCACGTGATGGAGACCCGCACCGGCCTGAAGGTGGCGTGCCTGGAGGAGATCGCCTGGCGAATGAAATACATCGATGACGCGGGCCTCGAGCGGGCCGCCCAGCCGATGATCAAGAACGAGTATGGGCAGTACCTGCTGGCCCTGCTGGCCAACAAGGGCAAGCAGTGAAGGTGGTCGAGACCGAGCTGCCGGGGGTGCTGCTGCTCGAGCCCCAGGTCTTCGGCGACGAGCGGGGTTTCTTCGTCGAGACCTTCCAGGCCGAGCGCTATCAGGCGCTGGGCATCGAGCAGCCCTTCGTGCAGGACAACTGGTCGCGGTCGCGCAAAGGCATTCTGCGCGGGCTGCACCTGCAGCACCCCCACGCCCAGGGCAAGCTGGTCATGGTCACCCATGGAAGCGTGTTCGACGTCGCGGTCGACGTGAGGAAGGGCTCGACCCACTTCGGCCGGTGGATGGGCAGCGAGCTGTCAGAGCAGAACAAGCGCCAGCTGTGGATTCCACCCGGGTTCGCGCACGGGTTCTGCGTCACCTCGGAGTACGCCGATTTTCTGTACAAGTGCACCGAGGTGTACGCGCCGAAGTCAGAGCGGTGCCTGGCCTGGAATGACCCCACCGTCGGCGTGAAGTGGCCGATCACCGACCCGCTGATCTCGAAGAAGGACGCCGCGGGGTTGACCCTCGACCAGCTGATCGCCGAGCTGCACGAGCCTGCGCGGCCATGAGCCCGCCTTCCACGCCGCCAAGCCAGAGCGCACGACGCCTCTGGTGGGCCGAGGTGGTGGCGCTCACCGTGGCCGCGCTGCTCTGGTGCACCTCCCGAACCGGCTGGCAGATCTTCGACCCCCGGCAGACCTCGTGGCTCAACACCGGCGATTGGCAGGTCTACTACCAGGCCTGGGCCATCTACGTGCGTGGCCCGTGGACGCTGCAGCTCGGCGCAAACCCCGGTCTGCTCTACCCAGAGGGGTTGTCGCTGTTCTATTGCGCCGCGATCTTCTGGTTGTGTCTGATTGGCAAGCTGCTGGCCCCGCTCTTCTCGGGAGAGTTTCAGTTGTATGGCCTGTGGTTCCTGGTCTGCTTCGTTTCGCAGGCGCTCACCGCGCGCTGGGCCCTGGCGCAGGCTGGCCTGAACGGCCCGGCCCGGCTCGCCGGAGCCCTCCTGGTCCTCGTGGACCCGGTCGTCGTCACTCGCATGGGCCACATCGCGTTGATGACCCACGCGGTCGTGATCGCGCAGCTGGGCCTCGCGCTGCGGGCGGCCCGCGTGCCCGCAGAAGGCGCTCGCACGGCGCGCCTGAGCATCGCGGTCGCCCTCTTCTCGCTCGGGGTCGAGGCGTACCTGTCGGCACAGGTGCTGCCCCTCTGCCTCGGCGTCCTGACGATCACCTGGTGGCGAGGGGCCCGCCGGTGGCAAGCCGTCGCGCTGAACCTCGGAACGCTGCTGCTGGGCACGGTGGCGATGCTCTGGGTGGCAGGGGCCATTCCCGCGGGCGAGGTCGACCGGTCAGCCGAGGGCTTTGGCCAGTTCTCTTCGGATCTGCTCGCGCTCTTCAACAGTCACAACACCTCGCGGCTCGTCCCGTCGCTGCCAGCGGGGCCACGCCAGGGAGAAGGCTTCGCGTACCTCGGCGTCGGCGCCATCGCGCTGATTCCGCTCGCACTCGTCGGTCTGGGCCTGGGTGGCCGTCGAGCGCTGGCGTTGCTGCGCGACCTGGGGCCGGTCCTGGTGCTCGTCTTCCTGCTCGCCGGCTACGCCTGGTCGTCGCACGTCACGATGCTCGGCCGCGAGGTGCTGAACCTGGAGTGGGCCTTCTCGCCGTTCGCCGCGCTGACCAGCATGTTCCGAACGTGCGGGCGATTCATCTGGCCGCTGCACTACCTCCTGGTGCTGGGCATCATCACGCTCGCGACGAAGCTGCTTGGGGGTCGATGGGCTGCGACTGCCGCGCTGCTGGTCGCAACCGGGGTCCAGGCCTGGGAGAATATTCCCCACGACGCGTTCGTGCGGCCGCCAGATCAGCCCATCGGCGCAGCGTGGAAGGGGACCGGTCAACAATACAAACACCTGGCGGTCGTCCCGGTGCAGGTGCAGTGGGTCTGTGGTTACGAAGACCAGGCCATCTGGTACCTCACCCGGGTCGCCGCGCAGGAGCACATGAGCATCAACAGCGGCAACGTGGGGCGCGTGCCCAGGGCCGCGCGCGAGGCGTGTGGCGCCCCCTTCCAGGGCCCGCTGCGGCCCGACACGCTCTACGTGGTTTCGCCAACCCACCAGCAGGATCCCGGGCTCGCCGGCGCCAGGTGCGAGGTCCTTGACGGCTTCTCGGTGTGCCGCGCGCCGTGATTGAGGTCGTTGCACGGGGTGCACGCCTGCGATTGAAATGTCTCCAATGAGCGCGACCGATCTCAACCGCGAGTACTACGAGGACATGACGCCCGGGAGGGAGGACTACTGGCGCAAGATGGCCGCGCCGCGACACCGCGTCGAGTGCATCACCACGTTGATCAGGCAGCTGGCCCCGACGTCGGTGGTGGATCTCGGCTGTGGGAATGGGGTGTTGCTCTCGGAATTGCACGGCGCGCTCCCGGGCGTGCGTTTCAGCGGCCTCGATTTGTCGCGCACGCAGATCGCGGCCAACGCCAAACAGCTGCCCTGGGCCACCTTCCTCGATCGCGACCTGCAGGTGCCGTTCGAGACAGCGTTCCCCTGGAAAGGTCGCTTCGACGTGGCGGTCTCGAGCGAGGTGATCGAGCACCTCGATGATCCGGCGACCCTGCTCGACAACGCACGAGAGCTCCTTGGTGACGGTGGCCGACTCGTGCTGTCGACCCAGTCGGGGCCGATTCGACAGACCGAACAAAAAGTGGGTCACCGACGGCACTTTGATCAGCGAGACATGACGGCGCTGTTGCAGGCACATGGCTTCGAGCCTGAGCGGGTGTGGAACACCGGGTTCCCCTTTCATGATCTGTCGAAGTGGTACGCCAACCTCGACCCTGAGCGGTCGATGGCGCAGTTCGGCGAGCGCGCCTACGGCCTCAGAGAGAATCTGGTCTGCGCGGCACTGCGGCTCGCGTTCAAAACCAATTCGAAGACCCGCGGCGCGCAACTGTTCGCGGTCGCGCGCACGCTCGCTCGTCGAGGCTGAACGGTCACCGCCCTGCCGCTTCCGCCAGAAAGGCCCGGTGAATCGCCTGTCGATGATGCCCGGCGGACACGGTACACCGGCGGTTCCAGGCGCCCGGTGGAAACCACACCGCGCGCTTGGAAGGCCACCCGCAACCCGGTACATGCGGCGCTCTTTCGCGAGGTCCGCACCCATGCGCGTCGAAGTTCTGCAGTGGCTGAGCTGCCCCGAGACGAACGAGCCCGTCGAATTGGTGCCAGGCGCCGAGACGGCCTCTGACGGCCACGTCATGCGTGGCACCCTGTCGACGAAGGGCGGCAAGCGCTACGACATCGTCGACGGCGTGCCGGTGCTCATCCCCGGCTCGACGACGTCACTCGAGAAAGAGACCGCCGACCGCTTCGCCGAAGAGTGGCACCGCTGGAGCGAGCTGCGCGACTACTACGAGCAGCAGTTCCTCGACTGGGTGGCGCCGGTCTCGAAGGAGGACTTCAAGGACAAGGTCGTCTTCGAAGGCGGCTGCGGGAAGGGGCGGCACACGCACGTCGTCGCGAACCTGGGCGTGAAGGCGATCGTCTCGGTCGACCTCGGCTCCTCGGCATACGTGGCCTTCCGCAACACGCGCCACTTGACCAACGCGCACGTCGTGATCGGCGATCTGCTCCAGCCGCCAGTGCACCGGGTGTTCGATCTCGCGTTCTCGGTCGGCGTCCTCCACCATCTGCCCGATCCACGCGCAGGGTTCCTCTCGCTGTCGTCGAAGGTCAAGCCCGGTGGCCGGGTCGTGTTCTGGGTGTACGGCCACGAGAACAACGAGTGGATCACCCGGTTCGTCGACCCGGTGCGCAAGCAGCTGACGGCGCGGCTCGACTCGAACGTGCTCCGCGCGCTCTCGGCGGTGCCGACGGCGGCCCTCTTCGGCCTCATCAAGGTGGCCTACGACCAGAAGCGGAACCCCTTCGTCGCCAGCCTTCCCTACGGCGAGTACTTCGGCTCGATGCACGACTTCCCGTTCGATGAGCTGCACAGCATCGTGTTCGATCAGCTGGTGACGCCGGTCGCCCATTACCTGCGCGGCGACGAGGTGCGGGCCTGGTTCGAGAACCAACCCTTCAAGGACGTCGAGGTGCGCTGGCACCGCAAGTACAGCTGGACGGGCACCGCGCAGATCCCCAGCTGACCGTCACGGCGCCAGTGGGGCTGAAGGGTTCAGCACCCTGGTCCCACTGGAACAGCCCGCCGCCTTCACCAGAGGGCCCACCCGACTGGGGCTACCGCTTGCTGGCCATCGCCAGCAGCGAGACGCCGAAGGGCACCGGGACGCGGGTGACGACGTGCCGCTCGGCCGAGAACAGCCGGGTGAGCAGCCGGTTGGCGAAGGTCGCGCTGGCCGCGAGCTCGGTCTGGGTATCGCCTGCAGGGACCACCCGCCGCGCAAACCGCACTGCCGCGACCGCTGGGAACAACAGTGAGTTGTAATAACTGAAGAAGTCGACCGTGAGGCCTGCCTGCGACAGCTGGTCTCGAAGTAGCCGCACGTCGTAGCGGCGGAAGTGCCCGTTCTGAACGTCGTGGGTGCTCCACAGAAATGAGAACGCGGGCACCGTCACCAGGAGCTGGCCCGCGGGGGTCAGCCGCTCCATCAGGCTGCGCGCTGCGACCACCGGGTGCTCGAGGTGCTCGAGCACGTCGAACAGGGTGATCAGATCATAGGTCTGGCCGGTTGGAATGCCTTCGGGAATGCCGGCCTGGATGAGGTGCGCGCGTGAGCCGACCCGTTGAACGGCCGCTGCAAAGGCCAGCGGCGAGGGCTCGACCCCGGTCACCTCACCAAATTCCCCGAGCATGGGCAGGTTGCCGCCAGTTCCACACCCCGCGTCGAGGATGCGCCGCGGACCTTCGACGGGCCGCAGGTGCCGGCGCAGCGTGGCCTGGAAGATGGCCCGGCGGCCGACCAGCCACCAGTGCACGTCGCTGAGCTCGTCGTGCGAGCGGTGCAAGGCATCGTCCATCGAGGGCGAGCCGTTTGGCAGACGCACCGGTCGGGGTCAATCGACGGACGGCACGCGAGGCGTGGCTTCAACGCCCGCAGCGACGTCTATGGCGCCGGCTTCGGGACGCGCCTGGCGAGGGAGACGTCGCCCAGCTTCTCGACCAGCGTATAGGTACCGGCAGCGATGACCGGGCCGGTGCGGGAGGACCCCAGGTCGCTCGGCAGATCAGACCACAGCAGGTACTCGCAGTCCCACAGTCCGTCCTTGAGGGTCCAGTTGTTGAGGTGCTGCGAGGTGGTGTGAGCCTGAATGCGGTCGGAAGTGCAGAGCCTGGAGTCCTTTGGCACCCGGGCCATCAACGTCTGGATGTTCTTCGCGCGCTCGAGGTCTGCCTGGGTGGGGCGCGTGAACGGCACCTCGGCGAAGCCGCTGGTGAGGCTGCCGGTGGGGGTGTAGGCGCCCCAGAGCAGGTTGGCCAGCACGGTGCTGACCAGCACGGCGAGCCCGGCGGCGCGTACCCTCACCACTCCGTCAGGCAGCCTTCCAATGACAGCGAGCGCGACCGCTGCCGCCGCGAAGGCGTACGGCACCCAGTTGTACACATATTGAAAGGTGATCGAGATCATCGGCTCGGAGCCGGGGCCCGAGGTGAGAATGGTCAAGATGCTGGGTGGAATCAGCACCAGCCACAGCGCCGGCCGGCGCACCGGGAGGAAGGCCAGCGGCGCCATCACCTGCAGCGCGAACCGCAGCTTGTCGAAGGTGACCAACGACTTGAGCGCGAAGACCGGGTTGGAGATCAGCGTCTGGATGATGGCGCCAAAGCCGTGCTCGCCGAACGCCGCCAGCCCGGCATAGAGGTTGGCGAACCCGGTGCTGGGCATCACGGCGAAGCGAATGACGAAGAAATAGCCGGTCGCCAGCGCTGCGGTGGCCAGGCCCGTCTTGAAGCGGTGGCCTGAGAAAGCGAGCAGCGCTCCGAGGGCGGCCAGCCCCATCGACACATCTTCCCGCGCCGAGATGGCGAGTGCGAATGACAGCCAATACAGACCCCATTTCTTGTACTCGACCGCGCAGATCGCCCACATCACGAACGGGGCGCCGAAGAGCTGCGTGTGCAGGCCATAGAACTGGCCGGTGTGCATCGGCGCGTAACCGAGCCAGGCGATGGCCAGCACCAGCGCCCACGCGGTCGAGAGCCAGCGCCGGGCAAAGAGGTAGAGGGGAATGGCCGCCGTGCCCACCAGCACTGCCTGCATGGCCAGCAACATCGTGGCATGCGGGTACAGGGCATAGATGGGCACCAGAGGCAGAATGATGAAGTCTGCGTGACTGCCGGCGAGGTCTCCCCAGGTCTGCGGGTTGCCTTGACTGGGCGCCGCCAGCCACTGGCCGTGCAGCGTGGTCGAGAAGAGCTGGTCGTACTGCCCGGTGTCATAGCCGTAGCTGAAGAAGCGCTGGTGCTGCCAGATGGCAAAGGTCGACATCAACGCGCTGTGCGCCAGCGACAGGCCCACCACCGTCAGGAAAACAGCCCTGGGGTGCGCGAAGTACCAGTCGAACAGGGCCTCGACCGCGACGAGCAGACGTTCGAACCCGGTGCGCTGCTCGACGCCAGTGGCTCTGGGGCGCTCGGCCCACGCAGCGAAGCTGACCCGCAGCAGGCGCTCGAGCCCCAGCACGAAGCCCGAGAGCAGCACAGCGGCCTGAATGTCAGAGGCGAAGCCACGCTGCGTGAGCGCCGCGAGCAGCGGGACCAGCAGCAGCGGGCACAAGAGCCGGCCGAGCCAGTCCAGCGCGTCGAGGCCACGCTCGCGCTGCCGCCACAGAAACAACGCGCCCATCGCGAAGGCTGCCGCGAACGCACCGAGCGTCAGGCCGATCAGCTGGCGCCGTGGGGTGCCCAGCACCAGGTTCGTGTGCACCACGGTCGAGAAATTGGCGAGGCGCAGGGTCGCCAGGGTCAGGGTCAGCGCCGCCATCGCTGCACCGAAGGCGGTCAGGACGCGGAGTGCACGAGGAGCCATCGAGCGGTTTTGGGTAGCACAAAACGCCGCGCCGTCGACATCACGTTTGGCGGCCGCGCCCTGCGGCTGTACCGTGCGCCCCCCGATGGACCCCCCAGACCTGCCCCCGACGGATGCACCGCACCAGCCAGACCTGGCCCAGGGCGCAGCGATTCCCGACGCGGAGCCCGCTCGGCCCCCTGCCATGATCCCGCTGTCGACCGCCGAGCCTGCAGGAGGCGAGCGGAGCGCTGCGCCGATCGAGAACACCGAGCTGCCGCAGAGCGCAGCGCCAGTCCCGATCGCCGACCCAGGTCAGGAGACGGCGCCATCGCACGAGGTGGCGGCGCCTCGGCTCATCGAGCCAACGCTGGTGCGTCCTTCGGAGGAGTTCCAGCGACTGGTGGTGTACCGCTCGGCGAGTCGGTGGGCGTTCGGCCTGTTCCTGGCCCTCGCGACGACGGTGGCGGTGCTCCCGGTGATTCTGCGCGTCTCAGCCCGGGAAGATCTGCTCAAGGGCAAGCCGTGGCGCACCAGCAGCACGCACGCGGTCTGCCACCCCGAGAACATCGAGTGCGGAGGTGGCCGCACTTCGATTCTGTTTCATACCCTCGAAGAACCTCAGCCGTGGATCGAGTTCGACTTCGGCGCGCCCACCAGCTTCCGCGAAGTGCTGGTCTACAACCGCCGTGACGGTGACAAGATCGTCCTCGACCGGGCGGTGCCGCTGGTCCTCGAAGCAGGCGACGACCAACAGACCTGGCGCGTGCTGGCCGAGCGCCAGGAGCCCTTCGGCCTGTGGTCAGCGACCTTCGCGCCGACCACGGCCCGCTACCTGCGGTTGCGTTCGCCGCGCACCACGTTCCTGCATCTGCAGGGAGTCGAGGTACACCCTTGACGGTGTGATCTCAGCCGTCACGGTCGAACCGAGAACTCGACGCGCTCGGTGAAGAGCCCGTCGAGGCGCACGGGAGCCTCGGGCACCGGTTCAACCCACCGCGTGGGGGTGCCGTCAGCCTCCCACAGGTACCAGCGGCGGGGCGTCGCGGTGGGCGAGAGGACCCACCCCGAAGGCCCCCTCGTCGCGGTCACGGTGGTGTCGCCGTTTCCGAAGGTGGCGGTGGTCGCGTCGAGCGTCGCCCGCTCGAGCGTCACCCGCGTCACGTCGGTGCCCACGAAAGGCGCCGGAGGTTCGTTCTGCTGCGCCACAGTGCGCGTCTCGAACCAGCCCTGGCCGGTCGACACCAGCACCCCACCCTTCGGGAACCCCGCCAGCCAGACCGCGTCGTCTCCCGCCCGCTGCAGCCATGAGACCGGCACGGTCACCGCCTGGGTGATGGGGTCCGTGCGGACGCCAGGCGCAGCGCCCTGGCTCACCTGCAGGTGCTGCAAGCGCCGATCGAAGAACCACACCAGGCCACCTTCATTGAAGTGGTGGTAGTGCCAGAACTCGTCGGTCTCGAAGACCACCGGTTGTTTTGCATACAACGCAAACAACCCAATGGGCGGGGACTGCATGATGGGCTTCTCTGCACCTGCGCGGTCGAGCGCGAAGCGGGCCCACGCCAGCACCGAAGGCCGCGTGTACAGCGGGTCTGCCATGCGTCGCAGCTCGGCGAGGGCCGGCGGGGCAGCGCCAAGGACAGTCACCACCACGCCACCAGCGAGCACCCGTGGCAGAAATTGCACCAGAGACAGCCCTCGCATGGCCAGCCAGACCACCGACGGCAGCACCGGAAAGGCATAGCGACTCTCTTTGTGTCCAATCACAAAGGCAAACATCGCCAGAAAGCCGATGACCCAGGTGAGGTGCAGCAACGAGGCGCGGTCCCTCACCACGAGGCCCGCGACGGCCCCCACCATCGCGAGCGCGATGACGACGGGCCCGAAAGTGCCGAGCAGGGCGTTGGGCAATTCCCACCAGGGGTCGGTGGCCGACACGCTGCTCCCCTGATTCCACGAGGTGGTCAGCCCTGCGGTCGTTCTTCTCCACAGCGGCCCATCACCCTTCAGCACCGTCGCGGCGATCGCCGCATGCAGGCCGACGGCGACGAGCAGCCCGCCCCCCAGGCTGACCGCGAGGGCCGGGCTCACCGCGCTGAAGAACCGGCCCTTCCACGTCACTGGCCGACCCGCTCCGACGAACGACCACGCGGCGTTGCCGAGCGGAATGAGCACCCCCAACACCGCCACCGGGTACTTGGTCGAGAGCGCCAGGGCCACCACCACCGCGAGGAGCGCCCCGTGACGGAGCGCGCCGCCCGCGGCCACCCGCTCGGCGAGCACCAGCGCCCCCAGCACGAAGGTCATCGAGGCCACGTCTGCCATCACGAACGGGAGGGAGTGGACCATGAGCGGGTTGATGACCAGCAGCCCAGCGCCCACGAAAGCCAGCGCGACCCCGACGCTCTTCCGAAGGCTGCGCCAGAGGACGAAGACTGCGGCGGCTCCCAGGCTCCACGGGACGAGGTGCACCAGGCCCGCCGTGCCGCGCTGGCCCGGCTGGTACCCCAGGGCCAGCAACGGCGCCACCAGCAGCGAGATGCCGGGCGGGCGATCACCCCGGTAGGTCTGCGCCAGGCGCGTCAGATCGTGTCCCGCGAGCCAGCGCGCGTTGACCAGGTAGTCGTAGGCGTCCCACGAGTCGATCGGCAGGTTGAGCGCGAGCTGAAAGGACCAGGCGGCCCAGAGCGCCAGGCCCGTCAAGCCCAGGGCCCACACCCACCGCGGCGCACGCTGCGAAGAACCGTTCATTTCAGGCGCCGTGCCTTGTCACAGCCTCGCCGGACGAGGAAGCCCCAGCGGCCCGCCGGCTCGACTCACACACCCAACGGGCATATGCAGGCGCGATGACCGGACCTGCTCGCAAGCCGCGCCTGTGCATCTTCGTCATCGCCTACTACGCCGAGAAGACCTTGAGCTGGGTGCTGGGCCGCATTCCCGAGCACATCTTCACCGACTTCGACTGCGAGATTCTGATCGTCGACGACGCCAGCGAAGACCGCACCTTCGCCATCGGCCGCGAATGGAAAGCCGCGCACCCCGAGCTGCGCCTCACGGTGCTGCGCAACGAATACAACCAGGGCTACGGTGGCAACCAGAAGGTCGGCTACACCTACGCGGTCAACGAGGGCTTCGACCTGGTGGCCATGGTGCACGGCGATGGGCAGTACGCTCCGGAAGAGCTGCCGCGGCTGATCGCGCCCATCGTGGCCGACGAAGCCGACGCGGTCTTCGGCAGCCGCATGATGACGTGGTTCGGGGCCCTCAAGGGCGGCATGCCCCTGTACAAGTATGTCGGCAACCGCATTCTCACCACCGCCCAGAACGCGGTGCTGGGCACGAAGTTGTCTGAGTTTCACTCAGGGTATCGCATTTATTCGACGAGAGCCCTCAAGCGCCTTCGCTACAAGTTGAACAACAATGACTTTCACTTCGATACCGAGATCATCATTCAGCTGGTCAACGCCGACCTGCGCGTGCTCGAGCTGCCGATTCCCACCTACTACGGCACCGAGATCAGCCGGGTGAACGGCATGAAGTACGCGAAGGACGTGATGGTGCAGACCGTGCGCAACGCGGTGCACCGCGCGGGGCTGCTCTATGACGTGCAGTTCGACCCCATCACCGAAGGGGCCGGCAACGCGCACTACGACCTGAAGCTGGGGTACCCCTCGAGCCACCAGCTCGCGCTCGACGCGGTGCCCAACGGCGCGCGGGTGATCGACATCGGGGGAGGCCCCGGCGGCATCGCGGCCGAGCTGAAGAAGAAGGGCTGCCAGGTGCAGGTGGTCGACCAGTACCAGCCCGAGGTGGCCCCCGAGGGCATCAGCGTCACCGTGCAGGACCTCGACGAGCCGCCCCGCTTCGACGTGGGCGACGCCGAGGTGATGACGCTGCTCGACGTCATCGAGCACCTGAAGGATCCCGAAGGCTTCTTCGCCGAGCTGCGCAAGCAGTTCACCCACACGCCGAAGACGCTGGTGCTGACCACCCCGAACATCGCCTTCGCGGTGCAGCGGGGCATGCTGCTGCTGGGACAGTTCAACTATGGCAAGGCAGGCATTCTCGATCGCACGCACACCCGGCTGTTCACCTTCGGGTCGATCGAGCGCTTGCTCAAGAACGCCGGGTTTCGCATCAAAGAGGTGCGTGGCGTCCCGGCGCCCTTCCCCAAGGTGTTTGGGAGTGGGGTGCTGGCCAGGGGGCTGCTCGCGGCGAACCAGGCCGGCATCGCCCTGTCGAAGTCGCTCTTCGCCTACCAGATCTTCATCGTCGCCGAGTCGACCCCCGACACCGACTTCGTGCTGGCCGACACCCGGCAGCGCTCGGTCGAGCGCGCCGCCCGCAGCGAGACCTCGGCGCGGCGAGATGAAGGCCGGGTCCGCGCTCGGCGTGACGACGTCGGGTAGTCGACGGTGGCGCGAACGTCACGCGGTGCGCGCGTCATCATCGGCTTCCGACGACATGGCTCCGGCCGCGATCGCCGCCGCGCCGATCACGAACGCGTAGTAGTTGCAGAACGCCTGTTTGTTGAAGGCAAAGAAGCACAGGTAGGCCAGCGTGACGCAGCTCGCGAACCCTGAAGGCGTTCGAGGCATTCGCCAGAGGCCGTAGGCCACCGCGGCGGTGGCGGTGATGAAGGCGAGGGCAGTCGAGGGCCGCTCGTGGCCCTGGCTCACCCACCACGCCAGATAGCTCAAGGCCTCGGTTCGAAACGGCTGCACGGTCTGCAGCTGCACCACGTCCCACCAGAAGGCCTTCGGGTCCCACAGGAAGAAGGGCACGGTGATCGCCGCGACCACCAGCGAGGCCTTGCCGAAGAACACCAGCGCCTCGCGCCTGGTCACCGGCCGGGGGAGCAGCAGGAACCCCGCGGGTAACGCGAAGATCAGGTACTGCTTGATGGCCAGGAAGAAGCCAAACACCCACGGCGTGGCGCGGGGAAACCGGGTGGCAGCGAACACCACCGCCGACAGGCCCATCACCACGAACGGGTCTGTCCACCCCTGCTCGATGACGAAGAAGGCCCGCGGGTGAAAGAGATACAGCGCCGCCAGCGCGCGCGCGATAGGCGAAGGCCGGGTGTACATGAGCAGCAGCGCCGCGAGGCCCGACGCGGCGACCTGCGCGTAGCGATAGTCGCCAAACCAGACATGGCCCGGCAAAGACAGCAAGAGTGACAAGGGCAGATACGGAAACCCGAAGTTCAGTTTGCCGTTGACCGAGACGCCTTCACCGTAGAAGGGCGAATTCCCATAGATGTCGGGGTATTGCAGCGCGTAGGGGTTCTTGCCCGCCAACAGCTCGGCCGCTCCGTCTCGTTGGAAGACAAAGACATCGATGAACGGGTTGGGCGAGGCCTTGATCATCCACGCGCCCAGGCTCACGAACGAGGCCACCACCAGCAGGGGCAACACCTTTCCCAGCACGGGCCTGCGCGCGAACCCCATGCCACACAGCAGCGCCGAGCCGGCCAGCCCCGCGTAGAAGGGCGTGATCTCGGCGAGCGAGCCGATGCGCAGGTAGATGCCCGGCAGGGTCTTCACCAGCTGCAGGAACTGATACCCCAGTGCGAAGGCCAGCAGCACCAGCAGCACCCGCTCGACCCCGAACTCGAAGATGTCGGGGAACTTCACCACCGTGCCCAGCAGGGCTGCGACGAGGCCCACGGTCAGCCACGCGATGGAGTCGGGGTGCAGGTTGCCGTTCGAGACCAGCACGCCCTGGCCGATGGCGAAGGCGGTGATGGACAGGCAGAGGGCCGTCGTTCGACGTTCACGGGGCAGCGCCGTCATGGGCGGGCGACACTATGTCGAGTCGTCCCAAACCCAACGTCGAATGACGCCATCACGCCAACTCGGGCGCTTCATCCATGTCCACCGAGCCGATCATCAGGCCTTGCAACCCCTGGCGACAGCGTCCGTTCGCCTTCGAGCTTCGAGTTCCGTTTCTGCCGATGCCACCTCCCCCCGGTGCACCCGGCACGGATGATGATGCAGCGACCTTGCTCGCTAGCTTCCTTGTGGAAGTGAAGTTGTCGTGAATGAGTCAAGTTTTATGCGGCGAGTTTTGCGCGTTCGCACCATTCGTCCATCTCTTTCTCAAGGGCTCGAAAAGACC
>VYLD01000143.1_pt1 | contig 26548 bp, 19 predicted proteins | sample 5114401 | NCBI WGS metagenome assembly VYLD01 (sample SAMN12291783, study PRJNA351875) | freshwater metagenome | isolation source: freshwater lake | place: USA: Michigan, Gull Lake | collected 2013-08-08 | reverse complement strand
CACGACTTCCTGCGCAAGGCCCCCATTCTGCCCAACAACCTGGTGCTGACCCTGACCGGCGCCGGGCTGCTGTGGTTCGGCTGGTTCGGGTTCAACGCAGGCTCAGCCGTAGCCGTCGAGCACCCCGCAGGCGCCACCGCCGGCCTGGCCTTCACCACCACCCAGAGCGCCGCGGCCGCCGCCGGCCTGATGTGGATGCTGATGGAGCGCTGGCACCACGGCAAGGTGACGTCCCTGGGCCTCGCCTCGGGGTTCGTCGCCGGCCTGGTCGTCATCACTCCTGCGGCGGGGCACGTGAAGCCGGCCTGGGCGCTGCTCATGGGCGCCATCGCCAGCGTGGTCTGCTACTGGGCGGTGCAGCTCAAGAATCGCCTGGGGTACGACGACAGCCTCGACGCGTTCGGCGTTCACGGCGTGGGTGGCATCGTGGGCGCGCTGTTGACCGGCGTGTTCTGTTTCACGCCCGTGGTCGGGGTGCTCGGCGGCAGCTTCGAGCAGCTTGGGAAACAGGCGCTGGGCGTGACGGTGGCCATCGTCTTCGCCGGCGGCGGCACCCTGGTGCTCGGCCTGGCCCTCAAGGCCACGCTGGGTCTTCGCGCCACCGAGCAGGAAGAGAGCGAAGGACAGGACCTGCACGTTCACGGTGAACGTGGGTACCATTTCGACCAGACCTGAAGAGAGCGAGCCCACCATGAAAATGATCATCGCCATCATTCGCCCCGAGCGGCTCGAGGCCGTCGAAGACGCCCTCGGCGCCGTGCTCGACGAAGGAGACCAGTACCGCATCACCATCGACACCGTCGAAGGCCGGGGGAAGCAGACCGGCGAGGTCGAGATCTTTCGCGGCCAGGAAGTGCACCTTCGCAACGTGCAGAAGACCCGGGTCACCCTGTGCGTGAACGACGCGTACGTCGAGAAGACCATCGCGGCGATCGAGAAGGCGGCGAGGACCCAGCCCCTGGGCGCGGTGGGTGACGGGAAGATCTTCGTGCTACCGCTCGAGCAGGTGGTGCGCATTCGCACCGGGGAACGCGGCTCGTCGGCGATCTGAAGTCGCGCAGCCTCAACGCTCAGGAGGGACTCGGGCCCCGGTGAGGCCCCATGCCGCCGCCTCCGACGCGGCCCCAGACCTCGTACTCCCGAAGGCGGCTGTCAGGTTTGAGCATGCGGGCAGTGTCGATGACGCAGCGGCGCAGGGCAAAGCACCTCGTGCGCTCGCGGTCGCCGGCGGTGCGTCGATCGAAAGGCCTTGGAACAGGTCGCCGAGCCACCCAAAGCCGCCCTACAGTCGCGCCCCGCGTCGTGAAGAAGACCTTGAGAATCATCGCCCTGCGCCTCTCGCGCAGCTGGCCCGTGATGACGGTGGTGTCGGTGCTCGCCACGGGCCTCGCGCTGGCCTGGTGGCAGTTCGACATGCTCGAGATCAGCGACGACGAGCGAAGCGCCTATGACGACGGCGTCAAGAAGTTCACCGGGAAACCCTGGTTCCCATTTGGCGCGGTGAAGCGCAGCGAAGACATCATCATCATCGCCATCGACGACAAGACGTTTCAGGAAGTCGAGCAGCTCGAGGGGCTGCGCCAGCGGTACGGCAGCTGGCCGTACGATCGCGTCATCTACGCCGACGTCTTCGAGTACGTGCACCGCGCCGGCGCGAAGCAGGTGCTCTTCGACGCCATTCTCGACAACCCGAAGGGCGACGGCACCGGAGACCTCGCCCTCAGCCAGACGCTCGTCGAACAGGGCATCCCTCTCTCCCTGGGCTTCAACGTCACCGCGACGGCGTCGCCGTTCCCGAAGGTCGAGGCACCGGTGAACGTGCCTCTGATCGTCAAGCGGCCGTCGGCGCCGCCTCTGCAAACGGTCGACGCGGGCAGTGCGCCGCCCGACGACGAGACCTTCCCCTCGGACCCGCCCGAAGACTTCCCCTCACCGACGCCCGACGCGCTCGCCCAGGCCGACGCAGCGCGCTCGGCGAAGGCCGCCGCCTCGTTGCTCGAGAGCGCGCAGCTCTACGCCTTTCCCGTCGAGCTGAAGGGCGGCCTGACCCTGTCGCCGCTGCCTTCGGAAGCCGAGGTGACCGCCACCGGAGACAAGACCGGCCGAGCCCTGCCCCGGCACCCGGTGCCGACCATCGAGGTGCTGCGGCGCGCGGTGTCCGGGTACGGCCTGGTGCTTCAGGAAGAAGACGAAGACGGCAAGATGCGCAAGACGCGCTTCGCCTACACCGACGGCACCAACACCTACGTCACCTTCCCCGTGGCGGCGGCGGCCGATGCCTTCGGGGCCGATTCCATCACCCTCGAGCCCGGCAAGCTGACCATCGGGCCGCGCAGCTACGCCATCGATCGCGATGGCTCAGCGTGGATCGACTACGGCGGCCCCCTCGACGAGCGGTTTCGCAGCATCAGCCTGATCGACGTGCTCAAGCTGAAGGAACGCAACCAGGGCCAGGCGCTGTTCAAAGACAAATATGTCTTCGTCGCTGGCTTTGCGCTGGGCACCGGGGACGGAGGCCGCGCGACGCCGCTCGAGTCAGCGGTGCCGGGCGTGGTGAAGCAGGCGGCCACCTTCGACAACCTGCTGCACGGGGGCTTCATCACCGACGCGCCCCTCTGGGTGTCTGTGTTGTTCAGCTTCTTCATCTGTTTTCTGTCGTGCGCGCTGGTGCTGGTGGTGCGCAACGTGTTCGTCGACGTGGGCTGGCCGGCGCTGCTCTACGTGGGCTTCTTCCTGCTCACCGGCAGCTTCCTGGTCATCACCCACGTGCATGTGTTGTCTGCGATGCCTGGCTTCGCGGGCACCGTCGCCTCGGTGATGGCCGTGGCGTGGGAAAGGCTCTTCGCCAACCGCGAACGTGAGCGCTACAAAGAGATGTTCCGCGCCTACATGGAAGAGGACCTGGTCGACCTGATGATCGAGGGCAAGGCCCTGCCCAGGCTCGACGGCGAGACCCGGCAGGTGACCGCCTTCTTCTCGGACATCAAGGGCTTCTCGACGGTGTCAGAGCAGTTTCGCGCCGACCCTCGCGGGCTGATGACCTTCCTCAATCGCTATCTGTCTGCGGTCACGCCGGCGCTGAGGCGTCACGGCGCGTGTATCGACAAATACATCGGCGACGCGGTGGTGGCGCTGTTCGGGGCTCCCATTCCGTCGACGACGCACGCGCTGCAGGCCTGCAAGGGCGCGCTCGCGGTGCAAGCGGTGCTGGCCGAGCTGCGGGCGCAGTTCGCCAAAGAAGGGCTGCCCGACATCTACACCCGCATCGGGGTGAACACCGACACCCTGCTGGTCGGCAACATCGGCTCTGACGATCTGCTCGACTACACGGCCATCGGCGACGGCATGAACCTGGCGGCGCGGCTCGAGGCGGCGAACAAGAACTACGGCACCCTGATTCTCATCGGTGAGAACACCTTCGAGGCGGTGAAGGCCGACGTGGTGGCCAGAGAGGTCGACACCGTGAAGGTGGCCGGCAAGACCATCGCGGTGCGCATCTATGAGCTGGTCGGGCTGGCGGGGGCGGTCGACGAGCAACGCCTGGCGGTGATCGCCGCCTACGCCGAGGCGCTGGCCCTGTACCGCGCCCGCCGCTTCAGCGATGCGCTGCGGGCGTTCGACCTGGTGCTGGCACTCGACGCTGGTGACGGGCCTTCAAAGACGCTCAAATCACGGTGTTTTCAGTACGGCCTCAACCCGCCACCGCCTGACTGGGACGGCTCGGTGGCGCTCGAGAAGTGACGTCACCCTCAACCGTGGAGCCAGGGCTCATGACACGACGACTCGTTCCTCTCGCGGTGGCGGCCCTGTGCTGGGCGGGCCCGGCGGTGGCCGTCTCGAAGGGCGGCAAACTGTACATCAAGTCGAAGGACACCCGCGTGCTCGACAAAGCCGACGCCAAAGGAAAGCCGGTGGGCACGTTGCAACCCGGTGACGAGGTGACCTGGACCGGCGCGGACCCGGTCAACAAACAGTTTCACGGCATCGAGGCCGGCAAGGTGAAGGGCTTCACGCTGCAGCAGAACCTGTCGCCGTCGAAGCCCCAGGCCGAGCTGCTGACGCGGGACAATGGGGCGCCCATCGACGGGAAGGCGTTCGCGTCGTCTGGCGCGGCGACCAAGGCCCTCAACGCGGCGGCGCTGAAGTACGCGGGCACCAAACAGAGTCTGGCCGAGGTAGCCAAGGGCCTCGCCACAGCCGAGGGCGTCGCTGCGACCGTCTCGGCAGAGCTGAAGGCCGGTGCGAAATGACCCGCGTGCTGATGGTGGCGGCGCTGGTGGCGGTGACGGGCTGCGCGGCGCTCCAGCGGTCGTTCAACGCGTTCGCGCGAGGTGACGTTGCTGGCGGAGTCACCGAGGTCGGTTCCGAGGCCAGACGCCTCGACGAAGCCGCCAGGCAGTGTGATGCGCTCGCGAAGCAGAAAGTCACCTACGAGGAAGAGACGGGCATTGGCGGAGCGGTCGCGCTGGCGCTGGCCGACAAGACCCAGGGCGTCTACATCGAAGTTTCACCTGACCTGGCCGGGAACGCCCCAACGCCCGGAGTCAAGCCGAGACCTGGGAAAGGCCCCCGAACGGACCTGACCACCTACATCAACCTGGTTGGCAAGACGCTGGCTGCTGCGTCGGCGCGTCCGGGCCTCGACTGGACCTTCGTGGTACTCGAGTCGAGCACCCCGAATGCGTTCTCTGCGCCAGGCGGGTACGTCTTCATCACGACGGGGCTGTTGGCCCTGCTCGACAACGAAGCCCAGCTGGCGGCAGCGCTTGCGCACGAGATCGGTCACATCACCGGCCGCCACTCGCTGGTTGCGTATTCGAAGTCGAAAGCGACGGCCTGTTCCCTGGCGTTGGTTGGCAGTGAGACAGTCAACGCAGTCGCGAGCAGGGTCCAACTGGGCCGCGAGTTCAGGGCCGCGCTCGGTGTCGCGAACCTCGACCTCAACGCGGCCAGCAAGGAGCTGATCGCCGATGTGACGAACCGAATGGCCGATACGCTGATTACGGTCGGAAACGGGGACGACTTCGAGTTCGCGGCCGACGGGACTGCCTACGAGCTGATGGTGTTCTCGGGCTACGACCCCCGCGAGTTCGAGAAGCTGATCGTCAAGCTGCCTGACGGCGGGTTCCTCTCGCCCCACCCGAGCAACAAGGACCGCCTGGCGAAGCTGGGTCCCCGCAAGGCCGAGTACGCCTCGTGGACCGAGGGCCTCAAGGCGCCCGAGCTCGCGCCAGTGGCGAAGGCGCTGAAGAAGTAACCCCACGTCGGAGGACTCATGACGAGCCGAGGAGAGGTCGAGCGGCGCTGCGTGGCGTGGCTCCTGCTGTCGGGTCTGGTGCTCGGATGCCCCCCGGGCCCGCAGCGCGTCGAGTGCCTGACGGACGGCAACTGCCCTGCAGATCAGCGGTGCGGGTCTGACTGTCGCTGCTCGGCGCCTGAGACCGTGGTCGGCGTCTGCACCCCCGACGCCGGCCCTGCCGGAACCGACGCAGGGCCGCCGAAGGCCCCCATCGAGTGGACGCGGGTCGACGTGCCCCCTGGCGTCGAGCTGCTGGCCGTGGCGGGCTTTGGGTCAGAACAGTTCGCCATCGACCCGGTCAGTGGGCTGTTCCGGGCGACTGATGGTGGGTTCAGCGTGGTGCCAGGCTTCTCCCTCCCCACCGCGCGCGACGTGCTGATGACGTCGTCGGGCGGGGTGCACGTGCTCGCCGGCGGTGGCAGCAGGTACTGTCGCGCCAACTGCGGCAGCAGCAGCAACTTCACCCCCTACGCAGCGCCGGCCGGAGCGATCTTTCTGCGACTGTGTGGCCGCGGAGAGCTGATCTTTGCCCTGTCGTCGAACCCATCGGCGCCGGGCGCGCTCTATGCCTTTCAGGCCGGCCCGGGCTGGCAGCCGATCGTCGCTGATCTGGGCCTCGGAGCCAACCAGACCTGTTCGGTCTTGCCGTCAGGGGAAGTGCTGGTGGTTGGCCAGCGAGGCGTCGCGCGGGTCACTGGCAACACGTTCGTGAACGAGCCGATAGACGCCGGGACCCCCTCCCGCTTGACCTGGACCGGGCTCGCGGTCACGACCAGTCAAGCGGGGGTCGTGAATCATGCGATGGCATTGGTGCGTACCGTTCCGCGCTCCGATCGAACGCGACGGCAAGCTGGGGGGCGCTGCCGGAACTCGGCGCCGGGCAGCAATTCACGGACGTCTCCGGGTATGGAGACGATGAGTTCATCGCTGCTGGAGCGCCGCTCGTTGGAGGCAGTGCGATCTTCCACTTTCGCGACGGCGCGTGGACGCTGCTCACCGACGTGCCAGTGGCCGCACCCCGGTTGGTCGGGAACATCGGGGGCGCGGTCTACCTTCGGGGGCAGGTCAACGGCGTGCCGGCCTTGTTTCGGACCAGGCGCCCCTGACCTTCGCTTCCGTCACCTCACGCGATGGCCGACGCTCGCGCCAACGCGCGATGGACAGCTTCCAGCGCCTTGCGGGCCTCGAGCAGCTCGGCGCGCTCGGTGGTCAGCTCGGACACCTGACGGGCCAGCGTGTCCCGCTCGGTCTTGAGCACGTCGGCTGAGCGGCGCAGCGTCGCCATCGTCTCGTGCGTTGCCTCGAGCTCGGACGCCAGGCGCTCTTCTTCCTGAAGCGACGACTCGAGGTCCTGGTCCTTCGCGGCCAGCTGCTCGACCAGCGCGGTCTTCTCGTGGTCCTGCGAGTCCATCATCTGCCGGGCCTCTTGCAGCGCGAGCAGGGCTTCGTTGCGCTCACCCTCGAGGGACCCGAGCTCGCGCTCGAGGTCGGCGAGCAGCTTCACCCGCCCGTCCATCTCGGCCGAGAGCCTTCGGGCTTCGTCCATGCGCAGGCGGGCCTCTTCGGTGGCGCGCTCGGCCTGCCGACGCGCGGCCTCGAGGTCCTGGCTGAGGGCGAGGTTCAGGGCGCGGGTCTTCGCCAGCTCGGTCTGCAGCGCGGCGATGCGCTCGACGGCGAGCACGCCGGCCTCGGCGACCGTGTCGGGCAGGGGCTCGGGCCGGGGGTTCTGGCGCACCGCCTTGAGGCGCTCGCGCAGCCTCTCGCGGCGCTCGGCCGCGTCTGGCGCAGGCACCTCGAGCGGAGCGTTCTGCACCTCACGGACCTCGTGGGGCGCTTCCACGGCGTCGCGGGTCGAAGGGGCTGACCGCGACGCAGCCCTGACGGCCTCGTCGGGCGCGTCACCGTGGCTGCTCGCGAAGGGAGCGTGCCGCATCGCGGGCGCTTCGAAGACGTCCTGTGGGGCGTCGGTGCGCAGCGCAGAGCCCTGCGGCGCCGACGTCGCGACCGGCTCGAAGGTCTCGCTGCGCGCCTGGTGACCGGGGCGAGGCTGCGCTTCGGCGCGCGGCGCGGGCTCCAGGGGAAGAACGGGTCGGGCGACGGCCGGTGCAAATGCCTCGACCTCGTCGCCGCCCTGGACCGCGGCGGCGAGGGCTTCGGCGGCGGTGGGCTTGCTCGCGCGCGCCGACAACTTCGAGCGCAGCGCCTGGGTCAGGTCGGGCGGAGATTCCCTCGAGGGAATGACCGGCTCCTGCGCGACGGCCTGGGCGAGCGACTCGACCAGGTCCGAGACCGACGCCGCTTCACTGGTGGCCAGCATGGACCCCAGCCGAAGCCTCGGCCGGGCCCGCGACACGTTCGCGTCGAATGCCTTCTTCATCGGTTCATTCCTCCACGGGTCCTTCACGCTGCCGTTGTGACTCACGCTGACTTCGCTTCCGGGGCTTTGGCCCTGGCGGTGGCCTCGATGCGCTTCAAGACCTCGTTCACCAGCACCTCGATGTCGGCGGCGCCCTTGCTGTCGCGGTCGAACGCGAAGATGGGCTGCCCTTCGCTCGACGCCTGAGCGAAGCGGGTGCACTGCCGAATCACCTGCGGCATCAGGTACTCGGGGTAGTGCTCCTTGAGCGCCTCGAGGGCCTCTTTCGACAACTTGAAGGTGGCGTTGAAGGCGTTCACCACGATGAAGACGTGGTCGAGCACGTGGCCCAGGTCTTCTTCGAGGCTCTGCACGGTCTCGAAGAGCAGCTTGAGCCCGTGGAACGAGAGGAAGTCGGCCAGCACCGGGACAATCAGGTCGTCAGCCGCCATCAGCGCGTTGAGGTTGAGCAGGCCGAAGCTGGGCGGCGCGTCGAAGATGATGAAGTCGTAGTGGGCCTCGACCTCTTTGAGGGCGTTCTTCAGCTTGAACTCCCGGCCGGCCATGGGCATCAGCGCCAGGTCGACGGTCGACATCGAAAGGTTCGACGGAATGAACTCGAGGTTCGGCAGCTGCGACTTCTGAATCGCCTGGCTGATGGGGGCCTTCTTCACCAGCACGTTGAGCAGCGTGTGCTGAAAGTCTTCGCCCTCGAAGCCCAGGCACTTGGTGGCGTGGCCCTGGCTGTCGAGGTCGACCAGCAGCACGCCGTAGCCCATCTCGGCGAGGCGCCAGGCGTACGACGTCGAGAGCGACGTCTTGCCGGTGCCACCCTTGAAGTTGAGGAAGAGCTGCTTCCGGGGACCGACCGTGGGCGGGTAGAGGTTCAGCTTGGCGCGCAGGTCCCACACCTCTTCGGGGGAATAGGCGTCCCGCTCGAGCGCCGCCTTGAGCGCCCTCGGCGCGATGCCCAGCAGCTCGGAGGTCTGTCGAATGGTGTACGAAGGAGTGTCCATTGAGGTTCCTTGTCAGGCCACGAAGTACTTGTGCCCACGGCGGACCACCTGGCCCTGCTGGATGAGGTGGCCACAGGCATCACGGGCGGCGTCGACGGTGATTCGCAGCGAGGCGGCGAGGCTCTCGATGGGCTGCCCCCGAATGGCGGCGCGCAGCTCGACCAGCACGTCGTCGAGCAGGGCACTCGGTGGTGCAGCGACCGCAGCGGGCTGCTCGATGACAGCCACGCGGGCTGAGACGGCGGCCGGCGCGTGCGACGTGCGGTGAGGCGCGGCGTGCACCTGCTGCGGGCTGACCTGAGCGGGCTGACTGACCTGCACGGCAGCAGGCGTCATCTGCACAGCCGCAGGCGTCATCTGCACAGCCGCAGGCGTCATCTGCACAGCCGCAGGCGTCATCTGAACCGCGTCGCACGCCAGGCGGGGGCTCAGCATCGACACCAGCTTCGCCTTCACCGGGTTGGCGGGGAGCTGCGAGAGGCGGCGCACTTCGCGGTTGCGGGCCGCGTCGTCGAGGTCGAGCAGCGGGGTGACGTCGTGGCCGAGCAGACGCGAGAGCGCCTGGCCTCCCGAGCGGCGTACGCGCAGGTCAGGGTCGCGCATGGCCTGCATGAGCCACGGCCGGGCCGATGGCGCGCCGCTGGCGCCGAGGACGAGGGCGGCCAGGGCGCGAACCTCGGCGTTCTCGTCACGAATGGCGGTCTCGCCCAGCTCGAGGGCCGACTGGCCTCGCAGACCGAGCGCGAGCAGTGACGCGCGGCGACGCACCGACGCGTCGGGGTCTTTGACGGCCGCCGACAAGTGAGGAGCGGCCTGCGTGGCGTCGAGCGTGAGCAGGGCCTTGAGCGCCGCGATGCGCACCTCGGGGTGTGGGGAAGACAGCTGCGGCGCCACCACCGGCAGCGCCTCGACCTTCGCGAGCGAACAGAGCGCCGACAGCAGGGCCACCAGCACCGCGGGCTCGGTCTCGGCGTGCAGCGCCGTCGCCAGGGCCGGGGCCGCCGCGGGGTGGGCGAGGGCCTTGAGTCGTTCAGCAGCGCGCACGCGGGCGGCGACGTCTGGCGCGCTCAGCTCGCGCACCGAGAAGCCAAACAGCGTCTCTTCAGACCGCCCGGCGAAGGGGAACGCGCGCTCGAGCGAGGCCAGCTCGTCCTTCGAGACCGTCAGCCGCCCCTGGGCGTGCAGCGCCTGAGCCTGGGTGGTGAGGTGCGAGGGGCGCGGCGCCGGCAGGTCGAGGGGCGCATCGACGGCAACGGGCGAAGCCTCGGCCCGCTCGGGGCGCGGCGACGTCGGGTCTCGGCGCAGCAACACCTCGCTGCGCAGCTCGGCGATGAACGAGGCCAGGTCGAAGGGGTCCGGAGCGTCGCTGCTCAGCCGTGAGGCCTCGAGGATCTTCCCGATCAGCTCGGCGCGTTCGCGGCGCAGCGCTTCGGCCAGGCTGGCGGCCTCTTCACGCTCGGCGTGGGCCCGCGTCGACCGCACCTCGAGCTCGGCGATGACCCGGCGCAGCTCGATCTCCCGTTGGGACGCCTGCCCGAGGTCGGCGCGCAGCCGCTCGCGCTCGGCCTTCGTCTGCTCGAGGTCGTTGCCGAGCTGGGTGGCCCGCGCCTCGAAATAGACGATCTTCTCCAGCGCGCTCTTGAGCAACGACTCGGGACGCTCGTGGCTCACTGTCTTCGGGCCTCGGGAAAAGGGGGGATCTGCACTGCGACGACGCCGTCAAGAAAAGAGCGTAGCGGCCTGTAGCGGCTTGTCTCTTTTTTGACCCGCGGCACCCTACGTGGCACGCGACTCATTGTAAACCATTGGATCTTCAGGACTTTTCGGCGAAACCCCGGCCGACGCGGCGCAGGCCGATTTACCGGCCTTGAAGGCCCCTTGAAGGCCTTCGGACCGGCCCGGGCCGACCTTCAGAGTCCTCGTCGTCGGCGGCGGGTGTTGAACAGCGGCTTCGCCAGCCGATGGGGCGTGTCTTCGCACGACCCTTCATCACCGACCCGGAACGCCAGGTCGCGGTGGTGGCCCCGTCGAAGGCGCTGATGGAAAAGGTCCCCATCGCCCGAGACGTTCAAGCACTCGAGAAGCTTTGAACCCGCGCCCTGGCGACGCTGAAGGCTCCGCGGCCCGGTGAGCGGGTCCGGATCCGACGAGCCGACTCGCCTCACCTCACGACAGAGGTAGCCTCACCACCGTGGCTGTCCGCCGACGAGAGCGCTCCGAGCAACCTGCGTCGACGGGCTGGACAGCGTGGAAGCTCGCCTCGCGCTATCGGCTGCCTCCGCTTCGTGAGGGCCGCTGCGAAGAAGTCGAGCCCGAGCGGGCCGCGTGGCAGCTCGAGGTCGCCTGGGATGGCCATCGGGTCGTCGTTTCGAAGGCCGGCGGTGACGTGCGCATCTTCGCCGACGACCTCCGCGAATGGACTGCCCCTTGTCAGAACATCGCGCTCACGGTGCGCGATCTGCCGTTCGAGACCGTGGTCCTGACGGGAACGCTGTGCGTGCTCGACGCTGAAGGGCGACCCGACTTCGAGGCGCTCAAGCTCAGGGTCACCAGGGGCACGGGGCCGGCGCCGGTGCTGATGGTCTCTGACGTCCTGTTCCTCGAGGGCGTGGACCTGTCCGACCTCGCTGAGCGCCGCAGTCGACTGCCGCCGCTGGGGGTCCCGCTCATCTGGTCCGAGCTGCTCGAAGGTGACGTGCTCGACGTCCTCTCACGCGTTCGTGAGCTGGGCCTGCCCGGGGTGCTCGCGCACCGGTCCACCACCGAGGTGCTCGCGATCAGCGCTGGCGCGACACCTGTCCCGCTCCGCCGTTCGCTCTCGACGCCACCGAAGCTCACCAGCCCCGACAAACCGATGTTCCCGCGCGACGGCGTCTGCAAACGCGACGTCATCGACTGGTACCGGGCCATCGCGCCGGTCCTCCTTCCCCACCTGCGCGCGCGGCCCGTCGTGGCGCAGCGCTGGCCTGACGGCATCGACGACTTCACCTGGTATCAGCACCGACCTCCTCCGCGCTCGCCCGACTACCTCGACGCCACCACCATCGACGGCGATCGCCGGCTGCTCATCGGCAACATCGACGCCTTGTTGTGGCTGGCGAACCAGGCCGCCCTCACCTTTCATACCTGGTCGACGCGCGTCGGCTCTTTGCTCGAACCCGACTGGGCGGTCATCGACCTGGACCCCGGCCGGTCGACGACGTGGGCTCAGGTCATCGAGGTCGCCACCGCCATTCGACGTCTGCTCGAGCTGCTCGAGGTCGACAGCGTGGTGAAGACCAGCGGGCAGAAGGGCCTGCACATTCTCGTCCCGCTCGCGCCACAGCAGAGCCTGGGCGATGCGCACCGATTTGCCGAGGGGGTGTGCGCGATGGTGGCGAAGCTCATCCCCGAGCTGGTGTGCCTGTCGCACGACCAGAAGGACCGGCGTGGTCGTCTCTTCCTCGATCATCTTCAGAACTTTCGCGGCAAGACGCTGGTGGCGCCCTATTCCCTGCGCGCGGTCGATGGGGCGCCGGTGTCGACGCCCATCGCCTGGGACGAGGTGACGCCCGCGCTCGACCCGAAACACTTCTCGCGCAGCGTCGTGCTCGACCGGCTCGAGACCTGGGGAGACCTCTTCGAGAGGGCCCTCGAGGGGCGGGTCGTCCTCACAGGCCCGCTCGCTCGTCTCGCCGGAAGGTGAGCCAACTCGGGCCCCGAGAGAGCGCTGAAAGACGTCGTGGAGGACCTGCGCGCGGCCGCGGTCATGGTGGCCGCCCTGCACGGCGCTCTCTGGACCGCGGTGTTCGAGTCGCCCGGCTGGCTCTCGAGAGCAGTGTTTGCTCGACGACCTCGTCTCACTCGCGGTGGCTTCGCACGGCACGTGCGGCACTGACCTGCTACGGGGGCCCGCCATGGCCGTGACGGGTGACCAGCAGACGTTGCACGCCGCGTTTCAGAAGCTGTCGGCTGCGTTCAAAGCGCTGGGCGCCGCGCACCTCGTCGAGAACCTGCAGCCCGGAGCCAGGCCCCTCGCGCTCTCGAAGCTCGAGCAGAAGCTGGGCTTTCCGTTACCGAAGGTGCTGCGCACCCTGTGGCTGTTGCACGACGGCGAGAAGAAGCCGGCGCACGGGTTCGCAGCGCCTTTTCATCTGCTGCCTGTCGCGTGGGTGCTCAACGAGCGGGTCACCACGCTGAGACGAACCGAGCGCCTGCGCGCGAGGCCCGAGAGCTGGCCCGCCTCCAACACCACAGAGGAGGAGCGCGCCTCACTTCAGTGGATTCCGCTCGCCGCGATGCAGGGCTCGAGCGTCGTGATGAACGCGAAGTCGGGCCGGGTCTTCGAGTGCGGTGAAGACGACCCGCCGCTGCGGCTGCTCGACGAGTCCGTGGTGCGCTGGTTCGTCGCGCTGGCCGAGCGTGGGCCCCTGGAAGAGGAAGACGCCTTCGCCGACGATGAGGCGTGAGGCCGCCCCTTCGCTCAGGCCGCTGCGGACTCGAGGTGCGCGATGACGCAAAGCGCGTCGATCACGCCTGTTCTGCTGGTCACCTTCAAGAAGGCGGTGCCCGACAAGGATGTCTCGCGTGAGGCCGTGCTCGACGCGCTGATCGCCTGGGGCTGGGGCTGGGGCGATGGTCGAATGTACAAGTTGAACGACGAGCAGGTGCCCCGACTCCTCCCTGCGAAATGTTCTTCGCTGGCTGAAATCGGCGAAAACCCCCACGACCCGAATGAAGAGGATTCGGAAAATCGTCGACTTCAGCGAACGAAGAGCAGGAATTCAGCAAATTCCGCAAAGGCGCTGCGATGCCACGACTCGTCAGGAACTGCGAGTCTTTCGCTTTGGCGCATCGAAAGGGCGCGAAGGGCTCAGGTAGCCGAGCACCAGCGCGCTGAGCTCGTCGATGAGGGTGTCGGTGTCGAGCTGCTGCGGGCGTTCCATCAACCGCAGGTGGGTCACCGCCTCGACGCTGGTGACCAGCACATAGGTGGCCACCTCGACGTCGAGCGGCCGAAAGGACTCGCGCTGGGCCCAAAGCCACGCGCGCACCAGCTGCGCTGACTGGTTCGACGAGCGCTGCATGGCGACGACCCCGCTGTGAATGGCCGGCACCTGCTCCATCAGCACCCGGTGCAGCTCGGGGTCGTCGGTGTGCAGGCGTACCATCGCGCCGATGTAATGGCGCACCGTGGCCTCGACCGACCGGGGCTGGGCCGACGCGGCGCTGATCGTCTCGAGCAGCAGCTGGTACCCCGCCTGGGCGTGCTCTTCGGCCAGGGCCGTCACCAGCGCTTCCTTCGAGGGAAAGTACTGGTACAGCGAGCCGATCGACACGCCGGCGCGCCGGGCCACGGCGTTGGTGCTGCAAGCCCCGTAGCCCTTCGTCTTCAGAATGTGAGCAGTCGCTCGAAGAATCGCGTCGACGGTGGCCTGCGCGCGGTCTTGCACGGGCCGTTTCCTTCGGAACTCGACGGGTGAGCGGGGCATGTCACGACACCTTCAGAACGCGAGCTGAAAAACCGAGCGAATACTCATATTACCCGGTCCCATGACCGCCACGCCAGCCACCGTCGACTCGACGCAGCGACCCATTCCCGGCCTGAAGGGCGTGCCGTGGTTGGGCGTGCTGCCAGCCCTGCAGAAGAACCCGCTGAAGGTGATGGAGTCAGCGACCCTCAGTCACGGCCCCATCGTGCACCTGCCCCTGCCGACGGTGGACGCGTACCTGTTGGCCGACCCGAAGCTGGTCGAGCACGTGCTGGTCACCAATTCCCGCAACTACGTCAAACAGACCCGCGGCTACGACATGCTGCGTATGGTGCTGGGCAACGGGCTGGTGACCAGCGAAGGCGCCTTCTGGAAGCGGCAGCGGCGCATCGCCCAGCCGGCCTTCCACCGAGAACGCATGGCGGTCTTCGGCGAGGTGATGACGCGGGCGGCGAACGAGATGGTCGACGGGTGGGTGATGGGGCAGCCCTTCGACCTCGCCAACGAGCTGATGCGGTGCACGCTGCGGCTGGTGGGTGAGACGCTGCTGTCGAGCGACGTCACCAGCAAGGCCAGCGTAGTCGGCGACGCCATCACGGTCGCGCTCGAGCACCTCATTCATCGCACGCTGCACCCCGTCGGGCTGCCCGAGTGGGTGCCGACTCCGCGCAACGTGGCCTTCAAGAAGGCCGTGCGCCAGCTCGACGAGGTGGTGCTGGGAATGATCGCCGAGCGGCGCACAGGCGGCGGGCCCGGCACCGACCTGCTGGGCATGCTGATGGAGGCCCGAGACCCCGAGACCAACGAGGGCATGGACGACGCCCAGCTGCGCGACGAGGTGATGACCATCTTCCTCGCGGGCCACGAGACCACCGCCAACGCCCTGGCGTGGACCGCGGTGCTGCTGGGCCAGTCACCGGACGTCGAGCGCCGGGTGGTCGACGAGCTCGACCAGGTGCTGGGGCCGCGGACGGCAACCATGAGTGACGTGCCGAAGCTGACCTACACCTCGATGGTGCTGAAGGAGTCGATGCGGCTGTACCCGCCGGTGTGGTCGCTGGCCCGGCGAGTCGTCGAGGACGAGGTGGTCGACGGCTACCGGCTGCCCAGAGACGCGCTGGTCTTCATGTGCAGCTACGCGCTGCACCGCTTGCCCTCGGTGTGGCCCGACCCGCTGGCCTTCAAGCCCGAGCGCTTCGCCGCCGAAGACCCGGCCCGCGCGCGCGGCGGGTACCTGCCCTTCAGCATGGGCCAGCGAAAGTGCATCGGAGACACCTTCGCGATGGTCGAGTCCCAGCTCGTGCTCGCGACGGTGCTGCAGCGGGTGCACCTGACCCTGGTGCCCGGGCAGGCCTTCGAGCCCGAGCCGGTCATCACGCTGCGTCCGCGCGGCGGGGTCCACGTGGTCGCGACGCGTCGGGCACGCTGAGACACGTTTTTTCAGGTCGCCCCGGCCAAGGGTCAGGCAGAGTCGCGCGGCGCTCGAGCTCATCTTCAGGGGACCGCCCCGGCTCGACACGACGGCTTGGTGACGCGGTTTGCGCTGACGAGAGGGACAGATGGAGCGGCTGCAGCAACTCCTCGAAGAAGGCATCATCGACGAAGTCTTTCAGCAGTTGAAGACCGGCAAAGAGGCTGAGGTCTGGCTGGTGAGCCACCGCGGTGAGCCGGTCGCCGCGAAGATCTACAAGGCGCGCGAGTTTCGCAGCTTCAAGAACGACTCGGGCTACCAGGAAGGCCGCCAGGTGCGAAACACCCGCACCCAGCGCGCGATGGACAAGGGCTCGGCGTTCGGTCGTGAGGCCTCGGAAGAGGCGTGGAAGTCGGCCGAAGCCGACGCGATGTTCACCCTGCACGCCGCGGGCGTTCGCGTGCCGAAGCCGGTGCTGTTCTATGAAGGCGTCTTGCTGATGGAGGTGATCGGCGACGCAGAGGGCCGGGTGGCTCCGCGGCTGGTCGACGCGGGGCTGACCGCCGAGCAGGCAGGCCCCATGTACCTGTTCCTTCGCGGCGAGGTCATCAAGATGCTGGCCGCCGACCTGATTCACGGCGACCTGTCGGAGTTCAACATTCTGGCGGGCGTGAACGGCGCGGTGATCATCGACTTCCCCCAGGTGGTGGCGGCGGCGAAGAACTCGAGGGCGGAGCAGTATTTTCGGCGCGACCTCGGCAACCTGGTGCGCTTCTTTTCCGCCATCGACCCCACGCTGAAGAAGCACGAGACAGACATCGACGAGATCTGGCGGGCCTACGTCAGGCGAGACCTGTCGCCGTCATTCGTGCCGACCGGTCGAGCGCCGCCGGTGGCTCGTCAGGGCTTCGAGGGCCGTCGAGAGGGCGGTGGCCGCGGCCAGGGGAACTTTCAAGCCCAGGGACGTGGCCCGAACGGGCGAGGACCGCAGCAGGCGCAGGGCGCTCCTGTCGACCCGAACCGGTCCGGAGCGGGGCAAGGCCCACGTGGCCAGGCCTTCGGTCCCGGTCAGAATGGCGGAGCACGCCGGGGGCCCGGGCAGCCGGGGGCGGGGCCTGGTCAGGGCCAGCCCAGGGGTGCTCCGCAAGGCGCGGGTCAACCTGGTGGCGGGCCTCGCGGTCAGGGCCAGGGTGCTCCGCAAAGAGGTCAACCTGGCGCAGGTCCTGATCAGGGACAGGGCCAGGGGGCTCCCCAGGGCTTTGGACAACCGGGCGCGCCTTCCACCGGTCGGGGCCAGTTCCACGGCTCAGACCGGGGACCAGGTGGCCGGGGACAAGGGAGCCGAGGCCCTCGCGACGTCGATTCTGCCGCCCGCTCTCCCCGGGGACCACCGGGAGATGCCCCGCGAGGCCAGGGTCGTTTCGGCGCGCCGCCACGAGCGCCTGCCCAGGGGGGCGGTGACCCGCGCGGCCCGGCCGGTTCAGGGCGACCAGCACGAGGCCCCGAAGTGTCGTTCAAAGGCGGCGGGTCACCCCCGGGAGGAAGGCCTGGGGGCCCTGGCGGTCGCCCATCGGGCGCCGGCCGTCGTCGCCCACCACGTCGATTCTAGCGTTTCACTGGAGTCAGCTTCGAGGACCTCGTGGCGGGACGCCACACCGACCAACCCAGAGGTCCCTGCCACGGTCACGCCGCGAGCTTCTCGCACTCGGTCGCGCAGACGCCGCAGCTTTCCATGCAGGCCTTGCACTCGGCGTGATGGTTCTGGTGCTTCTTGCAGGCCGCTTCACAGTCGCGACAGATCTTCGCGCACACCGCGGCCAGGGCCTTGAGGTGCGTCGAGTTGAGGCGCGTCAGGTCGGCCACCGCGTGACAGAGGGGCAGCATGGCGCGCACGGTCCCCGCACACTCGGCCATCGACTTGTCGCCGGTCGAGAGCGAGCGCACGCAGTGATCGAGGCAGGCTTCTCCAGCCTTCACACACTCGAGCGTCGCGTCGAGCAGGGCCTGGTTGATGACCCAGGCGCCAGTCTTGGGTTCTGCCTTCGCGTCCTTCGCGGGGGGCGGGCTCTTCGGCTGCGCCATCGCCGACAGGCCCATCACCGCCACGCCACCAGCCATCGCCACCGCTGCATCTCGTCGGGTCATCGTCATGTGGAAGCTCTCGGTCATTGAAAGAAAGGGGGTCAGCGCCGCAGGTAGGCGACGGCGAGCCTTTCGTGACATCGCGGCGTCAGGCCCTCAGCAACGACCGGTTGCGCCAGTGGGCCCACATCATCAGCGCTGCGCCCGCGACGCTCAGGCTCGTCTCGGCGACGCCACCTTCGACGACCATGGCTGCGAGGGCGAGCAAGGCCACTCCAGCGGCGCCGGCAGCCGCGACCTCGAAGTGGCCGTGTCGGCGAACGCCAGGCACGAAGGACCAGGTCGCGACCGCGCAGACCAACCCCAACAACACCGGGTGCACACCGCCAAGCAGCGAGCCCGCGGCCGGCAACAGCCACACGATCAAGGGGCTCGAGGCGCAGTGCACCACGCACGCCACCGAGAGCGCGGTGCCGACCAGGTCGCGTGTCGGATCAGGGGTGGACGTCGAGACGGCCATGGGCGGCTGCTACCCGCCCTGCTCGCCAGATGCAAGCCAGTGGCAACTGCGACCGCCCTGCGCTGGAACACCGGCCGTCGAGGACACTGGTGAAATGCCAGAGGAGCGCCCAGGCTGCCGCGCCGAATGCGACCCGCTTCGTAGCCAGCACCGCGCGGGCATGGGCTGCCGTGACGGAAGGTGAGCTGATCGAGCAGGTGCGTGACGCGCCGGACGACCCGACGCGCTGGGCGGTCTACGCCGATCTGCTGCAGGGCCGCGGCGAGGTGCGAGGGCAGTTGATCGCGCTGGCGCTGGCGAAGAACCACCGGGCCGAACAACGGCTGCGCGACACGCACCAGGCCCAGCTCGGCGGCGACGTGATGTGGGCCAGCGTGGCGGCCGGCCGGACGTCGCTCACCTGGGCCTTCGGGCATGTGATGCGCGCCACCTTCTGGCAGCTCGACGGCGGTGAGGTGGTGCGGCAGGTGCTCGAGAGCCCGCTGACGGTTGCCCTCGAGCGGCTCATCGTGCGGCTGCCAGCTGACGACGCCGCCCGCGAGGCTGTGCTCGAGCTGGTGGCCAGGGCCGCGCCATCGCTGCAGCGCGTCGAGCTGCTGGGTCCTCACACCGGTTGGCCCTTCGACGGCTCGAGGGTGCTGGCAGCGCTTCCCCGCCTGACCTCGGCCCACGTGGTGGGGCTCTCTGCCCTGGGCGCGGTTCGAGCGGCCCGCCTGAAGGCGCTCGAGCTCTCGTTCGCCGATCAGGGCCAGGCGCGCCCCGTGGCCCTCGAGGTGCTCGATGCGCCGTCCCTGCGCGAGCTGAAGCTGCGGGTGCGCCACGAGACGAGGCCCTCGCTGACGCGTTGGCTGCGTGAGCGCTGCCTGACCCCCGACCTTCGCGGCCTCTCGGTGGAATCGACCCACACCTCGCAGCTGATCGAGGCCATCGTCGACGCGCCCTTCGCGAAGACGCGGCGGCGGTTGAACCTGCTGGTCATCGACGACGCTGCGGCGCACGCGCTGCTCACCCACCGGGCGCGCCTGCCAGGGGTGCGGTCGATCGACGCGCGGTTCTTCCGCACGTCCTTCGCCGTCGAAGCGGCGCTGAAGGCCGCGTTCGCCTCGTGAACGCGCAGGCACAGGGGCGTCTTCGGCCAGGAAGGCACCAGCGGCTCACCGCGACCGGACGCGCGCTGGGCCACGAAGAGGGCAGGCGCTCGCTGAGAGCGACGACGTGCCCGCGAGCCGTGCCCGAACGTCGAGCATCTTGAACCGTCAGAAACGAGGCCCGAAGAAACAGGGGGCGGTGCGTTCAGGGTGTCACGATGCCAGGCGAAGAAGCTCGGCGTCGCGGCGACAGGAGCACTTTCTTCACCGGGCTGCTACCTCTCGAGCGCCCATGCACCCTGCGCTTCCCCTCAGCGTCCTCGACCTCGCCGCGGTGAGCCCGGGCCAGACGGTTCACGAAGCCTTGTCGAACACCGTCGCGCTCGCGCAGCGCGCCGAGGCGTTGGGCTTCAAGCGCGTCTGGTACGCCGAGCATCACAACCTGCCCAGCGTGGCGTCGTCGGCCCTCGCGGTGCTCATCGCCCACGTGGCCGCGCAGACCCGCACCATTCGACTGGGCTCCGGTGGCATCATGCTGCCCAACCACGCGCCGCTGACCATCGCGGAGCAGTTCGGTACCCTCGCGCACCTGCACCCGGGCCGCATCGACCTGGGCCTGGGGCGCGCTCCGGGCAGCGACCAGACGACCTTTCGCGCGCTGCGTCGCCCCCCGGACTCGGCCGAGAGTTTTCCGCAAGACGTGCTCGAGCTGCAGGCCTTCCTCGGTGAAGAGTCGCGCGTGCCTGGCGTGCAGGCGAACCCGGGCCGAGGCACCCACGTGCCGCTCTACATCCTGGGCTCGTCGCTCTTCGGCGCCTCGCTGGCGGCGGCGCTGGGGCTGCCGTACGCGTTCGCATCACACTTCGCGCCGCATTCACTCGAAGAAGCCGTGGCGCTCTACCGGCGCGACTTTCGACCCTCGAAGCAGCTCGCCGCCCCGTACGTCATCGCGGGTTTGAACCTGGTCGCCGCACCCACCCGAGAGCAGGCGCTGGCAGAGTTTCACGTGCGCAAGCGCGCGATCGCCGTCGCGCTGTTCGGTCGGGGCCGCACCCTCAGCGACGAGCTGGGTGAGGCGCTGCTGCACTCAGCCGCGGGTCAGCAGGTGGAGCAGATGCTCTCGTGCGCCGCGGTGGGCACCCCCTTCGAAGTCCAGGCGTACGCCGAGGCGTTCGCGATTCGCGCGCGGGCCGACGAGCTGATCTTCACCCTGGGCTCACCAACGCTCGAGGGGAGACTGCGCTCTTTGTCCGCCATCACTGAGCAGGACTCGCCGAACCTGCCGGTCCCCGCCAATCGCGACCTGCGCACGACCTCGGCGCCTGCCGCCTGACCCAACGTCAGGGCACCCGTTGCAGCAGCAGGTCTCGCCCCTGCAGCAGGTCCGCCTCTCCAGCGAATTGACCAAAGCGCTCATAGTCCTTCACCGGCACCCGGCTCTGGAACAGGCGCGCGTCTTCTTCGACCGTGACGGTACGCCCCACCTGCTGCTCCTTGCGCGTGAAGCTGCCGTACGCGCACTCGGTCTTCGCGTCGGGCACCGGGTCCTTGAGCGCCCAACCGGCGGGCACCTCGAGGGTGACGCTGGTGCGGGTCGACTCGCTGCCTTCGAGGAAGAGCGGGGTCACGCGCTGGCCGAGCGCCAGGAAGCGGCGCCCCAGGTTCCACGGGTACGTCAGCGCCCCCAGCACCAGGCTGGACTCGCCTTCTCGGCGCCCAAAGCGGCTGGCGGTGAAGCGGTACGAGACCTTCACCGGGGCTCCGACGGCGCGCTGCACGTCGACGTCGACGGACTCGAGATCGGCCCCCCCGAAGCTGCGCGACAGCGCCTGCTCAATGGCCTGCTTGCGCTGGTCGACCGTCAGCGACTCGAGCGCCTCGGCGAGCTGCGCTGCTTCGAACCCCTGGTACACCTCGTCACCACGACCGGTGAGGGCGCCGCCTTCGTCGAGGCTCAAGGTGAGCGTGACGGTCTTCGACGGGCGCTCGCTGCGCCTGGGCGTCACCACCTTCTCGAGGGCCTTGCCGGGCTGCGGGAGCAAGAGCGCCTCGCGCTCGCCCATGGCGAACTCGGGCAGCTCGCCGAACGGCGCGAAGCGAACCAGCGGGTCGAGCCAGACCACCTGGCCGTCAGGCAGCACCACGCGCACGCAGACGTAGGGGAACAGGTTCTCGTTGGGGAACAGGTAGGGCGCTGGGTCTGCCGTGAAGCCACGCACCGCGGCCAGGCGCGCGTCGAAGCCCAGCGCGACCAGCGACGCGTACAACAGCCAGGTGCGGCTGCCGCGGTCTTGCCCCACGCTCGACGCCGCTGACTGGCTGAGCCCCGTGTCGCGGCCCGAGAGCCGCGTCATCACGGCCGCGTAGAGCGCCTTCACCGCGTCGAGCCCCTGCGCCCCCTTCGCCGCCGCTTTGCTGAAGGCCTCGACCTCGAAGGTCACCTGCCCCCGGTCGAGGAAGGCGTCGGCGTAGGCCGTGATGACCCCGTCACTGCCCCGCGAGCCAGCGCCCACGCTCACGAAAGGCAGCCACTCGGTCGCCGACGGCGGCCCCAGCGGCTCGGGGATGTACGGGGGCACCCGCTTCTCTTCGTGAAAGAACACCTCGTGCTCGCCCTCGACCCGCACCTCGGCGGGCGCGCGCAGGTGGTGGGCATCGACGGTCATCCCAGCGCCTTTGGGAGCGAGCACCGTGTAGGTGCTCCAGTTGTTGGGTTGCCGGGCCACCTGAAAATAGAAGTTCGACGCGGTGAAGCCACTCTGGCCGGGGCCGCGCGTGGGGTGCGCCAGCAGGTACTCGTACTCGACGAGATCGCCCACCTGCACGCCGGGCAGGCTGACCCCTTCTTTGCCATCGATGCCCTCGGGCTCGAGCGAGGTGCCGTCAGGCTTGAGGGTGCGCAGCTTGAGCACCACCGCGCCTTGAGGCAGCTGCACCTCGCCGACTTCCTGCACGCCAGCCTGGTCGAGCGCCTTGGTGATGATGTGCACGCGGTCGACCTGGGTCCCGTCGGGGAAGGCCTCGATGGCCGCGGCGTCGAGCAGAATGGCGGCGTTCGCCTCTTCATTGCCCGGAGCGGCTTCGTACGCGCGCAGCGCCGCCTCGGTCGAGATGGCGTGGGCGTCGAGCAGCTCCTTGCCCGTCCTGGCGCGCTCGACCGTGCGGCGCAGCGGCAGATCGGCGCCGTCGAGCAGCAGGGCCCGCTCTCGATGGGCGAGCGCCTCGGCGGGCCGGCCGGCCTGCTCGAGCACATCACCGAGCTGCTTGTGCAGCTGCGCGTTTCGCGGCCACACGGTGAGCGCCTTCTCGAGCGCCGCGACCGCTTCGTCGAAGCGCGCCAGGGCCACCAGGGCCGTCGACAGGGACCCCACCACCGAGGTCTGGCCCTCGTCGCGCGCGAGCTGGGCTCTCCAGGCAGCGACCACTGCCTCGAGGTTGCCGCGGCTGCGCTGATGCTCGGCGTCCCGGAACGCGGCGTTCGCGCAATGCCGCGAGGCCTCGAGCAGCGCGTCGGCTTCAGCGACGGCGTCCCGGCGGCGGGCGATGTCGTACTCGAGCAGCAGCGCTTCACAGTGCCCCGGCGACGCGGCCTCGGCTTCCTTCGCGGTCAACATGGCCTGGGCCTCGAGCCCCAGCGTCAGCTCGATGCGCGCCTGCAGCTGCAGCACCATGGCCGAGGCCTTTGCGTGGCTCTTGCGAGCCCTGCGAACGAGCTCGAGGGCGTCGACCTGGCGGCCGTCGTCGAGGGCGAGCTGGGCCGAGAGCAGCCGGGCGACCACCAGGTCCTTGTCTTTCGAGAGGGCGGCCTCGAGCTCGCGCGTGGCGCGTCCCCTGGCGACCTTCACGGCGAGCGCCCGGTCGGCGAGCTCGAGCTCGGCCCGAACGAGGTGCACCAGCGGCGCCGACAAGGCCGGGGCCAGCTCGGACAGCACCGCGCGCGCGCCGTCGCGATCGCGGCCCAGCGCGTCCCTGACGGCGAGGAAGCGGGCGAGGGCGTCAGAGGCCTCGTCGCGCAGGGCGAGGTAGACGTCGGCGGCGTTGGGCAGCACCCCTTCGACCGCTGAGAGCGGCGTGACGCCGGTCCAGGAGGCGGCGGCACCCGCGGCGGGACGAAAGGTGAGCCCGGCGGGCCGGCCGTCGAGGCGCTGCAGGGCGAACTGCAGGTTGCCGGCCTGGTCTTCCCGGGTGGTCTTGATGAGCAACCGGTGCGTGCCGGCCGCCAGCCTGACGGCCTGGGTCGACAGCGTCGAGGCCGGGCGCTGCCAGGTGACGCGAGCGATGAGCTGGGTACCGTCGAGCTGAACACGGTGATCCATCGAGGTGATGGTGCGCAGCACGAACGCGCCCGCCTCGGGCACGTCGACGTCGACCGCGACAAGGTAGACGTCGGCTGAGCCGCTCTCGCCGGCCAACGACAGCCGCCCGTCGGGGAACGACAGCGTTCGTGGGGCGAGCGGCCCCAGCGGACCATCGCCGAGGGCCTCGAGGCTCCCGGTCTGTTCGGGGCGGGTGGGCTCAGCCAGCGAGAGCACATGCCAGGCAGCCATCGGCCCCACGAGCGTCACGCGACGGGGCACGCCCATGTCGTCGAGCACCGCGGCGGCGGCGGCGTCTGCTGAGCGGGCCTGGTGAATCGCCACGACCGCCGAGCGCAGCAGGTGCGCACCGTCAGCCGACAGGCCCTTCGCGAGCAGCGCCGGGGCACGGGCGAGAATGACGTCATCGGTGCGTCTGCCGACCGTCGCGTGGTCGAGGGTGAAGCGAGCGGCGGCGATCGACAGGGGGTGCCGTGGCTGGCGCTCGATCAGGTCGAGGGCGGCGGTGAGCGCGCGGTCGTGATCGCCCACGCGCTGGGCGAGCAGCCGTTGGCCGGTGAGCGCGAAAGCCTCGGCCGGGTCCTTCGCGAGGGCAGAGTCGAAGTGGGTGCGGGCCTTGTCGACGTTGGCCTCGATCAGCAGCGCGGAAAAGCCGGCGAGGGCCAGGGCGCGGGCACGGGGAGAACCGCTGGCCACCTCGGCCACCGCGCGGTCGAGGGCCTCGGTCAAAGGCACCACGCGGGGCACGCACCCCCAGGCGACGAGCAGCGCAGTGAGCAGCGCAAAGCGAAGAGACGTCATGGCGGCTGCATAGCCTCAGGCGCTGGCGGAGGTGAGCAAAGGCGTGAATCGCTGGAGCCGTTCGAGCACCGACCGTGTCTCGGTGTTTTCCAGGGCCTCTGACGCTGCCCGGCGAAGAGATCGGCGTTCTGGCGACCGGGAGCACTTTCTTCAACGGGCTGCCAGGGCCCGCGGCAGCGCCCGGGTGCACGGTGGAGGTCGCCGTCGGCGACATGCAGTTCGACGCCGGCCATCAAGGGCACCCGCAACCAGAGCGTTCGACGCCGTCGCCGGGACCGAAGGGTCCGGTATGGCCCTGCCGGGCGCAACTGACCTGGGCGGCAGCGGCGCGCCAGCGCCTCGGGCGACATCGCATCGAAAGGAAGCCTCTTGACCAGCCCCTGTCGGTCATTTCGAGGCATGACGAAGCTCAAGGACCTCAACGAAGCGGGTCAAAGAGCGCCTGACCCCGATCAAGCGCCTCCACAGTGCGATGAACTGATCCTCGCGCGTCTTCGGCCTCCATGGTGGGGACTGGTCGTGGGGGCCCTCGTCACGGGCTCACCGAATCGTGGGCGAGCGCCGTCCGAGCGTCTGCCGTGAGGGGGTGCCATCGATCTGCCCGGGGAGATCCATCGAGGTGATGGTGCGCAGCACCACCGCGCCAGCCTCGGACGTCGACATCGATCGCCCTGACGCAGGCGACGGCGGGCGGCCGCTCTCGCCCGCCAGGGAGCAGCCGCCCCACGGTGCCCTGCACCGTCCAGCCCGACGATGGGCCGTGCACGGTCCTTGCTGTCGCAGGCTGGCCATGAACCATGACCTGAAAGACAGAGTCGCGATCGTCACCGGAGGCGCCGGCGGTATCGGGCACGCCACGGTCGGCAAGTTCCTCGCGGCCGGTGCGCAGGTGTTGCTGGTCGATCTGAAGCAGGGCGACGTCGACGAGGCGGTGAAGCGGCTCGATTCTCCGCGCCTCAAGGGCTTCGCCGCCGACGTCTCTCGCGCCGAGGCGGTGCGGGCGTACGTCACAGAAGCCGTCGAGGCCTTCGGGGGCGTCGACGTGCTGCACGCCAACGCGGGGGTCGAAGGGCTGGTGAAGCCGCTCATCGACTACCCCGAGGCCGAGTTCGATCGGGTGCTGTCCATCAACGTGAAGGCCGCCTTCCTCGGCATCCGCGAGGTCGCGCCCCTGATGCAGAAGCGCCACGGCGGGTCCATCGTGGTGACCGCGTCGATCGCGGGTCTGGTGGGCTCGCCCGGCATGGTGGCGTACATCACCAGCAAACACGCCTTGCTGGGGCTGGTGAAGGTGGCGGCCCTCGAGCTGGGGCCGCTGGGCATCCGGGTCAACGCCATCGCGCCCGGGCCGGTCGACAACCGCATGATGCGCTCACTCGAAGAGCAGTCGGCGCCGGGCCACGCCGAGGTCGTGAAGGCGGGCTTCACGGCGCAGGTGCCGATGGGGCGCTACGCCACCAACGATGAGATCGCCGAGCTGGCGCTGTTTCTGGCCAGCGCGCGCAGCAGCTACTCCACGGGCGCGGTGTTCCTGGCCGACGGCGGGTTCGTCGCCCACTGAGTTCAGAACAGCTCGACGTCGCCGCCCCTCGGCAGCACCACGGCGGGCTGGCGCTCGCGGCTGAGGTCGAGCAGCGAGCCGGCGATGTCCCGAACGAAGGCGCGGCCGTTGTGCGTCCAGAAGCGCACGTCGGTGCCGAACGAGGTGCCGAGCCGCTCGGTGACCAGGGGAATTCGTTCCTTCTCGAGGAACTCGCGCGCGAAGATCGCGTTGCGTTCGCCGACGGTGGGCCGCCGGGTGGTCGTCAGCACATTACCGCCCCCGAAGAGCTTGGCCTCGAGGCGGCGCCGATCGGCGCCCAGCTTCATCAGCGCGTTGATCAGCATCTCCATCGCGTGCACGCCGAAGCGCATGCTGACCTGCGTGTCTTCGGTCGAGTCCGGCAGCAGGAAGTGGTTCATGCCGCCGATGCCGGCCACGCGGTCGTAGAGGCACGCCGCCACGCAGCTGCCGAGCAGGGTCTTCACCTCGACGGGGCTGGCGCTGGCGTGCAGCTCTCCGACGTTGATCACCACCTCGGGCAGCTCACCCGTCTGCGGGTCCCTGGTTGGCCTGGCGACGTGCCGGTGCCGTGGTGCCGGCTGCGCCAGGCGTGGTGTTGACGGCGAGCGGCGCGCGGGCGGGGCC
>VYLD01000142.1_pt1 | contig 26680 bp, 26 predicted proteins | sample 5114401 | NCBI WGS metagenome assembly VYLD01 (sample SAMN12291783, study PRJNA351875) | freshwater metagenome | isolation source: freshwater lake | place: USA: Michigan, Gull Lake | collected 2013-08-08 | reverse complement strand
AGCGCGACTCGGCTCTGCGTCACACCTTCACCCGCTTTCAACGCTGCCCTCGTCTCATCGCCAACCATTTGGTTCGCTTCCAATGATCCACAATCACCGAGAAGCTGTTTAGAGTCCGATCTTCGCGCGGAAGGCCGCGTCGTTCGGCGCATCCACGGTGAAGTGCGCCATGTACGACCCCAGGGCATGCACGCCCGACTCCCAGGCGATGTCGATCTTCACCTTGCCGTTCTTGTCGGCCGTAACGGTGAAGTTCTCGTTGATGCTGCGGCGGAGGCTCTCGCTGTCCATCGCGAAGGACGAGCCATCGAGGCCCTCGGGGCCCCTGAGCGTTGTGAGGCGCGCCTCGATGTCTTTCGCGAGCGCGTTCATCTGCCGCGGCGAGAGCAGTTCGTCCAGCTTCACCTGCCGGCCGGTGCGCGCGTCGTAGGTGCGCAGCGCCGAGCCGTGGTTGGGGTGCGCGCCGCCCATGAACGAGCTGTCACCGCGCGAGACGCTGAAGAGCGCTCCCGCGGTGCCGGCGCCGCGGAGGCCGCTTTCGGCGGACCAGTCGAGCTGGGTGTACTCGTTCGCGGGCTCAGCTTTCGCCGCGGCGACCTCGCCCTTCCAGTCCTTCGCGAACGCGGCGAGCTCGCCCGGCTCCGTGCCGACCGAGAAGCGCCGGCCGTTGGGGCCGGTGACGTTCAAGCGCTGCCCGTTCTGCTCGATGCTGACAGGCTTCCCGTGCACGGTGGCCGTCTGTTTGTCGGACAGGGTCTCGAGAGCACCGCGGTAACCCCGCGGTAGCGCGATGCGCTCGGTGGTGCGCGGGCCAACGTCGGTGATGCGGGCCTGCCTGATGGTCAGGGCACTGGTCGCAGCACCGGGGCTCCAGCCGGCAGCGCGCGTGGACTGCGTGGTGGGGGTCGCCGGGGTGGCCCCGGCGGCGCTCGAGCTGCGGGGGGTGACACGGGTCGACTGGTTGCGGCTGATGTTGCTCGGCATGGCTGTGCTCCTGTGGGTGAGGGGTGCTGCTGGTGAGTGAGACTGAGAAGCCCGGAAAGAGGCTACCCTCCGTGTGTGCTTGGTGGCCAGCAAGGCTTCAACCGAGGCGCTCGCCGGACATGAAGGCCAAAGGCCTCAGTTGCACGAACCGCGAGCCCAGTTCTGCTCGTGGGACTCGATGACCAGGTTCTGGTCGGCCTGCACGCGCTCCCAGTACAGGAAGAAGCCGTCTGCGGTCTCGACGCAGGCGCCGATGGTGCCGTCGGGCACTGACACGTCCTGAAACTCGTTGGCGCCGACGACGTACGGCAGCCTCACCTCGCGGAAGCGGGGCTCGCCCGGCTTGCGCCACGAGAACCGCACCACCGAGGCGCCGTGGTGGTTGGTGAGCCGGAGGATTCGTTGGGCGTCGTCGTCGCGGCGCCCACGGCGGCGGGGCTCGTCGTCGTCATCGCGCGCTCGCCGACGGCGGGGGCGGTCGTCATCGTCATCACCTCGACGGCGGGACCGACGGTCGTCGTCATCTTCGTCCCGCACGCGCCGACGGGGCGGGTCCTCGATGGCCGGCCTCCTCGCCACCACCGGCGGCGCCCATGCGCCCTTGCCCACCAGCTCCAGCGTCTTGCCCTTGAGGCGCATTCGCAGCTCGGTGCCCGCCGGGAAGGTGATGTCCTGCGTGAGGAGGACCCTGGCCGTGAAGCCCTCGACGCAGTTCACGGTGACCTCGTGGGTGCCCGGCGGCACGTTCTCGGCCCGGTTCGGGCTACCGCCCGTGACGGCGGCTTCCATCTGCCCATCGATGGACAGCCAGACGCTCTTGAAGAGGCCCTGGCATTCGCTGCCGGGGTTGATGGTGATGGCGCTGTTCTGTGCCCGCGCGGCGAACGACACGACGAGGAACAGGAGCGGGACGAGGCGGTGAGGCATGGTCGATGGGCCTTTCAGGGTGGAAGCACTGCGCGGGGAGAACGCACCGACGTGGGTGGTCGACCATGAGACGGCCCGGCGGCTCGCAGGTCTCACCCGGCGGTGTCGTTCACCCCGCGAAGGGCACGAAGGCCCCACGGTTCCGGCGGTTCGGCACACCGCATCAGTGCGCGTCGTCATGCGCCAGCACCGCCAGCTCGAGCGCCTCGAGGCCCGGCGCTCCAGACGTCGCGCACGGGCGCGTCGGCGGACTCACCGCGGCCATGGGCGGGCTCAGCACCTTCACCAGGTGGGCGACGACGGCGCGGCAGGCTGCGCACGCCGCCAGGTGGCTCTCGACGGCCGTCAGGGCAGGGCCGGTGAGGTCTCCCTGCGCGAACTCCGAGTCGTCCGGGTGGCTCATGGGTCACCGCTGCTGGCCACGTCCGTCGCGCCGAGCTTGCTCAGGGCGGGGCGGACCCGGCGCGTGACGAACGCCTGGAAGCATCGCAGCGCCTCGGACTGCTGGTGGAAGGGACCCTGCGCGAGCACCACCCCCGCGTCGAGCGCGGCCGGAGACTTCGACGAGAACTCGCTCAACCAGGCCTCCCGGCGCTCGCGGTCGGCGTCGAGCCTGAAGGTGATGCACGCGCTCGAGGAGCTGGTCGACGTCGGCGGACGGCGCAGGTCTCAGTGCGCGCCGAGACCCGGGCGTTCGGCCCGCAGTGAGACTTCCGCAGCCGGCGCCCGTCTGCGGGACAACGCGGGAGCATCGAGCTCTCGCGAAAGACCCTTCTGTGGAGGTGCGCCGTGCTCCGTTTCTCCGTCTCGTCCCTCGTCGTCTTCGTGTTCATCGTGTCGTGTGGCCCCGTGGCCCCGGGTCCCTCCGGGAGTGGAGGTGGAGGACCCGTGAGCCCGGGCTTCGGCCCGGGGGCCGGGCCTTCGGGGGCGGGCGGAGGCGCTGCGAGCGGAGGCGGCACGGCGACGGGTGGAGGCCCGGGCAGCGGTGGCTCCTGTTGCATCAATGGGGCCTTCTACGCCTGCGCGACGAGCGCGGCGTTTGAGCAGTGCAGCGGCTTCGACGTGGGCAGGTGCATCGCGGCGTGCAGCCCGATGGACTTCATGTGCCCGGCGCAGTGCAGCCAACGCGCGGCCTCGAGCCGGCCCGACCCCTCGGCGTGCACCCGCGACATGGGCCGTGACGGGACGTGCAGCGCCGGGAGCGCGTGTAACGACCTCCGCGGGAGCGCCTGCTCGCTGTCGAGCCAGTGCTCCTCGAACAACTGCACCGGCGGGTACTGTCGCGAGCGGTCGACCGGCTCGCGGTGTTCGCTGAGCAGCCAGTGTGAGTCGAACAACTGCACCGACGGGTGCTGCCGCGGGACCAGCACCGGCGCCGCCTGCTCCCTCTCGAGCCAGTGCGCCTCGAACAACTGCACGAACGGCCAGTGCTCTGGGAACGCGCGTGGCAGCGCCTGCAGCCTCTCGAGCCAATGCACCTCGAACAACTGCACGGGCGGGCGGTGTCAGTGAGCCGGCGGTCTCGGTGACGGAGCCGGCCCGGCGAGCGACCTCACCGCTCGTCGGGCGTGAGCACGTGCTTGCGCAGGAGCCGGTGCAGCGACCAAAGGAACCCGTGTACCCGATGGCGACCTGGTGGGAACGAGAGGGAAGGCCGTGACCGGCCCGAGTTGATCAACTGGCGTCCCGACGAGATCGTCGTGCCCAGTGTGGCGCAGGGTGGGCGATTGTTCGCAAGGACTGCCGATTTCCGCAGGGCCGCGCGCGCCAGCGTTCGAGCCCCAGACCCGCTACTCGGCCGCCTGCATCGCAGTCACCGGAGCGACCCGCGTGGCGAGCCACGTCGGCACCACCACCGCCAGCAGGCTCACCACCAGGGTGGTGGCCACCGCCAGCACCAGCCCCGAGCCGGTCAGCTCTGGCCGCAGCACCGGGCCCGAGAAGAAGAAATACAGCTCATCTCGAAACGCTGGAATGCCTCGCGCGTGCAGCCCCTTCACCACCACCGCACCCACGAGCGCCCCCAGCGTTCCAAAGAACAGCGCCAGCACCAGGGTCTCGATGAGCACCATCTGCACCACGAAGCTGCGCTGCGCGCCGATGGCCCTCAAGGTGCCGATGGTCTGGGTGCGCTGCAGGGTGGCGATGGTCATGCCCAGCGTCACCACGATGAGCGCGATGAACGAGAACGCCGCGATGATGGCCACCAGCAGCAGGCGGAAGAAGTCGATGAACTTCCCGAAGAAGCCCGCAGCGGTCACCCAGCCCACCACCCACACCGCCGGGCGCGCGCCCGCCAACAGCGCGTCGAGGGTGCTCACCGCCTCGGCCGGCAACGCGCTGCGCTCGACCTTCAGCGCCGCCTGAAGTCCCAGCAGGGCTGCGTTCTGGGGGCGCGCCTCGCCCTTCACCCGTGACTCCTCGAGGGTGACGGCGTCCTCGAGCGCGGTGGACAACAGGAACGGCAGCGTGCCCGAGTCGAGCAGCGCCCTGGCCTTCGCGACCACCGCCGCGTCGACCTTCGGCGTGGTCGCCGAGAGCAGCCGCTCGAGCTCGAGCCCCGTCTTCGCCTGCGCCGCCGCCGAGCCGTCGGTGAGCAGAATCGCCGCGTGCAGCACGGCGCCGTCGTCGATCTCGGCGGGAGAGAACGTGTCCGACTGCTTCGTCACCGCCCCGCTCAAGGTCTCGTCGATGGTCGCGGCCTTCGCGTCCTGCACCACCTCGGCGTCGCCTCCGAACAGCGCAGCCTCGGCGTCGTCCCGGGTGACCTCTTTCGCCGCCACCTGGTCCTTCATGGCCTTCACCTCGGCCTTCGTCGCCGCGCTCGCAAAGCCATACAGGTCGCGGAAGGTGAGCAGGTCGACCAGCCCGTTCGCGCCCGCCAGCGGAGACTTCTCGAGGCCGCGCAGCTCGAAGATGCCATACACCTCGAGCAGCACGGTGGTGGTCGAGCCCGAGCGGCCAAAGGCTCGCAGCGTCAAGGTGTCACCCACCTTCGCCCGATACAAAGACAACAATGGCGCCAGCTGCTCGTAGAAGAAGGCATACCGCTTCTCAAAATTGTCATCGGTGACACCGAAAAATTCCGGCAGCAACTTTGCCAAGTCAGTCTCTGTGGAGCCGAGGTGGGCCTGCAGGCGCTTCACGGCTTCGGTGGTGCCCAGGCCGTCGAGCTGCAGCAGAATCTCGCGGGTCTGCGCCTGGTTCTCGCGCACGTAGCGGGGCAGCTCCTTCTCGCCGGGGTCATCGAGGCGGCGGCCGGCGTCCTTCGCGTCCTTCAGCTTGTCGAGGCGGCGCGCGTTCTTCAGCTTGAGGAACTCTTCCGAGAAGAACTTCGGCAGCAGAATGCCGCGGTGGCCCTCGGGCACCTTGCCGCCTTCGACGATGACCATGCGTGAGAAGCTGCGTTGGTAGGCGTCGAGGTCGGTGCCCAGGCAGCGCAGCACCACGATGTCGGCGTCGGCCACCAGCGGGGCGACCCGGTTCTCGAGCAGCTCGAGGTGGGCGTAGGGGTCCTGGTCGAAGTCGGCCCAGAAGGCGTCGGTGCCGGCAGTGGCCAGCGCCTGCCGTTGCGCAGCCTCGATGGAGCTGCCGTCGGTGAGCTCGGTCTCGCGTTCCACGTCCTTCGCCAGCACGCCGATGATGCTGCGCACGTGGGCCTTCATGCTCTGCGACTTGGCGGCGAACTCGTCGGGTGGCAGCGCCTTTCCGCTGCGCTGCTCACGGTACAGGCCGCGCAGGCGCTCGAGGGTGACGTCCACCGCGTTGCCCGAGCCGACCAGCGCCGTCGCGCCGCCCATCGGCACCACCTGCGCCACGTTGGGCACCTGCAGCAGCTGCGCCTTCAGCGCTTTGAAGTCATCGAAGGGCAGCAGGTTGGGGTCGCTGCCGTCGACCTTGCCGTAGATTTCGAGCGGGTCCTTCGAGCGCGAGGCGTAGACCTGCAGGTGCCCGGTGATGCTGTCCACGATGCTGCGGCTCAGCGAGTCGTCGAGCGTCGAGAAGAACGCGCCGCCCACGACCAGAAGAGCAGACCCGAAGAGCAGCACCAGGCCGACCAGCAGGTTGAGCGCGCTCGAGAAGATGTTGGCCACCGCGATGCGGGCCAGGACCTGAAGGTTCGAGAACATGGTGCCCTTCAGCCCCGGCGCGGCGTCAGGGAAGGGAGTTCGTCACATCGCTCGTCGACCATGTCCCCCGTATAGCCGGTGAGCGCGTGAAGGAGGCGCCAGACGCGGCCGATTGTTTTCGACACATTCGCTCGACGCTCGGCGCCCGCTCCGGCAGGGAGGCGTCATGTCTTCGTCCCGAGGTCTCGTCCTGCTCGTGTCGTCAGTGCTTGCCTGTGCGCCTCCGCAACCCACCCCACGAACGTCGTGGCAACGAACTCCGCCTTCCTCGGGGTGTGACGTGCAGGACGGCACGCGCTGTCTGTTGCCCTGGCCCAACAACGGCTTCACGGTGCTCGACGCCGCCACGCCCACGGGCCTGCGGGTGTCGCTGCAGAACCGCGTGCTGCCCAACCCCGACTCTGCCGCGCCCTTGAATCGCCTCGATGGCTTCTCGGTGATTGGAGGCCTGGCGGTCGGCTTCCCCTCACGCATCAGCGTGCGCACGGACCCGAGGCCGGCGACGGCGATGCGGTTGTTCCAGGCCACGCCGGGTGAAAATCGCGGCTCGTCCATCGCGCTGCGGCTGTCGGTGACGGCCGATGCTCCGGGAGAGGCGAGCCTGCTGGTGGGCTACCCGTTGCGGCCCATGCGGTACGAGACCGACTACGTCGCGGTGGTGCTCGACGAGGTGAAGGACGCGTCGGGCGTTCCCCTCGTGGCCCCGCGCCGGGTGAAGGTCGCGCTGGGCCTCCAGAAGCCCAGCGACGAAGCCGAGGCGGAGTGGGCGGCGTTCAATGCTCCCGTGCGGGCGCTGCTGACCGACGCGCAGGTCGACCTGGCCCGGGTGCTGCGCGTGTGGGAGTTCACCACCCGCTCGGCCCAGAGCGTGCGCGTGCCCTTCGAGGTGATGCGCACCGCGGCGCTCGAGGCGGCGAAGGCGGGCGCGGTGACGATTCGCCTCGACCGGGTGAACCCGCTGCTCGGCACGGCGCTCGAGGTGCGCGGCGCGCTCGAGGGCCTGCCCCGCTTCACCCAGAAGACGGGAGAGCTGGCGCTCGATGAAAACCAGCGGCCCGTGCAGGTCGGCACCCACGCCACGCCGTTTCGCGTGGTGCTGCCGGCAGGCACCGGCCCGTACCCCATCGTGGTGTACGGCCACGGCACCGGCGGCACGGTGTACGACGACACCTTCGACAAGGACATCATCGGGGAAGGCGCCGCCAAGCTGAACCTCGAGTACTCCGGGTGGACCGAGTCGACGGTGCTGGACACGCTGGTGGGGCTCGACAAGCGCTTCACCGGCTCCGAGCGGTCTACCGGGCAGCTGGTGCAGGCGCTCGTCGACGCCAGCGCGCTCGAGGCGCTGCTCGAGACGTCGTTGGGAGACCTGCTCGCGCAGCCCACGCTGTTGTCCGTGGCCAACCCGGCTGCCGGCCGTCGCAATGACCTGTCGAGGCGCGTGTACGCCGGAGGCTCGATGGGCGGCACGCTGGGTTTCGTACACACCCTGAATGAGCCATCGATTCGCGGCGCGGTGCTGAACGTGCCGGGCGCCGGGTGGACCCACTTCGTGCCCACCTCAGCCCCCTTCTCGACGCTCGACACGCTGTTCGCCACCACCACGCCCAGCCCCCTCGACCGCGCGCTGAGCGTGGTGATGACGCAGGGCAGCTGGGACCTCATCGACGGCGCCGCCTGGGCGGGCCTGTCGACCCGGCCGAAGGTGGACTTCTTGATTCAAGAGAGCATGGGCGACCCGGTTCTTCCCAACATCGGCACGCACCTGGTGGCGACCTCGAGTCAGGCGGTGCAGGTGGGCGCGGTGCTCGAGCCGGTCGACGGCGTGGAGACGGTCGCCGAGGCGGTGGGTCGCACGGCGCTCACCCAGTTTCGCATCTCGAACCGAGAGACCAACCTCATCGCCAGACATGGCTTCGGGGGCAAAGACACCGAGGCCGGGCGCGCGGCGCGGCAGCAGATCGTGGCGTTCCTTCGCAGCGTCTGGGCGGGCAGCCCGCGTATCACGGTGCCTGAGGGGTGTGTGCGGGGTGGGCTGAACAGCTGCGACTTCGGCGATGCGGTCCCGTGAGCGAAGGATCATGTTGTCGCTCTGAGGCGACCAAACTGTCGCTTCAGAGCGACAGAGGCTCGTCTTCGAGCATGTTCAAGAACCACAGCAGACGGGCGTGAAGAGAGACATCATCTTCAGTCACCGACGAGCCATGTCAGGGGTGAGGAGTACACGCCATTGTGTGGCGCTTCACCCGACCCCTCCGACGTTGGTCTGCTTTTCGATGAACGCCAGACCTGATTCAAAGTTCGTCTTGAGGGTGCACCTGTAGCGCGAAAGGACGTCCTTGATCGCAGGGTCGTCAAAATCCTTCGGGTTCCGGGTGACGAAGCACGAGGGCCCAGCGGTGCCGGCTTCGAGCGCACGGGAAACGGACGCGAACACCAGTGCATCGGGCAGATCGAGTTGGTTGGTCTATTCAACCGCTCTTGCGAATACTTTCTCGTCGAGCGGAAGAACCTGTGCGTGCGTCAGAAGTTCACGGGTCACGTCCTTGTACGACTTGTTGGCCAGGTCGACGCTCTTGACCAGAAGCGCCCCGAAGCTGTCCCGCGCGACCTCTTCGGTCAGAGTTTTGGTTCTTCGGAGTTCGCCGAGCAACGTCTTGACTTGAGCGCCCAGCGCCTCGCGGTCTCTCTTGCGGCGGTCCAGGGTCGTGAAGGGCTCGAAAATGGCAAAGGCTGGAATGAGCAACTCCAACTTGTTCGCCTTCGCCAGACCGAGAATGGCTGTACAGGCCTCGTGCTCGTGCTGTTGGAGGGCGAGTTCGAGAACGAAGTTGGATTCGACGAAAACCCTCACGCCGCAACTTCTCTGCGGACTTCACCGCCCATCAGGTTCTCGCCAAGCCCAGAGCCCCGCAGCCTCTCATCCACGGTGGTCATCGACACCAGATCCTGTAGCCACCACGAAACCAGGAGTTCGAACGCGGCCGGATCAATCTGCTCAGGGGATGTGTGAGATCGCTCGAAGTAGGGAGCGAGGATAGGCCGAGCGTCAACTTCGGCGTCTGGCGTCGCGTCGTTGGCTGCCCCAGACCGCCAAACGAAGATGGTGTCCGGTGTCACGAAGACGAAGCCGCTCTCGCTGGCCAGGGAGGGCGTGTGGGTCAGCAGGTTCCTTCTGAACTCCTTCGCCCACGACGCAGGCATCGCCAATCGTTTTTTGGCTTCGACGATCGTCCTGAGGTGGCCCGTGCTGTCAAAAAGTCCAAAGTCATAGCGCAGCATTTCGCCAGTCTACCACACGAGGCCTCGCGCGGCCTCGGCTTCAAAGAATGAGCGAGTGTCTGGCTACCAGGTGCCCTCCTTGAAGATGAACGAGCCCTCCGCCGATGCGGAGCATCGCCTTCTTGATCACGTCGCGAGGCCTTGTCCGGACGGCTCCTCTGCAAACGCCGACCACATCATGGCAACGGCCCGAGCCGGGACAGTAGTGACCGTCTGCCAGTGGCCGCACTCCTCAGCGCATCAGCGCCGAGCGAGCCCATCACCAGCGCCGCAACGGGCTCGCCGATGGACTTCAAGGGCAGCGCAATCACCACCAGCCAGGCAGCAATCCCGACGAAGAACACCCCGAAGACTGCGTTGCCGATTCGCGCGGCCCGGGACTCCGTGCTTCGGTTGTCTGCTGCTTGCGGCATCAGTCCGAGAAGAAAGCTGAAAAGGCGCAGCCGCCAACGTCAACGCCCAATGCCTCGCGACGGCCGGAGCCCGCTTCCCCGGCTTCGAGCCAGACTACCGGGCCCCGGTGAAACATGTCGTCGAGACGAGGAAGGCCGTGTGGCTCACCCACATGCGTGACTTCGGCGGCGCGACCGAGACGTGCTTCGACCCGATGACGCAGACCGTGCGCAGCTGCCCCGACGTCACCAAAGACCAGCTGCTCGCGTTCGCGACGTGGGCGAAGACCTCACTGTCCCGAGAGGCCGCGCGCCGCGTGGTCATCGCGCACCTGGGGTTCTTCAGCGGCGACCCCGACGCTTTGACGGCGCTGCTCGACGCAGGGCTCACGCTGGACACCGCGGCCGCCATCAAAGACCTCTCGGCCGCCGGCTGCAGGGCCCGCGCGTTGCTGGCGAAGTACCCCGACCAGCTCGCCTGGGGCTCTGACGCCGACCTCGGCGCGCCGTGTCTGACGCCCAGCATGGCCTCATGGAATCACCTCTTCACCGGCGCGCTCGGCGAGGAACGGACCTTTCGAGACACCTGCTCGGGCACCGTCACGGTGCGCGGCCTCGAGCTGAGGTCACCGACGGTGGCGGCGTGCAAAGGCCAGGGCGACGTTCCGGCTGACCTGTACGACCGCGTCGTTCGAACGAACGCGTCACGGTTGTTGGGGCTGTGACCCGACGCTCGTCGTCGCGTAGCCTCCGTCTGCGACAATTCGGAAGAGGTGCTCGCCTTCGTGGTGACGGTACCCAGGGACGGTCTCACCGAGCTCGTCGAACGTCGACCCCGACAGGGCTTTCGGCGGGCGATCTCGTTGTGCGCGTGCGGGCGCACCGCTCGCCAGGTCCGGCACCTCTGATCACCGCGTTCCCGCAGCGGGGCTTCTGGGGCGCTGCTGCCAGGCCGGGAGCAGGCCCGAATCGAGATGGAGGGCCCTGAACGAGGGCCGGCACCCTGTCAGAGGTACAGCCGCAGCTCGATGGACGGCGAAGGGACGAAGCTCGCGTTCACGAAGGAGCTGACGTTCCGGTTGTCGGTGACGGCTCCCGTCGTCAGGTCCTGCGTCGGGGAGGAGCTCCAGTTGCGGCTGAACGTCACCCGCGCCAGCTGCGCCTGAATGCGCACGGCGAACCGTTCGAAGAAGCGCTTCTCCAGCGCGATGCCTCCCATGGCGCCAACCGAGAGCGTTTGCGCGCTGAAGGTGAACTCCTGAAGCGGCGTGCTGATCAAGACTCCACCACCGCTGGCGAAGCCCGTGAAGACCGTCGCCAGCACCGTGAAGGCGACCGGAGCGCTCTGCGAGGTGAGCGTGAAGCGCGGGCTGACGCCGATGGCGATGCTCCCAGAGGCCGGGTTCGGTCGGGTGGCGCCCACGGTGGAGCTGGTGTTCACCCCGCCCTCGAGGCCCAACCCCAGCGCGAAGCGACTCGAGAACACCCGCTCGAGCGAGACGTTGGGTGTCACCGAAGCGTTGGCGAGCGTCAGCACGCCGAGTCCTCCGAGGCCGCCCGACGGCCCGAGACTGGCGAGTCCGCCCAGGCCGAAGGAACCACCGGGCCCGAACGAGAGCCCGGCGCCGAGGGACCAGGTTGGCGCGAGGCGACTCGACTCGTCCTCGGGTGGTTCCGCGCGCGAAGCCGAGGCGGTCACGACGAGCACGGCGACGGTGAGGCGGCTGAGGGTCATGGCGCACCGGCTCAGCAGGGTGCGTGCCAACGATTCTCTCTCGGGCGACCCGCGAGCCCCGACGTCGCGGTTGCCAGTTTGTCTTCGGCAACGGTCTGCGGAATGACACGGCGGCCGTGACCGTGCGCTGAACGAGCGCGCTGGTCGGGCGCCGAGGCCCCTGGAGCAGCCGCCGCCCAGGACTCACGCGCTGCGCTGAACGTCGCCGCTCATGTCGCGCGAGTCCGGCTCGCGCTGCATCGAGCTGTCGCCCGTCGAGATGTTCACGAGCTGTTGCAGCCGACGAAAGACGGATTCCTAGCGGTACGGCACGCCATACTTTTCACACACCGCCTTCACCTTCGGCTGCAGCAGCTGGTACTGGCGCGGCGGCAGGTCGGGGAAGAGGTGGTGTTCAATCTGGTAATTGAGGAACCCGTGCAGGAAGTCGTTGAGGTCGCCGCCGGTGCGGAAGTTCACCGAGGCGCGCACCTGCCGCACGAACCATTCTGCGCGGCTCTTCGGCGGCCCGTCGAAGCGCTGCAGGTCGTCTCCTGCGTGGTTGGGCACGATGATGCAGAACGTGTGCAGGTTCGAGAGCCACTCGGCGCCGAGCGAGTTGATGAGCACCGACGCCGGCGCGAGCGGACCGAGCGGCCAGAACACGGCAGGCAGCGCGACGAAGCGCCCCAGCGCGTACGGCAGCATCGCGCGCCAGGTCTCGCGACCGGCGCTCACGCGCACGTCGAAGGCCTCGAGCATCGTCTCGGGGCCCCGCGCGTCATCTCGTTGCGTGCGGCCGTCTCCTGGCGTGCGGCGCCCCTTTCGCTGCAACACCTGCATGGTGTTTGGCGCGTAGTACGTGGCCTTCCACGTCGAGGCCGTGAGCGCGAGCAGCGCCCACTTCACCGCGCGGGGCAGCCTCGAGCGTCGCAGCGCCTGAAGGTTGTGCTCGGCGAGGTCCGGGTCGGCGACCTCGTTGGTGTACGCGTGGTGCAGCACGTTGTGCTCGTGGCTCCAGGCGTCGGGGTGCATCCACTCGAACCAGTCGACGAAGCGTCGCCAGCCGCGCGCGAAGCCCTTCGAGGTGAGGCGCGAAGGCACGGTGTCGATGCGGTCGAGGCCTTTGTGCAGCACGTGGTGCGCGATGACGGTCCACCGTGACGTCGAGCCCATCGAGAGCAACAGCATGCTCAACGGGTTGGGGGCCACCCAGGCGGTCGCATAGCCGGCGGCGGTGCACCACCGGCCCCAGCGCTCGAGCTTCTTCAGGTGCTCGAGGTCCACGGGGCCGAGGCTGGCGATGGCCTCGTCGCGCAGCGCCCGGAGTTCCCGCTCGAAGCCCGTCAGGTCGATGGAACGCGACGTGGGAATCACCGACCCGAGCAGTACCCGAACCCGGTCAATACGACGAGGGCTTCAGCTTGGAGGCGGTTGTTCGAGCTGCCCCCGAGGCGACCCTCGCTGCAGCGCGAGACGAGGTGAGCGAGCCTTGACCCCCGTGTCGGTTTCCAGTGGGCTTCAGGGCTCGTCCTTCCTCGTCTGTTCTGTCATCCGGGGCCCATGCGAACTCTTCTGCTCAGCCTGTTCGTCCTGGGGTGCACCCCCATCATGCCGTTTCAGGGGTCGGCGCCGGTGCCTCAGGGGTTGATGTGCGACCGCATCATCGTGGCCTCCACGTCGCTCGGCGAAGCGCTCGCGCGGGCGACCGCGGGTGACTGTGTCATTCTTCCTGAAGGCACCTACTCGGGCAGCTTCGTGTTGCCAGAGAACGTCAGCCTCGCCGCGAGCGCGGGTTCCGACGTGACGCTGACCGGCGGAGACCCGGTGCTCACCATCAAGGGTGGCCGACGCTCGACCCTGCAGGGCGTGCGCATCGTCGCCACCGGCGCCTCGGGGGTGGCCATCGAACCCGGGCCTGCCTCACTCATCGGCGTCAAGGTGACGCAGGCGCAGCGCAGCGCGCTGGTGGCGAGCTGCACGAACGATTGCGCTGACCGCGAGGTCCTGTTGACCGACTGCGAGCTGACCCAGAGCGCGGTGGGTCTGCGGGTCTCGGGCGCGAAGGTGCGGCTCGAGGGTGGCCGGGTCGCCGAGGGCGTCGGGAAGTCGCTCTCGCTCGGCTCGGGAGTGGTGGCCAGCGACGGCGCCAGCGTCACGCTCACCGGCGTCGTCATCGAGCAGAACGAGAACGTCGGGGTGCTGCTCGACGGCGCTGCCACCCGCGCCACCCTCGACGGCTGCACCATTCGCAACAACGCGGGCCGCGGCGTGTGGGCCCAGGGCCAGGTGGCTGATGCCGGCGAGACGACGGTGACGGTGACGGGGGGTGAGGTGAGCGGTAACGCCCTCGTCGGCATCGGCGCGCGCGACACCAGCGGCCTGCTGATTCGGCAGGCCTCGGTGCTCGCGACCCGGGCCGTGCCGGTGGCCATCGACTTCAACCGGTCCGAGAACGTGGGCGATGGCATCGGGTTGTTCACCGGCACCCGGGGCGCCACCATCGAAGGCGTGGTGCTCTCGGACAACGCCCGCGCGCAGCTGCTCGCCGACGGGTCGGGCTCCGACGTGGCGGTCGCGGGCACCATGTCGGGCGGCCGCTTTCGAGTGGTGGTGCAGCGTGAAAGCGCCCCCGTGCAGGTCGAGCAGCGCCTCGTCGATGCGCCAGGCGCCGAGCTGACCGTCAAGTCGGCCCTCATCGGTCTGGAGCCGTGAGGGCTGCCTGGCTGGGCCTCAGCCTGGGGCTGCTCGCATGCCCGTCACCGCCCAGCGGTGCGCCCTGTGATGCCGGCTGCGTGGTCGACGCGGGCGTCGCCGGCTGCCCACCCGGAACCTTCGCGCCCGCGACCGGCCCCTGCCAGAGCGTCGGCTTCACCTCGTGTGACGGCGGCTTTACGCCAGACCCGTCGGGTTGGACCTGTCGGGCCAACGTGGCCTCGTGTGCGGCGGGCTCGTGGGCGTTCCCCGGGGAAGGCTGCCGCGCGCTCGGGTGGGCGACCTGTCCCGTCGGGTTCCAGGCGACCGCCTCGAGCTGTCAGCCCATTCTGCCCACTGCGCCCTGCACGGGCGCCTCCCGCGCGGCGCTCGGCCAACGCTCGTGCGTGCCCGTCGGTGACTGTGACGCAGCCTTTCCTCCGACCAACGCCACCCACTTCGTCGACCCCGCGGGGCCGCTCGACGCCACCCACTTTCGGACCCTCGTCGCCGCGCTCCAGGCTGCGCCCGACGGCGCGGTCATCGCCCTCTCGCCAGGCACCTATTCGCAGACGGTGAGGCCCACGCGGCCGGTCACGCTGGTCGGCAGGTGCCCCCAGCAGGTGAGCCTCATCGGAGACCCGGCCATCGACCTGCAGCGCACCCGGGTCGAGGTGCAGGGCGTCACCCTTCGCGATTCCATTCTCGCCGCGCGGGTCGAGCTCGGCGCCACCCTGACGCTGCGGCACGTGGTGCTCGAGGACAACCTGCGCTCGGGCCTGCAGGCGGTCGACCGCGGGACGCGCGTGGTGCTCGAAGACGTGGTGGTCAGAGGCACAGGGCCGGACCCGGCCACCGGCACCTTCGGCCAGGGCGTGGCGCTGGGGAACGGCGCGAGCGCGGCGCTCACCGACGTCGAGCTCACCCGCAACACCGAGACGGCGCTCTTCCTGAACAACCCGGCGACGTCGGCCACCCTGAGCGGCGTGGTCATCTCCGAGACCCGGACCCGTTCGAGCACCCGGCGCCTGGGGTGGGGCGTGGCCGTGCAGGCCGGAGCCTCGCTCACGGCCTCGAGGCTGGTGGTGCAGGACAGCCAGGGCGTAGGGGTGCTGGTCACCCAGCGGGGCAGCACCGCGACGCTGAGCGACACGCTCATTCGGCGGGTGGCGGCGAGCACCGACACCATGGGCAGCCCCTTCGGGTTGGGCGTGTCTTCGCAAGACGGCACGGTCACCTGGCTCGGCGGAGGCGTCGAGGACGTGGTGGGCGGGCTCGTCGACGTCTCGGGCGCCGACGGCGTGCTGTCGATGCGCAACATCTCGGCGAGCGGCGTGAAGTCGGGCGCGGCCCCCAGGTTCGGCTTCGGGGCCCGACGCGGCTCCCGACTCTCGGTGAGCTCGTCGGTGCTGCGCAGCGCCGTCACCTCGGGCGTGGTGTCGACCGACCGTTCCCAGGTGACGCTCGACCGCGTCGCCATCGACAGCATCGACGGCGTTGGGGTGCGCGCGGAGGACGGGGTCGTCACCGGCACCTTCGTCGACGTCCACGGCCACACCGGGTCCGCCGCGCTCGCTTCAGAGGGAGGCACGCTCACCCTCGCTGGCTGTGTGCTGGGAGGTGCCGCGCCGAGCAGCGCCGATGGCGGACTCGGCATCGGCGCCAGCGCCACAGGGAGCGGGCTGCTCGAGCTGTCTGGCTGTCTGCTCGAGGGCAACATCACGGCGGGGGTGTTCGTTCGCGACCCCGGCTCGCAGGCGACCATCACCACCAGCGAGGTGCGGGGCACCCGGCTCGACCGCTTCGGAGAGTTCGGTCAGGGTGTCCTCGTCGAGACTGGCGGGCAGGTCTCTCTCGAAGACGTCGCGCTGGTGCAGAACCACACCGCCGGGCTTCAGGTCGCGATGACCCCGAGCACGCTCACGGTGACTCGCGTGTCGGTGATGGGCACCCAGCCGCGAGGCGATGGCACCCGGGGCCGGGGCGCCAACGTCAGCGTCAATGGTTCCCTGTCGGTGATCAACTCGGCCTTCATCGACAACCAGCAGGTCGGGCTCTTCGCCTTCGATGCCCGTCTCGACGTCACGGACTCGCTGGTGGCGTCGACCCGCGCCGACCCCGATGGGCGGTATGGCAACGGGGTGCAGGCGCTCGCGCGGGGCACTGTCCTCGTTCGGCGCGGGGCCGTGGAATCGAGCGCGGGCATCGGCGCCGTCTTCGCCAATGGCTCGGGGCTGCTCAACGGCGTCAGGCTCGCGGGCAATACCATCGCGCTGCACGCGCAAGATGGGTCCACCATCGTCGAGGCGGTCACCGCGCCGGCCACGGTCGGCCCGAGGCAGGTGGTGGTCACCTCGTCCACCCTGTTCGAGAAGAACCTGTCGAAGACCAGCGCCGACCTGGTGACAGTCCCCGCGCCCTGACCTGCCGTCGACTGCGAAGCTCCTCGCAGGTGCACGGCACGACAGTCTGCCGTGACGGGCGGATATGACAGGCTTCGCCACCGCCTCGAGCCTTCAGGGGCATGCCGCGACACAGAGGTCGCGGTCGCACGAGCCCGACTGGCACTCGGTGTTGCCTCTACACGCGGCGCCATTGGCGAGGGGCGCGTCGCAGAGGCCGCCGACCCCCGCGTCGAACCGGCAGACGCCCGGGAAGCACCCACCCTGAAGGCAGGGCTGCCCGACCCGGCCCGACGCGACGCAGAGCCCGTTGCGGCACGCCGCTCCCAACTCGCACTCGTTGATGCAGGGCGAGCCCACTTCGGGCACCGGCTGACACCGTGACTGGCCAGGCGTCAAGGTGCTCAGGCAGCGCTCGCCGGCGGCGCTGCACGACTCACTGCGCCTCGAGTCGCACACCTGACCGGCAGGTGCTTTGGCGGCGCAGACGCCGCTCGAGTTGCAGTACTCGGTCGACAGGCAGTTGCTCGAGTTGGAACAGGGGGAGCCGCTGGCCGCGGCGGCGCAGCGTTCGGTCGTCGTGTCGCAGTACTTCCCGGTCTCACACGAGGAGCTCGACGTGCACGCGTCGCCCACCTGCACGGGGCCGCACGTTCCCGGCAGGTTGGTCCCTCCGTCGCGACCACTGACCACCACCAGGTTTCGGCAGCTGTCCGTCGAGCGCGAGCAGTACCGCGTGCTGGAACACGGCTGACCGGTGGGCACCGCCGTCAACAGCCGACAGGTGCGCGACACGTCGTCGCACTTCAGACCGCCGGAGCAGTCGCTGAACCAGGAGCAGGGCGCGCCCACCTGGCCTTTGGTTCGGCACTGCCCCGAGCTGCCAAGCCCCGGAGAGAAGCAGCTCAGCCCCGTCGCACAGTCCACGTCGAGCTCGCACGACGCCCCCGGCGACCCGGGCGCTTCGCAGCGACCGCTGACGCAGTGGTCCGGCCGAACCTGGCAGCCCTGGAACGACGCACGGTCAGCCTCGGGGTCCTCTCTGGCATGGAGCGAGCGCGCCTGTTGGCCTTCGTCATCGCCGAGATGCTGACGCCGAAAGCCGACGACCGTGCGCCGGCCCCCGTCGCGCCGAAGCCGCCGCCGCCGGTCCCAGCTGCGCCTGTCTCGAGCCGCAATCGACTGTCGACGTCCTTCGGGGCCGAAGCCTTTCCCCACAACCGCTCGGCGCCGGCCACCGTGTTGGTCGCCGTTGAACGAGACGTCAGCGCGTGGCTCACGCTCTCGGCAGGCCTTCGAGGTCGCTACGGCCTGGCGTCGGCTGCTGCGGGTCAGGTCTCGACCCTGGCAGCGACCGCTCGGCTCGCGGCGTCATTCCTGGCGTCGAGCAACGACGTGCGCCTGCTGGTGGGTGGTCACGCAGAGGCCGGCTGGCTGCGGGTCGCGGGCCAGACCGTGGAGTTCGAGCTGCAGCCGCAGACCCGCGATGCGTGGGCAGCGCTGGCCGGCGTACACGCCAGAATCGAGGTGGTGTTGTCGGGGCAGGTGTCGCTCTTCACCGCCCTCGAGGTCACGATGGTCATCGTCGGCCTCGAAGGGCGCGCGTTGGGCACCCCCACCGGCGGCCTGAGCAGTGCTGGCCTCGGCGGCGCCGTCGGCTTCAGCTGGCGCTGGGCGTCCTGAGCTGCCAGCGACGAACGAGCCCTTCGAAGGCGGCGCGCAGAAGCTCGACACCCCGCTGCGCAGGCCACCCAGGTGAATCGCGTCGGGCTCGAGGTGCAGGGGGGTCTCGCTCATCGCGCCATCGTACGTCAGGCGCAGGTCACCCCGCCCTGGCGAGCGGCTTTCGCACCAACTGTTCCCAGCCGGCCTGAATGGCATGACTCATCGCGAAGGGCTTGAGCTCGATGACACAGCCGTGGTCGCTCACCTCGCACAGCAGCACCGTGGCGGTCAGCTTCAACGCGCCGACCTCGACGTTCACCAGGTTGCGTTCGGTGAGGGGGTTCGGGCCCGTCATGCGCAGCGCGCTCCTCGAGAGCGCCTGCACCCGATAGGTGAGCCGCTGGTCCTTCTTGACCACCACCGCCTCGAGGTGCGGCTCTTCGGTGGGCCCCGAGAACGTCGAGGTCGCCTTCGCCACCAGCGAAGCAGCAGGGGCCTGCGCGGTCGCCGGAGCGCCCACCTCGAAGGACTCGAGCAGTGACGGCAGCCGCGGCAACAACCGCTCGACCACCTCACGCTCGGCGGCCGACAGCCCCTTCACGCCCTGCAGCGCCGCGGCCTCGACCGTCGCCGCCTCGAGCAGCCGGGTCGCCACGTCGTCGACCAGCGCCACCAGGGTGACCAGCGCGAGGTGCTCACCGTCTGCCATCTCGGGCTCGTGGTGCCGCGTCACCGCCTCGGTGATGAAGGCCGGCAGCCCCCACTGCGCCGCCAGCACCATGCCCAGCTCGACGTGGTAGCGCTGGCCTTCCCATGCCCATTCCGACGCGCGCTGCGGCTGGGTGTCCGGGTACTGGCTCAGAATCACCTCGAAGGTGCGAAACGCGATGGACTCGCCGAAGTCGTGCAGCAGCCCCGCCAGGAACGCCTCTCCTGCGCTCATCTGCCGCCCCTTCGCCAGGGCCTGACACAGCGCCGCGCTCACCAGGCTGCGTCGCCAACTGTCTCTTCGCAGCGCCACCAGCGGGCCGTCGAGCGAGGCCTGCAGCCCCAGGGTGCCGGCGATGGCGATGTTGCCCAGCTCTGAGGCGCCGACCCGTGAGATGGCGTGCGGCAGCGTGGTGATGGGCGTGGTGGTGCGAAAGAAGGCCGAGTTCGCCGCGCGCAGCACGTGGCTCGACAGGGCCGGGTCGGCTTCCACCAGCTTCACCAGGGCGTCGAGCCCGAAGTCGTTGGTGTTGATCAACTGCTGCAGCTTGAGCGCGACGCCGGGGTAGGTCGGCAGCTCGATCACCTGGGCCTTGATCAGCCGCACCACTTCCGCGTCGAGGTCGAAGGTCAGCTTCATGCGAGAAACACTAACGGGCGTTTCTTCGCGCACCACGCCACCTTCCTGACGCGGCGCCGCGCTGGCGCGCGAGTACGGTCGGGCGATGGCATCGAGTCAAGAAGAGGCTGGCCCCGAGGGGCCCTTGGCGCGCGTCGCCGCCCGCTTCACGCGAACCGCCGAGCGCTGGTTGCCCGACGCCTTCGTCTTCGCGCTGCTGGCCACCGCGCTGGTGGTGGTGGCGGCGGTGCTCTCATGGTCGGCCACGCTGACACCGGGGCAGGCGCTCACCCGGGTGGTGACGGTGTGGGGCGAAGGCTTCTGGGACCTGGTGCCCTTCACGCTGCAGATGTCGATGGTCATCATCACCGGCTCGGTGTTGGCGACCACCCGCCCGGTGTTCCGCGTCATCACCTGGCTGGCTACGGTGCCGGTCACCGCCCGCGGCGCGGTGGCGTGGGTCACCTGTCTGTCGATGGTGTCGTCGTGGTTCAACTGGGGCTTCAGCCTCATCTTCAGCGCCATGCTGGCCCGCGAGGTGGCGCGCCGCCTGCCTCGCGTCGACTACCGCGCGCTGTGCGCGAGCGCCTTCATGGGCCTGGGCAGCATCTGGGCGCAGGGGCTCTCGGGCTCGGCGGCGCTGCAGATGGCCACCGCGTCGTCGATGACGCCGGCGCTGCGCGAGGTGGTGGGCCAGGGCGGCCACGTGCCCGGCGGCGTGATTCCGCTGACCCACACCATCTTCCTCTGGCAGAGCCTGCTGTCGGTGGGGGTCGAGCTGGTCGTCGTGACGCTGGTGATGTTCTTCGCGGCGCCGCGCGAAGCCCAGGCCGTCTCGATGGACCAGCTGGGCCTCGCGCACGGTCCATCTCCACTCGACGACGCCGCGCCGCCGTCCGCGGGCACGCCGGCCGAGTGGCTCGAGCACCACCCGGCGCTCACCGTGCTCTTCGTGGCGCTCTCGAGCGCGGCCCTCGGCGTCACCGTGTTCGGCGCCGCACACCCGCTGGCGGCCCTCACGCTCAACACCGTCAACCTCGGCTTCCTGACGCTGGGCGCGGCGCTGCACGGGACTCCGGCGAGGTTGATGCGCGCGGTGAAAGACGCCACCCCCGGTGTCTGGGCCGTGCTGCTGCAGTTCCCGTTCTACGCGGGCATCGCGGCGCTCATCGTGAAGTCGGGCCTCAACGAGCAGCTGGCGGGCTTCTTCGTCAGCCTCTCGACGCCCGGCAGCTTCCCGGCGGTCATCGCCGTCTACTCGGCGCTGCTGGGCCTCTTCGTGCCCAGCGGAGGCTCGAAGTGGGTCATCGAGGCCCCCGCGGTGCTGAGCGCCGCCCATGACCTGAAGGTGCACCTGGGCTGGGTGGTGGCGGTCTACGACCTGGGCGAGGCGCTCGCCAACCTGCTGCAGCCGTTCTGGATGGTGCCGGTCCTGAGCGTGTTCGGCCTCAAAGCCCGCGACGTGATGGGCTACACGTTCCTGGTGTTCCTGGTGCTGGCGCCGCTGGTACTCGTGCTGGTGACGGTGTTGGGCGCGACCCTGTCGTACCCGCTCTAAAGCCGTCAGCCGTCAGCCGTCAGCCGTCAGCTGGCCGGCGGCACGCGCACTGCAAACGCTAGCGCGCATGAAAGGCATCGTCTTCAACCTGTTCGAAGAGTTCGTCGTCGATACGTTCGGCCCCGAGGCGTGGGAAGACATTCTCGAGGCCTCACCGCACGACGCCCGCGCGGTGCGGGTCGGCCCCGCGACCTACCCCGACGCGCACCTGTTCATGATTGTCGAGGCGGCGTGCAAGAAGGCCAACCTGCCGCTCGAGGTGGCGCTGCGGGCCTTTGGAAAACACCTCTTCTTCGGCCTGGGCCGCAAGTACCCGGCCATCGTGAAGCAGTTCCCCGACGCGAAGAGCCTGCTCAAAGGCATCGACTCGGTGATTCACGTCGAGGTCAACAAGCTGCTGCCGGGGTCGGTGACACCCACCATTCTCTGCACCGATGACGGGCAGGGTGGCCTGACGCTCACCTACGACTCGGCGCGGCGGCTCTGTCCGCTGCTCGAGGGGCTGCTCGATGGCCTGGGCGAGCACAGCCAGCAGCGCATCGAGCGCACCCATGACATCTGCCAACACAAGGGCGCGCCGAGATGTGAGCTGAAGCTGACGTTCCACGCGCTGCAGCAGCAGGCGGCGTGACCTGGCCATGCTGGACGTGACCGCCAAGCGGCTGGCCCGCGCCGAGCAACGGGTGGCGCAGCTCGAGGCGCTCATCGAAGACGCCACGCGCGAGCTGTATCTCAAGGCCGAGGCCCTGCAGGTCAGCCGTGACGGCCTCGAGCGCCTCTTCGACGCCATGCCCGGGCCCGTGCTGGTGCTCGATGAAGCGCTCTCGGTGACGCGCTTTAATCGGGCGGCGCTGCAGCTGCTCGGCGTGTTGCCGCTGGCCCTGCATCACCTGCCGGCGGCGCAGTTCTTCCCTGACGTGGCGAAGTGCGTGGCGGCGTTGCCGGGCAGCCCGGGGCTCGTGCAGCGCGAAGCCGAGTGGCTGGCCGACGGGCCGGTGCCGGTGCTGGTGACCGCCAGCCGCTATGCCGACGCCGACGCGCGGGGCTTCGTGCTCATCGCCACCGACCTGCGAGACCGGCGCGCGCTCGAGGTCGAGCTGCGGCACGCGCAAAAGCTGGAAGCCATCGGCGCCCTCTCGGCCGGCGTGGCGCATGAGCTGAACACCCCCTTGCAGTTCATCAGCGACAACGTGGCCTTCGTCACCGAGGCGTTGACGCTGTTCGACGTCATGGCCCGCCGCCTCGAGCAGGACCACCCGGACGCCTTCACCGCGCTGGCCGAAGACCCGGCCTTCGACGAGCTGCCCTTCTTTCGCGAGCGGGTGCCGCGGTCGGTCGACAAGGTGGTGCATGGGCTGGCGCGGGTGCGTGACATCGTGCGGGCGCTCAAGGACTTCTCGCACCCCGGAGGCCCGAAGGCGCCGGTGCGCCTCGACGAGGTGGTGAAGCGGGCAGTGACCGTGGCGCGCTCGGAGCTCAAGGGCCTCGAGGTGCAGGTCGACCTGGCCCAGGTGCCCGAGGTGATGGCCCACGAATCAGACCTGAACCAGGTGCTGCTCAACCTGCTGGTGAACGCGGCCCACGCCACCCACGACGCCGGCCGCAGCGAAGGGGTGGTGCAGGTTCGCGCGACGGTGAGCGACGCCGAGGTGGTGCTGCAGGTGGTCGACCACGGCTGCGGCATTCCCCCGCACGTGGCGCCGCGGGTCTTCGAGCCCTTCTTCACCACCAAAGAGGTCGGCCGCGGCTCAGGCCAGGGGTTGCCCATCTGTCGCAAGCTCATCGTCGAGCGGCACCAGGGGCGCCTGTGGTTCGACACCGTGCCCGGCCTCGGCACCACCTTCTCTGTCGCGCTGCCCCGTCACCCCCCGTCTTGAAGAAAAGAGCGTCAACATGAACCGCCCCGTGGTGTTGCTGGTCGATGATGAGCCCAACGTCGTCGAGGGCCTCGAGCTGCGGCTGCGCAGCAAGCTGTTCCGGGTGATGACGGCCACCTCGGCGAAGCGGGGGCTCGAGCTGCTGGCCGAGCACGACGTGGCGGTGGTGGTGAGCGACGAGCGCATGCCGGGCATGCCGGGGTCCGAGTTCCTCTCGGTGGTGGCGCAGACCTTCCCGTCGGTCGACCGCATCATCCTCACCGGGCAGGCGTCGGTGGACGCGGCCATGAAGGCCATCAACGACGCCAGGGTGGTGCGCTTCCTCACCAAGCCCTGCGACGCGCTGCAGCTCAAGGCGCTCATCGAGGACCTGCTGCACAAGCAGGACACCCCCGTCGAGGTGCCTGACCGGCAGGCCGGCTACGTGTCGCTGCTCGAGCGCCTGCACCCGGGCATCGCCTCGGTGGTGCGTGACGAGACCGGCGCGGTGCTGCTCGACGATGACGAAGAGGCGGCGTGAAGACTCCCGGCCAGGGCCGAGCCGCGCTGGCTGAAGCTACTCGACGAGCGTGACGCCGGGGCACTCGGTGCACGCCGTGGCCACGGCGAGGTATTCGGTCAGACACCGTGGGCAGTGTCTGCCGGTGATGGCCTTGGTGGTGGTGCCCTCGAGCAGCGCGCTGAGACGGGCCAGCCGCTGCAGCAAAGCCTCGCGGTGCCAGGCATCATTCGCCAGCACCTCGGCCTCGGTGGTGACCAGGTCTGCCCGTCGTATCGGCCACTGCAGGTCCCGTCGCCAGCGCTCGAGGACGTCGCGGGCCGCCTGCGGTGGCAGGGTGGCCACCACGGCCGTCGCAGCGTCTGCCCCGAACAGCAGCTCGCGTTCCACCAGGTCTGCCGCGCGCAACAACGAGAGCGGTGAGGCCAGGGTGAGAAACCACTGCCCACCACCAGGCCAGGCCTGCCGTGGCAGCGTCTTGCGAACCCACACCACGGTGGCCACCAGGCAGATGAGCCACCACAGCGCCACCAGCGCAAACACCGGCACGAAGGACGGCGGTTTCGTGGCGAAGGTGATGGCTCCGAAGCCACCGAAGATGACCGCCCACAGGCCGGTGCCCGCGAGCTGGGGCAGCCAGCGCCCGTCGCTGAAGCGAGCCAGGTCCTGGCGCAGGGCGTCGAGCTGACGGTCCTCGCTCCACCCGGGCACCGTGGGCGAGGTGGGCCCCGGCGGTTGGGTGACCCACCCTCGACACCGCTCGACCGCCGCGGCCGCCGCCCGCGCGTTGTGCAACACGGCGACCCTCGTCGCCCCCAGGAACACCTCTTTGCCTTCAGCCTTCAGCCCGGTGACGGCGGCCCAGGGCACCCAGCGGTCAAGCCTGGTGGGAAGCTCGCCAGCCAGCGCCTCGCTCGAGCGCACCAGCAGCCCCGCGGGCCCCGCTTCGAAGGGAAAGGGCTCGCACTCGAGCACCGAGCCGAACGGTGGAAACGGGAAGCCGAAGGTGAGCGCCCGGTCGAGCTGCGGAGCAACCCGCAACGGCTCGACCACCGCGGGCTGACCCAGCGGCCACTGGCGAAGCAACAGCGTGCGGCGGCCGACCCATCGACAACACTCGAGCAGGTAGACCGCGCACAACAAGACATACAGGTCCAACCCGTCCAGCGGCATCAGGGTTGTGGGGGCGGCTCGGTCGGCGCGGACTGCTCGGTCTCGGCGCTCTTGCCGGTGAAGAGTCGTTTGATGGCGCCACCCAGGGCCGCCAGGCCGATGATGATGAACTTCCAGAGCTTGCCGAGCAGGCCCGACTTCGCGGCGACCGCTACGGCGCCACCGGTGACCAGCGCCGCCAGCCCGTACGCCGCGGTCTTGTCGCCGTTGGTGTACGAGGCGTAGTCCTCACCGCGAACGTACGAGAAGCCCTCGAGGGCTTTGCGGAACCAGGGCAGCGCGTCGTCGACCTTCTCGGGCGAGACGAGCAGGGTAATCTCCATCACCCCCCGGCGCCCGAGCAGCCGCACGTTGTAGTTGACGGTCTGGTTGCCGGTGCTCTTGTTCCGCACGATGGGCGCCCACTCGAGGTTGTGGGTGGCGTTGTCGTAGTGGGGCTTGACGTGCCATCCGGTCAGCTCGAGCTCCGAGCGGCCCAGGCGCCGCAGCTCCTCGTTGGCCTGGTCCTGGCTCTCGCGCATGCTCGAGAGCATCTTGTCCGCGTCCAGCTCGTCCTTGTCGTCGTCCTTGATGTACCCCACGTCGTCGAACTCGAAGATGACCTCGCCGAAGGTGCTCAGCAGAATGCCCTGCTCCCGGTTGCTGATGAGGTTGCCGCCCTTCTCGAGCATCGAGCGGGCGACCGTGGCGTCGCCGAAGAGGTCTTGTTCCTGAACCTTCAGCTGGGCGTTGGGCCCGACCTTCACGTCGGCTGGCCCAGCGGTCATGCCCGGTGGCAACGGCTCTTCGGCTTCCGCTTCGGCGGCGGGAGGCGGCGGGGCCGCTGGCGCCTTCCCGGGGTCGTTGTCGGGCGCCGCCGTCACGGGGACGCCGAGGAGGAGCAGGAGGGCGAAAACTCCCGGCAGGGCTGGTCTCGTCATGGGGTCGGCACCAAAGCCCATTCGGTGTCGGTGAAGCAATCGTGTCGCTGCCTTCAGCGCGCCCAGGCTGATTGAACCTGCGCCCCGCCGCCGCTATCAGCCGTGGTCATGCGCACCTGGCTGATGAAGAGCGAGCCCGACGTCTTCTCCATCGAAGACCTGAAGCGCGAGCAGCGCACCGGGTGGGAAGGGGTGCGGAACTACCAGGCGCGAAATTCGATGCGCGACGACATGCAGGTCGGTGATTTTGTGTTGTATTACCATTCGAACGCCGAGCCGTCAGGCATCGCCGGGCTGGCGAAGGTGGTGGGGCCCGCCGAGCCTGACCCGACCCAGTTCGACCGCACGAGTGAGTACTTCGACCCCACCAGCGACCGGGCCGAGCCGCGCTGGGTGATGGTCACGGTGGGCTTCGTCGAGGCGTTCAAGGACGTGGTGTCGCTGGCGCAGCTCAAGGCCGAGCCGAAGCTTCAGGGCATGGGGGTGTTGCAGAAGGGCCAGCGGCTGTCGGTGATGCCGGTGTCGGCCGAGCACTTCGCGGTGGTGCTCTCGCTGGCGAAGGCTCGAACGAAGGTGAAGGGTCTTTCGCCAAAGGGTTGATTCTTCTTCGGGCGACGCAGCCGGTGAACCTTTTTTCGGCAGCGGTTCCTTCCTGGTCGAAGTGCTCACCCACACCCCAGAAGGTTCCCCATGAAAGACTTCTTCCTCGAAGGCGGCGTCGGCATGTTCCCCACGGTGCTGTCTGGTTTCGTAGCGCTGGCCTTCGCGGTGCGCGACGTGATGGGCCCCGGCCCCAGGCGCAGCCTGCTCATCGCGTCCCTGCTGGCGCTGACGGCGAGCTGCGCGGTCCTGGGCTTCTCGATGGGCCTCATCGCCACCGTGCACGCCGTCACCAGCACCCCCGACTCGACGTGGAAGCTCTTTGTGCAGGGGCTCGGGGAGTCGACCAACAACCTGGTGCTCGGCAGCCTGCTGGTGGTGCCATCAGCCCTGCTGGCGGCGGTGGGCGCCGCCCAGGCCGCGCGCGCATGACGTCGGACGAGGCGCTGCTCGGTCGGCTGCACGACGGCGACCTGCGCGCCTTCGACGAGCTGTACGCGCGCCACAGCCGGCGGCTGTTCGCCTTCCTCTCGAGT